>CENU01050425.1_pt1 | contig 38451 bp, 33 predicted proteins | sample 361331 | NCBI WGS metagenome assembly CENU01 (sample SAMEA2619766, study PRJEB7988) | marine metagenome | isolation source: saline water (ENVO:00002010), including | reverse complement strand
AAACCAGTCATTCAGAGTGTCTCGCCAGATCTCGCCATGCCACAGCGGGTGATAGCCCCACGTAATGAAGGGAATCGATGAGGGTTTGTAGTTTGCTACCAGACGTGTCAATTCACGTTGGTAGTCTGCAGGCGTCGTAGCGCCCGGGAACTCGCCGGTAGGTAGCGACCAATCGTCGGGAGCCAAGAACGGAAATTGCGTCAGTACCGCCGGTAATGAGGGGTGCACGTGAGGGTCGATAAAGCCGGGCAGGATAATATCTGCATCAAACCGACGATCGATGCGAGCGTCGCGGTCTTCAATTAGCGGTGCTAGCGAATCGAGTGTGCCGACAGCTACTACGCGCCCATCCTCTACTGCCACCGCGCTCGCCAAGGGGAGCGCGGGCTCCATGGTGCGAATGGTTTTGGCTGTATAGACGACGGTATCTGCCAACACGGCCATCGGCAGTAGTGAAAAGGCTATCAGGAGTTTGATGGCAATCGATGTCATGTCAGACCCTCACTGCTGAAGACGACATAATGACATGGATGCGGGGGTGTGCGATCACACTAGCGGGCTATTCTAGGACCTTGATCCAGTCGCCTGTTCGGGGCTCTCCGTTGGGGTAATAGCCGTTGATTAACCGCAGTTGATTTTCGGCATCGGGGACTCTTATCCCCGCGCTCAGCGAGCTGAAGGTAGCACCGCGGGGTACCTGAACATAGGTTAGTGCGTTACTTTCACCGCGCTTCTTCTCGCGTGGAAACAGTGGGCGAAAGCTGGTGATGATGGTTTTTAGTCCGATGTCGGCTGTGGCAAAGTCACTTGACGCACCTTCGAAAAGATAGCGATAGCGATGATCAACGACGCCCATACGTTTTTGCGTAGCGCCGGCGCTAGCAATTCCTGTGGCGCCGACCAGCCCTTGGTTTTCAGTGGCTTCGAGCTCGCCTAGATCGCCAGAGACTGTGGCTGAGAGCGTCTCCTCGGGACTCTGCTCAGGATCGACCTTAGTAATTCGAATAGTCATCGTATCCCGACCATCGGGCGACGAGGCGACGATTGAATTAGCAGTCGCGCTGACGTCCCAGTTTTCTGGGTGCTCGAACGTAAAATCGAGTTTGTTGTGGTAGTACCGCAACGGGTCGCCCTGCGCTTCAGCGCTCGCACCAACCACCAAGCCTTCGGTTTCACGGCGGTAGCGACCGGGGATTTCAGGGTTTTCGGGTAAGTCTTCGCTGGCCAGATCCCCTGCAGCTTTAATGACGGTCTGCAGGCGCAGATCATTTCGGGGGTGCGAGGCATACAAGCCGTGATAGGTTCCAGTAGGTTTGCCGCTCGCTTTTGCGACGGCGCGGCGATAGCGCTCTTGATCCTTTAATACTCCGATCACGGATAGCATTGAGTCGACATCGTAGCCGCTCTTATGCATGAATACGGCGCCTGCTCGGTCGGCTTCGAGCTCCATTTCACGCCCGAATCCAGAGATCACCTCGGCCCCATACATACTGGTCGCATCATATAAGTCACCCGATCCGGTCAGAATATAGGCCGACACCGCCGCGGCTTGTGTGGTCATGCTCTGTGTCTTGCGTCGACGGTGGTGATGTTCGGTGATGTGTCCGATCTCGTGTGCGATAACCCCCGCAAGCTCAGCTTCAGATTCTAAGTAGGCCAGCAGTCCACGGTTGATGTAGATCATGCCTCCGGGCAAAGCGAATGCATTGATATCGGGCGAGTCGAGTATCGTGAAAGTGAATTCAGCATCGGGCATGCTCGAATTCGCCACCAATCGATCGGCAATTTCATTAACGTAAGCTGCTAGTTCGGGATCGTCGTAAATTCCGACGTTGTCTATGAGCTTCTCGTGCTCATCGGCGGCATCGCTTGGCAGATTGACGGCGCGCCCGCCGACCGTAACTGTAGATGTGCTACCACATCCGGCGATGAGAGCAAGCAGCGTGACTACGATTAAGGAGCGCAGCATCGTCACTGACCTGCCGATAAATATTCCAGCAATTGCTGACCCAAGCTTTGGCAGGCGGTGTCTTGCACCGGCGCGATCAGCGGTATTGGTACGACAACAGCGGGCATGTAGCTCTGACCACTTGTAGAGGCACTCATCCGGCCAACTTCAGCGTTGTTAATAAAGTTCCAGATAGTGGCTTCGTAATCTGATTCGGTACCCCAGGTGCCAAAGCCGAAGCAGCCGCCGCCGGCAGGGCTGATGCCACAGGTCATGGTACCCGCACTGTTGGTGTCTTGGGTTCGGCCATCCACCCAGACCATGTAGTTTAGATTGAGGTCTACGATTTTATTGGCCACGGGCTCGATGGTCATGAGGCGATCGAGGCCCTCGATACCTAGCGGTGCTGTTCTTGGTTCAAACCACGGGTAGAGCGAGTCCACAAATTTGCGCTCGGGAATCACGGTAATCGATGAATTACCACGCGTGATGTGATCGCCAATGCAATCGATGAAATCTGGTTCTGTATCGTAATCAGGCGCATGGCGACGTCCCAGTATGACGACGGCCCCGTCACCGATACCGGCAGTTGGCGCATCAAATGTCATTTCGTCTACGTTAGCGGTCACGCAGCCGCAAAGAAATAAAATGGTGATTAGTGGGAGTGCAAAACGCATTATTCACTCTCCATAGTAGTGGCCAACCAGCTGTTAACCGAAGGCACCCGCCCAAAGCTGGTAATAAAGTTGGCGCCCGCATCCCTCAGCGCCATCACCGCAGCCAGGTTCACGGCATCAACATCGGATTGCATAAATGCCGTGGGCGTCTTGCCATAGGCACTGAGGGTCCAGTCGGCAAAAGCCTGTATGTCGTCAGCAGCGATATCGAGACTTGCCTGCTCCATCAGTACCTCTGGCTCTGCCAACTGCAAACGATATCGCATCCAGAGTTCGTAAACCTTGACGTTGGTGTACAGCGGAATCGCGTACTGGACATCGACAATGCTAGGTATAAATACGGCGTCGACTTGATAGTTGTTGAGGTCCTCGATGCTCTCAATGTAAACCACGTTATTGAAAGCGGCGGGCAGCAGCGTTGACCAAAATTCCACTTGCGCTACTCCGGTGCTGACTCGCCAACTCGCTTCTCCTCGGGCACTGCCATCGTCTACTAACTCATGGTTCTTAAACGAATCGGTGTAGAGGACGCCTATCGTTAGCGGCAGCTGGGGAATGACGGGTTCAGGAAAACTGCCATCTACGACCACTTCCTTAGCTGCGCAACCAGACAAAATTAAGGACAGTAAGCCGAATAGCAGGCTCTTATAATTACGGACGATAGTCATTGAGTCCCACAAACGTTCCACCATTTCGATGAGTCAGTTCTCGCATCAGTGTAGCAAACCGAATGCCCGTATCCTGCAACTCCGGTGGCCGTATGAACTGTACGGGAAAGCCCACGGCATGGATGCGAACCCGCCGCTCGCCGCTGGCTGCCTCGGCGTTTAAACGGTCAACCGTTAACACTACTTGCTCGATTGATCGTCCGGTAAATTCATCGCCGAACACGTAAATCGATATTTTTTTCTCTCGATCGTAAAACGATTGCACTGCTTGAGTGATGCCCTCGACGGGTGACGAGTTCGAAAAAGCATTCCAGTTAGCGAGGTTGCGAAGAATCTGTTGTCGTCGCATTGGCGTATCGGGAATCCACTGCCCGGCGGTACGGCTGAATAGGTAGTTACCCATATCGTTCAGCACCTGAATCCCTTTCACGTTAGGGTATATATTCAGCGTCGCTTCCATCTCTTGAAGCATTCGCTGCCAGGCATAAGAGAACATCGATCCCGATGTATCGATAATAAAAATAATGTACTCGCTGTCGACGGGGATTCCACCGATTAACTGATTTTGTCGCTCGGCATCACGACCGAGTAGTCGTTCCTGTTCCTCGCTTAATTCTTGGCGTGCAATCGCTAGTTGCTCAGCGACAATGCTGTTGGCGTTGCGGGTGGTCTGCAGTGCATCAAAACGCGATTTTGATTGTGCGAGCGCACCCTGAAGGATGGCAATACGCTCATCGTAAGCTGAAATTTGTTCGCGTTTGGCGTCGAGATCGCGATTGAGGATGGTGGTTTCACCACGGATTTCGAACAATTGCTCGGTGAGTTCCGCGACTTTACCCTCGGCGATCACGGTTGATTCTTCAAGGACCTGCGGTTCTAACGTTTTGGTGATCATTAGCAATAAGATCACCGCACCAAAGCCGCAACAAATAACGTCCAGAAATGATAATGAGATTTCAGGCGTGGGTCGTCGCTTCGGCATTAGGGCCAATCCTTAGCAGGCGCCATGAAGCTACCGCCCGATTCTTGGGCAAGACGCCAAAACTCCGATGCTGCGGCGGGATCACCTTCCATAGGGGACAAAATAACATTGATTGGCGTATTGCCGGGCAAGGCCCGAATCGCCTCCCTGAAAAGATTTAAGCGCTGGGGACCCGAGACGGCAGTCCGACGCGGCGCCTTGTCTCCCTGAGTTGGCAATCCATCAGTAATGATGAATATGTTGTCGGGTTTAGCACTAAACTCATCCAAACGTTTGAAGGCGTTCAGCAGCGAGGTGCCACCAGTGGGAAGGCGCTCGCGAATAGAATTACTCACACGCTCGATTTGAGCGCCGTCTGCTACCTCCAACCAGCGCCCGGCAGTTTCGGGCAAGGCATATTCGGCTTCGGTATTAAATGCGATAACTTGATATCTTGAACCCACCGGTAACTGCGCTGTCAGCCAATCGAGTGTGTCGAGCGCTTGATTCCATTTTCTAGCCTGACGTTGCCTGTCAGGAGACTGGTTTCTGAGTCTTATGATATTGACAACTTCGGGCGCGAGCATACTTGACGACACATCGATAAGGATGGCAATTCGATTACCGCCGAGCTTTAGGCCTGTAAGGTATTGCCGATTACCTTCGCCTTGAAACTCGCGAGCGCTTTGGCCGCCATCGGCTTCAGCGGCCTCTTTCAGTTGTTGTATCTGCTCCTCAAGCGAATTGATCTCGGCTTTTAGCGCGTCTAGGTCGGTAGTCTCACTGACATCTGACTCCTCGAGTGATGCAATCATCGCCTCGAACCGGTCGAGCTCTTCGGTGACAACGCGCGCGCGACCCTGGGCTTCGACAATATCGAGATCAATGCTGTTTAGCGCGTTGCGCAGCCTTACCAAGCCTGCCTCGCCGTCCAGGATGTCCTCCTCCAGTAGGTCGACCTCAGCCAGCACCTCAGCATTAACCGATTCAATTTGAACTTCGATGGAATGATCAATGATCAGGAAGACAAGAATCACCGCCCCAAAGCCACACGACATAATGTCCAGAAAGCTAAGATTAAAAGCAGTGGCTTGACGCTTACGTCTGACCATTCGTTAATGCTCGAGATGGATCAGAGTCGCTTCCACACCGTCGTCCCTAAAGAGTCGACAGCCTGAGAACAGCCGATCGTAGGAGCCTCGTAGGGACAAAACTGTAATTCGATCGCGCATTGAGATTGCAATGACCGCACCATCGGCTAGTGGCGCCAGACCGAAACTTGAGGCCTCGTCGCTGGCGAGCGAGACCGCGCGATGACCGATCAGTAAATGGGTGGGTATATCGCTATCTAGCGGTGCTTCTGTTGGGGTTGCAACCGTCTCAGCATGGTCCGGATCTATGGCTAGCTCCCCAACCACCGACGGTTCCGCAGCTGGTGTTCCCGATGTCGCGCTCGAGGCTAACGAAGCGATTCTGACCAAACCTTTCTGATCGTCCGGCAATTGTTGGACAATATCTTCAGCGGTTTTCGCAATAACGTCGCCAGAGACAGCTTCCCTGGTCGTTGTTACCCCTGGAATGGCCAGTAGCGGTTCGTCGAACCAGCGATCTTTTGTCGAGCTGACGCGATCGATTTCTGTCATCAACCGAAGACCCACAGGTGTGATGTCATCAAGACTGACGGTGAATTGGTATTGCCCCAGCGAGACCGTGTGCTTCGGGGATGATTGCAATGCTGCGAGTATATCGGGCACCGCATTCCACAATTCTTGCTCGCTGTCTGCACTGCGGCGAGGGTCAAACCTTGTTTGATCAACGCAACGATCAGCGCACCGCTCCAGGATTTGTTCATAACAATCGAGGAGCCCAAGGCCAGGTAGAGGCTTGGCCTCGGTGACTGACCGGTCACCGTTTGACTCGATAACTTCGGTAATCAGCAACTGTCGCCACTGAGTTTCGATATGTACCGAGCGCTGGTCACCCGTGTGAGTCGCGATAAGACTGCGATCAATAACAGCGGAGATATCGATCGATAGGGACTGCAGTATGCCTAATAGCAGAGACAATTGGTCATCACTGACATTAGCGGGTGCGACAATCACTAAATCATCACAGCCATCGCCTGCTTTCAGCAGCTCCTTGAGATGCGCATACACCAAGTCTGCGCTGTGTCTCGCAGTACCGAATGGCGGCGATAGTGGCTGAGTATTCAGCGAAATCCAAAAATCGCTCTTCGTCTCGAGCGGTTTTCGCCGCAACTCCGACACTGCACTGTGACCAAAGCGGTACTGCCGGCCATCCCAAAAGGCCACACCATAAGACCGATTGAGTTCGGTGGCGGTCGCCATAAACAGTTGCGCATCGTTGATATCGAGAATGTTGATCATGGTTTAGGCGCCGCTAAGTGCCGGATTAGCTTCCGATCAATATGCCGTTGTGTTGTAAGAACGAGACGTTCCTGTGAGAGCTGCAATTGATGTAGAGCAAACATGATGATGATCGATAAAACGAGTGCAACAAACGTACTATTAAAGGCCACGCCGAGCGATACGGTGACACCCGAGATGTCGCCTTCCACTGCTTTATACGCCTGCCCTAATGCGTCTCCGATACCTCGCACGGTACCGATAAAGCCAATCGATGGGATCGCCCATGAAATATATCTGACCATCGAAAGCTCTGAGTCGAGACGATCGGCCTCGATATCGCATTGCTCTTTGACAGCTTCGGACACCGCTGGAATATTTGCAGTGGTTGAAAAGCGGTTCAGCGCATTCAACAGTGCCCGCGGAAGCAGATAGTCCTGCTCATGATCGGGGAGGGCTTCGACGGTACGTGAGTAGGTTCGCGCGTCTTGCGGTAATAATGTACTTCCCTCTGCTAGCTCGATTAAGCTTCGATTGAGCATCTCGCTCTCAGCACGCGTTTTCCATGCCTTCAAACCCATGATGGCAAGCGCCCAAATCATGAGGATAAAACAGGCTTCCTGCTCAAAGTCTCTGATGACAACAAAGAGTGATCGCTCGGGGACAAAAGCCTCTCCCGCTGCTTGGAGCGCCGCTTGAGCAGCCAGTTGCGCGTCAGCTGCGGGCCGGATTAACCCCACATAAAAGGCATGAACCACGATGACAGCGGCAAGTAGGGCAACTACTTGAAACATAAACTCGGATGGCAGACGGGATTTCATGATGGGTGGTCTCTAAATATCAACTGGAAATGAGATCGAGCGATCTTCAGATACTCGCTCGCTAGGTCGGTAGTCATCCCCTTGCACGAGCAAATCGGGTTCGGATTTGGGGGGGTCGGTTGGCGCAGTGGCGGCTTGCTCAAGATCTGTGGAGTCGCCTGAGGCATTGGGCTCTGAGTTCGCTTCCGAATCGATCGCTGTATCGGAAGGCTCGGTAGTCCCCGGAGATTCACTGGGAGTAGATGGGGGCTCGGGTTCCACCTGTGCCAGAGCAGTCGCTCCAAAAATTATGCTCGATACCAAAAGACAGGCGAATAGTTTGTTATTCCGCATAGCGCGCAATCCTGAATCCCACATCATCTCTGCCTCGCTCTCCGTAGTCTCGATAGGTCAGCCTTAGCTCGCGAAGTCGACTCATACTCCAGCTTGCACCTCTTATGGTGTAGTTGTCACCTTGTTCGTCGCCCAGCGGATCGACCGCAATCGCGGCCCCTGGAACAGGAACGCGATACACGTCGTTGACCCACTCGGCGACGTTTCCGCCCATATCGTGAAGCTCACGATGATTCTGAGGAAAGCTTGCTACGGGAGCGGAAACAATATGTCCATCAGAGTAGCCCGTGATCACGCGACCAGTCACGATCGCTGCCGTGCTGTCCGCGAGATTACTGCTGTTGTCTTCGGGCGGCCAAGCCTCACCCCATGCAAACCGACGCATAGAGGCGCCCTCGACGCGAGACGCATAGGCCCATTCGGCTTCGGAGGGTAATCGATACCCCAAACTATCGGCGTTAAACCCTACGATGATCCCTTGGTTCTCGAGATAGAAGGGCGCGAGTCCCTCTTTTCGACTAAGCCAATTACAAAAACTCGCTGCTTGTTGCCAAGAGAGCTTCACCGCGGGCTGAAACTCTCGATTTAAGCTATTGCCACCCGCCTGTCCCGAGTTGTGGTCTGCAGTGAACTGACGAAACTGAGCATTGGTGGTTTCACTGCTCGCGAGGTAAAACGCGCGCTTTAATTTGACTTGTCGCTCAACCTCATTGGCGCCTCGACCGGCAGCCCTACGGGGTGCACCCATAGTGAACTCGCTGGTCTCTGCGATTGCTGGGTCGATAAGCAATAGTGTTTGGCCGAGTGAGGAGATTATTTTGGATTTGATGGCCGCTTTTCTGGCTTCCTCATCGGTCAGTAGCGCAAGGCTTATTTCCTGAGCTAGACCTGCTCGCGGAGTGAGGGTCCTGATTTGAGAGGCATATCCGGGTTTGCTGACCACAATCTCCTGTTCAATCGCGGGCAGCGTCAATGTCATCGAACCTGTACCCCGGTTGTTGCCGTTGACCGTCACTGTCGCGTCAGAAGGCATCACAGCGACTCTTACTTCACCCAGTATAGGCGCGAGTACTTCGAGTCGCTCCGAGCTACTGCCGCGTTCAAGGGTGCTAGAAAAGCGGCGACGTTCGTAACCCGCTTTACTCAGTGATATCTGGTGGCTTCGATTGGGTGCCAATGAGAGTTGAAGCGGCGTGATGCCAATGTAGTCGCCATTTTGTGTGACTGAGGCGCCGCTAGGCTGTGAGGTCAAAATGAGCGCACCATCGGAAGGTTTTAACCGAACCAGACCAAGGTCTTGTGGGATGTTGGCTTCTATCAATAATTCGATATCAGTGGACTCGTGGCCGGGCGCGGAGACCGTAATGATACGATTGCCTGATGGCAGTTCGACCACGGCCCCCCGTCTTTCGATTAGCTGGGAGTTCAGAGTGATACTGGCCTCCGCAGGTTCAGTTGTTAGCGTGACCTCAGCCCAGTCAGGGAGCAGATCAAGGGTGACAGCTTGCTCCCGGCCTCGACCCTCTACAGCAAGATCGATGGTTAGCGGTTGGTAGCGCTGAAGGGTCAAAGTCAGTGCCCTGTTACCTGCCTCAACGTCCTTAATTGTTGTTGGCGTGGTGCCGATTGGGATGCCATCCAGAACGACGTCAGCGCCCGCTGGATTGGATTGAATACCCAGGATGCCGGGTAGAGGTTTTAGTACGACGCTACGCGTTTGACTGTCTGCACGGGTCACCTCAAGCACGCCCTCGAAAGGCACATAGCCCTCTGCGCTAACCTCCAGCTCGTAGTCGCCGGGACGAATCAAAAAGCGACCACCAAAGGGCACTGCCAAGCCGGAGATGGATACGTCTCCGGCGGTGGTTGCTCTGACATCGATCTCAACTGACTTTGCTGTGAGTAAAAAGAACAGAATGTAGGCAATAAACGCAGTCGCTATCGATGTGGCGATTGTCACCGGCTTTAGTTTGAAAGAGCGAGTTTCATTGGTCGGGGCGGCAGCCGGCTCAAATCTCACAGCTTCCAGTTCGCGTGTCTTGTTGATTGGCATATCAGGGCGATCTTGATCACTCATGACTTAAACCCCGATCGCTTGAAGGCAACGTACGTCCACTGTGATTGATTTACCCGCTACCACCTTAAAGGGAACTAGCACATCCACAAAACCATCGCGGCTGCCCATGGCCTGATATTGACCTGGCCGCAGCATAACGGTTGTTTCAGTAAAAGCGGGTAGTTTGGATACCCGCATGATAACCACGTTGGTCAATCCATCTGATATGAGTGTCACTGCCTGAGGCGTACTAGCGAGTGCAACGGTAGCTTCGGCATCTTTCAGAAGCGCGGCGAATTGAGGTCCGGCATCACTGATGGCGCGCGCTTCAGCGAGACTAATTTCTGCAGCGGCGAGCACATTGGGATCAATCAAGCGACTGCCGTTTTCAACGATTTGGGTTAAATCTTCCTCGGCAACCGCGATTGGCTCAACCCGCGCGATACCAGTGCTGGCAAACAAGATGCTCGCATCGAGGGTTAGCGCTGCTTGGTAGGCAGTGAGAGCAGTCTGCCAATCCTCGGCAGCCTCGGCTCGTTCACCCTGAGCCTTAAGACGATTGAGTCTAGAGATTGTCTCTGCAGTCTCGAGTTCGCTGAGCGCGAGTGATGGTGATTCCGATCCCGGCTTTAGTCTCGACGCTCGTCTAAAGGCGTCCTTCGCTTCGTCGAATAATGACTGCTCCAAGGCATCAAAACCCCGCGACATTGCTCGCGCAAATTCAAAATCATTGACCGCCTGCGCCGCATTCTTGAGTAAGCCCGCGACCCGCTGATGCTCAGGGTCCAGATCGGCAGCTTTTTCTAGTAACTCCAAAGCGGCCTTTGGATCGGCACTATCGGTGTATTGTTCAGCTTCGGCCAACAACGCGTTAATAGCGCTGACATGAAGGGCTCGAGCGAGTGCGTTGGCAATATCTGCTCGGTCGGGGGCCATAAGCGCTAACTCTGCACTCAAAGCTGTCGCGGTATTGGCATCGCCTCGCTCGATGGCTGCGACCAGAGACTTCAGGCGTTCAGAGATTTCCTTTGGCAGTTGCTGCTCAATCGCTAGAAGCTGATCGGCAACCGATTGATAGATTTCGGTCGCACTGACAAAGTCGCGATCGCGATAAGCCACATCGCCCGTTAACGCCTGCTCGACCGCAGCCTCATATTGACTGGCCGCCCAGAGCTCTACACCCAATGACTGCAAACTCTCCTGAGCCTCGAGGACGATTTGCAGCACCTCTTGCGCGGCACGACGTTCTCTCGCTGCTTGTGCTTCGCTGAAGGGGCTGCGCTCACTTGCTGCTTGCGTATTATTGACTCGAATGTCTGTGGGTGACGGTCGAGTGGTAGATGCTTCTACTGGTGTTTGTACTGCGGCAGTGGCTGCTGGTTTAGCGCTGTCTACCCATTGAGGCAGCGTGAAAAAGACACCGATTAACGCGACTATGGCGACACCGAGTATCGCGAAAAAAAGTAAGGTCGTCTTGTCGGACTCTGCCGGCATTCCTCCGACCTCAGCCTCCGCCGATACCGGGTCGAACGCTGTGACAGGGAGCGTTGAAGTTTTCTTGTCATTCATGACAGATCAGTCTGACGGAGGAACGTTAACCGGCGCATTTTCCGGAAGATCTGCGATTTCGGTGGCGTAGATATCCGCAAGAATCTCTCGCCACTGGGCGTATTGATCTTCCACCGTGCCCGATAACTGAACCGTTCTGTCTTCGAGTTCGATTACCTGAGGTGTGATATCTGCCTCGAGCGACTGACCTAGCTCCTCGAGCGCTGCACTGTGCATGCTCGCCTCAGCACGCCTTTGCAGACCACTTTTGATCAGCGTGCCGCCCGCCCAAATGCCTACCGCACCTGCGGTGCGCATGGTCCTATCATTGCGACCGCTCGAACTTGCCGCGGCGATCCCTGCGATCACAGCGGCACCTCCAGCGAGAAGCTGCGCTTGGGCCTCCGCCTTTAACTCGCGCTCCGCAATGGTCTCGTCGTAGGAGAGACGGCGCCATTCGTTATAGGGTCCGGTCATCGATCCCGAAAAATTGTCGTAATGCCCTTGAAGCGTATCGATGAAGATGTCGTTGCGCTGACGGATCGATTGAATACGCTGCATCATTGGGTCGTTATCTGCTGGCAGGCGGCGGATAGTGATGAGCCCTGATTCATTCCTCACAAGGTAATCAGAGTAGGCATCGGGTGCAAAACCCTGAGCAAACGCTAACTGTGCGACTTGCCTAATACGGATGCGTTCCTGAGGTGTTAAGTCCCTGAAAACCGCCAACAAATCATTGGCTATTTGTCTGTAAACAACCAAAAACGGATCAGTTTTCACCCGCTGTGTTTGCTGATAGGCGTAGCGGCTGGTGTTGCCCTCGTAAGTTTTATCAAGCCACAGACGCCCCTGTGCATCGCGCGCTGTGACGGCAAGGGATAACGATTCGCCATCCGAATTAAGAATGGTTCCACTCACCAAAATATCAGCGATGTGATCAGAGTTTGGGACAACGCGGCTGGCGCCCCATACACCTTGGTTGTCGAGTACTTGCGATAACTCGCGCGCAATAAAGGTTGATTCGGCGCGCCTTATTTCCGGAAATACGCCGTCACCGATATCGACATCAGCAATGCCCGGATCAAAGACTGCTACGGCGACGTCGAGAACCTCATTACTTGAGAGCGTTGATTGGTAGGTCTCCAGAGCGGGCACTGCGGTGGTCTTAACTGTGGTAGTCACGCAGCCTGCAAGACTTAACAGAGCACCAATACCAAGGACTAAAAAGACGCGTTTCATTCTTCAGGAATCTCCAAGCCCTTGTACTTTCGATACTCGTTCCATAGACGTTCACGCACTTCTGGGTCTGGCTCGCGCATTGCAGCTTCACGCAGCTGCCGTGCGACGACGTCATCGTCGTTGCCCTCTGGAATGTCGTCAGGGGCTTCGTAGATGGCAGGGGTTGGAGGGGCGCCACCGCTTCGGCCGCCCATACCTCCGCCAACAGAGCCATAGCCATCGGAGTCGGCGGTCTCGTAGGGGTTGCGCCCGCTACTGGTTTCTGCGGACGTTTGAGCCGTTTGTGTCGCGCCCTGTGCGCGCTGAGTTTCACGTTGTTGATCGCGCTCGTCGCGTAAAATAGCGTCGAATACACCCGTGCTTTGCTCTAACTGTCGATCGAGAATGGCAACCCGCTCGGCCGTTGTCATAGCATCCTCGGCACTGCCCCAGTCGGGTTCGAGCCCTCCCGATGCCCGCGTGCCAACGCTTGAACTCGCTCTACCATTGGCCGAACCATCACTTTGGGAGCTGGTGCTACCTTGCTTTCCGGCAGCACTATCGCTGGCGTTAGTGCTGCTGTTACCACTGCTTGATGCGTTACTCGCCGAAGAGCTACTACTTGAGGACGGCGTTGGCACGTCATCGATCAAACTAGGAAGCTCTAATCCACCACCAGCGCTGTCACCAAAACCAGGATCTGCTCCTGCGCCAGCATTATTGGAACTGTCTGACGAATCCGATCCGCCGGACTGGCTACCCGGGGTCGTGTCGTTTGATCCCGGTGTTCCTGGCGTGCCTCCGCTCGGGGAGTCACTGCCTGTACTCGGTGTACCGCCGGGTGAGTTAGCTCCTATCGGTGGACTGCCTGAGCCACCGGGGCTCGACGAGCCACTGGGGGATCCTCCTGAGGAACTCGACTGACTCCCAGAGGAACCGCTCGAGGAACTACTGGATGAACTCGAACTCGGCTGACTCCCAGAGGAACTGCTCGACGAGCTACTTGATGAACTTGAGCTAGAACTTGGCGAGCTAGGAACGGGGATCGATGCGGTGGGTGGCGTCGGTATGCTCGGGGTAGGGGGGGTGACACACCCACTCAGGCACCAACCGAGGCTCAACAGCGCGATGGCACCCTTACTTCCGACTTTTTGCCAATTACTAATCATTCAATTGTTGATCTCGCCCACAATGATTTATCGAAAGCCAATGTAATCGTGTCACTGGCTACAGGTTTATCACCCTTGAATATCGGTCTGAAGCGCGTAGCACGCAATCGTCGGATAACTCGCTCGGGGCCTCTTAGGGTTTCGACCTCGGGGAGTTGAATGCGTTCAATATTAACCACTTTACCGACTTCGTTGATATTGAAGCTGACGATTAAATCCTCTTCCGTTACCCCTTCGGTCTTTACAGGTAAGACAGGTCCAAAACCAGGCACATTGGGGAGTTGAACGATGTCGTCCAAGATAGCGAACAGGGGATCGCCAGCCGCGGCTGTTGAGACCGGAGCGTTATTCGATACTGCCGTCTCTGAATCGCTGAGGGACAGGTCGGCTTTTACGGCTGTTGTCATATCGCTGCGGGGAGATGGTAGCGGCTCATTGGCTATGGTTGCTTCTGCTGCATTTCCGCTACTGAGAGACAGTGGCTGGCCCGTTACTGCAATGGTTTCCGGTGATTTGGGTGGTGTGTCAGTAGCCGCCATTGTTGTATCGGCCTCATCGACCAATGTCGGTAATGCAGCGCCATTGTCCTGTGTTTCCTTGGTCTCAGCCGGGTTCTCCTTTAGATGGCCTTGTTCGCCTCTTGCAATCGCAAGTGCCGCATCATAGTAGTCAAAGGCCGCTGCTCGGTTGCCTATCCAAAGGGACCAATCGCCAAGCCGCAGATAATCGTCAGCTTGCTGTGAAAGGTCCGCCTTCAGCACATCACGATTCAAACCCTGTACTGCTTTTAAGAGCGACACGCCGCGCTGATGTGACATGCGCAAGGCATTGGGGATTTCATCGTGTTTTTGACGAATTTCACCGGGGAGTGCGGCCCCCAATCCGCGATGATCTGCCAGCAAGTAGTGAGCTCTAAGCATCCCCTCGAGTGCGGGCATCAGCTCCGGAGCGTTCTCACCATACGTCTCGATTGATTTATTGAGGGCTGCAACATAGAGGTTCCACGTCCTTCCTATTCTTGCCTTTTCGTCATCGTTATCGTCGGCATTGGAGAGCAACATATGTTGATGCCACTCGGCCTGTCTCAAGAGCGCTTCAATTGCCGCAGGACCCGTTGGTAGCAGATTGTTCTCAAGACGTGCCAAATACGCTTGCCGATCGTCGGCAACGGTCAATTGGTTGAGCGCCCGGTAACTCACTATCTCCGCTCGTATAAATGGAATTTGACTCGCTGCTGTTAGGCCTTCGTTAATGCGACTCAAATGAGCCGCTTGGCGGTATAAAGGAATCGCTTTTTCGTGTTGTCCGGCCTCTTGAAAGCGATTCGCTGTACTCCACAGCAGGTCTTGCCCTCGCGGATCATAAGCACCAAAGGGTGCTAGTACCTGCTCCACGTCGGTTTGCTCCGTCTGCGCAAGCAGTGGTGGCGCGAGTATTAGTGCCAGAATGAGGGCTAACTGTGGTATCGAATATTTCAAAGTCCAGTCCTTGTCTCGCCTCACTATAACTCGATCTCTCTCTCAGTCTCTACGGATCTGACCAAGCTGTGTAAACTGCGAGCCCTCACTCCGGGTGGGCGTGAATTGGACAGGCAAAAAGCCTGTAAGGAAGGTAATCGATGGTTATGGGCTGTTTTGCTACTGACACTGCTGTGACATCGCTGGCGGGGCAGCGCTGGCAAGCAGAGCTTAAGCGCGGATGGCGAGTGGGCAAGGTTCCCAATGGAGGCTATGTGCTCGCCATTGTGGGGCAGGCGATCTCGGCGGCGCTCGACGGCGCCGACCCTCTAAGCATCAACGCTTTTTATCTTGAGCCCACCAGTTTGGGAGAGGCGACCATTGACGTAGAGCCACTGAGGACTGGAAAAGCGACCCAGTACGCGACAGCCCGGTTAAGCCAGGAAGGAAGCTTGAAGGTGCTGGCAACCGCGGCTTTCTGTGACTTAGATCGCTTGAACGGGCCGACCAATCGCGTGCTAACGCCACCCGATGTGTCGCCGATCGAGACCTTCGATACCCATCGGCCAAAAGCGGCGCTCGATATTCATAATACGATTGATATTCGACTGGTGAACGGTGGTGAGTTTTTTACCAGTGGTGAGCCTACCAATACCGGCGAATTTATCGCCTTCATGCAGTACCACGATGGCGCGGCGATCGGAGCCATCGATTTGTTAATGTTCGTGGATATGATGCCACCACCCGCCTTTACGCTGGTGCCAAATGTTGGTTGGGTACCTACTGTGGAATTAACGGTGCAGTTGCGTGGGAAGCCAGCGCCGGGTCCTTTACTGTGTCGAGCAACCTCGCACACCCTGATGCGCGGGGTGACCGAGGCCGACTGCGAGATTTGGGATAGCGAGGGCGAACTAGTGGCCCTCGCTCGGCAGACCATGAAAGTTCGGTCAATGGCCTGAGGAATAGCTACCAAGTAGCGACATGACCTCCCGGGCGCCTCAAGTCAGCATAGCCATAGAACCAACCATCTTCAATCTGGACTGAATTGACGCGCCCAATCGTGCTATTCGAGCGAACGATCGTATGCTTGCTTTGCTCTAACAGATTGGTGGTGTCAACGCTGATACCTGGCTCCACCAACGCGTGATCGGGCATCCACTGATGGTGAATCCTTGGCGACGAGGTCGCCAGCCCCAGCGTCATATCGAACGCCATCATATTGAGTAATGTTTGAACCACCGTTGTAATGATTTGAGATCCACCGGGACTTCCGGTTGCGAGCCATGGCTTGCCATCTTTGAAAACCAGTGTCGGTGTCATCGAAGACAGCGGTCGACTACCCGGCGAAACGGCATTGGCTTCGCCCTGAATCAAGCCATAACCATTCGGAGAGCCGGGTTTAGCGGTGAAGTCGTCCATTTCATTGTTCAGCAACATACCGGTGCCGGGTACGACAATCCCCGAGCCATAACTGAAGTTGATAGTGTAGGTATTGGTGACCACATTGCCGTACTGATCAGCTATCGAGTAATGCGTGGTTTCAGGACTTTCTTGCATCGCTAACATACCGGGCTGCAGCGCTTCTGATGACGTTGCCACATCCGGTCTTATCAGTTTACGCCGCGTATCGAGATAGTTGTCAGCGGTCAGCGCGGCGATCGGAATCTCCGAGCGGTCGGGGTCACCCAAATACTTACTTCGATCGGCATAGGCTAGCTTCATGGCCTCGATCAGGTGATGGAGGTAATTCGCGCTGTTATGACCCATTTCCTCAATCGGGAAGGGCTCGAGTAATTTTAGGATTTGCATGACATGGGTGCCGCCCGATGACGGCGGGGGCGCGCTGACCACATCATAGCCACGGAACGAACCACGTACGGGTGTGCGCTCAATCGCTTGATAACCCGCCATATCCGCAAGACTAATGATCCCGCCAGTTCGGTTCATTTCTGAGACGATTAATTCCGCGGTCTTGCCTTTGTAAAAACCGTCTCTGCCTTGATCACGAATGCGCTTAAGAGTGGCAGCAAGATCGGGTTGTTTGAACAGAGAACCCATTGGGGGTGCTTCGCCTGTTCCCTGCAGATAGACCCGTTTAGCTTCTTCGTTTCTCGATAGTCGCTCGCTGCCGGCTCTGAGATTCAGATGCAACGCTGCAGGCACCTCAAAGCCCTGTTCGGCTAAATCGATCGCGGGTTGGATAACGGTGGCGAGATCCATCGTGCCGTAGTTCTCAAGCGCATGAATCATGCCGGCAACGGTCCCCGGCACACCCGCGGCACTGCTACTGTCATAGGTCATGTCTAGGTTTACGCTGCCGTCTTCATTCAAGAACATATTGCGGGAGGCACCAGATGGCGCCATTTCGCGGTAATCAACAAAGACTTGCTGATCAGATTCGGCGAGATGCACCAGCATGAACCCACCGCCACCAATATTGCCTGCTCTTGGCAGAGTTACCGCGAGTGCAAACCCGGTGGCTACAGCAGCATCGATGGCATTGCCACCTTCTTTGAGGATCTGAAGCCCAATCTCGGTAGCTAGTTTTTCAGAGCCTGAGACAATTCCCTGGCGGGCAATCGCAGGAATAAAGCGGGTGCCATAGTCGATAAGTGGCCCGGTTGACTGAGCTGAGGTAATAGGGGAAGACGTGGCTAGCGTAAAGGCCAGCACAGCAAAGAAAACGCGCATGTAATTTAACTCCGAAAATTTGCCTAGTTGCGACAGGCCGCTGCTTTTTTGTTGTTACGGAGTGCGGTCGCCATATCGATTACTATACCGTCTGCGGGAGAGAGATATGAAGCTACAAGATTACAGACGTCAATATACTCTCGGCGGTCTACGTCGAGATAATTTGCCCAATAATCCGCTGGATCTGTTTCAAGAGTGGCAAGCTGAGGCAAATGCGGCTGGTCTTGCCGATCCCACGGGGGTGATATTGGCTACCCAGCAACCCGACGGCCAAATGCGGCAGCGTTTTGTGTTGCTCAAGGGTTGTGATGGTCGAGGTTTCATTTTTTTCACTAATTACAATAGTGACAAAGCGGCGGCGATGGATTCGAATCGACAGGTATCACTGTTGTTTCCGTGGAATGAACTCGATCGACAGGTCAGCATCTCAGGAACGGCGGAAAAACTGCCATCGGCGGAATCCGACGCCTATTTTGCTAGTAGACCTCGAGCAAGTCAGTTGTCTGCTTGGGCCTCGAACCAAAGTCAGTCCATTGCGAGTAGAGCATCGTTGGAAGCACAGCTCGATGAGGTGAGTGCTCGCTTTGAGGATAAATCCGTGCCTCGACCCGAGGGCTGGGGAGGCTATGTAGTCAATCCTCAACGCATCGAGTTTTGGCAGGGCGGCTCGGATCGTCTACACGATCGCTTCGCCTACACGAGTGATGATGGCTGGACGCTCGAGCGTCTGCAGCCCTAATTGCTGCCGCTTGTGTGCCGAAAGCGCTCGATGTAGTGAGGCAACTCGGGTAGTGCAAGTAGCTGGCGCCTAATGAGATCGAGGCCAATGGCCGCTACCAATACTTGGAAACGCTCTCGGTCACCGGGCACTCGAAGTCGAATGCTGTTCATCGCTTGCTCCGAACCCCAGGCAATCCAGACAGTCCCGACAGGTTTATCATCGCTACCACCGGTGGGCCCCGCAATCCCCGAAACCGCAACGCCTATGTCAGCATTCGCGACTTTGAGTGCACCCGACAGCATCGCCTTGACCACGGGCTCGCTGACAGCGCCATTTTGATCGAGTGTTGCCTGTGGGACGCCTAGCACATCCCGCTTACTGGTATTCGCATAGGTCAGGAAGCCGGATCCAATCACCGCCGAAGAGCCGGGTTCTTTCGTGATCATCGATGCGATCAGCCCCCCGGTACATGATTCTGCGGTGGTCATGGTCATATTGCGATCGCGGAGGGCGCGTTGCACTGCGATCGCCAGACGGTCGTTATCGGTGCCGATAATATGATCGCCGATGAGGTCCATAAGAATGGCCTCGGCTTGATCCCGACGCTCTAAGTCAGCTTCGCTCGCGATCTGAAGCTTTAGTTCGAGTTGCGGCAAGCCTGACCGAAACCCCAACGTTACCTCGTCGGGCCAGTCGCGCGCGCGAGCGTGAACTAACTCTTGAATCGTTGATTCCCCAATACCAAAGGTTTGTAGGCGTCGAATGAAGGTTTGACCACCCCCGATACGTGCGGCAATCCGGCGTCCAATATCTGGAAGCATCGCGCTGAGTTCCACGGGCACGCCGGGGGTTGCAATGACTAAGCTGTTGTTGATTTCAACTTGAAATCCGACCGCACTACCGATGGGGTTGGCAACCACGTCTGCGCCATCGGGTAGCCAGGTCTGTTTCAGATTCGACTGATTCAAATCGAGACCGCGCCGCTGACACCAGTCCTCTAAATGGCGAAGTGCTTCGGAGTGCTGCGTCAGCGAAACACCGAGCACCTTCGCTACAACGTCTGCAGTCATGTCATCGTCAGTGGGGCCTAGTCCCCCATTGATAATAACTACCGGTGCCACGTCACAGAGTTGTGTCAGGCTCGATTCGAGAAGAGTCGTCTCGTCACCGACAGTGATTTTTCGACTGACTCCCATATTCTGCTCGCCAAGGGCGAGGGCTATGCGCGATGAGTTGCTGTCTACGGTGTCGCCGCTCATCAGTTCGTTGCCGGTCAAGAGCAGGGCGATCCGCTGGCCGTCAATTTTGATCATTACGCAGTTGCCTCTTCAGCTATTGATGCGGCGATGAGCTGATTCCTTGACCAGCCCAACACTTAGTACTCGGCGTGGCCCGGTGTTCTCGGGAACGGGATCACATCACGCACATTTTCCATGCCCGTGATGTAGGCAATAAGCCGCTCAAAGCCTAGCCCAAATCCGGCATGAGGCACTGTGCCGTAGCGTCTCAAATCTCGATACCACCAAAGCGTTTCTCTCACGCCCTCATCCATGCGCGCATCGAGAACGTCGAGTCGTTCTTCGCGCTGGCTGCCACCGATAATTTCACCAATACCGGGCGCTAGAACATCCATGGCAGCCACTGTTTTTTCATCATCATTGAGACGCATGTAAAACGCTTTGATTTCCTTCGGGTAATCAGTCACCACCACCGGCGCATTGAAATGTTCTTCTGCCAAGAAGCGTTCGTGCTCAGAGGCCATATCGATGCCCCACGCAACCGGAAACTCGAATCGCTTACCGGACTGTTTGAGGATGTCGATGGCGTCGGTGTAACTAACCGTGATGAACGGCTTGTCGACGATTGCAGTGAGTCTATCGAGTACGGTGTTATCGATTCGCTGCTGGAAGAATCCAAGATCGGATTCGCAACGATCAAGAACTCGGGCTGACACGTATTTGAGTAGTGCTTCAGCTAAGTCTGCGTTGGCTTTGAGATCGGCAAAGGCGATTTCTGGCTCTACCATCCAGAACTCGGCGAGGTGGCGCGAGGTGTTGGAGTTCTCGGCTCTGAACGTGGGTCCAAAAGTGTAGACCTTGCTCATGGATAGACAATAGGACTCGACTGCGAGTTGGCCCGATACGGTCAGGTAGGCATCACCACCAAAGAAATCTTGAGAGGTATCAACCTCACCGGCCCCGTTTCTAGGTAGGTTTTGCAGATCGAGTGTGCTGACTCTGAATAATTCACCCGCTCCTTCACAGTCGCTGCCAGTGATGATGGGTGTGTTGACCCAGAAAAACCCCTGTTCATGGAAAAAGTCATGAATGCCTTTGGCTAATTCGTGACGAAGCCGAGTAATGGCACCAAAGGTGTTGGTTCGGGTGCGCAGATGGGCTTGCGTCCGGAGATACTCGAAGCTGTGACGTTTTTTAGCGATTGGGTAGGACTCAGGGTCGTCCACATCGCCGATAAGGGTGACTGCAGAGGCTTGAATCTCGACTGATTGTCCCTGACCTTGTGAGTTAACCAACTCCCCTGACACGATGACCGAGCAACCCGTCGATAACTTAAGCACCTCTGACTCGTAGTTGCTCAGGGTGTTGGCGACAACGCACTGAAGGCTATCGAAGTGGCTGCCATCGTTGATCGCCAGAAAAGAAATACCTGCTTTGGAGTCTCGCTTACTGCGGATCCAGCCTTGAACAGTGACCTCACTGCCGACTCTTCCCTTAGCGGCGAGAAGTGTTTTGATCGCGCTGGGCTCGCTCATTGCTGTTGTTATCCTTTGTCGTACGTCGTGTTGATGTGTCGCTATTTACTAGTATCAAGCGGTCGTTGTGCTGCTGGATGTCTCATTCGATACCCCAGTCATTACTACAGTGAAGCCTGGTGCTTGGAGCTTAGACTCGTCGTCCGGCGTATAGGTCACTGATACCTGATCTCTCAAAACGAATTCTCTCGACTGGCTCTTTAGGGCCATCTTCCATTTATCGAAGCTGAATTTTTCGGGGTATTTTCGCAAATCAACCACGCCCTCTAATCCTGATTCGACTAGCTTCACGTTAAACCCCGAGGGCGAAATATGAATGATTTCAGCTTCGAATATCTGGCTATTCTCTCCATGAAGGCGGTTCAGATAATTCTTCGTTAACCAATGCTGGGCCGCGTTAGTAGCCTGGCGGTTTTTAGCCATGGCCTGATTGATCAGGTCAAACACACTCGCCGAGGCAGTGGCGACGCTAGTCGAGCCTAGTGCAGCTTTAATTTGCAGATGAACACAGTAATCGAGCGCCTTTCGCAGCGGTGATGTCGCCGTGGTGTAGAGCGGGAGCGACATACCCATGTGCGGTGCCGGTTTGACACTAAACGATGCTCGCGACAGAAAGCGATTAACCATCGATCGAAGTGGCAGGGGGTGTTCGCTGCTGTTTAGCCCACCGATCACGGCCCTAAAGCCAGTTAGCTCTTGCAGAGGTTGTTCGGCTAATTCCGGTGCATAGCGATTCAGAAATTCTTTTGCCTCATTGAGTCGGTCCGCTCTGAATCCCGCGTGTGCGATAAAGGGTCCCGGACGTTCCTTGTCGGTCAGAAAGTTGGCAACGGCAACATTGGCTGCGACCATACATTCTTCAACCATCAGCTGTGATTGCAGCTTCTCACGGGCCTCGATGGCTTGAATTTGCTTGTCTGCATCCAGCTGCCAGCGGTACTCCGTTCGAGTTTCCATCACGAGCTGAGTGTCTACTCGATGCTGACGAAGTGCCGATGCGCAATCATTGAGGGTGGCTATCTGAGCGTCTTCGTTGCTTGATGTGGGCTTTTCGTCCGTTAAATAGTCTTCGACTTCCTGATAGTTGAGTCTGGCAGCGACTTTGATTGTCGCCACTGAGATTGCCGACTCTGTCACCGCGCCGTGCTGATCGACCTCGAGTGCGCAAATAACCGCCGGTCTCTCCTCTCCAGCCACTAATGATGCTTGATGCTGGAGTGGAGCAAAGGGAATCATCGGTATCGCTGATCCATGAAAATAATGCGATGTTCCGCGCTGCGCGAGTGCCTGTGTAATGTCTGGATCTGATCCAAGCAAGGCGGTTGGATCGGCAATAGCGACTGTCAATCGCCAACCTTTTTCGGTCCTCGTAACGCTGAGTGCGTCATCGATATCCACCGTGTTGGGTGAGTCGATTGTGAGAAACGCAATAGATGTGAGGTCTTCGCGCTCCAGTCCGTCTTGAAGTCCTTCCATCGATGCGCATTTTTCAATTCGCGCTTCGGTGGTTGAGCTCAGCGCCAAATCAATTCCGGCGCGCGCTGCACAGTAGTCGTTTTCAATACTGGGCTTTGATTCGGGTCCCAGAACTCTCAGCACTTTGACGGCTGGTTTTCCGTCCTTGAATGGATGCTTGATGATCTCACACTGGACAAAATCACCTGCTTGCGCACCGTTAATCGATTTTGGTGGAACAAACAGCCATCGTGTCAAATTAGGTTGATCTGGGATGTCGGGGCATACAAAAACAGCTTTCCCCTTGGTCATAATTTGTCCGACAAACCGTTTGTGAGGGGAAACGACTAAGCGTTCAAGCTCTGCAATGAGTTGCGGTTTAGCGCCTTTCTTATCTTTTGGTTTAGGGGGGCTTGGCTTGATACAGATAGCGACCCGATCGCCCGGCAGCACATGTTGCATCGAGTCCGGAGTGAGAAAAATCTCTCGCCGATCGTCGAGCACTACAAAGCCGAATCGGCTTCGCGTCCCTTTTACCGTACCTTCGGCGTACTCTTTATCGGCCTCGATCTGGTTTTTGAGGCCTTGTAATTGCGCCAGCGTATCGCGATCTAACATGACGTGATTGACGGTTCCTTGCTCGACAAGCGAATAGTTCGCGAAGGGTAGCGGAGCTGTTGGCTTTTTTCACGCGTCTGACGACGAAAAAATACGGTTAACGATTGACACTGTAAAAGTCGATCGATTAACTGGAGGTGTGCCCGAAATTTTTTAGAGAGTAGGACGGAGATGCTGAATGACGTGTGACTGGCACGCCGCAACATCGCATACCACATACCCCAAGGTCGATTGCTCGACCGAGCTCACTGCCCCCTCAAAAAAAGCCTTGTGCTGCTCCCGCTTGGAGCTGTCCTGCAAAACAATCACACTGACCTCGATTTTGGAGATCTTATGCCGCAAGCCGTGACATTGCCCTCAGATACAGTGCAACTAGCGCCCGCCGGGCCCAAAACCTATGTGCTGGATACCAATGTTCTTCTGCATGACCCCACAGCGGTGACGGCGTTTGCTGAGCATCGCGTGGTCATCCCAATGACCGTGTTGGAAGAGCTGGATCACATCAAGGATCGGAGAGACAAGTCAGTGAGCCGCGAGGCGCGCATTGCGATCCAAATGATCGATAAGATCGTCGGAGCTGCGACACCCAGCGAAATCCAGGATGGGGTCGATATTCCCGGTTCTACTGTATCGGGGCCCTTGGGGACGCTCGCCATTTTTCCCGATCAGTTGATTCAAGCAAACGATACCGTTCCGTACTTGGACGGAACGCAAGACCAAGCTAACGATAATCGCATCATCAACGTGGCGTTGAAATATCAGCTTGATCATCCAGCTGAGTTTGTTGGCCTGGTGACGAAAGACATCAACATGCGTATTAAGGCAAAAGGGTCTGGCTTGGCGCATGTTGAGGACTACCGGCACGATCGCGTGCTTGATGATATCGACCTTCTGGCAACCGGTTATTTACACATCCCGGGTGACTTTTGGGAGGGTATCGATCAAGTGGATACGGTGCGGGAGGGTGATATCACGTTGCATCGTGTTGCGCGTCACGAGCTGCCGGAGGTTTACACTAATCAGTTTGTTTACGACGACAATGGCTTTATCGCCTTTGTGGACCATGTCGATGATGACTACGCGTACTTCGCGGTTGATAGCAACGACAATCTGATGAGACAGCGGTTCTGGGGTTTGGCGCCGAGGAATATGGAACAGGCGATGGCCATGCGCCTACTAGACAACGATGATATCGATATGACGGTATTGACGGGACCTGCGGGTTCGGGGAAGACCTTGCTGGCGCTCGCTTACGGGTTGCATGCCATCTTGGAGCAAAAAAAGTACAACAAACTCATTGTTGCCCGATCGACACCGCCGATGGCGGAGGAGATTGGCTTCTTGCCCGGTACCGAGGAAGAGAAGATGGCACCCTGGTTGGCCGCTTTCGATGACAACCTTGAAATTTTGCATGGCAGTGACGAGTGCTCTTACGGCAGCATCGACTACGTGAAGGAGCGAGCCAATATTCAATTCAAGTCGTTGAACTTCATGCGAGGCCGGTCGTTTAATGGCGCCTACATCATTATCGATGAGTCGCAGGGGCTGACTCAATTTCAATTGAAATCAATTATTAGTCGAGTGGGTGCAGACTCAAAAATTGTTGTTTTGGGAAATTTGGCGCAGATTGACAATAAATACATATCGCCGCTGACCTCTGGACTCACTTACCTGGTCGAGCGAACCAAGGGGTTCCCCCACGGTGGCATGATGCATATCAATGGGATTGTGAGATCACGTTTAGCTGCATTTGCGGAAGAGAACCTCTAAGCGCTCCTATTCGAACAGTAATAGTTCCACCCGCGCCTCCACCACCCAGGTGGAGACGCGCTCTGCAAATGGCATATCGACTCGGCGGTGATAGCTTGGTTCGAGCTCGAAAAATAGGTAGTCACGATAGGCCTGTGCCCGTAGGCGGACTCCCACCTCGTAGTCATTGGTGTAGCGGTAGGGCTCTGTTTTTCCACGCATGCCCGCGTAGATAAAACTCGCTCGTTCGTATCCGTTTACGGCTGACCAACTTCGCACGTGGGCGATAAAGCTGGACCACTCTGTTCCCTCGGTATCTTGGCCTAGCAGCACTCTTGAGTAACTTCGGATTAATGATTGATCATCGAGCACATAGTCAATATCAAGCTTTGAGTTGGTAAAGCCTCCGTCGTCGAGGTCGTACTGCAGGCGCTGGGTAAAGCGCGCTGACGTTCGCTCACCGAGCAGCCTTTGATATCGGTACTTGATGCCAGGCTTTGGGCCAGATCTTGCAAGACCCAGTGTGAGGTCTGTTCGATGGTTGCCGCCGACACTCTCATCAATATTAACCTGCAGTCCTACTCGGCTTTGCGTGGGGTCGACCTCATCGCTGGGAATGAGTTCATCTGGGTCATCTCCCCTAAATACTAGGTCAACCCTGTTGGAGAGCTGAGGCAGATCGACTTTGCCGCCGATGCTCGCGCGCGTGTCGCTGCCGTAGGTTTCGTCCCAGTCAGTAATCATTCGGACACGGAGCCTAGAGTCTGCGAGCTCAGCATCGCTGTCGACATCCCCGAAGAAGCCATCGACCCAGCGTGTGAGGTTGGTCGTGGTGTTACTCGCAATACGACGCCCCGAGTCAAGCCAATCAGTGCTTCGTGATTCAGGGGTGACGACCTCCTCTTCGAGACTCATCCCCATGGCCTGCGCTGTGACTGTAAGGCTCAGGAGCGACATCAGGTATTTCTTCATTGGTGACACCTCCCTCTGTCGTTCAACCATGCCATAGATCCTGAGCTTGGCCAATAATTAGCAAATAGCTTTGGTATCGATCGGCGCTGATGTGCCCGCTATCGATCGCCTCGAGGATGGCGCAATCGGTTTCATGTTGATGGCTACAGTCACGAAACCGGCAGTGACCCAGGAAAGGTCGGAATTCTTTGAACGCTGGGGCCACCGACTCGACAGCGACGTGATCCAATCCGAACTCGCGGATGCCTGGTGAGTCGATCACAAGGCCTCCATTGGACCTGCTAAACACTTCGGTTGTGGTGGTGGTATGTCGACCTTTTTGTACGCCTTCTGACAACTCACCGACACGAAGCTGTCGGTCCGGTATCAAGCGCTGAATAATCGATGATTTGCCGACGCCTGACTGACCAACGAACACGGTCGTTGTCTGACCAATAGCTTCCATTAACTCCGTGGTCGAGGTCTCGCTAGGGTCGGTTTTGAGTACTCGGTATCCGAGCGATTGGTAGCGCTTGAGCAATTCGGAGGTATCGTCATTGGTGGTAAGAAGATCGGCCTTATTGAGCACCAGTAGCGGTTCAATACTGGCGTGATATGCCGCCACCAAATACCGATCGATTAGATTTGGAAAGGGTTCAGGAAAGGGGGCGAACACGATAGCGATCAAATCAACGTTCGCGGCGACGGGTTTTAACTGCCCTCTGGCATTGGGTCGATTCAACTCGCTGTGCCGCTCAAGCCGCGCCGTGACTACTCTGTCACTGCCCTCAGACTGCCAACTGATCTGATCTCCAGCCACGATCATTGGAAGGTTAGGACGAAGGTGGCAGTCGACTTGTGAACCGTCGTTGAGCATTATTAGGGCAGATTTGCTGAATCGTGCGACGACAATGCCAAGTCCCGAATCGTCCGTGGCGCCGTCGTTAGTAATCGCATTGGCGCGCTGTTCTGCGCTACCCTCGATTCGTCGGCGTTGCTGTTCGGTGAGACGTCGATTAGCCATAGCGCCAGTGTAACCCGCAAGCTCCTTGGGTGCTCGCGAATAAAAAGGCCCGTCAATGAAGGCCGAGGAGAAGACAATGCAATCGCCTGACCATTTGATATGGGTTGATATGGAGATGACTGGACTGTCACCTGAGGCCGATAAGGTGATAGAAATCGCCGTAATCGTTACCGACTTTGATCTAAAGATACTTGCCGAGGGGCCCGTGGTCACCATCCATCAGCCCGACTCCGTTCTCGATGCTATGGACGAGTGGAACACCCGTCATCACACAGCGTCTGGTTTGGTCGATCGCGTCCGTGCCAGCCAGGTCAGTGAGAGCGAGGCATCGTCGATAATTCTAGAGTTTCTCGAGCAGTGGGTACCGGCTGGTAAGTCGCCGATGTGCGGCAACTCAATTTGCCAAGACCGGCGTTTTATGGCCCGACATTTGCCTGCTTTGGAAGCATACTTTCACTACCGCAACCTCGATGTCACCACGTTAAAACTGCTCGCTGGTTACTGGCGTCCAGAGCTGCCACCTGTAAAGAAGCAAAACGCCCACACGGCACTGGCGGATATTCGTGAGTCGATCGAAGAGTTGGTTTATTACCGAGAACACCTGATCAAAACGGCCTGACAGGCGAGGACTGCTAGTCGGACAGTTTTAGTTGTCTGTGACGTGCCGCGCCAAGGCCCATTCGATGTGTTCGCGCACCATTGAAGAGCTTGTCGTTAATTTCTCTTTTAAGGCTGCGACCACCGCTGGTGACGTCGGTGCATTCCCCAGAGCGACCGCTATATTTCTGATCCACCGCTCGTAGCCGATTCGGCGGATCGGTGAGCCTTCGAGGCGTTGCAGAAATTCTGCCTCGGACCACTGAAAAAGGTCGATTAAGTCGGGAGCATCGAGACTATCTCTCGGTTGAAAGTCCTCTTGTCGGGTGGTCTGAGCAAACTTGTTCCAGGGGCAGACGAGTTGGCAGTCGTCGCAGCCATAGATTCGGTTGCCCATTAGGGGACGCAGTTCTGTGTCGATAGCACCGTCATGCTCAATTGTTAGGTATGAGATACAGCGGCGCGCATCGAGCACAAAGGGTTCGACAAAGGCTTGTGTCGGACAGACTGTCATGCAACTGGTGCATGAGCCGCAGTGCTTGGTTTCTTGTGGCGGGCTGGAAGGCAGCGGGATGTCGGTGTAGATCTCGCCGAGAAAAAACCAGGACCCTGCCGATTCGTTAATGAGCATGGTGTTTTTAGCTATCCACCCAAGGCCTGCCTGTTCTGCGATAGCCCGCTCGAGCACCGGTGCGCTATCGACGAACGCTCGATAATTTCCGCCACCCAGTTCATCGCTGATCTTCTTTGCCAGCAATGCGAGCTTGGAGCGAATCACCTTATGGTAATCTCGGCCCAGCGCGTAGCGTGAGACATACCCTAAATCGCTGCGGGCCAAGACTTGCTCGGGCGGCATCCCTTCAGGCAAGTAATCCATCCGCAGCGACAAAACGGTGCACGTACCCGGGACTAGCTCGTCGGGCCGACTCCGTTTAGTGCCGTGCCGCGACATCCAGTCCATGGTGCCCTGATAGCCGGCATCGAGCCATTTTTGAAGATAGCTCTCATGCTCCCCTAGGTCGATACCGGTGAAACCGACCTCATCGAATCCGAGCTCACGAGCCCAAATGCGAACGGTGTCGATAAGATCTGTAGAAGATTTGTTTTTCACACCCGGATTGTGACAGATCGAGGGTCACCCGCGGTACACTCGCACCATGGAAAAGCCATCTGAACTCTCGATTGATTTGCCCGACGAGACGAGTACTGTTGACCTTGGTCGACGGTTGGGTGGCGTGCTTCCTCGCTCAGGAATTGTGTTTTTATCAGGTGAACTGGGTGCTGGAAAAACGACCCTAGTTCGTGGTGTATTGCGTTCGTTGGGTCATGTTGGTGCGGTCAAAAGTCCAACCTACACGCTCTGCGAGCCCTACAGTATCGGCGACGACGCCTCGATTTGTCATTTTGACCTGTATCGATTGGGCCAAGCTGAGGAGCTTGAATTTCTGGGGTTTCGTGATTACCTATCGAGCGGCTCGCTGTTGCTGATCGAATGGCCCGAGCGCGCAGCAGGGTGGCTGCCGGCACCCGATATCGAGATTCGCTTGAATCATTGCGATAGCGGCCGAATCTGCGACCTGCTTGGGTATGGTGACCGGGGACAGACCTGCTTAGTGGAGCTGGCCGCTTGATGACACTATACCGACAGCTTTGCCGCCATCACTTATCTACCGGACTCATCCTTGTGGGTTGCTTGGCGCCCCAAGCGTTTGCCGCCACCATCAATGATGTTCGCCTGTGGCGCGCTCCTGACCACACCCGAATCGTTCTGGATCTTACGGGCCCCGTTGAGCATAAGGTGTTGGAGTTAAGTAATCCCTCGCGGGTCGTTGTCGATATTGTCGACGCTTCGCTGGACGATCCACTGACTGACTTGCCCCTTGAGAACACGCCGATCGAGCGAGTGAGATCGGGTGTTCGGTCGGGCTCGGATCTGAGACTCGTATTTGACCTAGCGGCGGATATCGACCCTAAGAGCTTTGTACTCGCCCCCAATGAGCGCACAGGCCATCGTTTGGTCATCGATCTTTTCGATCAGAAGTCGGACGAGGCTTCAGTGACTGAAGCACCGGTTAAGTCAGTGCAGCAACTAGATACTCGTCGGAAGGTAATGGTAGCGATCGATGCTGGCCATGGTGGTGAAGATCCAGGAGCCTCAGGCCCTAATAAGCTGAGAGAGAAGACGGTAGTGCTTCAAATTGCGAAGCGGCTGCACGCGAAGCTCAGCGCCGCGAAGGCGTTTGATGCGGTATTAATTAGAACCGGGGATTACTACATTACCCATAAGGGTCGTCGGGATCTGGCCCGTGAAAATCAGGCCGACTTATTCGTATCGATCCACGCCGATGCTTTCACGCATCCGTCCGCCAACGGCGCGTCGGTTTACGCGCTATCAACCAGAGGTGCTTCATCGACCGCAGCGCAATTTCTCGCCGATAAAGAAAATGCGGCGGATTTGGTGGGGGGCGTCGCTGTTGCTGAGATGGACGACATGCTCGCAGGTGTGCTGACAGATCTGTCGATGACAGCAACACTCGATTCGAGTTTGAGCGTCGGTGCCGAGGTCCTCGAAGAGATGGGCGCGGTGGCGCCGCGCCTGCATAAAAAGCAGGTGGAACAGGCGGCATTTCTGGTGTTGAAGTCGCCCGATATCCCATCGATTTTGGTCGAGACGGGTTTTATTTCTAATCCTAAAGAAGCGGGATTGCTGTCGACTGCCGGCTATCAGGAGAAAATGGCTTCCGCTATTTTTAAAGGCATAGAGCGCTGGTTCACTGATCATCCTCCTCCGGGGACACTGCTCGCACGGCGCGATCAAACTGCGCCCGAGATGACCATTGAGGTGCGACGGGGCGACACGCTGTCCGAGCTTGCTCGGCGATACTCGGTCTCGGTTCGTGCCCTGAAAGAGCGCAACCGCCTGTCAGGTAATGCCATCCAAGTGGGGCAGGTATTGATTATTCCGGAGAGTGGCTAGTGCCCGTCATCAAACAGCTTGATACACGACTAGCGAATCAGATTGCCGCGGGTGAAGTCGTGGAACGACCGGCATCTGCAGTAAAGGAGTTGTTAGAGAACTCGCTCGATGCTGGAGCCACTGAGATTACCGTTGATCTCGAGGAGGGCGGCGTTAAGCGGATTACTCTGAGCGACAACGGCTGTGGGATTTCAGAGGGCGAGTTGTCACTCGCGCTCGCCCGTCACGCGACCAGCAAGATAGCTTCTATCGATGATCTTGAAGCAGTAGCGACGCTCGGGTTTCGAGGTGAGGCCTTGGCGTCGATAGCCTCGGTCTCGCGCCTAGAGCTGACATCAAATGCGACTGATAACCCGAGCAACGGCATGGTGGCCATGTGCGAGGGCAGAGACATGACGATCGATGTCAGACCGCGCGCACACCCGAGAGGGACAACCATCGAGGTACAGGATCTTTTTTACAATACGCCGGCGCGCCGTAAGTTTCTTCGCACAGAGCGCACCGAATTCTCAAAAATCGAGGAAGTCGTGAAGCGCACTGCTCTCGCCCGACCCGATGTGAGTTTCTCGCTGTCACACAACGGCAAGCTTATTCATCAGTTGCGGGCTGTGAGTGATTCGGACGAAGTAGAGCGACGCGTGGTTGGTATCTGCGGACCCGACTTTGCGCGTCAAAGCGTCGTCGTTGACCGGGTGGCCTATAACCTGACTCTGCGGGGTTGGGTTGGCTTACCCACTTTTTCACGCTCGCAAGCTGATTTGCAGTTTTTCTTTGTGAACGGGCGTGTAGTAAAAGACAAGGTCATCACTCACGCTGTGAAGCAAGCCTATCGCGACGTGATGTATGGCTCGCGTCATCCAGCCTATGTATTGTTCCTTGAACTCGATCCTCAGGGCGTTGATGTTAATGTCCATCCGACGAAGCACGAGGTTCGTTTTCGAGACAGCCGAGCCGTCCACGGATTTATCTTCAGCACGCTTGGTCGGGTTCTCGCCGATGTGCGGCCTAGCGATGCGCCAGCAATTGCACAAACTGGCACAGGCTTGGAATCAGACATCGAACAGCGGTCCATTGCACTCGATGTCCCAAATAATCCTGTGCCGCTGGCTGACATCGGCATTGAACCGGTGCCTTATCCATCAGGGGCATCAAGACCCGCGGCAAGCGTCCAAGATCATGGTGACTGGCAGCAAGCGCCTCAGCCCGCGCCACATGCTGATGTACCGCCCCTCGGCTTCGCCTTAGCGCAAGTTCATGGCATCTACATTCTGGCGCAAAATGCTGATGGGTTAATTCTGGTCGATGCCCACGCCGCTCACGAGCGGATTACCTATGAGCGTTTGAAACTAGCTGCAGCTAATCAGCGAATAGCATCACAGCCGTTGCTGGTGCCCGAGGTGATGACCCTGACCAGTACGGAGCGGGCAACGCTGGAAGAGTTCCAGAGCGAGATCAACCAGTTTGGCTTATTGGTCGATATGTTGGGTGAAGATGATGCAGTGATTCGAGAGATACCTGTGCTCTTGTCCCGCGATAGTGCCGCCAACCTGCTACGTGATGTCCTCGCTGACTTCTCCGAGGTCGGTCATTCTGACCGTATCAAAGCCAGGGCTGACGAAATACTGGCCACCATGGCCTGCCACGGATCGGTCAGAGCGAACAGAGTGCTCTCGATTGCAGAAATGAATGCGCTCTTGCGCGACATGGAAATCACCGAAAATTCGGGTCAATGCAACCACGGCCGACCGACCTGGGTGCAACTGTCGCATGAGGAGTTGGACAAGCTCTTTCTCAGAGGGCGCTAGTGAGTGGATACGTCACTGATTTGCATCATGGGACCAACCGCGGCGGGCAAGACCGATGCCGCGATCGCTCTTGCGGAAGCCCTCGGTGGCGAGTTGATCAGTGTTGATTCCGCACTGGTTTATCGGGGACTAACGATTGGTGCTGCGCAGTCTAGCTATCCACACCATCTGGTTGATATTCGTGAGCCCTGCGATATCTACAACGCCGCTGATTTTGTAGCCGACGCGAGTCAGGTTATCGACGGTGTGAGGAGTCGAGGCCGTCGACCCATATTGGTGGGCGGCACGATGTTGTACTTCAAAGCGTTGCTCGAAGGCCTCGATGATATGCCGGGGACTGATTTAGCGGTCCGGGCCGAGATAGAAGCGGAGGCTGGAGAAAAAGGCTGGCCCGCGCTTCATGCAGAACTTGAGAGAATTGATCCCGAGACCGCTGCCCAGTTGCATCCCAATCACAGTCAGCGGATATCTCGCGCACTCGAGGTCTATCGTCAGAGTGGCGTGCCAATGAGTGAGTGGCGGCAGGGATCCAAAGCAGCTGGCTACGATGCTCTGTGCTTGGCTCTTGCGCCAGCGGATCGGGCGGTACTTCATGCTCGTATTGCCGCAAGGCTAGAGGTGATGATGAGCGAGGGTTTCCTTAACGAGGTGGCCGCGCTTCGAGAGCGAGGCGACCTCCACACGGATCTTCCGTCGATCCGAGCAGTGGGTTATCGACAACTCTGGTCGCATCTGGAGGGAGAGGTCAGCTTAGACGAGGCTCTCGATCGTGTATTGGCCGCGACCCGTCAGTTAGCAAAACGACAACTAAACTGGCTTCGTGGCTGGACTGATCTACACTGGATAGATAGTTCGCAAAAAAATGCGAACCAGACACTGTATGACTCGATCCAGAACTATCTTGGTAATCGTATGTCATAGTAGAATACGTGCCCCCGTTAAGGGGCCATATTTGGCTGCCTCGTTTTTTGCGGCCGTGAAAATGACTAAGGAGTTCCCCATGTCAAAAGGGCAAACGCTACAAGACCCTTACTTGAACGCTTTGCGAAAAGAGCGGGTCCAAGTTTCTATCTATCTAGTAAACGGTATCAAGTTGCAAGGCCAGATCGAGTCCTTTGATCAATTTGTGGTTCTGCTAAAGAACACCGTGTCACAAATGGTTTATAAGCACGCTATTTCAACCGTGGTTCCAGCGCGTAACGTTCGTATTCCGATCGCGCAGAACGACGAGGAAGTCGCTGCCTAGTGCCATTCAGTCGAGCGCATCGATAGCGCTCGAGGGCTGTCATGTTTTTTGAGCTCCACAGTGGTGGCGAGCGCACTGTACTCGTTCAAATCAGCCTCGACGGTGGCATGGGTGATCCCGATCTCGGTGAATTTATTGAGTTGGTGCGATCGGCGGGTGGCGATCCCGTAACGATCATCCGCGGCTCGAGAAAAATGCCGCAGGCGAAATACTTCATCGGTAAAGGCAAACTGGACGAGGTTAAGGCTGCGGTAGAGCAGGAACAGGCCGAGTTGGTGGTGTTCAATCACGCGTTGTCGCCAAGCCAGGAACGAAACCTCGAAGCATTCCTCAAATGCCGGGTTATTGCGCGCACTGGATTGATACTTGATATCTTTGCTCAGCGTGCGCGAACCCACGAGGGCAAACTGCAGGTCGAGCTAGCGCAACTCAAGCACATTAGCACCCGGCTGATTCGCGGTTGGACGCACCTAGAGCGGCAAAAAGGTGGTATCGGTTTGCGAGGCCCTGGGGAAACTCAGCTCGAAACCGATCGACGGCTATTGCGCCACCGCATGAGTGCCATCGAGGCGAGACTGGATAAGGTGCGTCAGCAACGCGCGCAAAATCGTCGTGCGCGCCAGCGTGCCGAGGTGCCTCTGGTGTCTCTTGTTGGGTATACGAATGCAGGCAAATCGACCTTGTTTAACCGCCTGTCGGAATCCGAGGTCTATGCAGCCGATCAATTATTCGCAACCCTCGATCCAACACTGGCACGTATCGATGTCGACGGGCTAGGTGGGCTTATCATTGCCGACACCGTGGGCTTTATCGCCGACTTGCCCCACACATTGGTCGAAGCCTTTCGCGCCACATTAGAAGAGACACTCAGTGCCTCACTGCTCTTGCATGTTATTGATGTGGTGGCTGATGACCGTGACATGATCAAGAGCGAGGTGGAATCAGTCTTATCGGAGATCGGAGCGGGCGACATTCCGCAACTCATCGTCTTCAATAAGATCGACCTGTTGGAGCGCGAGCCCAAAACAATCCGCAACGCCGCTGGCGAGATCGAGGCGGTATCGGTGTCGGCTGTGCAAGGCCTTGGTTTTGATCACCTACGAGAGGCTATCCGCGAAAGATTAGCAGGGAGTCTCTTCAGAGGTGTCATTGTCCTAGGTGCTGAGCATGGGAAGCTGCGCTCCGAGCTCTACGCGATGGGAGCAATCGAAACCGAGTGCTGGAATGGCGATGGCGCTAACGAATTAACAATAAGCTTGCCCGATTCGGACTGGCAGCGGTTGAAAAATCAATTCATGCCCACAAATCACAGGGGTCGATAGCGGATTATCTGCCGAAGTGTCGCTATGCTTTGCTAGACTATCAACTGGGATAAATGAGGATGTAACTATGTCATGGAATGAGCCAGGAGGCGGCAACCGCGGGCGCGATCCCTGGGGTGGAAAGGATCAGGGTCCACCCGATCTAGATGAGGCACTGAAAAAGCTGCAGGGTCAGCTCAATGGGCTGTTCGGTGGTGGCAAAGGCGGCTCTGGAGGTGGCGGTTTTTCGGGCGCCATGCTGGGGTCTGCTCTGGTTGTCATCGCTGCGATTTGGGGGCTGTACGGCTTCTCTCAGATCGACGAGCAGGAGCGAGCCGTTGTGTTGCGCTTGGGCGTGTACCACGACATCGCACAACCCGGCCTTGTTTGGTATCCACCGCTAATCGATCAACTGACCAAGGTAAATATTTCCCGGGTCAGATCAGAGAGTTTCAGGGAAACCATGCTGACGCAGGATGAAAATATCGTCGATGTCAGTATGTCGGTGCAATACATCATCGACGATCCGAAAAGTTTCGTACTCGAGGTTCGCGATCCAGAGCGGTCACTGCAGCACGCTGCACAGAGCGCTCTTCGTCACGTCGTGGGAGAGAGCACCATGGACTTGGTGTTGACCGAGGGCCGAGCAGAGATTGCGCTTAACGTTCGCGACAGGTTGCAGCAGTACCTGTTGTCATATACCACTGGCATCAGCGTACAGAAGGTGAACATTGATGATGCCAAGCCACCATCCCAAGTGCAGGAAGCCTTCGATGACGTTATCAAGGCGCGTGAGGACGAAGAGCGAGTAAAGAACGAAGCTGAGTCCTACGCCAACGGGATCGTCCCTGAGGCGCGAGGTCGAGCGCAGCGTATCAAAGAAGAAGCAGAAGCTTATCGGCAGCAGGTGATTGCTAAAGCCACGGGTGAGGCGCAGCGATTCGATCAGCTATTGACCGAATACGCGAAAGCACCTGAAGTGACCCGAGAGCGTTTGTACATCGATGCTCTGCAGTCGGTTTTGGCTAACACCAATAAAGTCATGGTGGATGTCGAGGGGGGTAACAATGTTATGTACCTACCCCTAGATAAGTTGGCTCCGCGGGGTGGCATGACTAACCAAGGGTCGGCGGCGATTCGCGGCTTATCGCCGCAGCAACTTCGAGAGGTGACCGATGCGGTGACCGATCAGTTGCGACGTGATCTAAGCACCACTAACCGAAGGGGAGGACGTTAATCATGATGAAGCAGACCTTAATGGGTGCCGTGCTGGTAATTATCTTATTCATTCTTCCCAACTCGATCTATGTCATCAGTGAGACCGAGCGCGGAGTGCTGCTCAAATTTGGTGAGGTGGTCAGGGGCGACCTCAGCCCGGGCCTCCATTTTAAAGTGCCTTTTGTCGACAATGTTCGCCGTTTTGATGGTCGAATTCTGACAGTTGATTCGAATCCAGAGCGATTTTTCACTCAAGAAAAGAAGGCTCTGATTGTCGATTCCTACGCGAAGTTCCGGGTCACAGATACTTCGAAGTTCTACACCGCCACCAGCGGTGAGGAAATCAGAGCTGCGAGCCTGCTTGCTCAGCGAATCAATGACGACCTTAGAAACCAAGTCGCTGCGCGCACTGTGCAAGAGGTGGTTTCTGGTGAGCGGGATCAGTTTATGGAGGCGGTGAAAGCACGATTGAATCAGAGCGTACTCGATGAGCTCGGCGTCGAGGTGATCGATGTCAGGGTGAAAAAAATCGACCTGCCTCCCGAGGTATCAGAGTCCGTGTATCGACGAATGAACGCAGAGCGAGAGAAAGAGGCGCGGGAGCTTCGTTCCGAGGGTAAGGAAATCGCCGAGGGTATGCGAGCTGAGGCAGATCGAAAGGTGACCGTGATCGAAGCGGAAGCGATTCGTGATGCAGAGATTATTCGGGGTCAGGGTGACGCTGAGGCGACCCGTGTTTACGCTGATTCGTTCAATCAAGACTCAGAGTTCTATGCATTTGTTCGCAGTTTGAATGCCTACCAGGAAACCTTCTCCAGTGGTGGCGACATCATGTTGCTGCAGCCCGACAGTCAATTTTTTCAATACTTGAGAGATCCAAACGCAGGCAAGTAATCAGCCCTGTCACAAATGCGCGATACCGGCGATAATACGCCGGTTTTGCGCTTGCCTCGAGGGCGAGCACTCATCGACTAACTAACGGTTTCCAACATGAGTGACACTACACGCTGGCTTCTCCCCAACGGCATTGATGAGCTGTTGCCTGAGCAGGCTCATAAGGTTGAGTCTGTCAGACGCCGGCTTTTGGACTGCTGTCAGCGCTGGGGCTACGAGTATGTGGTGCCTCCGTTAGTTGAGTTCACTGATTCACTGTTGGTGGGAATGGGAGCTGACCTCGATCTACTCACCTGTAAGTTCTCGGATCAAGAGTCCGGAAGAACCCTCGGCGTCAGGGCGGATATCACACCGCAGGCTGCAAGAATCGATGCGCACAGCCTCGGACGTGAGGAGGTAACCCGTCTTTGCTATTCAGGATCAACATTGCGCGCTGTGGCCAACACGATTCCTGCGGATCGCTCGCCGGTTCAGTTAGGTGCTGAAATCTTCGGTTGTTCGAGTATCGATGCGGATATTGAGATGTCGCGTCTTCTCCTGTCATTGCTCGAACAAACGACTACACCTGCACTCACCTTAGATATTGGTCATGTCGGTTTCGCTAAGTCGGTGATTGATGCGCTAGACGTAACGGACGCTCAACGAGGAGTGCTAGTCGACCTACTGCAGCAAAAATCGGGTCCCGGTTTAAAGCGATTTGTGAAACAGCTTGACGATGAGGTGCTGGCAAGCCAAATCGCGACTCTGGCTGATATGCACGGCGGTACCGCTGTCATTGATATCGCAGCTGAAGCGTTTGGTGATGTGCCCGGCGTCACTGCGATGCTTGATCAAATTGCGGTGGTAGTGGCCTCGAGTCAATCGGCTTACCCCGACATCGATATTTATATCGATCTCACTGAATATCGAGGATTTAAGTATCACACTGGCTTGGTACTCTCTGTTTATGCCGAAGGTGTTGGTGTTGCGATCGCCAAGGGAGGTCGTTACGACAACGCTGGTAGTGCCTTTGGACGGGCGCGTGCCGCAACGGGATTTGCAATCGACTTAAAGACCTTGGCTGGCTTCGACGCTCTAGATGCCAGTCAATCTGAAGCGGTCGTGTCGTCGCCCATCGATGCTTGCGAGTTGTTAGTCGTCAAGGAGCAAGAGTTGAGGTTGTCTGGTTACACTGTAGTGAAAGCACTCGATGGTCAGCATGATAGGCGA
>CENU01043734.1_pt1 | contig 38584 bp, 39 predicted proteins | sample 361331 | NCBI WGS metagenome assembly CENU01 (sample SAMEA2619766, study PRJEB7988) | marine metagenome | isolation source: saline water (ENVO:00002010), including | reverse complement strand
TTTTTTTTCTTATGTATAATTACTAAATTCTGAAATCAGGATAGTAAGTTTGGATGCACTCTACAAGAGCTTCTCGCCAGTCTCTCATTTTATTCATTTCCAACTCATTAAGTTTTTTGTTTACCAATCTTTCACAATCTGGTCTGGAAGCAAAATATTCATCTTTAAAGAAATCAGAAGAAACCTTTTTAATGTCTACTTGATCTTGTAAGTTAAGAATCCTGAGTAACTCTTGGGCTACCTCATAGCGACTAGTTAAGCCTCCACAAACCATATTGAACAGACCTCTGTGAGGACTTTCTATTAATGCCTTACAATTATTAGCAAAATCATGAGTATAAGTTGGTGTACCATCCTTATCATCTACTATATTGAGAAATTTTGCTCCATTGTTAATCTGTTTAATGAGTTTTTGAATAAATTTTTTATCTTTCTTTTCTCCTCCACCCATCATCCATCCCGCACGGCAAATTATGAATTCTTTAGAATTTTCCTGAACAAAAACTTCTCCTAAAAATTTTGAGTTACCATAATGACCTAGAGGATTTGGAGTATCGGATTCGTCGTAAACATCCTTTTCCCCTCCGAAGATGCCAGCTGTACTTACATACAACAGAGGTATTTCGAGCTTATTGCTGATATGAACAGCATTCTCAACTGACTTGGTATTTGTTTCGTAAGCTTCTTCAGAATTTAATTCACAATATTCTAAATCAGTGTGAGCTCCTAAATGAAAAAGCCAGTCAGGAGAGAATTTTTGAACTTTTTCAAGATAAAGATCTGAATTTCTAAAATCTAATAATTCTAACCAGGGTTCATTGAGATCAATGTCCGAGGCTCTCACATCATAATCTTGAGAGAACTCTTTGTAGAATGCTAGTCCTAGCATACCTCCTGAACCAGCCATATAGATTTTTTTCATTTGTGCATTTTATCATCGAGTTAATGATTTAAAAATAAATCAATGCCTGAAGTTGAAATAGGTTCAAAATATTTTGATTTAATATCCTTACCAAAGTTTACTAGCGATGCCCTTTGAGCAAGATTAAGGTTCGCAAAATGAATGATGGCCTCGCTTAAGCTGTCATCATCGTGACTTCGGCGAAATAGTTCTTGAGGTATGTCGTCTGGAATGGGGTCATATGTCAAGCCAGTATTACTTTGAACAACAATAACTGGCTTACCTAAGGCGAAGCTTTCTAAGCAAACACTAGAAGCTTCCGTAATGAGTAATGAACTTTCCAATATGAGACTGGGAAATGAATTTTCTTTGGTGAAGATAAAATTTTCTGGTAATTTTAAGTCTAAGGCAGACAATAAAGATTTGGGTTCAACTGTGGGATGAGGTTTAAGTATAAACTCTATATCATCGCGATTTAACAAGCGATTACTTTTAATCAATGAATTGAGTATATCTAAACTAGTATTATGTGAGATTGGAAATGCAACTAAAATAGATGAATTCACTTGAGGTTCATGCTCATCCCATAAATATAGATTTTTAAATGCGGGAACTGCATTCACGGACAAATCTGGACAAAATTCTTTAACAAACCTCTTGCAAGCATGTCCTTGGACAGCAAAATTTTCTGGAACTACTTTAGATTCAACTTCAATCGGAATTGGGTAGTTAGAGAGATAGTAAGGAAAGCTCCTAAAAGTTTGATAGGCTAAAATTTTAACATCTTCGAAATGCCTATAAATACCTAAATTCCATAATTTATCTACAGGATGTCCCTCGAACCAGTCAATTGATAGCTTAATATTTATGCCTGTTTCTGAAAGATTCTTAGTAAAATTGTAAGTTAAGATTGCTTCAAGAAGACTAAAAACATCTCGATTATTTAAATAGCATTCTTTTACCAAATCTGAGGTATCTATTTTGCCAAGAAAACTTTTCCCTAATAAAAGTTTCTTTTTTTTAAATTTATGTGTGTAAGCATAAAAAATATCGGCTACTTTTAGAAATTCCTCTTTAATTATTGTCTTCCTTTCAGAGTTCTCTAAAGACTTTAAAATTTTTATGAAACTCCTTATGTCCTGATCTATAATCGTAGGCACAAAAAATATCTCTTCTTTTTGGTTAGGATTGAGACTGCTCCAGAAATCGCCATACCATCGATCTTCATTTGCAAAACTTGAAGAAATAAAAGTATCAATTAATACATATTCTTGTTCATTAAATTTTGTTTTGATAAGAAATAATTTAGTATAAAAAAGTCTGATCAATCTATGAAACAGAAACCATTCGTAATAAAGGGGTAAAAATATCTGCTTCAACCTTACAGAAAAATGAGGTTTGTAGAGAATTTCCGTATTAGCTAGATATTTTGAAAAATTTACTTTAAGAATTTTCTTCAGTTCCCGAGAGTCTACCAATATAGTTTGAATTTCATTTTTAGATTTTTCAAGTTCTGTTGTCAACTCTATGCAACAAATCAAATGAAAAAGAGGACAGGTATAGGTATTTCGACTAGAGACATTTTCAGCCCACCAATGCACATCGTTTGATACGGGTAAAGAAGACTCATGAATTATTTTATTGTATTTTTCTCTAGACTCAGCAGCTACGGAGTTAAAAAGAGGAAGCAGTTCTTGGTTTAATTTTGAACCTTGCCTAAAGTCAATATGCATGAAACTAATTGCCTAGCTTTTGATCAGTATGAGTTGAGAATACATTTTCATTTAGATGTTTTGAAGCAAAGTCTAAAATACCTTTTAAACTTTTTTTGCCTTTAAAATCAGGAAAAAGGAATTCTTTTTTAATTGAGTTGAGAAAACGATCAGCTGACTCAGGAGAAATAATATTTTTAGATAAAGCTGACATGGTTAAAGAAATTGCTAAGTCAGAATAACCGTATGCTAAATAAATGACTAAAGCTTTGATTAATCTTTCCTCATCACAATTATCTTCAAGCAATGCTTCTGGTTCTCTTAAATAAAGAGCATCAGCATAAATTAGTTGTCCTTTCCTGGTATTTTGATACAGAGATTCTCTTTTCCAAAAAGTTCTTTTAAGGTCAACAAGACTCATACCCCAATTTGAAATATACGAGTTGACTTCTTGAAACAATGGCTGCCCTTTGTAAAGTTCAACAAATTCGACTTCCACTTCGACTCCTATGACAGATCTTAGCAAATCACCAGCTCCCCTAAGAATTTCCAGTTCTGATCCTTGAGTATCAATTTTAATGAAGTCAAGAGTTGAGACATTTTTGGAATATAAAAGATTCGAAAGTGAATCAGCTTTTAGAGGTATTCTTTCTTCGATTTCAAATCTACTAGCATCTGGGTATTTATTTATTAATTCAAAGTTAGGTTCATATATTGATGAGACTTGTCTCCACTTACAGATATTTAGAATTACTTCTTTTTTACTATCAGCTAAAGCTGCATTAAAAACTAGAGTATTGGGTAGAGACTTATTTTGTAACTCCTTAAAAGATGCAGGATCGGGCTCAAATAAGATCTCTGTAAGGTTGGTAGGTCTTAAGAAATGCCACCTTTTGTCCAAACCTCCCGCGGCACCAACATCAGCTAAAGAAAGTTTAGTATCTCCCAATAAGGACTTCATTTCTGAAATATGATTTTTATTTCTATATATGAAGGTTATTATAACACCCATATATTTACTCACTTATTAAATTTAAATAACTTGGTGCTTTATGAAAAAGTTTTTGAAATTCCTAATCCTATCGCCTCCCAAGCTAATTCTTTACCTTTTAAAGAAATATGCTGGCCTTCTAAGTTATTTATTAAAAATTGATATTGTTAGTCAAATTTTTTCTTCTGTTTTTTTTGAGTTGGAAAACAGAACTCAAAGAGTTGTTCACATAAACGATAACAAATGTGAGGTAACTTTAGATTTTTATACACCAAATGAGATGTGTAAAATGAGAGCAGATACATTTTCTTCAAAAGAACCTGAGATCTTAAACTGGATAGATAAGCATGGCGGTGATGATACTTTCTGGGATATAGGTTCCAACATTGGTCTTTACTCAATATATTATGGACTTTCAAAGTCTGGTAGAGTCGTGTCATTCGAACCGTCAGTTTTTAACTTAAAACAACTAGCAAAAAATATCTCTTTAAATGGATTATCTGAAAAGATAGACCTTAACCCCATTCCTCTTTCAGACTCTACAGGATATGCCGATTTTTCTGTATCCTCATTGGAAGAAGGAAGCGCTCAAAATGCCTTCGGAGTTAGTTATGGTTTTGATGGAAATAATTTAAATCAACAAGTTAACTATAGCCTTCTTGGCATGAAAGGAGATGAAATAATTAAGTATGGATACGTTAATAAAATTCCGAAGATGATAAAACTCGATGTTGATGGTATTGAGCACCTAATTTTAGAAGGAATGAAGGAGATTTTACAATCAGATAATTGTTATTCTGTTTTTGTTGAAGTTAATGATGATTTTCATGATCAAGCTACTCAAGTGAATAAGATTCTGACTCAAAGTGGATTCGAGTTAAGTGAAAAAACCCATGCCGAGATGCATGAGCATTCGACGAAATACTCTAAAACATTTAACCAAATCTGGTTTAAAGTCTAAGCATGATGAACATCAAAAAAATTTTCCCGATAACTAAAGACTACAGGTCTTGGAAACCCAAAATTACTATTTACTTTTATGAGTTCACATTCATTGACACTTATCTTATCCGTCTCCAGCGGCATTAAAGTTATTGAGTTTTCATTTGCGTTAATAGTTATCTCCTTTTCAAGTGGATTAGTAAAGAAAAGTTCAGTTCTATCAAGCAGACTAAAGTCTTTTTGTATTAGGTATTGAGTATTTATGCTATGTTCAAAGAATTTATTGTTTAAGCTTATATCAGAACCTTTTGGGCCTTGAGAAACATACTTTGAAATAACATTACCATGAACGAAAGAAGGATCATCTCGATTAATAGAGTAACCAACATAACATCTATTAGTTATTTGAGGAGAATCAGATATTTCATCAATTAAGTTAAATGCAAGGAAACTTCCGAAACCTTCACGACCCAAGAAACTCTGATCTATTTTAAAATTGACTACTTCTCCCTTAAAAGGAACTTCTACATCTTCGATAAGCTCTCCGTTTGAATCAAAAAATAGTAACTTCAATCTGGATGTTTTCTTGTAGTAGTTATATGCAATATCTGAAGCTCTAAATATTGTGGAGAAATCTCCATCAGTTCTCCATATAAATAGATCTGAACCTGCATATGATCCACTTAATTCCTTAAATATTATTGGTTTGATTCCAAGCAAATTCCTGAACTTAATAACGCTAGAGTTATTATAAATTGGTCTAAGAAACTCTTTCATCTAAATCTTTCTTTATCATTGAAACAATCTTAAATCTGTCAGGACCTTGAATATTTTCATGAGGAGGATGAGTATGCTCTAAGCTCAGATTACCAGCTTTGGATTCGGAAAAATAAATTGGTACTCCTAAAAACCCTCTGCAGAAGAGAATCAATGAACCATTGTCTTCAATATCTTCAAATGAAATGAAGTTGCAACTATTTGAAATTAGGGTCACTTTCTTAAGGATGTTTTCCGCTTTGTAATCGTAGATATATCCATCAAATTCATCTTGGAAAGGTTCGTCAAATATATTTCTAATAAACACTCCATTTTCGAGAGCATTAAAGTTACCTAATGTTGAAATTGACGAATAGATTGACCCTTTTCTTTGTGTCATTTGGTAAGGATATTCTGATTGATAGGAACTTATTGCACCAGCTTTGTTTTTAACTGATAAGTTTGCTCTATAGTCTGGGAAAGTATTAGTAAAGTTATTAAGGTCTAGAAGATTGTCTGAGTTTGTCTGAAGATCAAACTGCTCAGTAGATGCTAGAAAATAGATATCATTAAAATTTTTGTCGTCAGATTCTACGTTCCAAAAATTTTCAGTTTCAATGCATTCAGGCTTATAAAATTTCCACTTTTGCTCTTCAATTCTTGCTCCAAAGAGCTGAAGATTTTTGCTAAACTCACCCGAATTTTTAAATTTTGGAATAGAAAGATTAGATTTGAGGTCTTCTTTTACCAAAAGAAAAAAATAATTCATAAATTTATTCTACTCTAACAGTTAGATTAGAACCTCAAGAATTTCATTAAAGTCCAGAAATTGGTATTTTATGGAAGGATCTGGATGCTTCCATTCCGAATAACCAGAAATAAATACGAATTCCATTCCAAATTCCTTGGCAGCATTATGATCACTTATAGAATCCCCAAAAAAAATTGCTCTCTCACTAATTTTATTAAAATATGAAATGCGCTCTATATTTTGAATTTTATTGTTGGGGCTTCCAAAGATCTTTTCAAAATGGGATGCTAAATTCCTTGCTTTGAAAATATCATTCAACTCTGTTTCATCCGAGCCAGAATTAACAAATATTTTTTTATTCAATACACTTAATCTTTTTAAGAAGTCCAATATCCCTGGGATTAAATCAACTCTTAACATATCTTTGGAGACTTTTTGAGCGAAAGACTCTAAAGCTTGCTTTACTTTTAATTCCTTATGCAAAGATGGACAAATTTCAGTATAAAAATAATCAAATTTTTCATATCTTGATATGCCACCATTATCCTTATGATATTGAATTAACATCTCGACATCACTTTTATCTTCTAAAGTTAATGCATGTTCAAACGCTTCAGATTTTAATTTATTGGAGTCAAGAATTACTCCATCACAATCAAAAATGAAAACGTCATAGTTACTAAAGTCAATCACCTAATTCTTCCATAACTTTTATAAGGTCTTCTGGGGTATCAACAGCAATCGAGGAGCCTGTTACTTCTACCATTTGAACTTCAAAACCTCTTTCAACAAGTCTTAATAATTCTATGTCCTCTATCTCTTCTAAGGATGTCTTGCTTTTATTAGTTCCGTATTCTTGAAGGTGTTTTTTTGGGAAAGCATATATACAAACTTGTTTCATCGATTTGCAAAAAGAGTTTTGTTTATTAGCAGGTATTCCAGCTCTAGAGATGTAGAGAAGTTTATTCGATTCGTTGACTACAACTTTTGGTACATTTGGATTTGTATACTCCTCTTCTGATCTAATTTCTGTCATCGCACAATGTGTCATATAAGGATTTAATCTATATTCATCTATGACTCTTGTAATGTCGGATGGATCTACTAGAGGCTCATCTCCTTGGACATTAACATAAAATCCTGCATCTAGACTTGTTGACACTTCTGATATCCTATCAGTTCCGGTCTTACAAGTTCCAGATGTCATAATTACATTCATACCTAGATTTAAGCAATGATCTTCAATTTGAGAATCATCTGTTGCAATTATTACATTGTCTTCCGAGCAGGCACTTACACATTTTTCCCAGACTCGAAATATCATGCTTTTTCCTTTTATATCCACCAAGGGCTTGCCTGGAAAACGGGAAGATTTAAAACGCGCAGGTATGACTAACAGAAACTCTTTATTCATCAAATGATTCAATAGTAAGGTTGTATCTTGTAGGAGTGAGCGAAACAAGATCAACGGATTCTTCTAATTTTTTATATCTCTGAAGAATTTTTTCCATTTCTTGATATCTAATATCTTGAACACTGTAGCCATCCAATCCAACTAGATTTATTTTCTTTGCCCCTGCCCTAGTACATACGGCAAGAGCATAACCTGCAACAACTGAGCTATCAAGATAACAAGACTTACTTGCTATCTGCATAGAATCCTCTTTGAGATTTAAACCATAATCTAATATTTCGATGTTCTTGATGTATTTGTTGATAACTTTTCCAAGAGTTTTCATCGGAAGAATTAAGGGGTGAGAGAGTTCGTTATAAAACGAAGCATCAAGATATGCCCTTATCTCATGTGAAACAATGGTAGCCATTCCTAAGCTACTTGGAATATATTTATTTAAATTTAGAAATATAACTTCAACATCATTACTATTTATGTAGTCGAGTATTTTCTCTTTGTACTCACTTACAGATATTCCGCCACCAACTAAGAGAATTTCTTTTTCGGCAAGAAAATCTTTTGGGTCCCATGAACCATCTTGAAACCCTTGATCCTTGTAAATAATATTTCTTAGTGATTCATGGCTAAAACTAGAGGAGTTATTTTCTTGAGCAAGAGCTTCTAGGATTTTAAAAGTTTGAAATTGATCATATCTATCATCTTCTGATAGAGTCTGCACAAAAGTAGGATGTATATTATGGTTAGCTGCATACTGATAATGCATATTAGTTCCCCATCCATATTCCGACTTGAGAATAGAAAAATCAGAGACAGTTCCTTGTAATAGGGATAAATCCACAGGAAGAATGTTCTTATCATCTAACTCCATGAGCAAGCTCTCAGTGGTGACATTGCCCGCTCCTCTTCCCATACCAGTGACTGTGCAATCACAATAAGTTATTCCTTTCTCAATTGCACGGATTGAGTTACCTAATGCATAACCTTTATTGTTATGCGAATGAAAACCTATGTCTCCTTTCCAACCTAGCTTTAAAGAATCAACTATGAAACTGACTTCGTCGGCATCCATATTTCCAAAAGAATCGGCAAAATAGAGAATATCGACTATATTCCATTGCTGAATTTCTCTAGAAATTTCTATATATTCAGATTCAGACTTACCACTGGATTGCATTAAGTTCAGACCTACCTCGTAGCCTAATTCTTTTAAACTTTTAACTAGTAACTTGGTTTCTAGTGCTGTATCAAAATTTATAGCAACTCTTATAAGAGTTATTTTAGACTCATCTGCAGGCACGAAAGTTTTGGTAACTAACTTTGTGAGAGCCTCTTCATTAGATTTTAAAAATTCTTTACCATTAATCATAAGTGCGTACTTAAGAGATGAGGGTAGGTCCAAAGAATTGAGAAAATCTTCAGTTGTACTACCAAATGGTCCAAATGATTCATCTGAAGAATTAAATCTAAACCCAAGTTCTACATATGATACAGAACACTCTTCCATGGCCCTTAGATAACCATCAACTAAATCGGAATGAAAATTCCAATTATTGTAGTAACCACCGTCCCTTAATGTGCAATCTAATATATTTAACATAACTATCTTTGATAATGATCAGTTAGGGATTTTATTGCATTTTCCCCTAAAGTTTGAATTGTTTGATTGGTTGTACCTGCAATATGAGGTGTAGAAAAAAAATTAGGATTATTTAAAAGCGTTGAGTGAAATATATTAGTATTTTCAGGTTCATGCTCGAAGACATCAGATGCTGCTCCAGACAAATGGCCGCTCTCCAAAGCCTCGAGCAAGGCAGTTTCTTGTACAACTCCTCCTCTGGAAAGATTTACTAACACACTTCCCTTTTTCATTTTGTTTATTTCCTTCTTTCCAAAAAGATTTTTTGTATCTTCATTGAGAGGTACATGCAATGATAAAGCGTCAGAGTAATTTAAGATTTCGTCGAAAGAAACTAGCTTTACTCCTTCAGATAGTGCACGATCTTGTTGAAGAAATGGATCATAAGCTATGACGTCTGTATCAAAAATTTTTAAATATGAAGCGAGTTTTTTTCCTACATTACCGTATCCCACTATTCCTATAGTGAGTCCTGACATGTCTCTACTTTCTTTAATTTTAGCCCACTCATTATTAATCAACTTTCTGTTTAAAGGGTAGGCTTCTCTGAGCATTAGTATTATGTAAGAGAGGGATAATTGGGCAACTGCTTCTGCATTTATACCAGGGTTCCAACCCAAAATAATATTTTTTTCCTTCAAATATTCTATGTCTATAGAATCCAAGCCAACACCAAACTTAGCTAGTATCCTTAAATTTGGTAAAGCATCAATGACATTTTTAGAAATTTTATCTTCACTTACTATTACAGCTTCAGCATCTGAAAAAAACTTTATTAAACTTTCTTCATTGAAGTGTTCCAATTGATCATTATATTTAACATCATTAAATACATTATCTAAACGAGTTCTTAGTTCAACCGACCGACAAAAACTTCGTGAGGAGACAGCAATATTTGAATTTGAATTTAGCATGGCAAATTGAGAAACTAATTCAATGTCCCAAAGATTATTTTGTCATCTCCCCAATCGGCTTTGTAAGCCTCTGCTGCAAAATTGATAGCTTCATCTTTGCACCTTCTTTTAGATAACTCGGCTCTAAGCGTGTCCAAGAAAAATCCCATACGCTTAGCTCCTAGGCCATCTCTATATGGATCAAGCTCATTTACGAAATCTTTCCAGTCTCCCAGGTCACCACATAAACTAGACTCAAAGAATTCATTCATAGCAACAATAGTTTTTGGCCAATCGTTAAATACTACTTTTCCATCTGGAAGTTCGTAATACTTGCTTTCAGGAAAACCTTCCCGATCTATTAAAAAAGTTGGGGTACCTGCCAAATAAGCTTCAAAAGCCGCTGTACCAGCACATAAATGACTATGGATGCATAAATCAGAAGCCATTGCAGCGATTATTGGAGAAGTAATAGTTGTAGTCCTAGAAACATTTTCCATGACTAAACACCTTCCAGTTTCTTCGGCATCTTGAAGTAATTCATTCACTTCTCCGAGCCTTTCTCTAAGTGTGTATGCTGTTTTTGGTTTAAATATCACACCTAATCTTTTATTCTTAAGTAGTTCACGAAGAATCAATTTATAATTTTCCCTTTGTAGCTCATGACCAGTATGCCACCTATGATCAGTATGAGAGTTTTCGTCGTAAACACAAACAATGTTTTCAGCTCCGTTAGAGTTTAATCTATCTCTAATGGCCTGAGCCTTGTCCATAAGGAGAGGATTCTTATAATCCTTTACGCAGCCGGTAATCACGATACATTTATATTTACTTCCAATACTTCTTTCCAAATCTGCTGAAAACTTTGAATAGGTGAAGATTATGTCACTATAAGTTCGGCTATCAATAAGCGGAGCTCCATCTGTAGCTATTTGCCAAACAGCCGAGACTCCTCCAAGGCTATTGACAGCTTCTTTCTTAAGAATGTGGTCAGCATCAAATTTGTTCCAAGTTAAATAAATCTTAATATTTTCTTTCTTGAAAAAAGATTTAATCGTCATCAAGTTGGAGTAATAAAAGTTTAGTAAATCTCTAAATAAATTGTACTCTAGATAATATCTAAAACTAAATCTTGGAAAATATCTTTTAGGAAAAGTTAGTAAATCTCTTACGCTAGGAGTAATTTTTTTTGCCCTGATACCGTTTCTTAACAAGACATCTTTTTCGTCCTGCGTCTCATACTGATAAACTATATTTCGAGCCGGAAATCTCGATTCCATCAACCAAAAGAAATCGGTATGCGAACCATCCTTGTCAAAAACTATATCTCCTCTTCCCTCCAGATAAAGGTTTGCGTCCAAGTGATCATTTTTATCAAAGAAACCTTCTTTGTATTTGAGGCTTTTTAAGAAAAAATGCATCAAAGGAGACTTCCTTGCTAAATTATGAAAGTTTGGTAGAGAAAAAGAGAATTCCTTAATAAAAAAAATATTCACATTTCGCGTACTAGAAAACTTTTGATAGGCAAATTTCCAGGGTACATTTGATATGGCAAGACCAACATTGCTAAAATTAAATTTTTTTGCAAGGAACTGAGCTACTAAGATTAGAAATACATTTCTCCAGACACCCTCAACCATTATTTCTGAGTGAATTAAGGACTGTTTCAAATATTCAGCAATATGATTTTCCTCTTCTAAGTCTGAGAAGGTTTCATTGACTAACTTCTTATGCGATGAGCTAGATGAAATTAATTGCTCAAATTCAAATAGATGTTTTCTGGTGAGTTTTAAGCGCTCAAGCTCACCCAGGTCATCTTTTACATCAATTAAAGAAAATTCGAGTCTATCTATTTGAATGTTCGCAAAGAAGTATTTATGTGTAATCAAAAATCTTGCTAAATTTGTGATCTCAACAAAATAAATTTTTTCGTAAAAAGACATTGCTGACCTTCCAGGTGGACTTAGCATCCAAAGTATTGAAGAAAGTGAGAAAGTCTTAAAAATTAACATATAACTTTCAAAAACTAATATTTATTTTGCAAGATTTCTTGAGCATCAAAATTTATCTCAACTCTATCCTCCACAGATACTTCCTCTTGAGGTAGAAGCTGTAATTTAAATCCTATATAGGAAAGTGCTTCTTTATTTAACCTATCCAATGTCAAGTTTGCATTTTCTTCATTCAATAAAGAATTTTCTAATCCTTTAATTTTTGACGCTTCTCGAAAAAATGGCATATGCTGATCTTCCCAAGATCCATATGAAGGATCATTCTTTGAAGTTCCAGAAAAAATAAATCCCTTCAAACATCCTTTTTGTTGGCACAAATCAATATGATCTAAGATTGTACTCGGACTCCTTCCTTCTAAAACAGATCTCCCCCAATTTAGTACCATCCCTAAACCAGACTCCTGGAGGTAATCTACTATCCTTAATTCAGCTTCAATTGACATAAATCCTTTTTGATATGAACCATCAACACTTTGTGAATCGCAATGCTCTAAAACTAAACTAGCTCCATCCCAATCCCAAGTCGTAATCTTTTCTAGCGATGATAATAAAGAGTTTTCTGAAGAGCTAACATCCTTTAATGGAAAAGAAGGAGATGAGCAAAGTTGAATATGGGAAATGCAAGATTTACCTTTCTTATCATTAATTTCTTTCACAATATCATTTAACTTCTCATGACATGACAAAGCTAAATCTCGACCATCCTTATTGTCCGATGCCAAACCAAAGTGTTTATTTGTTTTAAGATTCATGAAAGATGCTGGAACCGCGGTAATAACATTAGACCATTCATCCTCTAGCAATCGAATTAAAAAATCATTCCCAAAATTATGTATATTTTCACCATTAAATGGGATCTCTAAACCCTTTATGCTCTTGAGTCTCTCTTTGAGTAGTTCATAGAAAATCTCTTCTTGGATTTGATCATTTGAAAATAGTGATGGGGCAGAAGCATAGGCTCCTATAATAAAACTCATACTAACTTCACCCAGTAAGGTGCTGTCCCCCATTAATATCTATTCCAGCTCCTGTTAAATAAGTATTTTGGGTACTAATTAAAAACTCTATTATGCCAAGCATGTCGTCAGATTTTGCAATTCTTTGTAAAGGAATATCTTGCGCGATTTTTTCTATCTGTTTTTGAGAAAGTGCTTTTCTCAACATGGGCGTATCTATCATACTTGGAAAAATACTATTTATAAGAATACCATCTTCAGACCACTCTGTTGCAAGGTGTCTTACCACTCCCGAAAGTCCACTCTTTGAAATTGTATATTCTATGCCAGAATATTTACTATAAGACCGGGCTGCAACTGAGTTTATTACTAGCACTCTCCCCTTGGTTTTTTTAAGGTATTTATGAGCATATTTAAAAACAAGTAATGCACCAAGCATATTAACGTTAAGAACATCCTCATAACTCTTTTGAGCAAATTGATTTATAGGTTTTCTCTTAGCTGAAACTCCTGCTGAGTAAATTATTGAATTGATTGGTTTTACTTCTTTAGATGAAAAAAAATCTTTGATAGAAAGTTCATCTGTTACATCGATGAACTTATAAGATGCTTTGCCTAGATTTTTTGGTCTAGTTCTACCTGCAAGAGTGACTCTATAACCTTTTTCAGCTAGATTTAAGCCAGTTGAATAACCAAGGCCTGAAGTTCCTCCAATAATTAAAACGCTTTCCATTTAAATAAATACATGGGCTACATCTGACCTGCTTACGGCAAAACGGATAGCTCGTTTAGAACCAGATGCAGTTATTTTGTGGACTCTATTTTTCTCCATGAAGACGATATCACCCTCTTTAACGATCTTTTTCTCTCCCTCGATTTCCCATTCCCATTCACCTTCATAAATATACCACCATTCATTCCAATCAGGATGATAATGCCTCCTATTACCCTCTCCAGGAAGTTGGCAAATAATTGTCATTGAATTGCTATCACTGTCTACCACTCTTTTGCTCCAGGATTGATCTTTAGGTTGATCTTTAAGAATTGAGTAAATGGAAACTTTCTCGTTGTTTACATCGAACAAATCATTATTAGCTACTCCATCCCTCTTTAAAATAGAGGGTACGTCCACTTCACTATGGACCTTGCCACCTTCATAATATTTAGGCTTTTGATCTTTTTTATTGGCAATAGATAGCATAATTGTCTCTGCTAATTGAAAGTCACTCTCATTATCTATATCGATAGTGGACAAGCCCTTTAGTTCAAAATATCCAGTTTTACCTGAGCCTCCATGATAAGCAGATCCAAGTTCTTGCATATTTTTTAGAAATTTTTTCTTTTTCCAGCCCATTAGTGCAGTAGCATAAGCCTGAACAGGTACCATGGTTTGAGAAGGTGGATTTGGTTTTGAAATTTCAAAATTAACTGGCTTTCCTTCAAAAACGCTGGCAATTTGTTTGTTTTCAACAGAAATTAGTGCGTCTAGATCTCCCTCGAGCATAAAGTTTGTAAATTCTTTAATATCAGTTTCAGTTAAGAAAGGTGATGTGGGCAGAATTTGGATTAGAACATCACATTCAATATTAAGTAAGAAGTCTTGAGCAAATTCATCATTAGTAGAGGTATTAGAAGAAAATTCCTCTGGCCTTTTATAAAAATTAAAGCCGTAATTTTTTGCAAGGTCTGTAAAGATTTCGTCTTCAGAGTTTATGTAAACTTCATCAAAAATATCTGACTTATAGACTGACTCCAAAGCATAATCTATAAGAGGCCTGCCGTTTATTAGTCTTACGTTCTTTTTTTTTACCCTCTGCGATCCCATCCTCGCAGGAATCATTCCAACTATCTTCATATGAATTTCTCAAATCTAATTGCTATATATATCTTCTATCAAAGTCATTATATTGTATGCATCTTCGAGTGTTCCATGTTTTATTTGTTTTTCGCCACGAATAGAGGACAAAAACTCATCCAATTCAAGATCCCAAGAATCATCGTTTTCATAGAATGAAATATTTTCTTGCGGCTTTCCCATCGATCTAGAAATATTCTCACTATCTTTCTTTCCAACTATCAATGTTTCAGGAGCGTAACTGCCTGTTTCAGATAAAATGCCATCTAGGTTTATGTAGCCGTTTTGAAAAGTCATTTCGAGTAAAAACTTATGTCTCCATTGATTGGCAGTTGAATGAAGGGAGGAAATTATGCCTGAATCAGATTGAAGCAAGACAAAAGCATTATCTTCACTTTCTATATCCCAATACATTGTATCAACATGACTTGCTATACATTTGAATTCGTCACGAGAAAAATATCTAAATAAGTCGAGCATGTGAATTCCTTGGTCCATTAGAATTCCACCTCCAGAATATTTCTTATAACTTCTCCAGTTCTCTTTGAAGTCTAAACTACCTGCCTTTCCGTATACACCTCTCATCCATAGGAGTTTTCCCATTTCACCTTTTTCTATAATATCTTGAGCATCCATCGCAGAGTAATGATATCTATGGTTAAAGCCATACTTTAGAACCAAACTATTTTCCTTTTGGAATTGCTTTATTGGTTCAAGCTCCTGAGAATTCATTGCAGGGGGTTTTTCGCAAAAAACATGCTTTCCTTTTTTTAGGGCTTTCAAAACATATTTGGCAGCAGAATTTACATATGTTGAAATTATTAGAGCATCAACATCTGAATTTATTAGCTCGTCAAAAGACTTACAAAAAATCGTTTTATCTTCTAAGAGGTTTTCATTTTTTTCGTAAATTGAACTGACAATGGCACCAGACGAATCGTTAATGGACTTCTCTCTTATTTTACCCATTTTCCCATAACCAACGATACCAAGCTTAATTATTTCCATCTTCAATATCTTGACGCTTTAAGTATGATGGGTTCCACAGTATTCTTTTACTGCTTGATTTAGTTCATTAGATTTATCATATAGACCTATAGATATTTCTCCCTTTGAGTTTGGGAGGATAAGTCTCAGTTGAGATGCTGTATTTTTTTTGTCCTTTGCAAGTGCTTCTAGTAACCTATTAGGATCTATTTTCGTCTTCCTGTAAATAGAGCAATTTTTGTCTAACAAAGCATGCATTCTTTCAAAATTTGATGTTGAAGTTACGCCCAATCTAGAAGCTACAAAATTTGCCATATCCATTCCTATTGTTACCGCTATTCCATGAGGAATTCCATAATTTGTGGCAGTTTCGATGGCATGGCCAAAGCTATGACCATAATTCATAACATTTCTCGGGCCAACATCAAATTCATCAAGCTCGATTAATCTTTTTTTAAAAATCAATGAAGCACGAATAAATTGCTCCATACTCTCGGGATCTTCGAGAATTTTCTCATAAGATTGGTTTATTTGATCAAAGCTTTCGGGTGAGTTAATAGCATGAACTTTAATCATTTCGCCAATTCCTGAGTAAATATCTTTTTCTTCTAATGTTTTTAGAAAACTAACATCGAGAATTATTTGCTTGGGAGGAGTAAAAGTACCTAAGATATTTTTAATATTTCCTGAATTTATGGATGACTTAGAACCTATGCATGAATCTGACTGAGCTAGTAATGTTGTAGGAAAAAAATCCCAATCCAAACCTCTGAACATCGTTGAGGCCAAAAAACAAGTAATGTCTTGAGTAATGCCTCCGCCAATAGCGACGAGTTTATTACCTCTCTTAAGACCTAAGTTTATGAGATCCTCAATATATCTAGGGAACTTCTCAAGAGATTTATTCTTTTCATTAGCCTTAATCAAGTAGTACTTATTTTCAAATATATCTTTTAGAGACTTTTCATATAATTTTGCTATGCAGCTATCTATTATGAAAAAGGAAGAATCAAGATCGTAATTATCAATACTCTGATTCCAATCTTCTGTAAAATTGACTTCATAGGTGCCCTTGTGAGAATTTATGGTTATTGCCTTAGACACGAGTAAATCCTCCATCGATTACTAAATTTTGTCCCGAAATATATGTATTTTCATCGCTAGCTAACCAAGAAATGAATGAGGCAATTTCTTTTACCGAGCCCAATCTACCAATGGGAATAGTCTTTTGAACTTCCTCAATGCCTGCTTTACCGAGTATTTTATTTGTAAGATCAGTTTCAATAAAGCCAGGAGAGACAGAATTTACTAATATATTAGAACTACTAAGTTCGGCAGACATAGCTGCAGTTAGACCATCCAAGCCAAATTTGGATGCAGAGTAGGAAGCTCTTGACTCCTTAGAGACTTTACTAAAAATTGAAGTAACATTGATTATTCTGCCCCAGTTTGAATCTTTCATTTTCTTTACAACTTTTTGGGAAATTAAAAAAGGAGCAATGAGATTTACTTCCAAAATACGGTTGAAGTGATCTTCTGGTATTTCTGTGAATTTATCAATTTCATTAATACCAGCATTGTTAATTAAGATATCGAAATTAGTCGTATCTAAATACGACAAAAAACTGCCTAATGAATCTTTATCAGTAAAATCTACTTGATGATACTCGGACCCTTTAGCAACTTTAGGGCTTTTTTGCGTACCAGTTGATAATACCTCACAACCTTGATCTAAAAGATTTTCAACTATGGCCAGACCGATTCCTCTTGTGGAACCCGTTACGAGTGCTCTACGAATGACTTTGGAATTCATAATATTTTTACTATCAAGGAGAATAATTATAGTGCCTTTCGTAATTTTCTGATAAGCGGTCGATAATGGCTAAGGTATCTTTGCTTGCTCCCATTTCCTTAATCCACTCTCTTCTTTTATCTAATTCTTCTCTTTCTGAGAGTTTTTTTTCAGAAGGCTCCCAACCACAGCGCTTATATATTTCCAATGGGATGCCCTCAGAAGCCTTTTTTCTGGGTACATTTTGGTACTTAAGTACTTTATTTGTTTTGCCAGTTGTTTCTGTTCCCAGGAGGTTTGTTATAGTAGATATAAAGGGTTCAGGAGAAAGTACGAATTCTTCGAAAGGTATAGTAAGCAGATTGGAGTTTGCTGGCTCTGATTTAAGTCTCTCCTTCAACAGATCATTAGCTCTAGTTGCATGACTTATGGAAAGAATCGCTTTTTCTACATTATTAGATTTAAGGAAGTCATCCTCCCACCCAAGACAAAAGTAGGGTATATCTTTTTTATTATACTTATAGTAAATCTGAATATCTCTTGGATCCGATTTAGCATAGAGTCTTTCCATATTTAGTGTTTGCTGAATCACCATGTACAAAGGGTGGCGAACTACTTCAATAAAAGTGAGTCTATCTCCGAGTGCCTCTAGGAGAGGCTCTGAATAAGATAATAAGTCGTGTGCCACAAAGTTAAGGATTGGCCTTTCGCTTTGAATCTTTTCTGGCACTTTAATATCACCTTCAGAAAATATCCTTTTAAAATATCTTAATGGGAAGGGGTTTTTAAAGACTCCAGAAAGGTCTTCATATCTAAAATTAGTATCTCTCCCCATCATTGTTTGATACAACTTAAAGTCCGTTAACATGCTTATCATGCTACTAGCAGCAGATTTCTCCATTTGATCTAAGTAGGAAATACGGCATATGAATTCAATTTCAAATATATACTGCATAATCTCCACACGTGAGAAGGAGGAAATAATAGGGCCAAAAAGAGTCTTACCGCAACCTGGAAAGCCATCAACAATAACTATTGAATCTGAGAGGTGTTTTTCTCTGGTTATCGTTCTCTTAGAACTTTCTTCAAAAGACATTGTACTACTTGATTGGAGTTTTGAAGACCCATTCGTTATTTTTCTTTTCCCACAAATGCTCAGCTCTCCAGCTATCCACAACATCCCAAAAGTGGTCCTCAGTTATATCAAGATATTCCAAGAATTCGGGAAAATATTTTTCGGGAAACTCTCCTTCATACCTTCCCATCAAAGCTATGGCCTCTTCTCTTGTTAGATGACCATCTCTAATCTCATGGGAAGCGTCTTCCATACATCTACCTAGACCAAACTTTATAAATCTAAGATAGTAATGAAAGCCATCCATCTTATCATCCAAACTCGCGTATTTAGAATAAGTACCTTCTGTTCTAAGCGGGTTTGGTTCAAAACCACAATTCTCTACAACATAATAATAATTTTCTTGTGGTGTCCATTTTTTGTAATAAGAAAAAAAATGCTTACCAAGTATTCCGCTCCTGCTTAATTCCTCTTCGCTCGGTGGTTCATAAAATATAAGATCTGATTCTGCATAGTCGTTAGAAGAAACGTAATCTTTGTTTTCTAAACCAAAATCTAATAATTCTCTAAAGCTTACGCCCTTGAAGTGCTGTTTTAAAAATTCGCTAGAGGGTTTATATGGTTTGTCTGCAAAATCTGGATCACCAGCATACTCCGCTTCTCCATTCTCCCCGTAAAAGACAAGTTTGACCCCTAATTTTGAAGCAATGTGGAAAGGGTAGCTTACCTGTCCAAGAACAAAAACATGGAAGGCGTCTCCTAATTCTTCAAAACAAAGTCTTGCTAATTTTCTTTGGAACTTTCCATTAGGAGTGCATAGCAGATTTGATAGACCACAATCTATACTCGATTGTAGATTTTTTCTTCCGATATCAGTATAAGATAAAGGTGCCCAAGTAACAGTCAATGGATTCATGTTGTATTCATACCTAAGCTGGTGAGCAACATATCCTGAATCCTTTCCTCCACTACTTGGCACAATAACATCCCAGCTGCCGTCTGAACTTCTGTGTTGATCGAGCAATGCCTTAAGCTCTTCTTCTCTTGCATTCCAGTCAACCAAATTATTCTTATAGTCAGTATTTATGCACCCACTACAAATGCCATCTTCATTGAATATTATCCTAGGTCTTTGATTAGAGACGACACATCTCTTGCACCACTTCACCTCCTTAGGAATTTCTAGTACTTGTCTCTCCAGGCCTGATCTTTTAAAACTCATAATTTAAACATTACCAAAAAATTTAGATAGCAAGTGCAATCCCGCAGGTCCACTTTTTTCAGGATGGAATTGGGAAGCAAAAATATTTTTGTACATTATAGATGAACAAAATTTAAATCCATCATGAGACGTATAACTTTTAATTATTTCTTCATCTTCGGGTGAAACATATAACGAATGAACAAAATAAAAATAATCCTTATTCTCAATTATTTTTGAATGGTTTGTAGAATTACATCCTTCATTCAACAGAGCTTGATTCCATCCGACATGGGGAACTGTTCTAATTTCTTTCAAATCAGAGAATAATTTTACCGATCCATTGATGATTCCAAGGCCCTTTGAGTTTCCAAATTCTTCACTTTTTTCAAATAAGAGTTGCAGTCCAAGGCAAATCCCCATAAAAGGTTTATTCAAGTCGATGAAGTCTTTAATTGTAGAAATTAGATTCATATCAGAAAGATTGCCCATTGCTTCAGGATAAGAACCTACTCCGGGAAGAATTGCGCCTTTGCTATTTAAGATTTCTTCTGGATCTGATGTAATAAAAGCTTCAATACCTAGGTTGTCTAGTGCATTTTTGATCGAAAAAAGATTACTCATCTTATAGTCAATTATTGCAATTCCTTGATCAGCCTTCATCTCAAGTCTCGTAGTTTAGATTTATTATGCGTTAAAAAGTGTTTGAGATCATGGATGCCTATTGAATCAATTGATGATGAAGCTTTTTGACTTTTGAGGAACTCTGTATTTCCTTCATCATCGTATCCATCTAATTTTCTATTGGTTTTTATAAAGTCATAATGAAATATCGAGGCTCCTGAAACACCGCTCAGATTCTCAATATCCATACATTCAAGAAAATCTTCTTTGGATCCTATTCCTCCATGAGCAATTACCGGTATTGTTACATTGGAAATAATTTTTTCAACAAGCTCGCAATTTATACCTTTTCCAGTGCCTTCATTATCAACATTTGTCAAAAGTATTTCTCCAGCTCCAAGATCTTGAACTTCTTTAGCCCACTCAATTACACTTTTTCCAGTTTCATTTCGACCGTTGTCAGTAAAAGCAAAATATTCTCCATTATCCTGCTTAATTACCTCTATACTAATAACGATTGTGGATGATCCAAATATCTTTGAGGCTTCAGAAATAAGCCCGGGATTGTTGATGGCCTCAGTATTTATTGACACTTTATCAGCACCAGATCTTAGAATGGTGGAAATGTCTCCAACAGTCTTAATACCTCCTCCAACAGTCAATGGAATAAATATTTCTTTAGCCGTTTTAGAAATGATTTCTGTAAGACTATTTCTTCCGTACAAGCTTGCCACTACATCTTGAAAAATTAACTCATCTGCTCCTTGAGAGTAATAATATCTTGCAAAATCCTCAGGCTTGCCCAAGACCCTAAGGCCCTCCAAGTGAATGCCTTTAACTAGGTTTGGACCTTTTATGTCCAATTTTGGTATGACTCTAAATGCTACTGTCAATTTCTTACCTTAACCTTACTTATATCCAGATATTAAATTGAAATACTCAATGGATTGTTCTTGATCAAAAATGGAGCATAATCTTGATTCACAAGCTTCAATGAAAGACTTCGTTTGAAGGAATAAACCCGGTTTATGACTGATATCAACTTCATCATTTAAATCAATCTTTTCTGATATCAAACTATCCATTTTAAGTACATGCAATTCTTCGAGCGGTTTGAGTATCAACTTGCGTTTAGGTGTTATAACTTCAATTCCCCATCTTCCAGGACCAGTCCAGTTAGCTTGATAATTAAAAAGTGCATCGGTATCTGTTAAGCCTGATCCATAAAATATCGAGCCCGATGGATGCCATGAAAGTTTATTCATCCCAGAAATCCTAGGTGATATCTGAATCGGATTTCCGCATAGATAAAAAGCCAAATCAACTACATGGGAAGAGTTACATAAAAACCAACTATTCATTACCTTATCTGAATATTTGAGCTCACCTATTTTGTTAGACCATTCTGTAAACTCAAATGAGAAAGAAATAACTCCACCATCTTTTTTTATCAGTTCTTGAGACTTAATGACCGAAGTAAAAAATCTCCTGTTATAGCCTACGAAGAGTTTTGCTTTTGCTGCTCTAGTTTCTTGGGCAAGTGTTTTAATTTGATTACCGTCCATTCCCGCAGGTTTTTCAACAAGCAATGCTTTAACCTTCAATTGCAGAAGAATTCTAGTAACTGGATATAAGTTTTCGATATCAACAGCCACGATTGCTTTTGCATATGTTTTTTCTTCAAAAAGCTTCACTAGGTCTCCATATAGAGCTTTATGGCCAGTATTTTTCTCGAAATTTCTAGCTGATTTAGCCGTCCTACAAAAAACGGTAACTTCTGTACTTAAATCTTTTAGCACCTGATAATAATCTTGTGCCATTTTTCCAGCTCCGATAAGTAATATCTCAGGACTCTTATGTGATTGGGCAGTGTTCAATGTTTCGCTTGTTTATACTAGATAAATGATCAATGAATGCTTTAAGCATAATTGAATGTTGGGTTGACGAATAACTATAATCTGGCAATGAGACTTCTTGTGATTCAAGAATTTGATCAACGTATAAATTTGTGAGGTCACTTTGGTAAGGCAAAAGAAAATTCTTGGAAAAATTATTTCCATCAGAGATCACTTCTAGAACTCCTGTCGATTCATTTATTTTGATTTTCAATTGCTCTGACTCTATTTCAACGAGCAGGTCTTGTCGTATTTGAGTTGATGTTAAAGACATCTTATTATGATTACTAAAAGAAGCATTAATTGTACCAGTAAACTCTACGAATCCTTGTCTTTTACTTTTTAAAATTTTTTGGTCAAGTTCAGAAATATCAATACTTTTTAACTGTGAAGAACTAATCCAACCGAAGATATCCATATAATGAATTGAATTACATGCAAGCCCCCAATCTTCACCACACAAACGGAAATTAATCCCTTTTTTTCCGAGCAAAAGTTGTCTAACTTCTTGGTAAATTGGCCAATGCCTTCTTGGGCAGTTTACCCAAGCAGAAATCTTCCGATCATCTAAAATTTTCTTTGCCTTGATCAAGTGGCTTACCTTTTGAAACAAAACTTTTTCGAAAATAAGATTCTTAATAGATACAGTTTTTGATAATTGCTCTAGTACACTAAGTCTAACATTTGAGCTCGTAGCAATTATTGCTAAGTCTAATTGTGCAGGCAAAGAATCGATTGAGGTATAGAAATTCAAACCTGAGTAGTGATCGGGGCTTAAAGGTAGCAATCTAGACTTTGAAAATTCTATAGAAGCTTGCGAAGGATCTACGCAATGCAGTTCGTAATTATCGAGTCCCTTCGTTAGTGCTTGTAGGTGTCTACTGCCAATTTCACCAAGGCCTATTAATAAAATTTTCTTTACCGACATTCTTAAAGATTTGTTTATTCTTTTAAATTAAAGCGTCCACCCATCATCAACGATGATATTTTGACCATTTACAAATTGGGATGAATCAGATAAAAGAAATATTAGAGCTCCTGTCAAATCATCTGAATCCAACATACCTTTTGAGTTGCAATTTTTGGCGTAGTTCTCTAGAAAAATCTCAGGTTGGCCGTCTTGAATTCCCCCAGGACTTAAACAGTTCACTCTTATATTTCTATTTTTGTAATATTTTGCCAAGTACTTTGTGACTGCAATAACACCAGATTTTATGGCTGAGTATTCTATGGGAGAATTCATTTGAGTTCCTTCATATTGATCAAATTTTGGGGTAGTGACTCCTTGAATCGAGGATATATGTACTAAGTTCCCACCTCCGTGCTTTAAAAAATAATCAATTATCCTTTGGGAAAAGATTATCGCTCCACCAAGCTGAGAATATAAGTCCTCCTTTAGGTTTTCGGGTTTTAGTTTTTCAAAACTAGAACCCCATCCAGAAGAAGTTGGATATGCACAATGAACTGAGCAATTAATAGGTTCATTAAAGATTTCCTCAGATTTTAAAATTAAACTGTCAATGGATTGTATGTTTGTAGTGTCTGACTCGAGAAAAACTGCCTCCGTGGCAGACAGTTCCTCTTCAAGAGCCTTTCCTTTTGATGAATCTTTGTCTGAGATGATAACTCTTCCACCTGATTCTAATATTGCCCTAGATAAGGAAGATCCAATTCGGCCTGCACCACCAGTAATTAAAACAACCTTATTTTTCATCATTAATCCGTCTTCTCAATAATGCTTCAGCTATAAAAAAATCTGTTTCACTATCTATATCTACAGCTCTTTCGTAAGGTATGTTAACAGCACTTACCTTTCCGTCCAGCAAATTGGAGGTATTGAGTATATAGTCTGGTGAAGATACATAGGCTACTGTAGTTAAATCAAAACACTCCGGGGCATCTTGCCTTCTTTGTATTAAATTTTTCCCAGCAAAGGTTTCAAGATAACCATCTTCATTGTATCTCATGAGATTGAAGAAAGGATTCCTAGCAGATTCAGTAATAGTAACAACAACATCTGAAGAATCTGTTAATGCATTTAGTGCATTTTCTATGTCAATTTTACTCCGTAAAGGTGCTGTTGTAGGAAGAGAAATGAATCGATCAAATGAATCTCCAGATTGTTTAAGGAATTTAATGGCATGTTTCCAAGAATCTATTTCCGGAGAAGTATCTGTGGCTAGGTTTGAAGGGCGAGAAATTACTTTTGCTTTATATTTAAGTGCAACCTCTTTTATATCCTCGTCATCACTAGAGACAAAGACCTCTTCAATGGCTTCAATAGATTTTGCCATATCTATAGAATAAGCAAGCAGAGGCTTTCCATTAAGCTTCTTTATGTTTTTGCCGGGCAATCCTTTTGAACCTCCTCTTGCAAAAATAAATGCATAAGTTTTCATTTTATTTCACTATTTCTACGAAATTATTTTTGCTGGATGAGAGCTTAATGCCTTCAATAAGCCTCAGAACATCCACAGAGGAATCTAAGTCAGCAATAGGCACGCGCGAATTCTCAATACAATCAAAGAAATGTAGTAACTGATTTTCATAGGAGCAATCAACTCTTTCACCTTCTTCAAAAAGATCATGCCACTCACCTTCTTTAAAAATTTTTACTGTGCAATTTATCCCATCCCAACTTAAAGTGCCTGCTTCGCCTATTGCAGTGCAACATCTAGTTGTATCTTTTCTAAGGAAGTCCAAAGATAAATTTGCAACAAGATTTTCTGAATGAAAAGAGTCATTAAATTTTATAAGCAAATGGGAGATATCTTCAACATCTATCTCGAGATCACTTACCCTATCGAAAAAACCTGCTACTGAGTGTATTTTGCCAAAGATCCAGGCCAAGTAGTCGATTTCATGACTTAACTCAAGCAATACTCCTCCGCCGAGCGAGCTTTTAGAAGAAACTGCCTCTCTATAGTCCCTGTCTTTCCTCCATGTCCTTAGATCTTGTCCAACTTCAGCTCTTACAGATAAAATCTTGCCGACCTCTTTACCGTGAATCAAATCACGGAAAAGCTTTAGTGAGTTCAGGAAACGTAAGTTATAACCTACTAAAACAAAATTATCAGTTGAGTTTACGGCATGCCTAAATTCAACTACTTTCGCCAAGCTATCAGAAATGGGTTTCTCTATAAGCATTGGAACTGAATTCAATGCTAAAGGAGTTGCAAATTCAAGATGATATGGAGCGGGATTTGAAATTATTGCTGCATCTGGAGATAATTTTAATGCTTCATCAAGGTTATCAACTGAATATTTAATTAAGGGATTGTCTTTGAAATCTAAAGGCCTAGAGGTCAAAGCAATAATCTCGATTTCTTCTCTTAAAGACTTTGCTATCTTTATGTGTCTTAAACCTATACTGCCCAACCCAACAACCAATAGGGCTTTTATTTTATTATTCTTCAAATTGTTCATTAGCTCTCGTGAAATCAGAAATTCTTCCAATATCTATCCATTTTTCAAAAATAGGAAAAGTATTAATTGATTCATTATTTGAAAGTTTTTTTGCTAAAACATCAGGCATATCGATGTATTCATTCTTTGGAATTTTAGAGAGAATAGAATTATTCAAAACATAAATACCTGCGTTAACAAAAAATTTATGAACTGGTTTTTCCGCTATTGATTTTACTTCATTTTCTTCAACTTCTAGTACACCGTAAGGAACTTGAAAATCGTATTCAGCTACACAAATGGTAGCTTCAGATCGCGAGTGATGATGATTTTCTAAAAGGCTAATAAAATTCAAGTCTGTAATTAAATCACCATTCATAAGAATAATAGGTATGTTTGATGTGTTGTCAGGCAATAATGATAAACATCCTGCAGTTCCCAGTGGTTCTTTTTCTTCAAGGTAATTAATAGTAATTTTTTGATGACTTCCGTTACCAAAGTAATCTTTTATCATGTCAGCTTTGTAGTGAAGAGAAATATAAAAGTTTCTAAATCCAAGTTCAATGAAGTTATCAATAATGGTTTCAAGAATTGGTTTAGTGCCAACCTTTAAAAGTGGTTTTGGCGTATCTTCTGTCAATGGCATCAGCCTTTTTCCGAAGCCTCCTGCCATTATCACAACCGGATTATCGTAGATAGGCTTTTTAAGCAAATCGTGAATAGAATCTAACCCAATCACTAAACCATCACTATCTAATATAGGTATGTGCAATATATCTCTATCTTTCATTATATTTATTTTTTCTTCTGAGGTTGCATTTTTAGAAGAAAAAGTAGGCTTCTGATTCATAATCTTTTGAACGTTCTCCGACATATCTATTTTTTTAAGAAGCGCTCTTCTTATATCGCCATCAGTAACAGTCCCTTCTAGCTTTGAATTCTCTCCCACAACTAAACCTATCCTTAGTCCAGATTTATGGATTATTTCTATCGAAGTTTTTATGTCATCATCAACCTTTATAAAGGTCTTCTTATAGTCTTTCATAATTATTTCTTTTGGATAAATTTTGAATCAGAATCTATATTCCTAAAGACCGAAGAGCCTGCTGCAATGATAACGTTTTTTCCTATCTTAATATTCTGAATGATATTTGATCCTGTACCGATATGCGTTCCATCTCCTACCGTCACTCTTCCGCTTATCGCTGACCCAGGACCTATATGGCAATCTCTACCAATTAAGCAGTCGTGATCGATAATAGCTCCAGTATTAATAATAGTATCTGAACCAATTTCTGAACCTGCTTGTATTATAGATCCTGCCATTAGCTGAGCACCATCATGAATATATGCGGATGAGCTTACAACACTTTGACGATGTATAACTGAAGAAAATCTATATCCTTTTTCTTTCATGAGAGCAGATAATTCCTTTCTTTTGGTATTACCTGGTAAAGATCCAATTCCATTAACGAGAAGAATTTCACCCTGGTTATAATTAGTTAGGTCATCATCAGTCCCTATAACTTTAAGGCCAATAAATTCATCATCTTGTTTTAGATCTATACTAGTGACTCCAGCAATTGGGATTTTATTTTCTCTTAGTATCTCTATTAGCACCTTAGCGTGGCCTCCCGAACCAAGCACAATAATAGACTTTTCTAGTGCATTCATATTTCAATTATCTCATCTTTGCTAAAGTCTTTAGGACTTTCTTTCCCAAAAAGATCCCAAACTTGCATAGGACTCATTCCTGTACCCGGTCTTTTGATAGCTAAGTTTTTATCAGTAAAGATCTCTCCTTTTTTTATGAACTGATTAGCAACTATGCTTTTTCTAGCGACATCCTTAGTTTCTTCTTCAGAGCTTGTAATCCTTTTGATACCATCACCTAAGAAAACTTCGGTATCCTTAATAACTTTTACAAACTCTTTAAATTCATCAGGATCTAGAGATGCACCGTGATCAGGTCCTGGTAAGTTCTTATCTAAAGTAATGTGTTTTTCGATCACATCAGCACCAAGGGATATTGCACTTGAAGCAACTAAATACCCTAGAGAGTGATCAGAATAGCCTATTCTTGTGCCGAATTCACTTTTCAATGTTTTTAATGCATTAAGATTTATATCTTCTAGGGGTGCTGGATATTGACTGGTACAGTGGAGAATAACAACCTTCTCTTCGAGAATGCTCTTTCCTTCCTTTGAACGGTAACATTTATTAACTTCTAGAGGATTTACCTCTTTTTTTGGATTTAAATAACCAAAACAAATATAAGCTAAAGCTGTTTCAACTTCTTTTAAATTGGACATTCCGGAAGAAAGAATGATATTTAGCCCAGTTCTTGCATGCTCCAACAGAAAAGGTCCATTAGTTATTTCTCCTGAAGGAACTTTAAGTGTTTTAACTTTCATAATTTCTACAAGAAATTTGAGACTTTCGCTATCAAAAGCAGTAGACATAAACTGTATATTTCTTTCTATACAATTTTTCTTGATAGCTTCATAATCCTCACTAGATAACTCAAGTTTTCTTAGCATATCCAATTGCGATTCGCTCTTTTTGCTTTTTATTTCCTGATAACTTGCTTTCTTAGCGTATTTAGTGGAGAGACTGTCGGAGTTGAATGTCTGGAATTTTACCGCATTGGCTCCAGCTTCGGATGCAATATCTATGAGATCTAAAGCTTTTTGCAGTTCTCCATTATGATTGACTCCAATTTCAGCTATGACGAAAGTTTCACTCATATCTATAGATCATAAAATTTCTTATTTAAAATATCTTTTAAATCAATGTTTTCAAGTACTTCGAGGATGCTTAGAGAAGTATTGCCTCTGTCAAAAGGATTTTGAATTGAGTCTCGTTTCATTGAAAGTACTTGATCCAATGCCTTTTCAATAGATTGAATATGATTTTTACTATTTATGATGTTGTTTGATCTCATTCTACTCTGTTGTCTTAAGCCAATATTTAATGCTGGAAGCTTAAAACTAGGTGCTTCTATCAGTGAGCTTGAAGAGTTTCCTATCATCGCATCACAATGACCTAAGATTGAAAGGTAGTTCAACTGACCTAAAGAAGAATGAAAGGAAGAATTCTTATTTTTACCTACAAATTTATTTATTTCATTATTAATCTCTGCTCCACCTGGATCAGCATTTGACTGAGTAAAAATTAATCTTGTATCTTTATATTTCTCCAGAACAGTCAGGAGGTTTTCAATTTGTTGCTTAGGATTTAGAGTTAAATCTAAGGTTTCAGGGTGGTAAGTAATGATAAAATTTCTATCTGATAATTTAATGCCTGTATTTTCTTGAATTTGATCTTTGGATAATAATTCTGTTTCTTTAATTAACTCTACACCTGGTGCACCTACATTAAAAACTCTTTCCTTTGACTCGCCTAACTGAATTACTCGATGCATATGCTCTTCAGATGAAGTGAAGTGAATATGTGACATTTTGGTAATTGAATGACGAAAAGCATCATCGAATGCTCCTTCACTAAGTTCTCCACCATGGATATGGGCAATCGGTATTCTGTTTATCGTGCAGCATGTAGCAGCGGCAAATATTTCATACCTATCGCCTAGTAATAATATTAAATCGGGCTTTATTTCTTCCAGATATTTGGAAAATGAACCTAACAAAGTTGCCATAAAAGTAGAAACCGATTCTTTTTCACCGTTATCCTTAATAATAGGTATTCTATGCGCAATATTAAAGCCATCTTCTTCAATAAACTTAAAAGTCTCTCCATGCTTTTTTGAAAGGTGCGTTCCTGTCACACAAAGTTTCAACTCAAGCTTATTTGAAGTATCGATAGCCCTTAAGGTCTTACTAAGTAATCCAAAATCGGCTCTCGTGCTAGTTAAAGCCAATATCCTTCTAGTTGTCATATTGGGGCACACTACTTGGAAGATTAACTATCCGATCGAACATCCACATCGTATTATTTAAATCATCTTTTTGAAATTTATTATTAAATGGCAAAAGGTGCATTGGCGTCCATGCGGGACGCGTCATCACTTTTGCTTCATTTGTCAGTTTTAATATTTCTTCCTTATGTTCTTTATTTTCAGTAATTAAGGTATTTAACCAGTAATTACTCTTTGATTTAAATGGCTCCTGCAACATGCTGAAAGAGTTTTCAGAACCCCAAATAATGTATTGCTCTGCTAGCTTTCGCTTCGATTTTAAGAACATATCTAATTTAGAAAATTGTGAGATGCCAAGAGAGGCATTAAGATTTGGGAGACGATAGTTAAAAGCAGGCATATCGTGATTAAACTCCCACTTGTGAGGAAGCTTAGCTGTAGTTGTAATATGTTTTGCGAGTCTAGCCTTTTTTTCGTCATTTAATAGAATCATACCTCCGGAACCAGTTGTAATAATTTTATTGCCATTAAAGCTCAAAACACCCAGATCTCCGAATGTGCCGGTATGTTTACCATCAAAAAATGAACCTAAGGACTCCGCCGAGTCCTCAATAAGTTTTATATTAAACTTCTGACAAATTTCAGCTATGAGATCAATTTTGCAAGGAAAACCAAAAGTATGCATTGGCATACAGACTTTTACGTATTTCTTGGTTGTTTTGTTCCAACATCCTTCCTTTCTTATTTCGCAGTTCGTAGAGAGAAATTCTTCAAGGTAATTGGGAGACATCCCTAAAGTTTCCCTATCAATATCAATGAAAATTGGATTTGCTCCACATAAGTGGATGGCATTTACAGTAGCTACAAAAGTTAAGGACTGTGTTATGACCTCATCACCTGGAAGGACATCAAGAATTTTGAGACCTGTATGCAGTGCCGAAGTGCCATTAAAAGTACTTATGCAGTAATTAGATCCTGTATAAGAAGAATTAATTCTTTCAAATTTTTCCACAAGAGGTCCAACAGATGAGACGTATGTAGAGTCTAAAGTTTCAATCAGTAAATCTCTATCTTGAGAATCAAATCTAGGCTCGTGAAGAGGAATAAAATCTTTTGTTTGATAAATAGACTGAATGAATGAAATAAGTGAATTAGACATTATAGATTTTAGGTTTATATTGCTTGAGGTTTTTATCATCGAGGAACCAATCTACAGTTCTTTTCAGCCCTTCTTCGATTTTTACTCTTGGCTCAAATTCTGTGAGCTCTATAAGCTTTGTGTTGTCACACCAAAGCCTCTCTACCTCTGATTTCTCAGGTCTAATTCTCTGTGGATCTATGACAAATGTGACATCCGAATTCATAATATTTTTAATTTTTTCAAATGTTTCAGATATGGAGATTTCATAATTGGAGCCTATATTCAAAGTCTCTCCAATAGTTTCAGTATGTTCTGAGATTTTAATAAATGCACTGCAAGTGTCTTCAACATAGTTGAAGTCTCTTGTAGGAGTTAAGTCTCCAACTTTTATTTCTTTTTCTCCGCTAGCAATTTGCGAGATTATTGTTGGAATAACGGCCCGAGCTGATTGCCTAGGTCCATAAGTATTAAATGGTCTAGCAATAGTAAGAGGCAAGTCAAAAGAGTTATAAAAACTCATCGCCATGGAATCGGCACCAATTTTGGAGGCACTATATGGAGATTGAGGTTGTAAAGGATGGTTCTCGTCTATAGGTACATATTTGGCTGTACCATAAACTTCACTTGTTGAAGTATGAATAATTCTTTCAACATCATTTATCCTCGCTGCATTACATATATTCAAAGTACCTTTGATATTTGTATCAATATAGCTATCAGGTGCGACATAAGAATAGGGTATGCCGATCAAGGCTGCAAGGTGAAAGATTTGATCTATATTTTTAGTTATTTCTGTACAAAAAAATGGGTCACGGATATCTCCAGAAATTACCTCCAAATTCTCAGATTGCACTACATCCTCTAGCCACCCCCAATTATTAAACGAATTATAGAAAGCTAAAGCTCTTACTTTATGGCCTTTTCTTAAGAGCATCTCAGTTAAATGCGATCCTATGAAACCATCAGCACCGGTAATTAATATAGTCTTGTGTTTACCCATTTTTAATCTCATTAAAGTCATTCAATGCCATGCAGAACATTATACTGATATTGAATTAATGCTTTGGAATTTAATGATTACTCAAATATAAAACTGGGTATGAGGTAAAGCTAATTAGAACTTAATTTTACCAAGTTTATTCTTATCATCTATGTGACTAAGTCTAAGGTACTGTGCAAATATATGCATTAGAATATGATGCGCATCTTCAACCACACCATAATTGCTATGGTTTATATGCAAACTAAAGTCACTAATTTCTTTGGCTCTTCCACCAGAGAAACCAACAAAGCTTAAAGTTAACATACCCTTTTCTTTTGCAGCTTCTATTGCTTTTATAATATTGGGAGAGTCTCCAGAACTGGAAACACATAAAAGGACATCTTCCTTTCCAGCATATTTTTTTATCTGATAAGAAAAGATCTCTTCGTAACCGATATCATTCCCAATAGCTGTTATGACCGGAGTAGTCAAAAGAGGTATAACTTTTGGATCTAGCTCTGAATCAGTTGCAGTGCCTTTTATAAAATCACATACAAGATGCTCTGCTATGGAAGCAGATCCGCCATTTCCACAAGTATATATTGTTTTTTCGGAACGAATAGAGCTAGCCAATGCCTCAAAAATAGCCTCTAAATCGTCTTCTTTTATGCAATCAAAAGCCTTTTTTATCATTGCAGTGTATTGAGAGGTAAATTCTTTTAGAGAATATTCACCTGTATCCGGAAAATAGGTTTGTTTATTTTTCAAAATATTATCGAGTTTTTGATGTTTGTTTAAATTTTAGCATTTTGGGGCCTAATTATTCTTGATATTGTGCTTCTAAAAGAATAATAAATAAAGTTGAATATTTGAGTAAGGCAGTAAAGGGTCATCCTTAACTTCCTGACATTTCCAAACTCCTCCTTGAAGTGCTTAAGAAGCCTTCTTTCTAATTTTGCAGATGGAATCTGAGATAAGAGCATCCTAAATGAAAGTTTAAATAGTTTTTCTGAAACGTCTAATAGTTGGTTATCATCGTAGAGTGGTTTCCATTTCTCTCTTAAAAAGTAGGGATCTTTTATATGTAGATATCCTTTTCTATATTTAGATAATCCTCTCTCAATTGATCTTTTACTAGAAATGTAACAATCTAAATCACTATCAATTATGCTTTCATAAATGCTATATTCCGCCGCATATACTAAATTTTTCTCATCATAAAAATAACTCTCTTTAGTCGCAGGATTCTGTCTCAAAAAGCAAGCCTCACTAGGGGGAGGACAAAATTCGAAATTTATTAAGTAATTTTTCATTTGTTTTGGTTTAAGAAGATGATCATAGCCAAAACTTGAGTATTTCGAATATCCAAAATCATCAGTTCTAAGCGACACTAATATTCCTATGCTCAAGTTATCAGAAAGAATATTGTAAAGATTATCGAGATGGTCCTTTGCAAACATATCATCGCCTTCACACACAGCAACATATAAACCTTTGGCATGTTTCAACGGCATATTCCAGCTTTCAATATCACTTTTTCGATTTTGACCGGGAATTAATTTTATCTTTTCTTTAATGGAGCATTGACTGATATATGATTTAATTACTTCTAGAGAGTTATCATCAGAACAATTTTCATAGATAATATATTCGTAATTTATAAATGTTTGTTTCTCAATACTCTTAATTGTGTCGATAATTGTAGAAGATCTATTTGTGACTTCTGTACAAACTGAAAAAAATAAATCGTTATTCATTATTATTTTTAAAAAATTAATAACATGTTATCACCTGAAAAACTTATAGCTAGCTTTGATATTGACGGAGTACTTAATAACTATCCATTTACATTCTTAGATTTTTTAAAAAAAGAATTTGGACATGATTTAGTGTCAAAAAATGAAGCTTTACATGCCCTTGGAAGAGATGGTTATGATTTTCATAAAGATGCTTATAGAAAAAGCGACTATAAATACCAAGTAGAGATAGATGAAAACATACTAGTTCTGACGAAGCTTTTTAAGAAGCTTAGTTTTGGAGTTTATGTGTCAACATCGCGACCATTTCATCTCTATCCAGAAATGTATAAAAATACGATAGATTGGTTGGTGATGAGGAAAGTTCCATTTGATAGATTGATAAAGAAGACTGATCTTGTTACTGAGAAATTTTTAGTACATCTTGATGATGAACTAGAACATATATACAAACTCTTTGATAATGTTGAAAATAAAATATTCATTCACTTATCAGACCAATATAATAAAGAAACTCAAATCTTGAATACGCAGAATAAGATAATAGGAATCTCCAAGATTAATATTTATGGAAGTGAGGTAATCAAGCAAATTACCGAAAAATATTAAAATTTTTCAGAAATCTAGATAGTTCACATAAAGTGGCCAGAAATTTTTTGGAATCCTGGGGTTTTGATTATTTCTTCATAATTTCCTTCTTCCTGAATTTTTCCATTATCCATGACAATTAATCTGTCACAACCTTCAATCGTGCTAAGGTTATGGGCAATTATTATTAAGGTAATCTCTTCATCAAGACTATTTATTGTTTTGACAATATTTTTCTCTGTTTCCATATCCAATGCATTTGTCGCTTCATCTAAGATAAGAATTTCACCACCCTTATAAAGCGATCTTGCTATTCCTATTCTTTGTCTTTGACCACCAGATAATTGCAATCCTCTCTCTCCTACCCTTGTTTCTATTCCGTCTGGAAGTTTATTTATATAATCATCTAAGTATGCTGATTTTAACGAGTCCCTTATTTTATTATCTGAAATTTGTTGTTCATCTTCTCCAAAAGCTATGTTTTTCCTAATTGTCGTATCTGCTAGGAAGATTGTTTGAGGGACATGTAATATTTTTTTGTACCATGAGAATAATGAATCTTTATTTATAGGCAGACCATCAATTAAAATTTCACCTTCTTTAAAGGGTAATAAACCCATAATAAAATTTACTAATGTACTTTTGCCGCTCCCAGTTGAACCGATTATCCCTATTCTTTCTCCTTTCATGATCTTTAAACTAATATTTTTTAAAGTCATCTCTTTTTCAGATTCATATTTAAAATTAACCTGATTCAATTCAATAGATTTTTTAAAATGAAGATTAGAGACTTCTGTTTTCAAAACTGGTTGTTTTTCATAGCCTTTAACCAGCATTTCAATAGCTTCTGTATTTAGTTGAGCACTTCCTTTAATACTTCCATAAGCTTGATAAACTTGTTGAAGGTAAGGCAAAAGTCTTTGTATTGCTAAAACTAAAATACCAATTGTAGGTAAAGTAGATGCAGGAACTTCAGCGGAAGAAAATGACAAGTAAGCTAGAGAAACTATTACTAATATGCCTATTGCTTCGATGAGGAATCTAGGAAATATAATTAAAAAAGCATTCGTACCATATCCTTTCCTGTAAGGTCTTTCTGCTGCAGAAAATTCATCAATAAATTTTTCATAGTAATTCCCTAAGATGATTTCCTTTATCCCATCAAGCGATTCTTGAAGTACTTTAATAGTCTTAATCTGATTGGAAGAGATTATTTCTGAAGTTCTAACTAATTTTCTTCTTACAAGGAGAGCTAAAGAAAGATAACAAACCCCAAGCATAATTATTATCAGTAAGTAATAAGTTGGAAGTAAAATTATAAGTCCTGATAAAATTGAAGTTGACAAGATTGATAATTGAATGAGAGTTAATGAAGGCAATATAAGAGCTCCAACCAAATTAGATGTTTTGTGTGAAATGGCACTGATCATTTCACTACTATTCCTTGCAATATGAGTTAAATAGTCATCATATAAAGATGATTTAAAATTATCTATTACCAAATCTGCGGCCAATTCATAACTCCACTTGTAGTTCAACCATGTTATGAAGACTCTGATAGAGGAGGAAAGTACAACGGCAGAACAAAATACAAGAGACATTAATGCGATAAAATTGCTAGCACTTGTCAAGTCAAAATATTCTAGGAATCTCCCAAAAATAGGGTCATCAAATAGAATATTAGGATTAATAATAGCTGCAAGGAAAGGATAAACTGAACCTAGAGTAAGAATCTCAGCTATCCCGGAAACAAACATCATTAAAACCAAGAAAAGCACTCTAAATTTATTTTTTCTTGATAATATCTTAGAGATTTTGAGTATATTCGAAATTGTGCTTTCTTGTTTCATTTACTTAGCGATTTCTTTAATTGTATATTCAAGTTCTTCAAACCAGCTATAGTTTGGAAACTGGAATGAATTTTCAATTTTTTTAGTAGACAAGACAGAGTTGATTGGTCTCTCCGCTTCAGAGTTGTAAGCTTTATAAGAAATTGGTCGTATATTTATTGGTTTTTTTATTATTTTATTTATAAGAGCTAAGTTGGCTGCTTCTTTTGCAAACAAGTACCATGTTGTCGCAGGGTAATTTGCAAAATGGAAAGTTCCATATTCTATTTCTGTTCCTTTAGAATATTTAATACATATTTCGTAAATGCACTTTGCTAATGATCTAGCTGAGGTTGGACACCCAAATTGGTCATCTATTACAGTAAGATCTTCGTTGGTATTTAAAAGTTCCAAAATTGTCTTAATAAAGTTTTTTCCATGAATTCCAAAGACCCAGCTGACTCTCAAAATAATGTGTTGAGGTAAAATAGCACGTATCTCATCCTCTCCTTTATTCTTTGAGAGACCGTAAGTATTTAACGGATTAACATCATCAATTTCGAGATAAGGTGCTCTTTTTTTACCATCGAACACATAATCTGTTGATATATGAATAAAAAGAATTGAATATTCTTTACAAATTTTTGCTAAATTTCTTACAGCATGATGATTTACTTCATGCGCTTCCTTCTGATTTTTTTCGGCTAAATCTACCGAGGTATATGCAGCTGTATTGACTATAATCTCTGGTTTATATTTCTTAATTACACTTTGCAATTGCTTAAAGTTTGTAATGTCTAGTTTTTCTTTATCAAAGGGGATAGTTTCAAGATCATAAATAGGAGATTGCTTAACCATTTCCCACCCCAATTGACCATTCATTCCAGTTATTAATACTTTCATAGTTAACTTTGAGTGGAATTTTTCTTAAAGTAATTCATTTTTTGGGATATCTTTTAATTGATTAAAAGTTAAATCTTTTGAAGAAACAATTGGATTTGCAACTGGCCAATTTATATTTATATCAGAATCGCTCCACAAAACTCCTCTTTCATTTTTTGGACTATAAAAATTTGTGCACTTATATTCAAAATCAGCAAATTCGGACACAACACAAAATCCATGGGCTATACCTGGTGGCATATACAGTTGATAAAAGTTGACATCATCAAGAAAAACAGAGAAATATTGACCAAAAGTTTTAGAGTCTTGACGGACATCAACAGCCACATCCAAAACTCTTCCATTAATTACTCTTACTAATTTTCCTTGAGGTTTATTGATCTGATAATGAAGTCCTCTTAAAGTATTTTTTTTTGATCGGGAGTAGTTATCTTGTACAAATTCCTCTCTAATTCCTAAAGAGTAATATTTATCCTTAGAGTAGGTCTCAGTAAAGAAACCTCTGTCATCTTTATATATATCAGGTTTAATGATTATGACCCCTTCGAGGGGAGTTAATTCTGCCTCCAAAGTGTTATACCTCTAGAAATTTTATTAGTAAATTCTTGTAATTGTGGCCATTGGGGTAATGCTCTATCATTTTTAATACATCGCTTTTGTCTATCCAACAATTTTTATAAGCTGCGGCTTCTGGAGAGCCTATAGGTATACCTTGCCTATTTTCGATAGTTCTAACAAAAGAAGATGCCTCTATTAGGGAATCATGAGTTCCTGTATCTAGCCACGCAGTTCCTCTACCTAGTGTTACAACTTTCAGATTGGATTCTAGTAAATAAACTGAGTTTATATCAGTTATTTCTAATTCACCCCTTGCAGAGGGTTTAATTGACTTAGCAATTTCTACAACTTGGTTAGAATAAAAATATAAACCCGTTACGGCATAATTACTTTTAGGAGTTTCAGGTTTTTCCTCAATTGAGAGTGCTTTCATTTCCTCATCAAATTCGATTACCCCATATGATTCAGGTCTATCAACCCTATAAGCAAAGATTGAAGCACCTACGTTGTTACTGCAAGCAGCCAAGGTTTTTTCTTCAAAGCTACTTCCAAAAAATAAATTATCACCGAGGATTAAGCAGCAACTATCATCGCCTATAAATTCTTCCCCAATTATAAAAGCATCGGCTAATCCTTTCGGTTTAGGCTGTTCCTTATAGGTAATTTCAATTCCAAGAGAGTTTCCATCACCTAAAAGCTCTTTGTAAAGCGGTAAATCATGAGGTGTGGATATAATAAGTATATCTCGAATGCCTGCTTGAATTAACGTTGTCAAAGGGTAATAAATCATTGGTTTATTAAAGATAGGAAGTAGATGCTTAGAAATAACTTTTGTTACTGGATAAAGTCTTGTAGCCTTTCCACCAGCTAATATTATTCCCTTCATAAATTAATTTCTATTTATTCCTATCCGATTAGCTTCGTAAGAAATAGAATCTACTTTCTCGAGATACCATTCAACTGTTTTTCTTAATCCACTTTCAAAATCTTCTGAAGCTTTCCAGTTTAGTTCTTTTTTAATCTTATCAGAATTAATTGCATACCTCAGATCATGACCCGGTCTATCGTCAACAAAGGATATTAACTCTTTGTAGCTAGTAATGTTACCTGGTTTAGAAGGTTTTATTTCATCCAATATTCTACAGATTTCC
>CENU01016205.1_pt1 | contig 38725 bp, 38 predicted proteins | sample 361331 | NCBI WGS metagenome assembly CENU01 (sample SAMEA2619766, study PRJEB7988) | marine metagenome | isolation source: saline water (ENVO:00002010), including | reverse complement strand
CTTATTGAAATCTCATGATTTTTATTAGATGGATATCATTGTTTTACCAATTTCAGAAATAGGCACAACATTTAATCTGTCTATATAACTTAATTTTCTGGAGACAAACATGTGGACTAAGCCTATTGCAACCGATCTAAGATTTGGGTTTGAAATTACAATGTATATTGCCGCTAAGTAGCATTCTCGGCAGAATAGAGAAACCGCCTGCAAGGCGGTTTTTTTTGTTATGCTTTTAATGATTCTTATAAAAAAGTACGTTTGCTGCGACAAGCAACCTCTTGATGTGTTTTAGGCCCATGTTCGCTGGAAATTTAACTAACGGGTGTTTTCTACGTAAACATTTTAGTACGTTTGATAATCACTATTATAAAGAAAATTTTTTTATAAATTTGCTTATTATGTTTCCTAAAAGGAATGAATCTTGAATAGTTTTTTGCCGGTAATAATAATTGAGGTATTTTTGGCTTTTGGAGGCGTTTTATTTCTATACTGGTGGAGTATGAGAGATATAAAAAAGTGGAAAGAAAGAAAAAATACTGAAGAAATAGAAAAAAAAAATTGAATTAAAATCGTTCAATTTTTAGTTTTCCGCTGCTTGGAACCGCGCATGCCGCAGTCAACATAAACCTACTAATTTTATAAGTTGGATTCCAATTAGCTCCAGGATTCTTAGACTTTAATTGGGTGCCTTTTAAGTTTGGTCCTGAATAAGCTCTAGCATTTTTCATTCTGTGCATCTTATATCTACAGTCGTATTCGATTAAAGCCTCGATTGAGATAGCACCATCTTGCATCCTTTTAAATCGCAAATTTTGATACATTGATACTGTTCTTTTAAATCCTTTTGGTTTTATACTTGTCATATCAGTAAAGTATCTTGCGGTAGGTGTTTCTCCAACTAGTTGCCAGCCTGCAAAAGCTGACACTGGGAGGAAAAAACAAAGATAAAGTAAGCTGAAATTAACTGAAATTTTCTCCATGGGCACACTTACTTCGATTGACTCACTAGTTCTCTATCGATACCATAGATACGTCTTTCTATCAGTGATACGAATCCAGCACCTGAGTAACCCAAAGCCTTTGCTACTTTAAAGACAGTGTCCAAAGACGGTCGTTCGTTACCGCATTCAAGGTTGAAAATAAACTTAGAGGGTAAGCCAGCTCTTAGCCCTAGACTTTGGTAAGTCAGCTGTCTTGCTAGTCTTTGTTGTCTTAAGACCTGACAAAATGCGGTTGTAGGTTCCACTTCAACTTTCATAAGCTTATAATCGGAGTATATTCAATTTTTTTAACATATTCTTAACAAAAGATCAGGTAACCGTTTGAACTCAATAAAACTAACATGAAAAATAGATTAAATCTCATACTACTGGCCGTGATATCTGTATTGATATCATCATGCTCGAATGTACTAATGAATGAAAATACGTTTTTATGTAACGATAGTAATAATGCCATTTCAGATTACAATCTAATTATCCATCGTAGCTTTTTTGAAAAATCAAATTTGATGAAAATACCGAGCAGAGTTGAGGTCTTAGGTAAAAAAAGGACTATTTGCAAAGAGGACAATTCTACGATTTGGGCGGGGGAAAACTGCAGAGGTAGCGGAAATGAAAAGCAATCACTGGTATTCAATAAACAAAGCGGAAAATTAGATATTATAGTTAGTCCCTCTTTGACTCGACGAGGTTTATGCAAGACTAAGGAGTAGGAGGTGGCGCTATATCAAAGGCAATACAAATTCTATCTTCATCCGTCTCGAAAGGTATTGTTCTGTGGAATAAAGAGGAGGGGAACAATAGAATATCTCCTTCTTCAATAGCTATAATTTTTGATTCATTTTGGATGTCTGCTTTTGGATACCCGTCTCCGTCATATCCAAACTCTATCATTCCTTCCATCTCTGGTGATTGACCCTTTGGAAGCTTTAAATATAAAACCCCACTCAACCATGCAGTTTCGTGTATGTGAGGGGTGAGATGGCCGCCCTTATTCATTTTGACGTACCATGAGCTCTGAAATAAAGGAATTTTAGGGAACGATTGAATAAATTCATTTGCCTCGCCTTCGAATGCAGAAACATAATTATCAACTTCCACTAAAATATGACCGGCTAAAACTTTAAGCGAATTTTCGCTTCTCTTCAATAGATTTCCTGCCGATTGAATGCCATTGATAAGTCTACCTTGCTTTCTAACTCCAATCTCCGAATTTTGTAAATCACGCAGAAGCTCATTTTTAAACCTGCTGTTGTTTTTTAAAATTTCTATTGACTCTTTTCGAATAAATTCAAAAGGTTTTGCACAAAAGTTATATGAATTTTCACGTTTATGATTTATTTCGAAGTGATTGGTAATACTTGCAATTAAAGGAGACCAATGTTTTCGCTTAATAGCCAGCGATAGATACTTTTCAAAATTTTCAAAATTACTGTCTTTATAATAGCAATAACATACTTTCGCTAACCAGTCTTCGATCTGAGACTTTTCAAAATAATTAGCTGCTTCCAAGTAATTTTCGCTGTCTTGGTGCAGTAGTGCTAAGTTGTAGTTTGGTTTGTTCATATTTGGTTTAATTACCAAAGCTTTTTCAAACATCTTTTTTGCCTTATCTGAATCTCCAAGATCTCTGTATATTTCACCTAAATTATTAAATGCTTCTGGAAAATTGGCATCAATACCAATTATTTTTTCATATAAATCTTTAGCCCCGGATATGTTACCTTGATCCCTTTTAATAGTGGCAAGATTAAAAAAAAATTTCGGTTCTTCCCTGATTTTTAAAGCTGCCAACGTATATTCCTCTGCTGAGCTGTAATCGAGCATTTCTTTGTAAACTCCACCAATGCTTGCTAAAATTAAGGGATCTTCTGGAGAGATTAGTTTTTTAGCTCTTTTTAAGCAAACTAGCGCCATTTCGTAGCTCTTAAGCTTCCACTCTATCAATCCTTTGTTAAAAAAAGCTTGACCAAAGTCTGGTTTCAGTCGTGCAGCTTCGTCGTAGCTCTTGATGGCCTGTTCATACAACTTCAAAGCTTCTTGAGTCAGCCCCAAATTAAAATGAAGTTGAGGTATTGATGAATTAATTTTGATAGCCGATTGCAGGAAAGGCTCTGCTTCCTCATATTTTCCTATTTGCTGCAAAATTAAGCCCAAGTTGCTACAGGTTTCAAAATTATCTGGGGCAATTTTATATGCTTTGCGCAAAAAAGTTTCTGCCTCATCGGATTTTGCAAGGTTTAGTGAGCAAAGGCCTAAGATATTTAGTAAAAAAATAGCATTTGGATATTTTGCATAAAGTGACAATGACAAATTTTTAGCTTGCGCAAACTCACCCTTGGAAAAGTTTTCTAGGATAGGTTGAACTTCAGCCTTACTGGGCAGTCTATTTATTTCATTCACTTTATCAGTTTAATACTCTGAACTTTTAAGTTCAAACTTAAAGTTTGCTTTTTTACTGTCGATGACAAAAAGGTTATGGTAATTTTAAAATTTCTTTTCTTGACCTTATATCTGTTAATTTCAAATGGTCTTTTAGCCGAGCTCGAAAAAAATTGGGAGATAGTCCACGTGGGGAAGGAATCAATTTTTTTCATAGATAGAGATTCATATTCTATAGAAAACGACGTTGCGCGCATTTGGGAGCTCGAGAATTTTCGGGAAATAAAAAGAATCCCGCCCCAGTCAATCTCTAGGCAAATGGATTATAATTGCAAAAAATCGCTTTTTAGAATTTTTATGGAATATCATCACTCCGGGGTTATGTCGAAGGGTAAGTTTTTAGTAGCTAATAATGAAGGAAAATTCGCTTGGAGACCTATCGAAAAAAAATCAGTCGAGGCTCAAGTCTTTGCAATAGTATGTGAAAAGCCTCCTCAGTTTGTGGAGATCAAAGAGGCACAACAAGGGTCGGAACAGACGTCTAATAAAACGGACCAGAGAAAATCTCAAGACAATAAAATTCCTGCAAAATCGTCGGATCCTTCCAACTTGGGTGCTGCCGAATAATTCGTAGCATTATCATGTGCTACAACAACCGTGAAACCGTCACTTCAACATTAAGTTAGTTATGGCGTAATATTCGTCCGAATCCTCGTTTTTTTTTCTCTTGGGAATCCTAGTTTCTATTTTTAACAATTGCCCTGGTACACCTTCGGAAAGGAAAAACTTATAAATTTTTTTACTGTATCGATTATATTTTGTTCTTTTTGCTCCAAATCTTAAAGGATCAGTTTTATATGGTGTAATGGAAAAAGTTTGAACTTTAACTGATCGCCCCCTGTATTCACCAGGCTCTGTTATTATTTTAGGGCCCTCAGCAAGAGCAGTTCTGATTCTCTTTCTAAAGTAATTTGGTTGTCCACCAGTTAGTTTCTGCATCTCCTTAATGTCTTCCTCTAAAAAATACAGTATTACAGGGTTATTGGAGGGATTGAAAACAGGTTTTAACTCAATTTCTTCAAGCGCTTTTTTATGAGTAGCTGTAACAATAACCTTTTTGCCATCATTTCTAACGTTGAGAGTAAATTTATCGAAATAATCGTCAAGAATCTTCCCTTTGCCCACAAACGAGTATTCCAATACCGAAGGCAGCTTTAAGGCTATGAAGTGATTAACTAAAAAAAGAAGAGTTTCAGCTTTGGTTATCTCTTCCTTAGGGTTTTGACCAGTATCGAATTTCTTTTGATTCTGGGCTACTATAATTCCCGTATTCTCTGCGGAAAAGACACTGGAGATAATAAAAATTTGTGTAAAGCATAAGAGTAAGAGTAGTCTAGGTAAAATAGTCATGTGGCTCAAGATTTTTTTTATTGAAATTTTGTTAATTATAAAATTAGGGTGAAAATGTGTCCGAAAACTTTCTAGCAGATTGGTTACAAAAAGCTGAATTATTTGAGAAGGCTATCAAGACAGCCATAGTTGGTCAAGATAGGGCAATCCATCATATCACTATTGCGATCTTTTCTCGCGGACATGTACTATTGGAAGGAGATGTAGGGGTTGGAAAAACTACTCTCTTGAGGGCTGTGGCAAGAGCTATTGGAGGTTCTTACGAGAGGGTGGAGGGAAGTGTAGATATGATGCCTACTGACTTAATTTATTACACGTATATTGGTGAAGACGGTAAACCTAAAGTTGATCCTGGTCCACTCTTGAAACAAAGAGAGTCTTTAGCGACTTTTTTCTTCAATGAAATTAATAGGGCGCGTCCGCAAGTGCATTCTTTGCTGCTTAGAGCTATGGCTGAAAGGTCAGTGAATGCATTTAATAGAGAATTTGCCTTTCCACACCTTCAAGTTTTTGCTGATAGGAATCGCATCGAAAAAGAAGAGACATTCGAGATCTCTTCTGCCGCGAAAGATCGTTTTCTCATGGAGATCTCGATCGAAACTCCTACTGATTTAAATGTTCAAAATCAATTAATTTTTGATACAAAATTCCACAGTGTGGATGACCTAGTTAAAAACGTCCCAGCTGGAGTTTTACCATATTCCGAGCTAAATGAGGTTGGTAGAGAGATTCAGAAGGCTGTAAGGGTATCAGACGCAATGAAAAATTACTCCGTTAGGATGTGGGGAGCCTTGCGTAATCCAGGAAGTCTCGGAGCAAAAAATTTTGAAGGTTTGAATTTTGAGAGATTAATTGAGGCTGGAGCGAGTCCAAGAGGTATGGCTATGTTAGTCAAGGCTGCAAAAGTAAATGCTTGGTTAGCTGGGAGATTGGACTTGATTCCGGAGGACCTGCACGGTGGATTGCAAGAGACTATGGCGCATAGGATTGTCCTTTTCCCTAATTACGAGCTACAACATAAAGAAATAGTAAGAAAACTAATTAAATTTTGTGCTGAAAAAGTTACTGCTCCGTGAGTATAAATAAATGGAAAAAAAACTAGAGTTCCAATATAAATTAAGGAAACTGTCCCGAAGTACTCGTCCGGGGGGGCATAAGAGTTCTGTCAGAGGCCCAGGTGTTATTTTTAATCGGTGTGTACCGCTAATTAATTATCCTGATCCGAGACGTTTAGACGTCAAAAGTAGCCTTCTTGATCCGTTTGAACAGTGGCTTGTGAAAGAATATAAGCAAAGAGTTTCTATTTCGGTTGTCGCTGTAATCGATTTGTCTACTTCAACATCGTTCAATGGAAGTATCAGTGGTCTAAAGGTTGTAAAGGAATTCTTAAAAGGCCTTTCCCGATCGTCTGCGAGGTATGGTGACAGGTTGGGATTGGTGGGATTTGACAATAGGTTTAGAGAAGAATGGTATTTTTCGGTAGCTAGAAGAAATAATTTAACTGAGAATGTTATCGACGATCTTGTGGAAGGTTATGTCGGTGAAAGAGGACACAAAGGATTAACGCAGGTCATTAATTGGTTGCCAAAGGAATCCTCACTAGTTTTTTTTGTTTCTGATTTTCATTGGTCTTTGGATCAGCTGGAAAAGTTTCTAGTTTCCAATGCGAAACATCAGGTCATACCGGTTGTTCTTGAAGATGATGTTGAAAAGACTGGATTCCCAAATAAGGGAGTTGCCTTTGTGACTGATATTGAAACTGGCAAGAAACGATTAGTTTGGTTAAGTGATGAATTTAACGATAAGTTAAGTCAGAGATATAATAAAAGGAAAGAAATTTTGAACTCCTTATGTCTCAAGCAGCAAATTATTCCACTGTACATGCGAGGTAATTTCGACGCCGAAAAAGTTACCGCATACTTTTATGGGGATCAATTTTGAATAGAATTTTCGTGTGCTTTCTTAAAACCACGCTTATTTGTGGAATGTTCACCTGTAAAGTTACTTTTGGTCAAGTGAATTTTTCTACTGTAGAACCAAAACAGTTCGGCTATGTTCTGGGCGATGTTTTTGAACGCAGAATTATTCTGGAAACTCCAAAAAAATATCTACAAGATCAGAGAGATGGATTAGTTAAGATAGAGAGAATAAATAATTGGTTTTCTATTACAAAAGCGGAGATAGTCGAATCCGAGAAATCAAAGCAACAAATCAAAATAAGTTATCAAGTAGTAAATGTTCCAGATAAACCTGAGATGGTAGAAGTTCCGCCGATAGAGTTATTGTTGATGGATAACGAGGATAAAATAAAATTGAAAATACCCGAAGTTTTACTTACAGTTGCGCCTGTAACACCTTTACTTGTGTCCAATAGGGGAGGATTAGCAGAAATACAACCGGATGAGGAAGTAGGCTTTGTTTTGTCGGCGATACACATAGAGCGTCTCTGGATATTTGGGTTTTTCATAATTTTCCCCTTAGTTACTTTATCTTACTGTTGGTTGCCATGGCAGCTTCTAATCAACAAAAATACCTTTCCTTTCAGTAGTGGGCGAAAAAAAATCTTAGCACTAGCGAAGGAGAACGACAAAATTTTCTGGGGTAACGGTTTGATGATATTCCATGATTCTTTAAATTTATCACTGAAGAAATCGATTTTTTTGTATTCCATTGACTCTGATTTTTCGGAAGACAATAGGTTGAGAAGTCTACTGCCTGAATTCAAATTTTTCATGGGTAGATCTCAGAAATATTTTTATGAGAAAGAAGGTATTGATTTTTCTAAAGGCGACAAAATTAGATTTATCAAATTATTCGCGGATGCCTCTTCATTAGAAAAAGGGATATCTCGTTAATGTACTTTGATCAAGGGTATTTTTTCTTTTTTTTGCCATTATGTGTCTTACCTTGGCTTTACCTTCCTTTACAATCCTTGACTGTGCGAAATCTGCCAATTTTACCCAATCGTCGAGAATCTAAGCTTTTTGAGCTGTTAGTGAGGCTTTCATTTTCAATCGGTATATTTTTTTTAGTTTGTGGTTTAGCAAATCCGATGGTTGATGAGCAGACTATTGAGAGAACTGGTTCAGGTGCGGAAATCGTTTTAATGTTGGACAGGAGTAGAAGTATGGATCAACCTTATGGAAAGGTTGATCCAAACCGTTCTCTCATTATTAACACTGATAAATTGACTAGTAAGTCTCAAGCTGCCAGAGAAGTCTTAACGGAATTTATAAAAAAAAGACCAAATGATTTTTTTGGTCTTGTAAACTTCTCCTCTCGGCCAATCAGAGTTTTTCCTTTAACACGTGAACATGATGGTATAAAGGGGGCGATTTCATCGGCCACTTTAGGGAAAGGTTTGGCGGAAACGGACATCGCTGCTGTTCTACTTGAGGGTTTAGAATATTTTGAAAATCGGCCTTACACTGCTTCTAGGGTATTGATGCTAATCTCCGATGGCGGTGATCAAATAGATCCGATAACTAGATTAAAAATTAAACAGTTAGCCAATAAATACAGGATATCAATTTATTGGATTTATCTTAGAGGTAGGGGTAGTCCTGGAATTTCTGATGATCAACAGAACAGCGCTGGATCAGGAGCTGTGCCTGAGTACTTTCTAAATCAGTACTTTAGAGAAATAGGGGTTCCTTACCAAGTTTATGAGGCGTCTGACAGCGAACAGCTAAAAACTGCTTTGGAAAAAATTAATAAGTTGCAGAAATTACCCACAAGATTTAATGTAACTTTGCCACCAAAATCATTATCTCTATATGCATTTGTCTTGGCTCTGATATTTTTAGCTCCATTAACTTTAGTGGCTTTTCTTGAGGTGTCGAAATGGGAAAAATCCGACGAAAAAACATAACATTATTTTCCTTAATAATTTTGGGAATGCTATTAGCACTTTGTACTAGAGAAGTGTATTGGGTTACAAAAGTTTTAGAGGCTAATGAGAGAATAGTAGCAGACGAGCCCTCGGGCAATTCTGTTTTTATTGAAGAAAAGTTCGCGCTCGCTATTAAATTAGTGAGTCAGGGAGACTTTAACACTGCACTTTCACTCTATAACTCCATAGAACAATTGAGTACAAATGAAAAACTCAAGATCGCATCTTTATTCAACAGCGCCAATATATATTATAGAGGAGGATTGAAGGCAATTGAAGATGATAACGCACAGATAGCGATCCCTAATTTTGAGTTGGCTAAGTTGACTTATCGGAAAGTATTAATGCTTTCTCCTGAGCACCATGCCGCAAGATATAACTTAGAGCGAGTTTTAAAATTATCACCAGAGAAGAATTTTGGAGAAAAATCTGACTCCACCAGACCGGAAAGAGGAGAAAGAGCAATTACAACGATGCGCTTGCAAGCTTTGGGCATGCCTTAATTAAATACACTGCTTTAGGAAAAAAATGTTTTTTTTAAAAAGACCTGAGAGGAAAAAATTATTATATTTGTTTTGGTTTTCCGTGTTACTTTCGACACTTGACTTAAGAGTCACAATTCCAACACCTACAGATAGTATACTCTTCGTGGTAGATGTGACGATGAGCATGAATTCTAAGGATATGAGCTTAGACGAGCAAGGGGAGGTTTCAAGAGTTTTTTTTGCAAAAGACACTTTGAAAAATTCAATTAAAGCTCTGCAATGTGGAACGGAAGTAGGGCTTGGTATTTTTGCGGGTTACCAGGCAACAATACTATTCCAACCAATAGAGGTTTGTGCAAATTATTCCGAATTAATTGAGAGTATTGGATACCTTGATACCAATATGATTTGGGCTGGAGATAGTGAGGTTTCCAAAGGACTTTATAATGCATTAATATTGACTAATGAACTAAACAAAAGCCACAGATTAGTTTTCATAACTGATGGTCATGAGGCTCCGCCAATTTCACCGCTTTATCGTCCCAGTTTTAACGGAGATGTTGGGGCTATTAAGGGAATAATTTTTGGTGTCGGAGGTAATAAATTAGTGCCGATTCCGAAACTCCGTGATGGAGGAGTCTATTCTGGTAGTTGGAAAAAAGACGATGTTATGCAGATCGATCCTTTTAGCGCCGGGCGGAGGGGAAGTGATAGTTCCGAGAGTTTAGTAAATGACCCTAGCATTATTGTTGATCCTCAGTTGGTATATAATTTGCAGGCAACCCCAGGTATGGAGCATTTAAGTGAGCAAAAGACGAGATATCTTGAGTTGTTGGCGTCCGAGCAAGATCTTACTTACCTAAATTTAAAAACTGTTGATGATTTGGTTGATGGATTAGAGACGCTGCCTTTTTCAGAATGGAGGTACTCTGAAGTTAGTACATCAAGGTATTTGATAATTTTAAGCTTAATTTTTTTGTTGTTGATCTTCTGGCCATTAGATGGAACCTTTAAATATAGGGAATACTCTCATCAATATTAATTATATAAAGGATAAACTATGTCAATAAGGGAGGATATATGAAATTATTTTTATTTATAAGTTTCGTAGTTAGTATGTTAGTTCATGCGACTAGTTACGCAGAGGTGCCTTTATACGTAGTTAAGGACGGTAAAGTAGATGCTGCAACCGAAAAGGGTTTCAAGGTTTGGCGAGCCGCAGCATGTGAAAGATGCCATGGAAACGCTCAGCAAGGTTTGGTGGGGCCTTCTTTAATTGAATCTCTCAAAGTTCTAACCTACGAGGAATTCATCACAGTCATGATTGAGGGACGAGTCGAAAAGGGTATGCCAAATCACCCACATTTGAATAAAGTCGATAAAGCGACTGGAAAAAAGAAGGTAGATCTCCTCTACGCGTATTTGAAAGGAAGATCGGACGGTAAGGTACCGAAGGGAAGAGTGCGTTCATTTGAGAAGAAATAGAATTAGTCATATGAAAATTTTGGTAAGTTGTTGCCTTGTCTCACTTTTTGCTTGTAAGTTTGTGCACGGCCAGGCTTTAGATCCAGCTGGCTGGGAAACTTTGAGAGTTTGTGCTGACCCTAACAGTATGCCGTTGTCTAATCAAAAGCAGGAGGGTTTTGAAAATAAGATTGCTGAGCTTATGGCGAAAGAATTTGGTTGGAGCTTGAAATACCATTGGTTTCCTCAGAGATTGGCATTTTTTAGAAATACCATTAGGGCCAAGGACTCTAGATCGTCTAGCGGATATAAGTGTGATGTTGCCATGGGAGCGTCCCCCGATCCCGAGGGTGCGCTAGGCACCAAATCTTACTATACATCTACTTGGGTTGCTGTTTTACCTGAAGGTGGAGATTTTAAGAACATTCGGTCATCAGATGATCTGCTTGCTTTGGAGCCATCAATATTGAAGAGTCTGAAATTTGGTGTTTTTGCTAAATCTCCCGGAGCTGATTGGGTAGTTAAAAATAATTTGAGTGGTCAAATGGTTCCCTTTGTTCATATGCAAAGTGATCCTAATGATTATCCCGGTATGATCGTGGAGAAAAACTTAGCTGCAGGAGATATTGACGTAGCTTTTGCGTGGGGACCTATCGCTGCGTATTCTATTTCCCAAGTATCAAGTCGAAAGTTGAAGTTGGTTCCTTTAATTGCTGATACTGACATGAGAACAGACTACTCGATTGGAATGGCAGTTAGATATCGGGAACCAAAGTGGAAAAAGATGGTGGAAAGCTTTCTAGACAGTAAGGAAAGTGATATTCAATCTATATTGTCAAGTTATGGAGTTCCGCAAGTTTTAGAAGATGGCTCCGTATTAATTGGTGAAATAAAGTATTCTCGAAAATCAGGTACGTAGAGTTTAGGGCTTTATTTTTTCTGGAAGGGTTGTAAAATTATCAAGAGTTTTACTTCTTATCTTTTGCTTTTAGTAGCTGTTTGTTCTGACTCAATAGGTTCGGAGGCAGTGAGTCTTGGATTTGTTACAAATCAAGGCGATGATTCAGTTTATGTTTTTGATACGAAATCTAAACCAAGTTTTTTAAAAAAGATCAATGTTGGAGCGTCCCCTGCTGGAATATGTGTAAGTGAAACCTTGGGGAAAGTTTTCGTGTCAAATACTAAAGGAAACAGCATTTCAGTAATTGATATTTCGAGGTTGGAGGTTACGAATACTTTAAAGTTTGAAGGCAGTTCAGTTGGATTGGGTTTTTCAGAGGCTACTAATGAACTTTTTGTTTCAGATTGGTTCAATGACAGGGTGCTTGTTTTCAACATAGAATCTAGTGCTATTTCTCACGAAATAAATGTTGGTAAAGCGCCCGCGGGAGTTGCTGTATCTAAAAAGGGGTTAGTTTTTGTTATAAATCGCGATAGTGACAGCATCTCGGTTGTGTCAATAGAAAAAAAAAGCGTTATTGCCGAAATTATTGTTGGTTCGCATCCTTTTGGTGCTAGACTAAACCCAAGTGAAACAAGTTTGTATGTCACTAATGTCCAGAGTAACGATGTATCGATAGTTGACGTGGCTGACTTCTCAAGTACACTCAGAGTGAAAGTTGGCAAAAAGCCCTATTCGATAGCGTTTTCGAAAGATGGCTTGAAAGCTTACGTTACAAATCAGTATTCTGATAGTGTGTCCGTTATCGATACAACATCAAATGAAGTCACGAATACTCTTTCCGTTGGTGGCTTTCCCGAGGGAATCGAGGTTCACAACAACAATATCTATGTTGTTAATTGGATGGACGAGGAGATGCAAATTGTTAATGAAAATAATGTCGCTGTGGAGAGGTTGCTACCCCTTGGTTCAAACCCAAGGAACTTTGTAAATTTTTCTTCGCCGCGTTTTAAATTACAGTGATCTGGAGTTTCAAGTTATGACTCTTTTTGAAAAATCTTTGGTACTTTTTGTTGTAATGCCTTGTCTAGCTTTTGCTCATGGTCCTACTCGACAAAAAGTTACTGAATCCATTATTATAAATGCCGATAAAAAGGAAGTTTGGAAAGTTGTTGGGGATTTTAACAGTATTCAGCAATGGCATGGAGAATATAAGGCAATAAATGGGCTAGAAAAAATTAAGGAGTTGGAATTTTTTTCTAGCGGAAACGGAAAAATCGAAGTTATTAAGTTTAGTCCCGAGTCCCAGAGATTTAAGTATAGGTTAAAGGACGCTGGGGGTATTCCTGTTAGTAATTATAGTGGTAGAGTTTCTGTCGACGAGTTAGAGAAAGGCAAGAGTAAGGTAATCATGAGGGGAGCCTTCTATAGAAAATATGTAAATAACGATCCTCCCCCGGGGGAGGACGATGATGCTGCTATAGAGGCTGTTACGAAAATATATAAATCCTCCTTAGAAAAACTAAAATCGCTGGTTGAATCTTTTTAATAGCGTAAAGACACCTATCATATGGGACTTGTTTCGTGAATTTAGAAGAGGCAAAAAAAATTATTGAAACAGTTCTTCTTACAAGCGACGAACCACTAAGTGTAAAGAAAGTTTGTAAAGTTTTCGATGAAAATTTAGGTTCTCAGGTTGTTGAGTCAATTATTGACGAAATTCAAAGGGATTGGGCAAATAGAGGTCTAGAGTTGGTTTTTACTGCGAATGGTTGGAGATTTAGAACTAGAAAGAGTTTTACTAAGTTTGTTCAAAAAGTAAAGAACGATCGCATAGGGAGGTATCCGAGAGCACTTATGGAAACACTAGCAATAGTTGCATATAAGCAGCCAGTAACGAGAGCTGATATAGAGTCTATTAGAGGTGTTACGGTTTCTTCTCAAGTTATTAAAACTTTGGAAGAAAAAGGTTGGATAGTTTGTAAAGGACAAAGAGAAGTTGCGGGGAAACCTATGATTTATGGAACAACTGAACAGTTTTTAAGTGACTTGGGATTAAATTCTTTACAGGACTTGCCTGCCATCGAAAGTCTCGAGCCCAGTAGCTCGGAATTAGGGTTAGTAAATGACTGAGAAAGTCGAAGACTCCATACCTTTTCTATCGGAATTTGAGAGAAGTATAATTTCAGAAAATGTTGATGTTGGCAACAAAGAAAAGAAACGTTCGTCGGATAAGTCGAGTTCGAATGACATACCTAAGCTACACAAAGTTTTAGCTGATGCTGGCTTAGGTTCACGCCGAGATATGGAGGATCTCATTCTAGCCGGTAGATTATCTGTCAATGGATCTCCCGCTCACATTGGACAGAGAATAAATTTTGGTGATCAGATTAGATTGAATGGAAAACTTATCAAGTACAGGCTCTCGCCCCCTCCAAGTAGAGTCGTTGCCTATCATAAACCGATTGGAGAGATAGTTACGAGGGATGACCCAGAAGGCCGGCCATCTGCATTTAAAGCTCTTCCGAAGATCAAAAATGGCAGATGGATTGCAGTAGGGAGGCTTGATATTAATACTGAGGGACTTCTTCTGTTTACAAATTCTGGGGAGCTAGCTAATAGACTTATGCATCCAAGGTCTGAGGTAGAAAGGGAATACGCTGTCAGAGTCTTTGGTGAGATAAATGAGCATAAATTTGCAGAATTGAAACGAGGTTTTCAGCTAGATAATAGTATTGCTAAGTTTGAAAATGTTGAATTTGTTGGCGGTAACGGATCAAACTGCTGGGTACGAGTGCTGATGAAAGAGGGTAAACGGAGAGAAGTAAGGAGACTATTTGATGAGATCAGCGTTACTGTAAGTAGGTTAATTAGAATTCGATATGGTTTAGTTTCTCTACCTGAAACTTTGAAGAGGGGGCAATATTTAGAACTTGACTCAAAAGCGGTATTTACGCTCCAGAAATCTGTTGGTTTGCGTACCAATAAAGGAAAAATTGAGCATAAAAATAAGTTGGGCAAAAGAATCCATAAGGTCGGAGACCGGGGCAATTTTGTAAAAAATGGAGATGGTGGCAATCCTAGGTCAAGGTCATCTCGCAAAGCAAGAAAGCCGAAGAATTTTTCTACCAAGGAGAGTAACTTTTCTCAATATGTTGGCGCTGAAAAAAGAGATGAGTTTGGGACTGATTGTGAGGAGGACGAGGCTCAGCCAAAGGGCCCAAATGCTCATTTATCAAAACTCGGGGGGCCGATGAAAAAAAATAAGCCCTCTTCAAAACGTCCAAACCCTTTACAAACTTCTTGGGGTACATCTTACGATTCAGCACGAGGTTCTTTGTCTGCTCCACAAAGACCGTCAAAAAAAAATGTTGATGGTCGGCAGAATAAATATAGAAAATCTTCTAGAAAAGTAGATTTTTCTAGCAGATGAACCACTTACAGCTTGCTCCTTATCAGCCCTTAAACTAAACTATTAGAAGGGCGAGATGCCCTTTTTTTGATTCTGGGGCCGTGTATAACATGAACAAGAATTTAGCTGAGCTTATTGAGTCCGTTATCGTTCCACTTGGATACGAGGTTATTGACGTAGAATTTGCCGCTGATGGAATAATGAGAGTTTTCATAGATGTTTTACATGGTAGTCGCGAGATAACAATTAAAGACTGCGAATCTGTGAGTAAGCAGTTAGTTTATTTTTTGCCGGTCGAAAAAGTCTCTTATGAGAGATTGGAAGTGTCTTCCCCTGGAGTTAATAGGAGATTAACGAAAGACCACCATTTTGCGCGTTTTGTTGGGTCAAAGATAAAAGTGAGATTTAAATGCGCTGTGGCTGGTAGAAAAAGTTTTGAAGGAGTACTTTTATATTTTGATAGTAGGGAGGAAAAAAATAATGGTCTGCGAGAAATAGATCCTGAAAATAAGGACTTTGGTAAATATTGTATTGAATATGCAGATTCAGGTGGTAATAAAAGCTCATTCAATTTCAAATTGAATGAGTTAGACGATGCCCACCTCATTGCAGATTTAAGGTTTTAAAAGCGAGTTATAAGTTATGAGTAAAGAAGTGTTAATTTTAGTTGATGCGTTGGCTAGAGAAAAAAATGTTGATCGAGATATTGTTTTTCAATCTCTTGAGAGCGCGCTCGCTTCAGCAACAAAGAAAAGGTTCTCTGTAGATTCTGATATTTTGGTTCGAATAGACAGAAATAACGGTAGTTATGACGCATTTAGGCGGTGGAAGGTTGTCCATGAGGAGGAATTGAGAGACTCTCAGTTTGAGATTGGATTAGCTGATGCTAAGAATCAAATAGAAAATATAGAAGTCGGGGATTTTATCGAGGAAGAGCTCGAGCCTGAGATGTTTGGAAGGATTGGAGCTCAGGCTGCCAAGCAAGTCATAACCCAGCGCATAAGGGAGGCGGAGAGAGAGCAAGTTTTAAGTGATTTCCTCGACAGAGGGGAGCTGATAGTTTCTGGCACTGTAAAACGTATGGACAAAGGTGATGCAATAATTGAAGCTGGAAAAATAGAGGCTAGGCTTCCCAAGGATCAGATCATACCGAAGGAAAATCTTAGGCCTGGAGACAGAGTTAGGGCTTTTATGCTCAAAGTAGAACGCGCGCAACGTGGCCCACAGATTATTCTATCCAGAACGTGTCCAGAGATTATTATGAAATTATTTGAGCTTGAGGTTCCTGAAATTGAACAGGGTCTTATGTCTATCAAGTCAGCCTCGAGAGACCCTGGAATTAGAGCCAAGATAGCCGTACACACCACAGATAAAAGAATAGATCCGATTGGAACGTGTGTCGGTGTTAGAGGTAGTAGAGTTCAAGCTGTGACCCATGAGTTAGCTGGTGAAAGGGTAGATATAGTTCTTTGGTCAGAGGATCCCGCTCAGTTTGTCATAGGAGCCCTGGCACCGGCAAATGTCTCCCAAATCGTCGTTGATGAGGAGGGTAGTTCTATGGATGTTGTAGTTGACGAAGATGAGCTTGCAGTTGCGATTGGACGAGGAGGTCAGAACGTCCGACTTGCCTCAGAATTAACAGGTTGGCAGATAAATATACTTACTGCAGATGAGTCACAAAAGAAGTCAGCTAGTGAGAGGGAGAGTCTTTTAAAAATTTTTATGGAGAAACTTGATGTAGATGAGGATGTTGCTGCTGTTTTAGTTGATGAGGGCTTCACGAGTTTGGATGAAATTGCTTATGTCCCTGCCTCTGAGATTCTTGCAGTTGAGGCCTTTGATGAGGAGACTGTAAACGAGTTGAGAACGCGCGCCAGAAACTCCTTACTTACCGAGGCTCTGGTAGAGGAAGAAAAAATTCAGTCAGCTAACACGGGGTTGCTGGGTTTGAATGGAATTAATAATGAAATTGCGGAGAAACTTTCAGATGCCAAAATAAATTCTAGAGATGACTTAGCTGAGTTATCCGTCGATGAGTTGATTGAGATAGTTGAATTAGATAAAGTTTTAGCTAGTGATTTGATAATGCAAGCTAGAGCTCATTGGTTTGATTCTGATAAGAATGAAGAATCCCTGAAAACGGAGGAGTCAAGTGTCAACAAATAGTAGTGTGAAAACGTTTGCTACTGAGTTGAAGGTGCCAATTCAAACTCTGTTAGAGCAATTGAGAGCTGCAGGCGTGCCTAAATCCTCTGGAGCTGATCAGATTTCAGAAGACGACAAAGAGAGACTACTTGCGACATTGAGAAAGTCTCATGGGGCAACTGAAAAACCAACAATTAGGAAGAAAATAACTCTCACTAAAAGGCAAACCTCTGAAATTAGGCAGGCAGACTCCTCGGGAAAATCTAGAACAATTCAAGTCGAAGTGAGAAAAAAAAGGGTTTTCGTAAAACGAAATAGTGGTTTGGATAAGCAAATACCGGAGACTAGCTCTGAATTTAAAGAAGCTAAGGATGAGAAATCTCAGTCATCAGACGGGGTGGAAATCAAAAATAAGCTTAGCTCAGGGGGAAAAACCATCGCTAACGAGGAGAGCGTGATAGGCTCTGGAAGTGAGGTAGGAAATCTAAATGACAATAAGGACTTAATATCGAGTGAAAATCGTGCAACCAAAAACTCTGAGAACAAAGGTGCAGATGTTGATAGTACGAAATTAGAAAATGAGGAAAATAGGTCCTCTGTAGATGATGAAATTGCTGCAATTAATGCTTTTGTAACTTCTGATCGTTCTGGTGAGACTAAGCCAAGAAAAAAAGTTAGTGTGGAAGGCGAACAAAATAATCCCACTGTAAAATTAAATAGAGTTAGCAGTCAGCTGAGCGATGATGAAAAGCCTAAAGAGAAAAAAGTTGAAAAGTCAGTAAAGTCCTCACAATTAGCATCGACTTGGAAAGAGGAGGCACAAAGGAAAAAGGCGTTAAAAACCAGGGGTGATATTAGTTCTGGAACGAGCGGTAGAAAGCCTTACCAAAAAACCAGAGCTAAAGTTACTCAGACAAAAAAAGAAGAAGAGTCCGTTGCGGAATTTATCGTGAGAGAGGTACATGTTCCCGAGACCATTTCAGTTGCTGATCTTTCACACAAGATGTCAGTTAAAGGAGCTGAGGTGGTGAAGGAATTGATGAAGATGGGACAGATGGTCACCATAAATCAAATATTAGATCAAGAAACAGCAATGATTGTTGTTGAGGAAATGGGGCACAAAGCATTTGCTGCAAAATTAGATGACCCAGAGCTTTTTTTGCAACAAGAGGACGGGGTCGTGGGAAAGGAATCTACGAGTGTTTCTCGTCCTCCGGTGGTAACCATCATGGGGCATGTTGATCATGGAAAAACTTCCCTGCTTGACTTAATACGGCGTACTAAAGTTGTAGACAGTGAAGCGGGAGGGATTACTCAGCACATTGGTGCTTACCATGTTGTCTCTGATAAAGGTACTGTTACTTTCCTCGATACACCCGGTCACGAGGCATTTACGGCGATGAGGGCAAGAGGTGCAAATGCGACCGATATAGTGATTCTTGTAGTCGCAGCAGATGATGGGGTTATGCCTCAAACTAAAGAGGCTATTGCTCACGCAAAGGCAGCTAATGTTCCAATAGTTGTGGCCGTGAATAAAATTGACAAGCCTGAAGCTAACCTGGACAGAGTTAGGAATGAATTAATGGCTGAGGAGGTGGTTCCAGAGGATTACGGGGGAGACATTCCTTTTGTTCCCGTATCTGCAAAGACGGGAGAGGGAGTCGATAGTTTATTGGAGAACATTTTGCTTCATGCTGAAATTTTAGAACTGAAGGCTCCATTGGACGTAATGGCTAAAGGTTTAATAGTCGAAGCTAGTATAGACAAAGGAAGGGGACCTGTTGCAACAGTGCTCGTTCAGTCAGGCACATTAAAAAAAGGTGATGTAGTGTTAGCTGGAGCTTCCTTTGGTAGAGTAAGGGCACTTTTGGATGAAAACAGTAAGCAAATTACTTCTGCTGGTCCTTCAATTCCAGCTGAGATTTTAGGCTTGACAGATGTACCTCAAGCAGGTGACGAGCTTCTCGTTTTAGGCGATGAGAAAAAAGCTCGGGAAATTGCCTTATTCCGTCAGGGTAAATTTAGAGATGTACGACTTGCCAAGCAGCAAGCAGCGAAGTTAGAAAATGTTTTTGAAAATATGGGTGATGAAGCTAAGGGGCTACCTTTAATAATAAAAGCTGATGTTCAGGGTTCTCAGGAGGCATTAGCTAGCTCTCTCTCCAAGCTTTCCTCTGATGAAATAAAAATTAGTGTTGTTCATGCAGGTGTGGGACCTGTGAGTGAGTCAGACGTTAATCTTGCGATTGCGTCCAGAGCTGTTATTATCGGGTTCAATGTAAGGGCTGAGATGGCTTCAAGAAGAGTTGCCGAGGCAAATGGTGTCGATATTCGATATTACACGGTTATTTATGATGCTGTTAAAGAAGTTAAGGACGCTATGCAGGGTATGCTCGCCCCAGAGATGAAGGAGGAAGTAACAGGCTTAGTCGAAATAAGACAAATTTTTAAGGTGTCTAGGTTAGGTAATATTGCTGGTTGCATGGTTTTAGAAGGGTTAGTCCGAAAGGGAGCGTCCATTCGATTATTGAGAGACAATGTTGTGATTTGGACGGGGACACTTGATTCATTAAAAAGATTTAAGGAGGATACCAAGGAAGTTAAAGAGGGATTTGAATGTGGCATAACTCTCAAGGGCTACGATGATATAAAAGAGGGAGATCAACTTGAAGCCTTTGAAGTCAAAGAAGTTGCAAGAGCATTATAAAAAAGTTTCTCATAGGGAATTCAGGTTGGCGGATCAAATAAAGCAAGATATTGCAGAAATCTTGCTACAGGAGGTTAGAGATCCCCGGATAAATAACGTTACGATAACTGATGTAGAGGTTTCCGGCGACTTGTCGACAGCCAAAATTTTTTTCAGCATATACCCCTCATCAGAAGAAAAGATAACTGAAGTCAAATTGGGCCTTAAGGCTGCTAGAGGATTCTTGAGGGCTAGATTGGGTAAGGTTTTAAAGATTTATCGAACGCCAGAAATTTCTTTTTTTTATGATAAGTCCTTGAGTGAGGGTCAAGCCTTAAGTGATTTGATACAAAGTGCAAATCAGGGTGTATTTAAGCCAAGTGAGTGATTTGAATGGAATACTATTTTTTGATAAGCCTAAAGGTTTAACCTCTGCTAGTGCAGTCAGCCGGCTTAAATATTTTTTGAAAGCTAGCAAAGTGGGTCATGGCGGAACACTAGATCCAATGGCTACGGGCATATTGCCAATTCTATTCGGTGAGGCTACAAAGTTTGCCGGTGTTGCCTTGGAATCTGATAAATCTTATTTTGCTGAGATTTTTTTGGGGATCATTACAGATACGGGAGATGCCGAAGGTAATTTACTCAAGAAAGTAAAAGTGAAGTGTTCCAACGAAGATATCAGATGGGTAGTAGAAAGTTTAGTTGGGGAACAACTGCAAATTCCTCCGATGTATTCAGCCCTTAAATATAATGGCACGCCTCTGTATAAACTTGCTAGGAAAGGTGTTGAGATAGCCCGTAAGCCAAGAAAAATTATTATAAAAAAGGTGTTAATAAAAGAAATTAATCTGCCAAAAATATCCATTGAAATTGTTTGTTCCAAAGGTACATACATTCGATCCGTAGCTGAGAAGATTGGAAATCAATTAGGTTGTGGCGCTCATTTGTCAAAATTGGACAGAATAGCGATAGGTAATTTTAGTAAAGGAGACACGTGGACATTCAACCAAATTAAAAAAAATTTTTCCGAACTAAGCAAGACTGAATTTTTGAACCAAATTTTTCGACCAGTGGATGCTCTCTTAGATAATTTTGACTTTGTTTATTTGAATAATTTAGAGGAGGAAAAATTCCTAAATGGTCAGAAGATTCGTCTTAATAAAAATCACAAAAAAGATATATCCTATCGTGAGTTTTATCCGAAATTAAAAGTGTACGGATATCGAAAAAACTTTTTAGGCCTGGGGATGATAAGTGGTGACAGCCATATACAACCCGTTCGAGTCTTAAAGTCTGTAGATTAAATATTAAGAAAATAAGAATGGAAAAAAGAAATCTCGCAATTATTGCTCATGTGGATCACGGTAAGACTACTTTGGTGGACCAACTGCTGAAACAATCAGGATTATTCAGAGAGAATGAAAGCGTTCGCGCAAGAGTTTTAGATTCAGATGATCTGGAAATTGAGAGGGGTATTACTATAATCTCAAAAAACTGCGCTATAAGGTTTGAGGGAATTCATATAAATTTAATAGATACGCCAGGTCATGCTGATTTTGGAGGTGAAGTTGAGCGAGTTCTGTCAATGGTGGATGGAGTTCTATTATTAGTTGATGCGGTAGAGGGACCGATGCCGCAAACACGGTTTGTAACGTCAAAAGCATTAAGGCTAGGGTTAAATCCAATAGTAGTGGTAAATAAAATTGATAGAATAGGTTCGCGACCAGATTGGGTAATTGATGAGACTTTTGAATTATTTGATAAACTAGGTGCCACAGAGACACAGCTAGATTTCCCAGTCATTTTCACGTCCGCTTTAAACGGCTTTGCGACATCAGATCATCAAATTGAGTCGACAAATATGGAAGTTTTATTTAAGACAATTGTCGAAAAAGTGAGGCCGCCCAGTGGGGAAAAAGATGAGCCCTTCAGAATGCAAATATGTTCGCTAGATTACTCCTCCTATTTGGGTAAAATTGGAATAGGTAAAATAGTGAGTGGTAGATTGGACCTGAAACAGGATGTGACTGCCATTGATGGTCCAGAAGGGGTTGCAAAAAAAGTTAAAGTTAGCAGGATAGAGGTTTTTGAGGGGCTCGGTAAAAAAGAGGTGGGCTTTGCAGAGGTAGGGGATATAGTTTTAGTAAGCGGCATAGATGAGTTGAATATTGGTACGACCCTTTGTGATTCTAATCATCTTAATCCGTTAGAAATGTTAACCGTAGATGAGCCAACTCTTGGAGTTAATTTTCTTGTTAATACTTCTCCCTTTGCTGGAAGAGAGGGTAAGTATGTCACCAGCAGACAGATTAGAGAGAGATTAGAACAAGAATTAAAAAAAAATGTTGCCCTAAGGGTAAATTTTTCCGAAGAAGGGGACTCTTTTGAAGTGTTTGGAAGAGGGGAGCTGCATCTCACAATTCTTTTAGAAAATCTGAGGAGGGAGGGATACGAAGTGGCGGTTTCTAAACCGAGGGTTGTTTTTAAGAAATCAGATAATGGAAATATTACGGAACCGTATGAAAACTTAGTAGTTGATATTAATATTGAACACCAAGGTGCTGTTATGGAAGCGTTGGGAGATAGGAAAGCCAGTTTGCTTGGCATGGATAATGAGCTAGGATCAAGGGTAAGATTACACTACAGTGTCAGCGCTAGGGCACTTCTGGGTTTCCAAAGTGACTTCTTATCTATGACGAAGGGTACTGGAATCTTGTCCCATAGTTTTGATCGTTACGATAAATTTATCGACGATTTAAAAAAAAGAAATAACGGTGTTTTAATTTCGCAGGTCACGGGCAAGGCGGTCGGGTACGCTCTCTGGAAACTTCAAGAGCGGGGGAGGATGTTAGTGAATCCGGGGGATGAGATTTACGAGGGAATGATTGTAGGAATTCATTCAAGAGATAATGATTTAGTTGTAAATCCAATAAAAGAAAAGAAATTAACAAATGTCCGAGCATCGGGCAAGGATGAACACATTGATCTAATTACCCCGATAAAACTTACGTTGGAGAAAGCTCTTGAATTTATTGCTGAGGATGAGTTGATTGAGGTAACTCCGCAAAATCTTAGAGTACGAAAAAAAGAGCTTTCAGAGAGCCAGAGAAGAAAGTCTTCCAGAGAAAAATAGCATTATCAGCCGACTTATTGCCCTCCTACTGTCATTGATTCAATAAGAATTGATCCAACAGTTTTAGACCCTCGTGTATACTCATCAGCTCCAATAGCTACAATTCTTTTAAACATTTCTTTCAAATTACCTGCGATCGTTACTTCATAAACAGGAAATTGTATAGTTCCGTTTTGAACCCAAAACCCTGCGGCTCCCCTCGAGTAATCACCAGTTAGCGAGTTAACACCTTGTCCCATAAGCTCTGTGACAAATAAGCCTGTATCTAAATTTTTCAGCATTTCATCAAGATTTTTTTGCTGTTTATCAGCATTTGAATAAAGCCTCAGATTATGAGATCCTCCCGAGTTACCAGTCGTTCTCATACCTAATTTTCTTGCTGTGTAACTCGAAAGGAAATACCCTTCAATACAACCGTTAGTAACTACATTCCTTTTAAAAACCTTTACGCCTTCGTTATCAAATGGAGCCGAACCCATTGCTCCAGGAATAAACGGATCCTCAACTAAGTTAATATGATTTGCAAAAATTTCGTCATGAAGGGATTCTGATAAAAATGTTAACTTTTTGTAAAGAGCAGAGCCACTTATTGCCTGAACAAATGAACCTAATAAACCTGCAGCTAGTGGTGCCTCAAAAAGTATTGGAACTTTACAAGTTTTTATCTGCCTTGACCCTAATCTAGCTAAAGCTCTTTGCGCAGCATACCTTCCAACTTCGCTTGCTGAAGATAATTTTCTAAAGTCTCTGTCTGAGGAATACCAAAAATCTCTTTCCATCTCACTTTTAACTGAGGCAATTGGAGAGACACTTAATGAGTGGTTACTGTATGCATACCCTCCACGAAAGCCTAAGGTATTGATACTGTAAAAGTTATTATGAGAGGTATTAACTGCTGCCCCATCAGAATTTTTGACATGTTTATCAACCTGAAATGCTGAATTTTCAGCTTCTAAAGCAATGTCAGTAGCTTCTGAATTTGAGAGAGCCCAAGGAAAATATAAAGGAATTTTCCTCGGCTCAAACTCAATATCAGATTTATCGGGTAACCCCGAGTACTCGTCCTCCGCCGTGAACCTAGCAATTTCAGCTGCTTTAGTAACTGTTTTTAATAAGGCTTCATCTGCGAAGCTAGAGGTGCTTGCAACTCCTTTACGCTTTCTATTAAAAACAGTAATAGAAGCAACTTTTTCTCGGTTACTTTCAGTGGTCTCTACAGACCCCATCCTTACACCAACAGAAATTCCCTGGTGTTCATTAACATCTACACTGGCCTCAGTAACTCCCTTGCTAACAGCCATATCGACCATCTTTTCGGAGATTTTAATTAAGTCTGCTGAAGAATAAAAAAAAATTTTGTCAGATGATGTGTTCATAAGTAAGATTGTGTCATGAAGATATCTAAATTAGCAGAAGCAAAAATAGGTTTATTATCCATTAGTGATAGAGCAAGTAAAAAAATCTACGTTGACCAAGGTTTGCCAAAACTAAGAGAATGGCTGAACTCAGCTATTTTAAGTCCCTGGACATGCATAGAAAAATTAATTCCTGATGATCAAAACTTAATAGAGGATACATTAATAAACCTTGTAGATAAAGAGTCTTGTGATTTAATTTTAACTACCGGTGGGACAGGTCCAGCCAGCAGAGATGTTACCCCAGACGCAACTATTGCGATCGGCAACAAAGTCTTGCCCGGTTTTGGCGAGCAAATGAGACAAATTTCCTTAAATTTTGTTCCGACTGCTATTTTATCCAGGCAAACAGCTGTAATAAGGGCAAAAACTTTAATTATCAATTTGCCCGGCCAGCCTAAATCAATTAGAGAAACCCTGGAAGGCTTAAGGGATAAAGAAGGGAAAATCAAAGTAAGCGGAATTTTTGCTGCCGTGCCGTATGGGTTAGAATTAATCGGCGGTCCAACAATTATCACTAATGAAACTGTATGCAAAGCCTTTAGACCAAAAAAGTAGATTATTAAGAATTACTACTTCACTAATCTGTGGACTTTATTTAAAAAAGAAACTGATCGTAAAAGCCTAAAAACCTCAGCTAGGTGATCCCTATTTTTTACTTCTATTCCTATTTTTAATTTAGAAACATGATCCCCTTGGGTTGGTTGTAAATTTAGGTCAACAATATTACTTCCGGCAGATGAAATAGCAGCAGCAATTTTCGCTAATACCCCTTTTGACTCTATTGCCTCCAGTTCCAAATATGAGATGAAATTTTTATGACTCACTTCTCCCCAAACTATATCAGTCCATTTAGATGGATCTTTTGTGCTTTGCCGATGGCCTGTGGAACATGTTTTTCTATGAATTGTAAGACCTTTGCCCCCTATCATATTCCCAAGGGCTGGGTCACCAGCAATAGGATAACAACACGAGGCGTACTGAACAGCGGGTCCCTCTGTCCCACTTATTGTAATAACATCAGGTGATTCGGTGAGATGATTAATGGAAAATAAAAGCGTTTTTTCAGCATTTGACGACATTTTTTCGCGAACGGTCCTTGAAGAAGATAAAGCGATTAGCCTTCTGGCAGTGACATTAGCTAATGACCGGCCTAATCCAATTTCTTCATACAATGCTTCGTGGGTTTCCAAGCCAATTTCATTAAATAGCTGTTCCCAAGCCAATTTATCATCACTTACACCCTTAGACCCTAAACCCAATAGTGCGTTATCTAATAAATTCCTTCCAAATGATATAGCTCTTTGCTTAGTTTCATTTTTTAGAAAATGCCTGATTGCTGCTCTGGCTTTTGCAGTACGTACGGTTGTAAGCCAATTCGGATGAGGCTTTGAATGAGGAGTTTGTGAGATACTCACAACGTCACCGTTTTTCAAAATTGTATCTAACGGCTTCAATTCAGAATTAATTTTTACTCCAGTGCATTGATTTCCAATATCAGAGTGGATTGCATATGCAAAGTCGATTGGAGTAGATCCCCTGGGTAATTCCTTGATATTTCCTTGGGGCGTAAAAACATAAACAACGTCAGGAAAAAGATCTATTTTCAAATAGTTTAAAAATTCAGAGGGGTCAGCGGTCTGTTTTTGAAAAGTCAATAATGATTGCATCCACTCATGAGCTTTTTGTTGTAGGGGCGTAATTTCTTTTTCATGTCCTTTGTATCTCCAATGAGCAGCAATTCCAGCCTCAGAAAAATTATGCATCTTCTCAGTTCTTATTTGTAGCTCCAACGGCGTTCCGAAAGCACTCACAACCACAGTATGGAGAGATTGATAACCATTAGATTTCGGCAGAGCTATATAATCCTTAAACCTTCCAGGAAGTGGTTTATATAATGAGTGTACAGCTCCCAAAGCAATATAACAGTCATTTAAATTTCTAACGATAATCCTAAAACCATAGAGATCTAGAACCTCAGCAAAGCTCAATTTTTTTTCTTTCATCTTAAGATAAATAGAATACAAAGTTTTTTCTCTTCCAAAAACTTTTCCTTTAATCCCAAATTTTGACAAGTATTTGTTTATCTTAAGTTGAAGTTCCGCTACTAGTCCGCTTCGATTTCCGGTAGCTGCTAGCATTGCCTTATTTAGAACATGATATCTTTTTGGAAACAGATTTTCGAAACATAAATCCTCAAGTTTCCGGAATAGCTCGTTAAAACCTAATCGATGAGCAATTGGTGCAAATATTTCCAAAGTTTCTTTTGAAATTCTTTTCTTTTTTTCGTTAGGTAGTGGACTCAAAGTCTGCATGTTATGTAATCGATCTGCAAGTTTGATTAAAATAACCCTAACATCGGCTGCTGTTGCTAACAGCATTTTTCGGAAGTTCTCTGCGGCCTTTTCTTCATAGCTCATATAAACTAATTCATCAATTTTAGACAGTCCATCAACAAGCTCTGTAACTGTGCCACCAAAGTTGTTTGATAATTTTTTTAGGCTGGTTTTCGTGTCCTCTACCGTATCGTGGAGTAATGCGGCTATTAATGATTCAGCATCTAACTGCCAGCCAGCACAAATAAAAGCAACCTGAATCGGGTGAGACGAATATGGATCTCCCGATTTTCGGAACTGACCAATGTGAGCGCTATTACAAAACTCTAACGCTTTTCGCAGCCGAGCTCTATCCGAACGAGATAAATAGACAGCTTTTTTTAGAAGATTTTCAGCACCATCAGTCTTCTTAGTTCCCAATTAAACCCTCACAAAGGTACCTTTCTCAGCATTTCCCTACCGATATGTCCAGCAGCAATTTCCCTCAATGCAGCCACAGTAGGTTTATCTTTTAAATTTAACTTTGGCGTGGAGCCTTGAGCGATCTGCCTGGCTCGGTAAGTGGCACATAATGCCAATTCAAATCTGTTTGGAATTTTTTCTAAACAATCCTCTATTGTTATTCTCGCCACGTTTTAACTCCTTAAACACTTTCATCATTTATTATTGAGCATATTTTCTTTACAGCGACGTTGAATCGATCATTAATGATAACATAGTCAAATTTTCTTGCTTGCTTCATTTCCTCTGCCGCTAGCGCTAAACGATCCTGTATAACTTCATTTGAATCTTGTCCTCTATGTTTTAATCTGTTACCTAGCTCTTTTAGCGATGGAGGTTTGATAAATATTAGCTTGAGAATATTCTGATTCTTGAACCTTTTTTTTACTTGCATAGCTCCTTGATAATCAATCTCTAAGATGACTTTTTTGCCAGAGTTTACACTTTCCAAGATACTTGAAGATTTTGTGCCGTAGTAATTACCATAAACTTTAGCCCACTCTAAAAAGCCACCGCTAGACTTGATACTTTCAAACTCCTCTTCAGTTACGAACTCATAGTCAAGACCATGAATCTCACCAGTTCTAGCTTGACGAGTTGTTGTTGAGACTGATAAGAAAATATCTTTTTGAATATTCAATAACGCTTTAACTAAACTGGTTTTACCAGTGCCTGAGGGAGCAGAAATGACAAAAAGTTTACCTTGTTCTCTGTAATTTCTCATTGTAAATTTTGAACTTGTTCTTTTATTTGTTCTATCAATAATTTCATCTCGATCGAAATTTTACTTTGTTCTATGGAATATGACTTTGACCCTATAGTATTAGATTCTCTGTGTAATTCTTGAGTAAGGAAATCTAGTCTTTTACCGATCAAAGTCTGCTTTTGATCCTTCAAAACTGTTTCCATTTCGTTTAAATGAGATTTGATCCTAGCTAATTCTTCTGCAATATCTATTTTGTTTGCAGCAATAGATGCTTCAAAACGTATACGCTCTTGAAGAGTATTAAGAAGCTCTGAGTTTATTTTTTCTTTACCCTTTTTTTGGGCAGCTGGATCATGAACTAAACTTAGTAGACTTTCCTGAAGCCGTTCTTTAATTCTGTCCCTAATGGCTTCTTCTACTTTTGGCACTAGAAAGTTCGCTCGACTAGATAATTCTTCAATGTTTTTGATGCAATTAATTATTTGCGTATTGAGCCGCAAGCCCTCCCTACCGCAACTCAACAAAAAGTCTTCGACACATTGTTTTACAATCCCTAAAACCTCAGACTCCCACGATGAGAAGTCATCCTCTTCACTTACAAACACATTTGGCTGCTTGAGAATTTCTGAAATTGACCACGTTTCTACAGCAGAAAAGCTTTCTTTAATATCTTTATAATACTGGACTAAATCATTTATTTTTCTCTTATTAAGTTTTTGTTTATTTTCAATTCCGTTGGACGGAATAAGTGAGACTCTAAGTTCAACCTTCCCTCTCTTTATATTATCTACTAAAAGAGTTTTAATTTTTGTTTCGAGAAACTTTACCTGCTCTGGTAATTTCATTGAACAGTCAAAAAACCGATTATTCGTGGAACGAATTTCTGCTACAATTTGCCAATTTGGTGTTTGCATTGTTGCTGAGCCGAATCCCGTCATACTTAATGAAGTCATCGTAACCTACCTGAAAGAGTTTTTATGAATAATCCCGATTATAAAAGGAAAAACGACAGGTTGTTTAGTCAACTACGACCTATTTCTATGCAGCGAGATTTTATTCCTACCGCAAATGGGTCTGTTTTAGTCTCTTATGGTGACACCAAAGTTATTTGTACAGCTACAGTCGATGATAAGATTCCACCCTGGTTGAAAAATTCTGGGAAAGGTTGGATAACAGCAGAATATTCAATGCTGCCTGGATCAGCTAAGGAGAGGATTATTAGAGAGGCGGTCAGAGGAAAACAGAGCGGAAGAACATTAGAAATTCAGAGATTAATTGGCAGATGCCTAAGAGCGTCAGTTAGTTTAGAAATGATAAAGGAAAAAACAATAATGATAGATTGCGATGTGATACAGGCCGATGGGGGAACAAGAACAGCTGCGATTTCAGGAGGCTGGGTCGCACTATGTGACGCACTTTACGAACAAAACCAGTCAGCGGACCGCAATTCCGCCAATTTATTAAAGCATATAGCTGCAGTTTCTGTAGGAGTTGTGAACAGTCAAACACTTTTGGATTTGAATTATGAAGAGGATTCAAGCTGTGAGGTAGATTTGAATATAGTAATGAATGAAGAACTGAAATTGATTGAAATTCAAGGGGCTGCAGAAAAAAATCCATTTGCAATTGGAAAATTGAATGAAATGATAACGCTTGCTTCGTCTGGTATACATAGAATCATTTCTTTGCAAAAGCAACTGATTTCGGATCGAACTGTAAAGATTGCCAGATGTAATGGTTAAGCCAGAAATTGTTTTAGCCACGAACAACCAAAATAAAGTGGAAGAATTCCATTCTGTTTTGGGAGAAGAATTCTGTTTGAAATCTTTCAAAGATAAAAGCCTTCAGTCCCCAGAAGAATACGGCGGAAGCTTTGTTGAAAATGCTTTGTTGAAGGCAAGATTTGCAGCTAGATCTTTTCAAAGCCCAGCAATTGCTGATGATTCCGGTTTAATCGTTGACTGTTTGAATGGGGAGCCAGGTGTTAAGTCTGCGAGGTATGCCAATTCAAGCGATACAAAATTACAAGATAAAGCAAATATAAGTAAACTATTACAAAAAATGTCTGAGTTTAAGGAACCGAAAGCCAGGCTAGCAAAGTTCATATCTGTTATTGTTGGCGTGAGGAACGCCGGAGATGAAGACCCGATTATTTGTAAAGGATATTGGTATGGGTACATACTACCTGCGCCGGTAGGAAATAATGGCTTCGGATATGATCCAGTTTTTTATTGTTTTGAAAAAAGAATGAGCGCTGGAGATATGTCAATGGAGGAGAAAATGCACGTTAGTCACAGAGCCAGGGCGCTGAAAAGCTTTAAATTAGAATTTTTCGAGATTAGTCGCGGATAGATTTGGAAATCGCCCATATCCCACTTTCATTTTACGTGCATATTCCTTGGTGCGAAAAAAAATGTCCATATTGTGATTTTAATTCACATGCAATTAAAGATGTTATGCCTGAAGAAAAATATGTTGAAGCATTGCTGATTGATGCTCAAATGGAAATAAATGCATTGCGTGGTAGAACCATTAGCAGTATTTTTTTTGGAGGTGGCACCCCAAATATTTTTTCTGCATTGTCGATAGGAAAGATTTTAACTTTTATTAAGGCAAATTTTTCAGTTTTGCCGAATGCTGAGGTTACTGTTGAAGCAAATCCCAGTCGTTATTGTATTTCTTCAGGGAAACAAATTGAAGAATCCCTACTTGAATTGAGACAGGTAGGAGTGAATCGACTATCCGTGGGTGTTCAATCATTTAACGATAATAACCTTTTAAAGATTGGTCGGTTGCACACGGGTGGTCAAGCTGTAGACTTTGTTAATATGTCCCTCCACATTTTTTCAAATGTTAATCTTGATATTATGTACGGGTTACCCGACCAATCAATAGGTGATTTCCATTTGGATATAGAAAAAGCTCTAATTCTTAAGCCTTCTCATCTTTCTGTTTATCAATTGACTATAGAGGAAAATACAGAATTTTCGAGCTTTAGGCCAAACCTGCCAAAAGATGAAGTTATATGGTCGATGTATCAAAAATTGATTCAAGAATTGAAGGATGCCGACTATCATCGTTATGAAATATCTGCATTTTCATTAAAGGGAAGCGAGTGTTTCCATAATAAAAATTATTGGTTGTTTGGAGACTATATTGGTATCGGAGCTGGAGCTCACTCAAAGCTGAGTTTCGAAGATCGAATCGAAAGGCAGAATTGTTTTAGACAGCCTGATAAGTATATGGAAATGGTGTTAAAAAGGAATGGTAGCCATAAACTTCGTAAAAATTTAAAGGTAGAGGAGTTGCCCGGAGAATTTATGCTGAATGTCCTTAGGCTAATTGACGGATTTGATGTGTCGCTTTACAGTTCTAGAACTGGCCAGAAATTTCAAGAGATTCGGAAGCTTGTTAACTTAGCTGAGGAAAAAAAATTACTTACAATTTTCGGAAATAAAATTAAACCTACTATGTTGGGCTTAAATTTTTTGACTGATTTACAGGAAATATTTTTTTAACTTAACTACAAATAAAATATGTGAATTAATAAAAGCGCATTAATTTTGTGCGATAATTTAACTGTGTTAAGTTTTTATGCTTTTTTTGCTGCCAATTAGTGCAATGTAAAGATTATTTTTTTTACCATAGTTTAAATGCCTGAAATATATGTATTTTTTTGTTCATTTTATTTTGTAACTTGGGCATAAATTTCGCTTCTATTTGGTTCCGATGCGATTTTAAAACTACTATTGGAGAAAGTATGAGCAATCCCAGTGACGTAATGAAAATGATTAGTGATAATGAGTGTAAGTTTGTCGACTTGCGTTTTACTGATACCAAGGGCAAAGAGCAGCATGTTTCTGTTCCTTCTACGGTCTTTAGTGAATCAAAGTTTGAGGATGGTCATCCATTTGATGGCTCCTCAATAGCTGGTTGGAAGGGTATTCAAGCTTCTGATATGCTTCTTATGCCCGATCCAAGTACGGCAGTTTTAGATCCCTTTAGAGAAGAGCAGACTCTACTATTGACTTGTGATGTTATTGAGCCCTCAGATATGCAGGGTTATGACCGTGATCCCAGGTCATTAGCTAACAGAGCTGAAGCTTATTTAAAATCCACGGGAATCGGGGATGAGGCATTTTTTGGGCCTGAGCCAGAATTTTTTGTTTTTGATAGTGCCACTTGGAGTACAAGCATGGGAGGAAGCTTCTACAAAATCAATAGCGAGGAAGCTACTTGGTCAAGTGGGTTGGACTTAGAAGGTGGTAATTTAGCTCATCGTCCAGCAGTAAAGGGCGGTTATTTTCCTGTTCCACCAGTGGATTCCTTGCAGGATATCCGGTCAGAAATGTGCCTACTTTTGGAACAAATAGGAGTGCCTTGCGAGGTTCATCACCATGAGGTTGGTGGATCTGGTCAGTGCGAGATTGGTACGAAGTTCGCACCATTAACACAAAGAGCCGATTGGATTCAGAAGCTTAAATATGTGGTTCATAACGTAGCGGCGAGTTACGGAAAAACTGCGACTTTTATGCCTAAACCTGTAGTTGACGATAATGGCTCTGGGATGCATGTGCATCAGTCTGTTTGGAAAGATGGGGTCAATTTATTTGCCGGTGACGAATATGCGGGACTTTCTGAGTTTGCCCTGTACTATATTGGCGGCATCATAAAGCACGCCAGGGCCTTAAACGCCTTTACAAACCCATCAACAAACTCTTATAAAAGGCTCGTTCCAGGCTTTGAAGCACCAGTTAAGCTGGCTTATTCTGCCAGGAATCGCTCGGCATCGGTAAGGATACCGTATGTTTCTAATCCGAAAGCACGGCGCATAGAGGTTAGGTTCGCTGATCCAACCGCTAACCCTTATTTTGCATTTTCGGCCTTTTTAATGGCTGGACTTGACGGCGTTTCAAACAAGATTCACCCAGGAGACGCCTCGGATAAAAATCTTTATGATTTACCTCCAGAAGAAGAGAAGAATATCCCTACAATTTGTTCCTCTCTCGAGCAGGCACTTGAAACTTTGGATTCTGATAAAGAGTTCCTGTTACAGGGGGATGTTTTTTCGGAGGATATGATAAACGCATATATTGATTTAAAAATGGAGGACGTGACTAGACTAAGAATGACAACTCACCCACTTGAATTTGAAATGTATTATTCTCTTTAGGGTTGAACTCTAGCTCAATGGGTTCCTCTCAAGATTTTTTTTTTTCGGGAGAACAGCCTGCTCGGGTAGCTGAAGATTTAGTAGATTGTTTGTCTACAGCTCTTTTATATTTAGATTCTAAAGGAAAAATATTTTTCTTAAATAGTGCCTCTGAGACTCTACTTGGATATTCAAAAACCCAGCTAGCTGGAACTTCTGTAAAGAGGTTCGTTGTTGATAAAGCACTATTTGATGATATATTTTTTGAATTTAAGGCTGGCCAGTCTTCTAGTAAGAGAATGCAACTTTGTTGGATAATTTTGGGGAGAGGGACAGTGGAGTTAGATACAACGTTAACACACATAGGGGGGGAAATGTCTCATTGTGTTATCGAGCTGGTTGAGAGAAATCAAGGATTACAAATAAGTCGAGAAGAGTGGCAGGCCGATATGGCAGCTGCAAACCAAGCACTGTTAAGAAATTTAGGTCATGAAGTAAAAAATCCTCTTGGAGGTATTCGTGGTGCCGCTCAACTACTCGGTGCGGAGTTGCCAGAAACGTCATTGAGAGAGTATACACAAGTTATAATTAAAGAGGCTGATCGGCTTAAAGCACTAGTCGACAGAATCTTATTTCCAACCGAAACAAAAACCCTTAAAACTCCGGTTAATATTCATGAGCTTACAGATAGGGTGAAAAAGCTTATAGTTTCTGAATTCGGAGGGGGTACGGCAATAAAAGTTGATTATGATGTAAGCATTCCTGAAGTAATCTGCGATAGTACTCAAATAGTTCAAGTTCTCTTAAATATTTTACGAAATGCAGCTCAAGCTTTAAAAAATCGCAAAAACCCTCAGATAATTATAAAAACCAGAATTGCTCGTCAAATTACACTGCGAAGGAAACGTTATCCGTTAGCTCTACAAGTTGCAATTAAAGATAATGGACCTGGAATTCCGGAAGATATAAAAAGCCAGGTGTTTTATCCACTGGTTTCCGGGACGTGCAATGGACATGGAATAGGACTTACAGTAGCTCAAAAGATCGTCCACGCTCACGGTGGGTTAATTGACTGTGTGAGCAGGCCTGGTTTAACCCAATTTGTAATTAATTTGCCTTTGACCAATGGAAAGTTAAAGTATGCATCCCGTTTGGATAGTTGATGATGATTCGTCCATCAGGTGGGTCTTAGAAAAGGCACTTTCTAAGCATAACGTAGGCTGTGAATTATTCGAAAGTGCAGCTGATGTGTTATTGGCGCTGCAGCAAGATTTACCAAAAGTTCTAATATCTGACATACGAATGCCTGGAAATTCTGGGCTACACCTGTTAGAACAGGTTAAGAGTAAATACCCTAGCTTGCCTGTAATAATTATGACCGCTTTTTCAGACTTAGACAGTGCGGTTTCATCTTTTCAGGGAGGTGCTTACGAGTATTTATCTAAGCCATTTGATGTTAGTTCTGCAGTGGAGTTAATAACAAAAGTTTTGAGTGATAGTTTTTCTGATCGATCTTTTGGAAAAGCTGAAGCTTCTGACTTTGAGAATCTGTTGGGACAAGGTTCAAAAATGCAAGAGGTTTTTAGAGCAATAGGAAAATTATCTCAGTCCTCAACAAGTGTTCTGGTAACCGGAGAGACGGGTACCGGTAAGGAGCTCATTGCTAAAGCCCTTCACCGGCATAGTCCTAGGTCTAAGGCTCCATTCATTGCTTTGAATATGGCCGCTATTCCTAAGGATCTGATGGAATCTGAATTGTTTGGTCACGAGCGTGGATCTTTCACTGGCGCTCTAACATCTCGAAAAGGGAGGTTTGAACAGGCACAGGGCGGAACTTTGTTTTTGGATGAGATTGGTGACATGCCGATTGATTTGCAGACTAGACTCTTGAGAGTTCTATCAGAGGGGAAGTTTTTCCGTGTAGGGGGTATTACCCCTCTCGAATCTGATGTTCGTGTAATTACGGCAACTCATCAAGACTTAGAAAGTAGGGTGAACAAGAAGCTTTTTAGAGAAGATCTCTTTCACCGTATCAACGTTTTTAGAATAAAGCTACCGCCGTTAAGAGATAGAAAGGAAGATATTTATTTATTGGCTGATCATTTTCTTGAAAAATGTGCGTCAAATCTAAAAATCGAAAAAAAATTGTTAAGTGAAAGTGCAAACAAACTATTGGAGAATTTTAATTATCCAGGAAATGTTAGACAGTTGGAAAATATTTGTCATTGGTTAACGGTTATGGCTCCTGGAAAATTGATAGAGCCCACTGACCTTCCCACAGATATTCAAGACTACCATTACTCGAAGGTTAAAAATTTTGACAAAAATATAGACAATGTAGACTTACTTAAAGAAGAGTGGAGGGAAGCACTGAAGAGGGATTTAGAAAATGTATTTATGAATTCAAGTGTAAAACCGAATGCTGCTTACTATCAATTCTGGCTCAATGAATTTGATAAGGTAATTTTTTCTATAGCTCTTGAATTCTCTAGAGGCAAGAGAATAGACTGTTCGAGGCTATTGAACGTAGGTCGAAATACTGTAACAAGGAAAATTCAAGATCTTAAATTACCTTTTTAAGTTAAATAGTAATTTCGACCCAACAGGGGGCATGGTCTGATGATTTTTCTCGCTTCCGAATTTCTGTAGTAATTCCACTTTTATTTATACTGTAGAAAAGATTTTTTGTGGTTAAGATGTGGTCAATTCTTAAACCCAAATTTCTTCTGAAGGCAGCTTGCCGGTAGTCCCACCAAGAAAACATTTGTTTTGTAGGATTAAGTACTCTAAAAGTATCTAAGAAGTCTAAAGCTAGCAATTTATTAAATTTTTCTCTCTCCGCTTTTGAACATAAAATTTTCTCGTGCCATATTTTGCAGTCATAAACATCAATATCAGCAGGAGCAATATTAAAATCTCCTAATAGGCAAATATTTTCGTGTGTTTTTAGTTCAAGTTGTAAAAAATCTGTTAAGGAGTCAAGAAAGTCAAGTTTGTAATGATACTTATCCGAACCCACTTCAGAGCCATTTGGCACATAGATACAGACAAGCCTTATTGTAAAGCCTGTCGAGATCTCGAAGGAAGAAGCTAAAAATCTTGCCTGGTCATCTACGAACAATGGATTATTTTTGACGACTGACGTTGGGGAAAAAATTTTTGATTTTTTATACCCAATAGCCACTCCGTTATAGGATTTTTGGCCGTAAAACTCTATTCCATAGCCTTTTTTTTCAAAAAGAGACGTTGGAAATAAATCATCTGTAACTTTTGTTTCTTGTAGAGCGAAAAGGTCAGGCTGAATAGTATCAAGCCAGTGACTAATGTGATCCGCTCGAGCTCTAACGGAGTTTACATTCCAAGTATGTATACTAAAATTCAAAACTGTTTTTATGCATTTAAGTTAATCCACTGTGCCTTAACAAGGCTTCCATTTCAGGATTTCTGTCCATAAACCCCCGAAAGGAATCAATGGTATCTCTAGATCCGCCTTGTGAAAGAATTTCTGATCTGAACTTTTGCCCTAGACGTCCTCGTGATTCTTGAGATTGGTTTTCAAACTTTGAATAACAGTCCGCTGACAAAACCTCTGCCCACTTGTAACTGTAGTACCCTGCCGCATATCCTCCGTCAAAAATATGTGAGAAGCTATTAGGAAACATTAAAAAATCGGGATATGGAACAATACTTATCTCAGCTCTGACTCCGTCAAGTATTTCATCAACCTCAGCAAAAATATCTCGGTCACTGGGACTTTGAGCACTTTCAAGTTTGTAATGAATAAGGATATCAAAAAGTGCGAATTCTACCTGTCTTAGCATCTGAAGACCGCTATTAAAATTTTTCGCGTCAATAATTTTCCTAAAAAGAGCTTCAGGAATATACCTACCGTCATTTTTGTGTGCGGAGATCTTTTTTAAAGTAGCATATTCCCACGCAAAATTTTCTAAAAACTGGCTCGGAAGTTCAACTGCATCCCACTCGACCCCATTAATACCTGATACCTCTATTTCGCTCACTTCTGTTAAAAGATGATGCAAGGCGTGTCCAAACTCATGGAATAAAGTTAAAACTTCCTCATGAGTTAAGTAGCTATCATTATCATCACTATTCGCAAGAGAAAAGTTACAGTTAATAAGTGCGATTGGCGTTTGTAAATTGTTTTTGTCGATTCTTCTAGATCGGCTTTCATCCATCCATGCACCTCCTCTTTTCGTGTCTCTAGCGAACAGATCCATAAAAAGATGGCCGATTAATTTATTTCCATCGTAAAGCTCAAACAATTGAACAGAATTATGCCAAACTTTATCAGGGTGTTTTTTAGTTACGTCCCTGATTTTACAATTGAAAAGTTCAGACACGGTTTCGAATAGACCGCGTGTTACTCTTTCAAGAGGGAAGAAGTCCCTCAGATCTTCATTAGAAAATGAAAAAAGACTCTCTTTAAGTTTTTCACTTACGAATGGGATGTCCCATGGCTCAATTTTTTCAAGAGAAAATTTAGAGGAGGCAAAACTTTTTAATCTATCCAATTCTCTTTCAGCTGAGGGCCTCGCTTTTTTAGATAGATTTTTTAAAAAGCTGATTACTTCCTCAGGAGAATTTGCCATTTTGGAATATAAATACATTTCAGCGGGATTCTTAAACCCTAAAAGTCTAGCTTGTTTGTATCGAGTTCTGAGGATACTGGCTAAAACCGGGGAATTGTCGAATTGAGAACCTTCATCAGATAATTTGCTAGCTCGTCTGCTGTTTTTGCTGTATAGATTAAATCTGAGGTCTCTGTCCTCGGCGTACTGTAATGCAGGAATGTAGGAGGGCATAAGTAGTGTAAAAACGTGACCGTCTAGATTCTTACTTAAAGCTGTTTTTTTTGAGCTTTGAACAAGATGCTGGGGAACACCCGCTAGTTTGTTTGGATTGTCAATTAACGAACTTAGGCTAATGTGCAAATATGATATTTTTGTACTGTCCAACAAATTTTCTGAGAATTTTTTAGAAAGTTCGGATAATTCTAAACAATGTTTCTTAAATAATGATTTATCTTTTACATTTAAGTTTATTCCTCCTAGTGTAAATTCTTTAATATAGTTCGCAATTACTTTTTTCTCTGAACTTTTAAGAATAATTCCTTGCTTTTCTTTAAGAATATGAAATAAGTTGAACAGTTTTTCGTTCTGGCTAAATTCGGAAAAAAAATTACTGACTAAGGGGATCTTATTATCGATAAGAATCCTCCATTCTTCACTATCCATCACAGCTGCTAAATGGTTTGTCGCCCCCCATAGTCTGTGGATTTTTTCGGTAGAACAAGATATACGGTTGATCGTAGAGGCGTAGGTGAGTTCCTCTGGACTATTTAGTATTCTGTTAATTTCTATATTTGTATCTGAGATAAGTGTTTCCAAATTCTCGGCTACAAAACCAGGTGTTAACTGACTGTAAGTCGGAATCTCATCTCGAGAAAAGAAATTGTGTGACGTCATTGTAATTGTCTCCGTGTTACACTCAATTATAAAAGGGGCTATAGCTCAGCTGGGAGAGCGCTTGCATGGCATGCAAGAGGTCAGCGGTTCGATCCCGCTTAGCTCCACCAAATAAAAGGTAATAGACCTTTAATTATAGGATTAGTTTAGTATAATTGGAACGTTGTCCCCATCGTCTAGAGGCCTAGGACACCACCCTTTCACGGTGGGTA
>CENU01030063.1_pt1 | contig 39540 bp, 38 predicted proteins | sample 361331 | NCBI WGS metagenome assembly CENU01 (sample SAMEA2619766, study PRJEB7988) | marine metagenome | isolation source: saline water (ENVO:00002010), including | reverse complement strand
CTATCTAGCAAGGAGAGATGCTAAATGGATGGCTCCAATATATTTAAGCTTAGGTCTAAGGGTTGGAGTATTGAATGCTGGTAAATCATACGAAGTTATTTGTGAAAATGCCAACTATGAAATTATTGAAGTTAAAAGATCTGATGCATATAAATGCGACATAATTTATGGCACTAATAGTGAATTTGGTTTTGATTATTTAAGAGATAATATGAAATATACACCAGATGAGATTTGTCAAAAAAATCATTTTTTCGCTATAGTTGACGAAGTTGATAGTATTCTAATTGATGAAGCAAGAACACCACTTATTATTTCTGGACCCACTGACAATTCACTTGTAGATTATAAAAAAATTAATGCTATTTGTAAGCAATTAAATAAAGACGATATCGTCTTAGATGAAAAATCGAAACAGGTATTTATTCAGGATTCTGGAACAGAAAAACTCCAAAGTTTATTAGCCATAGAAAATTTATATGATCCACAGAACTTAACTTTACTTCATTCTGTTAACCAATCACTTAGGGCAATCAATTTATATGAAAAAGATAAAGATTATGTAATTCAAGAAAATAAGGTTGTGATAGTCGATGAATTTACTGGACGTATGATGCCCTCGAGGAGATGGAGTGATGGATTACATCAAGCTGTAGAGGCAAAAGAAAATGTAGATATAGAGGAAGAAAATCAAACATTAGCTTCTATTACAATTCAAAATTATTTTAGAATGTATCAAAAACTGGCCGGTATGACAGGTACTGCAGACACAGAGGCCTTAGAATTTCAAAATATATATAAATTAAAAGTTGTAGTAATTCCTACTAATGTTGAGATGGGTAGAAAAGATTTAAACGATTTGATATATAGATCTGAAAAAGAAAAATTTTCAGCGATAGTAAATGAAATAAAAAATTATAATTCAAAAGGAAATCCAGTCTTGATTGGAACAATTTCAGTAGAAAAATCTGAGGCTCTCAGTAGAGAATTAAAAAAGCTTAATATAAGCCATAATGTTTTAAATGCTAAAAATCACGAACAAGAGGCAGAAATAATTCAAAATGCCGGAAAGTTTGGTTCTGTAACAATCGCAACCAATATGGCTGGAAGAGGAACAGATATCAAATTGGGTGGAGAAAGCTCTAATGATAAAGATAAAATTTTGAATATTGGTGGATTGATAGTTCTTGGAAGTGAGCGACATGAATCGAGACGAATTGACAACCAGCTCAGGGGAAGATCTGGAAGACAGGGTGATCCAGGAGTTACTCAATTTTTTGTTTCGATGGAAGATGAGTTAATGAGACTGTTTGGTTCAGAAAGAATTTCTAGCATGATGGGGAGACTTGGTTGGGAAGAAGGTGAGCCTATTGAGCATAAAATGATTACAGGCTCGCTTGAAAATGCTCAGAAAAAAGTAGAGGCTCGAAATTTTGAGATTAGAAAACATCTCTTAGAATACGATGATGTTCAAAACAAGCAAAGAGAAGTTGTTTATAAAATTAGAAATAAATTATTAAGAGATAGTGAAGTTGATCAGGTATTGGAAAATATTAAAGATGAGATTTTAGATTCAATTTCTCATGCATTTCAACAAGATCATGAAACTTCAGTAGAAGAGATATTTAGCAGTATTGGTTTAATGGATAAATCTTTGGACATAAATTCCTTGGAAGAATTTGACTCTTATTTAATAAATAAAATCAATGATAAGAAAAAAACCTTAAGTGAAATGTATGAACCCATCACCAAATTAGTTCTGATATCATCTTTAGATATGACCTGGAAGGATCATCTCCTTTCAATGGACTACCTAAGAGAGAGTGTTAGTTTAAGAGGCTATGCTCAACAGAATCCCTTAAATGAATATAAAAAGGAGGGATATGAAATGTTTGAGAACATGTTGGACAACTTTAACTATGAAGCATTTCGAAGATTTTTAGAGGTGGTTCCAATTACTGATGATGAGATAAAAGAGATAGAAAAAACGAAGGACAACAATAAAGATTTATCATATACTGATGATACAGCTATTGAAGATAAAGCTGATGAGGTCAAAAATGACCCGAAACAAATATATGATAAGAAGCTGTCACAAGCTAAAGCAAAAAATAAAAGAAGAGATTTAGAAAAACAGAAAAGGAAGCAAAGAAAAAAGCAAAGAAGATAAACATAATGAACTTTAGAACTATCTTGACATCAATTGTAAGCATTGCGATTTTGGTAACTTTAGCATTTCTTTTTACTACAGGATTCCTTTTAATTCTTGGAATTTTCTTTCTTACTAGATTATATAATAGATTTAGCTTCTCTCGAAAAAAGAACACAAAAGATGACAATCTGAAAGAAAATTCTACTTTTTCAGATTTAAATAATTCTAATATTGATAAGAAAGTTGTAGATATTGATAAAGATAAATATAAAGTTGATTAAAGATCATCTATCATTTGCGCAAGTTTTACATCTAAATTAGACAAAGAGTTGATGCTATGAGTTGATAGTATTATTTCAACTTTGTTATAAGTATTATTTATAGTTGGATGATGGTTAATTTTTTCTGATTCAATACCTACTTGAACAATAAACCCTAAAGCATCAGAAAAGTTTAAAAAAACAAATTTTTTATATAATTTACCTTTTTTAATTGACCAAGTGGGCACATTTTTTTTTATATCATCTGCTGATATTTTTTTAACCTTCATTAAAATAAAAAATAATTGAAATTGTAAAACATGTCAAAAATATTCTAATATTTAGTTATGGCTAAAGTTATTTTTTCCATTGGTACCAATATAGGAAATAGATTAGAAAACTTGGAAAAATCACTTAGTAAAATTAAGGATTTCTTTGATTTAAAAAAAATATCATCAACATATTCATCTGAACCAATAGGTCTCAGTACTGATAAGTATTTTTATAATATTGCTATTACAGTCGAAACTAAATTTAGCCCAGAAAAAGTTTTATTAATTTCTAAAGGAATTGAATTAGAAATGGGAAGAGAATCAAAAGGAACTATGTCTGACAGAATTATTGATATTGATATAGTATTTTATGATGACGAGATAATTGAAAAACCTGATCTGATAATACCCCATACTCGCGCTGCTCTAAGGAGATTCGTTATAGAGCCAGCTGCAGAAATAGAACCAGATTATTTACACCCAACATTGAAAGTCACCCTATCTAGTTTGTTAAATGAATTGTTAGACCAAAAGGTTGAAAAAGTTCCTTAAAATTCATTGAAAATGATTTAACAATGATTATATTTTATTTATGACAGATGAAGCGAAATTTAAATTAGGCCAAGTAGTAAGACATAGATTGTTCGATTTTAGAGGTATAATTTTTGATGTTGACCCTTTATTTAATAATACTGATGAATGGTATGAGAGAATCCCTGAAGAGCGAAGACCTAGAAAGGATCAGCCCTTTTATCATTTACTAGCTGAGAATGAGGATAAGACTACATATATTGCTTATGTTTCACAGCAAAATCTTGAAAAAGATGATTCAAAAGTGCCATTCAATCATCCATCAGTTAACTTGTTATTTGATGGAAATGACAGTGAAGGTAACTATATAGTAAGGCAATCAACTAACTGATTTTTCATACGATAAAACTGTATTCCATAAAAGCATTGTTATTGTCATGGGTCCAACACCCCCTGGAACTGGAGTTATAAGTTCAGATATCGGCTCTACCTCATCAAAGTTTACATCTCCTACAAGTTTTCCACTTTCAAGTCTATTAATTCCAACATCAACAACTATTGCACCTTTTTTTACCATATTTCCTTTTACAAAATTGGCTCTGCCAATGGCTGCCACGATAATATCAGCCTCTTTTAAAATCCCTTCTAAGTTCTGGGTTTTTGAATGACATATTGTAACAGTAGCATTTTTTTGTAGAAGTAAAATTGCTGCAGGCTTTCCAACGATATTACTTCTACCGAGAACAACAGCATTTTTTCCTTCGATTTCAACATTGTAATGTTCTAGCATTTTTAATATTCCATGAGGCGTACAAGCAATAAATGATGGTTTTCCTTCAAAAAGATTCCCAGCATTTATTGGGTGAAAACCATCAACATCTTTGTCAGAACTAACAGAATTTAATATAAGTGATTCATTGATATGACTAGGTAATGGTAGCTGAATTAGTATTCCATTGATTTTTTTATCATTATTTAACTTATCTATTAATTCTAACAACTCTTCTTCACTAGTTTCTGCTTTGAGCTTGTGTTCTTCAGAATAAATTCCAACTTTTTCGCAAGCTTTTCTTTTATTTCTAACATATATCTGAGATGGTCCATCGTCTCCCACAAGCACAGCTGCTAGCCCAGGTTCTCCATGATATTTTTGTTTTAATGTAAGAACTTTTTCTTTTATCTCATTTCTAATTTTCTCAGAAACAAGTTTTCCATCGATTAGTTTTTCACTCATATTTTTTTCTCCTTGGAAAGTGATCAAGTGGTCCATGACCCTTACCAATATTTAAAGAATTTTTTATACCATATGAAACAAATTTTTTACCTTTTTTAACTGCTTCAATAAGGCTATATCCTTTAGCAAGATAACCTGTGATTGCAGCAGATAAAGTGCAGCCTGTTCCATGTGTATTCTTAGTATCATACCTTTTAGATGCAAATTTATGAATCTTGTTTTGAGTTAGTAAGTAATCTTCAGATTTATTATGTCCTTTTGAATGGCCTCCTTTAATTAATACATTTTTGGCACCATATTTTTTTATTATATTAAGAGAGTTAATAAGATCAGCATATTTAACAATTTTAAGACCTGTAATTCTATTTGCTTCATGAATATTTGGGGTTATTAAATAACAAATTGGCAATATTTTTTTGATATAGAAATTTATAGATGAATCTTTTAGCAGGCTGTCACCCGATTTTGAAATCATGACAGGATCTGAGATAATTTTTAAATTACTAAAATTTTGTAAAGAACTAAGCACTGTTTTCATCGTTTCAGTATCATATAGCATTCCAAGCTTTATATATTTTATTTTAAAGTCTTTCAATACTGTTGTGATTTGCTTATTTATATTTAAGTTGGGTAGTTTGTGAATATTGGTGATTTCCTTGCTATTTTGGGCGGTTACACAAGTGATAGCTGAGCAACCAAAAACTTCTAATGAGTTTAATGTTTTTAAATCCGCTTGAATTCCTGCCCCACCACCAGAATCAGAGCCAGCTATTGTTAAAACTAAAGGAACTTTTCTAGCCATATAATTAATATATATTAAATGTTAATTATGAAAATAAAGGAACTTTATATAGAAGACCGATTGGAAGATCTCAACATTAAAGTACCGATAAATAATAATGGATCTTTCTTGGATATTCACATTATTCAAGGGACTTCGTTTGGCTCAAATCATACTACTACTAATTTGGCAATAGAAGCAATTATGAAAAGTATTAATAACATTGATTTCAATTCATGCTCATTAGATTTAGGTTCGGGATCAGGAATTTTATCAATTTTACTTTCAAAGATAGGATTTAATTCTGTGCATGCGTGTGAAATAGATGATTTTGCAAGGCAGGAATCATTAATTAACTTAAAAAAAAATCTGGTTCAAGATAAAGTTAAATTTGTAGATTTTCCCTCAAAGTTAAAAACTAAATATAGCTTAATCGTTTCAAATATATCTGGAGAATATTTAGAAAAAAATTTTAGTTATATTGTGAGCAAACTCATGGAAAGAGGAATTTTTATAATTTCAGGACTAAATAAGAGTAAAAAAGAATCTTTTATTAATTTGGCATCAATAGAAAATATTAAGATATTAGATGTTTTAGTTTCAGGATCTTGGATGGCCATGATTTTTGAAAAATAGGTATACTTGATACTTATATTTGAAAATATATAATTATTGAAAATATATAATTAAATAGACCATAGAGCATGGTTAAAAAGCTCCTCATAGCTCATGAGTTAAAAGAGTAATTGAGGTGTTAATTGACTAAAAACCCTTTAGAAAATTTTATTATGTCTAAAACATTGTATGAGAAAAGCTTCGAGCATGATGCGTGTGGTGTAGGGCTAGTTGCATCTATAGATGGTGTTAGAACCAATAAGGTTTTAAAGAAAGCAATTGAGGCAGTTGTTAATTTAACACATAGAGGTGCAGTTGGAGGGGATAAAAAAACTGGTGACGGAGCAGGTGTTCTTACTCAATTACCGCTTGAACTTTTTGATGAATTTTTATCTGAAAAAGATGTTAATCAGGTTACTATTGGCAATTTTGGTGTAGGTATGTTCTTTTTGCCAAAAAAAGAAAATATTTTGCATAAGAAAAGTTTAGAGATAATAAATAAAATAATTAAAGAACATAATTTAAATTTAATTTCTTCTAGAGAAGTGCCAGTTGATGATTCAGCTCTTGGTGAGAAAGCATTGGAGGCTAAGCCATCTATCTTTCAGTTCTTTGTAACTGATAATGATTTTTTAAATCAAGATGAATTTGAAAGGAAGCTTTTATTAATTAGGAAAACTTTAGAAAGAGAATCTCTTAAGGCCAAAATTAATGATTTTTATTGTTGCTCTTTTTCATCCAGGACAATTGTCTATAAAGGAATGCTCCAAGCCTATCAATTAGATCAATTCTATCTTGATCTCAGAAACCCAAACTATAAAACTAACAAAGTAATATTTCATCAGAGGTATAGCACTAATACTTTTCCTGAATGGAAGCTTGCTCACCCATTTAGGTATTTAGCTCACAATGGTGAAATCAATACAATCAGGGGAAATGTTAATTGGATGAGAGCAAGAGAGAATTCTTGTTCGTCAGATATTTGGAGCACAAAAATAGACCAAATAAAGCCATTTGTATCTCCTGAAGGTAGTGATTCATCAGATTTAGATAACACTTTGGAATTACTTTCAATATCAGGAAGAGGATTATTAAAAGCTGTTAGCATGTTAGTCCCAGAGGCATACGAAAAGGATGAAGTTTTTGATAAGGGGTTGAAAGCTTTTTATGAATATTCTTCTTGCATAGCAGAACCTTGGGATGGACCTGCTGCATTAGTTTTTACAGATGGAAATATAATTGGTGCAGCTTTAGATCGAAATGGATTAAGGCCTGTTCGATATCATGTAACGAAGGATAATTTATTAGTTTTGGGTTCAGAAGCCGGAATGGTTCATGTTCCTCCTGCTGAAATTCTAAGATCTGGTAGGATTGCACCTGGAAAAATGTTGGCAATTGATTCAAATAGAAAAATTCTTTTAAGTGACACAGAAATAAAAGAAGAAATCTCCAACAGCTATGATTATCAAAATTGGAGTGAGATAAACTTTCATTCATTGTCGGAAATTATCAAAAATAAAAAATCGAGTTCGTTTGTTGAAGAAATTTCGCCAGAAAAATTGCTTAATTTACAAAAAGTTTTTGGATATTCGTTAGAGGATTTGGAAAGACTAATTGAGCCTATGAGCTTGACAGCAAAAGAGCCTATTGGTTCAATGGGTGATGATACTCCAATTGCTGCATTATCTGCAAAGCCTAAATCAGTATTTAATTACTTTAAACAATTATTTGCCCAGGTTACTAATCCACCAATCGACCCATATAGAGAAGATAGCGTAATGTCTTTAAGGGTTGTTTTTGGGGACAAGAGTGCTTTTTTTAATCATGATAAGGACCAAGGTAAGTTCTATTATTTAGACTCACCAGTTCTTACAAAAAATGAGATGGATTTCTTTAAAAATATTTCTTCTGATGATTTAAAGGTTGCTGAAATCGATACAACTTTCTTTATCTCTAAAAGAGCTGGTTTAGATAAGGCGATAAAAGTTATTTCGGATGAAGCTATAAATAAAGTTAAAAATGGAGCTAATATTTTACTCTTAACAGATAAAGCAGTATCAAAAGATAAAGCTGCGATACCAATTCAACTAGTTGTTAGTAAAATTCACCATTCTTTGATAAATAATGGATTAAGAATGAAAACATCTATAATTGTTGAATCAGCAGAGGTAAAAGAAGATCATCATATTTGTTGTCTTTTAGGATATGGAGCATCTGCAGTTTATCCATATTTAGCATTTAGCAGTGCACATCAATGGATGGGAAAATTTGATAAAGATATAAATCATTATATGGAAAATTATAAACTTGCACTCGAAAGAGGAATTCTTAAGGTTTTATCAAAAATTGGGATTAGTACAGTAGCTAGTTATACAGGCTCTCAAATCTTTGAGATTATTGGTATTGATGAGAAAACAACCAAAGAATTTTTCCCTGGTACTGTTACTAGGATTCAAGGAGTATCTCTTAAAAATTTTGAAAATGATACTTTAGCTTTGCACAAGAAAGCTTTTAGTGATGAGACTGAAGATAAGCTGAAAGAGGAAGGAATATATAGATTTAGAAAGGATGGAGAGTACCATTCATTAAATCCGTTAATTTTTAAATCCTTAAGGAAACTTTCTAAAACTGCATCTTATGAAGATTATTTAAAATTTAACGAATTACACGAATCTAGACCACCATCATTAATAAGAGATTTAATGGATTTTAAATTAGGCGAATCAATTTCTATTGATTTAGTAGAATCAGAAGAAGAAATTATGAAAAGATTTAGGACTGGAGCAATGTCTCATGGTGCATTAAGCACTGAAACTCATGAGGCTGTCGCAATTGCCATGAATAGAATTCAAGGGAAGAGTAATAGTGGTGAGGGAGGAGAAAATTCTGAAAGATATACTCCTGATGAAAATGGCGATTCTAGAAATAGTGCAATTAAGCAAGTAGCTTCAGGAAGGTTTGGGGTTACACCTGAATATTTGGCCTCAGCCAAGCAAATTGAGATAAAGATGGCACAAGGTGCTAAGCCTGGAGAAGGTGGCCAAATACCTGGTCCAAAGGTTAGCACTGAGATTGCATCCCAAAGGAATTCAGTTCCTGGAGTTGGCTTGATATCTCCACCACCGCATCATGATATTTACAGCATTGAAGATTTAGCACAACTGATATATGACTTAAAGCATGCAAATGTTAATGCAAAGGTAGGGGTTAAGCTAGTATCAGAGGTTGGAGTTGGTACTGTTGCTGCTGGTGTTGCAAAAGGCTATGCGGATTATATTCAGATTAGTGGTTGTGAAGGTGGTACTGGTGCTTCTCCACTTGGGTCTATTAAACATGCAGGGATTCCATGGGAAATGGGACTTTCTGAAACTCAACAAGTTTTGGTTATGAATGATCTTCGTGGAAAAGTGACATTAACCGTCGATGGTGGTTTTCAAAGAGGTTTTGATGTCGTAGTTGCAGCGATGCTGGGGGCAGAAGAATATGGATTTGGTACATCTGTACTTGTGGCACTTGGATGTGTTATGGCAAGGCAATGTCATTTAAATACATGTCCTGTTGGTATAGCATCACAAAAACCAGAACTAAGAAAAAAATTCCCAGGTATTCCAGAAGAAGCCGTTAATTATTTATTTTCAGTAGCTCATGATGTTAGACAAATTTTAGCAAAGATTGGAGTAACTTCATTAGATGAAATTGTTGGAAGAACAGAATATTTGAAAATTAAATCAAAAATTAATTTTAATAAAACTAAAAACATAGACCTATCAAGAATAATTGCTGACCCTGATCCATCTAATACTAAACCCAGGAAAAGAGTTCTTGATAGAAACAATAGAGACGAAGATCCAATAGACTTTGAATTGATTAATTATTTTAGAAAAAGCATTGATGAGCTAAGTCCAAATAAAATCTCACTTTCAATTAATACTGTTGATAGGACTGTTGGTGCAATACTTTCTGGTGCCATAGCTAAAAAATATGGAAACAAAGGGTTACCTGATAACACTATCAATATTAATTTTAGGGGTATTTCAGGACAATCTTTTGGTGGATACTTGATTAACGGTATTAACTTGAATCTGGAAGGGGAAGCCAATGATTATGTAGGGAAATCAATGCATGGTGGCGAGGTAGCAATATATCCAGATAAAGAAACCAAATTTCTATCAGATGGCAATTCTATCATTGGCAACACTGTATTGTACGGAGCTACAGGTGGTAAGCTTTTTGCATCAGGTTTAGCAGGTGAAAGATTTTGTGTAAGAAATAGTGGGGCAACCGCCGTAGTTGAAGGAACCGGAGATCATGCATGCGAATACATGACTGGTGGAGAGGTTTATATATTAGGTCCTATAGGTAAGAATTTTGGAGCTGGAATGTCAGGTGGTATAGCTTATATTTTTAATGAAAACAGGGATATTAGTTTGAATATAAATCAAGATATGGTTTTTATTGATGAACTAAGTGAAAATGATAAAATAAAAATTAAAAATATCATCAATGAACATCTTGCTAAAACTGGAAGCAAGAAAGCAAAGGCAATTTTAGAAGATTTTGATAACAAAGTTTCTAATTTTGTAAGAATCATACCAAAAGAAATTTATAAAATATTAGAGTCGAAAGGTATTTCAATAGATGATTTTAATTTTATAAAACCTGACATTAATTGATTTTCCTTGAAGTACTATAAACGCCAAAAGAGTAATCTACATTATCTTTTCTTTTAAGCTGTATTCCCCTCATAGCTATCATTGCAGCATTATCAGTACATAATTTTGGAGTTGGAATAATGAGGTTAGAGGAATCAATGAAACTTTTCTGAGCTTTTTCTCTGAGCCTGGAATTACAAGCTACTCCACCTGAAATTAAAATTGATTTTGGTTCAAATTTTTTTCTAGCTTTAATTAATTGCTGTAAAAGTGAATCAACTATTGATTCTTGGTAACTTGCAGCAATTGAATGAACATTATTTTTCCAATTAGGATTTTTTTCTAAAAAATATCTTAATGATGTTTTAATACCACTGAAACTAAAGTTGAATGAATTTTTATCTAATTTTGCAATTGGAAATTTATGAAAGTTTTCATCCCCTTCTTTTGCCAATTTATCAATTTCAATTCCGCCAGGATAGCCAAGCCCCATAAGCTTAGCTCCTTTATCAAAAGCTTCTCCTGCTGCATCATCGATTGTTGATCCAATAATTGAAAAATTAACTTCATCCTTTAGATAATAAATACTTGAATGGCCTCCGGATGCAACAAGGCATAATGATGGAAATATAACTTTATTTTCTATAAAACATGAAGCTATATGGCCTTCAATATGATTTACAGGGTGAACTGGTACTTTAACTAATGAACCTAATGCCTTTGCGGCAATAACTCCAATCATTAGACAATTTGTCAGTCCTGGTCCATTTGAAACAAATATCTGAGCTATTTCTTTTAACTTAACATTGGCTTTTATTAATGCTTCATTGATTATTAAATGTATTTTTTCTGAATGATTTTTTGATGCTATTTCAGGAACTACACCGCCTGTTTTATTGTGAATTGAAGATTGACTAAAAACAATATTCGACAAAATTTCCCCACTTGGAGCTAGTATTGCTGCTGCAGTTTCATCACATGAAGATTCAATTCCTAATAAGTACTTCATATTGATATTATGCTTAAAGAATTATTTTTTAAAATAATTTAAAAATTTAATATTATGGTAAAATTTATTTCGGTTAAAAAATATGGCTAAGAAAAATAATATATCAAAAAATCAAGAATTCATTACTAGAGACTCATTTCCCGATTCAAAAAAAATTTATGTCAACGGAGAAATCCATAGATCTGTAAAAGTTGCTATGAGGGAAATCCATGTTGATAAAAATGGTAAAAACCCTGTCAGGTATCCTACATATGATACAAGCGGCCCATATACAGATCCTGATATCGAACTAGATATCACAAAAGGGCTACCTAAAATCAGAGAAGAATGGATACTAGAACGTGACGATGTAGAGATTGCAGGGGAGTTTTCATCAACTTTTGCAAATATGGAAAGGAAGAAGCAGGAGTTAATCCCCTTAAAATTTATAAATAGGAAGCCCCTTGTTGCAAAATCTGGCGAAAATGTTTCTCAAATGCATTATGCAAAGAAAGGAATAGTAACCCCAGAAATGGAATATGTTGCTATTAGAGAAAACCAAAAGATTCAAGAGTTTTTTAATGACAGAGATTTATTTTCAAATCATCCTGGCGAGCAATTTTATTCTGAGTTACCTGATGGTGTAGTTACACCAGAGTTTGTAAGGTCTGAGGTTGCCTCAGGGAGAGCTATAATTCCTTCCAATATTAATCATCCAGAATCTGAACCTATGATTATTGGGTCCAATTTCCTTGTAAAAATAAATGCTAATATTGGTAATTCTGCAGTTACATCAAGTATTGGCGAAGAAGTTGAGAAAGCAGTTTGGGCTTGTAGATGGGGTGCTGATACTATTATGGATCTTTCAACGGGTGCCAATATTCATCATACAAGAGAATGGATTATTAGAAATAGTCCTGTACCAATTGGAACTGTACCGATATATCAAGCTTTGGAAAAAGTAAATGGTGTTCCTGAAGATCTTGATTGGGATGTTTTTAAAGACACTTTGATTGAGCAGGCTGAACAAGGAGTAAGTTATTTTACAATTCATGCCGGTGTTCTATTGAGATATATACCAATGACTGTTCAAAGGAGAACCGGTATTGTTTCGAGAGGTGGATCTATAATGGCGAAATGGTGTTTGTCACACCATAAAGAAAATTTCTTATATACAAAATTTGAAGAAATATGTGATTTAATGAAAAAATACGATGTTGCCTTTTCACTTGGTGATGGCTTACGTCCCGGATCAATTTATGATGCCAATGATCAAGCACAGTTTGCAGAACTAGATACTTTGGGGGAGCTTACTAAAATTGCATGGAACCATGATATTCAAGTCATGATTGAGGGACCTGGACATGTTCCTATGCAGATGATTAAGGAAAATATGTTAAAAGAAAATAAGATTTGTGAAGGTGCACCTTTTTATACATTGGGCCCTTTAACTACTGATGTTGCACCAGGATATGATCATATAACATCTGCTATAGGTGCTGCTATGATTGGTTGGTATGGAACCTCAATGCTTTGCTATGTAACTCCAAAAGAACATCTTGGTCTACCTAATAAGGATGATGTTAAAACTGGAGTTATTTCATATAAAATTGCTGCACATGCAGCAAATTTAGCTAAAGGACATATTACTTCACAATTAAGGGATAATCTTTTAAGTAAAGCGAGATTCGAATTTAGGTGGGAAGACCAATTTAATTTATCATTAGACCCTGATACTGCTAGACTTTTCCATGATGAAACACTTCCATCACAAAATGCAAAAGTTGCACATTTTTGCTCTATGTGTGGCCCAAAATTTTGTTCTATGAAAATTACACAGGATATTATTAAAGAGTTTGGTTCAAAAGAGGATATAAACTCTGAATTGAAGAAGAAAGCCAAAGAATTTAAAGATGCAGGCGGAGATATTTATATCAAAGCTAATTCATAGGATAGAGATTTAAAAATGCCAAAGAGAGAAGATATTAATTCTATTCTAGTAATAGGTTCTGGCCCAATAGTCATAGGACAAGCATGTGAGTTCGATTATTCAGGGACTCAAGCCTGTAAAGCTCTTATGGAAGAAGGTTATAAGGTAATACTTATAAACAGTAATCCTGCAACTATCATGACAGATCCCGATTTCTCTAATAGGACTTATATCGAACCTTTGACAGTAGATATTGTAGAGAAAATAATCAAAAAAGAGAAACCAGATGCATTGTTACCAACCATTGGTGGTCAAACAGCATTAAATTTAGCCATGGACTTAGACAAGGCTGATATTTTAAAAAAATATAATGTTGAGCTTATTGGTGCTTCGATTGAAGCAATTGATAAAGCAGAGAAAAGAGAAAAATTTAAAGAAGCAATTGAGTCAATAGGCCTTAGGGTACCAAAAAGTATTATAGTTAATGAAATAAGTAAAGGATTAAAGGATATAGAACAAATAGGTTTTCCAGCAATCCTTAGACCATCATTCACCCTTGGTGGAACTGGTGGAAGTATTGCATATTCCAAAGAAGATTTTGAACCTTTGCTTAAATCCGCACTAGATTCAAGTCCAATATCCGAAGTTCAAATAGATGAATCAATTGTGGGTTGGAAAGAGTATGAATTAGAAGTAGTTAGAGATAAGAATGACAATGTAGTCATAATTTGCTCTATTGAGAATTTTGATCCAATGGGAGTACATACTGGTGACAGCATAACCGTTGCTCCCTCTCAAACACTAACTGATAAGCAGTACCAAGAATTAAGAGATTACTCCATTGCAATAATAAGGGAAATAGGAGTTGATACTGGTGGCTCCAATATTCAATTTGGTGTAAATCCTGATAATGGCGATGTTGTTGTAATTGAGATGAATCCAAGAGTTTCTAGAAGTTCAGCACTTGCATCTAAAGCAACAGGATATCCTATTGCAAAAATAGCAGCTAAGTTAGCAATTGGTTTTACTTTAGATGAACTGCCTAATGATATTACAAGAGATACTCCAGCTTCTTTTGAGCCAACATTAGATTATGTTGTTGTTAAAATACCAAGGTTTACTTTTGAAAAGTTTCCACAAACAAATCCAGAACTAGGGACACAGATGAAATCCGTTGGTGAAGTAATGTCCATTGGTAGCAATTTTAGAGAAGCCCTTGGGAAGGCAATAAGATCTATGGAAACAGATACCTCAGGGTTTGATTTTTTTATTGATGATAAAGATGAAATAAAAAGAATTTTAAATTCAAATAATCCAAATAAGCTGTGGTATTTAGGCTCAGCTTTTCGAATAGGAATTTCAATAGATGAAATTTTTTCAATTACCAAAATCGACAAGTGGTTTTTGAAAAACATACAAGAAATAATTCAAATCGAAAAAGAAATAAAAGATAACGGATTAGAAGTTCCTCATTTAAGACTTGCAAAAGAGAATGGAATCTCTGATAAGTTCTTATCATTAATTACAAACCATTCAGAGGAGAAAATTCGAAACGAAAGGATTAAAAATAATATTATTCCAGTTTATAAGATGGTTGATACCTGTGCAGCCGAATTTGAAGCCTATACTCCATATCTTTATTCAACTTATCAAGAAGAGGACGAATCATCTTGTGATGAAAGAAAAAAAATCTTAATTTTGGGGGGAGGACCTAATAGAATTGGTCAAGGCATTGAGTTTGATTACTGTTGTGTTCATGCGTCTTTCGCCTTAAAAGAGGATGGCTATCAAACTATTATGGTTAATTGTAACCCAGAAACAGTAAGCACTGATTATGATACTTCTGATAAATTATATTTTGAACCATTAACTATAGAGGATACTGTTTCGATAATTAATAAAGAAAAGCCTGATGGAATAATAGTGCATTTTGGCGGTCAAACTCCTTTAAAGCTAGCATTAGATATTGAAGCCTCTGGTGGAAAAATAATAGGAACCTCCCCTGATAGTATAGATTTAGCTGAAGATCGTGAAAGATTTAATTCATTAATGAAAGAATTAAATGTACTTCAACCAGAATCTGCAATCGCAAAATCATCAGATGAAGCTCTTTTAAAATCAAAAGATTTGGGATTTCCTATAATTGTGAGGCCTTCGTATGTTTTGGGCGGAAGAGCAATGGAAATTGTATATTCAGAATCTGAATTAGAAAAATATCTCACTGAAGCAGTTAAAGCCTCTAATGAAAGACCAGTATTGATGGACAGGTTTTTGAATGATGCGAAAGAAGTTGATGTTGATGCTATTTCAGATGGATCGAATGTTTGTATTTGTGGAATTTTAGAGCACATTGAAGAAGCAGGTATTCACTCAGGCGATAGCACTATGGTATTGCCCCCTTATTCCTTATCGAGACAAGTAATAAATGATATAAAAGAAAAAACAAAAGATATTGGGTTAAAACTTAAAGTAAAAGGTTTTTTAAATATTCAATATGCAATCAAAGATGAAAAAATTTTTATAATTGAAGTGAACCCTCGTGCAAGTAGAACAGTTCCATTTATCTCAAAAGCTGTTGGGGTTCCTTTAGCAAAAATGGCTTCAAGAATTATGGCTGGGAAATCTTTAGAAGAATTAAGTTTGCCTGAAAGTTTTGAAATAGATCATTTTTGCGTGAAAGAATCAGTATTTCCATTCATTAAATTTCCCAATGTAGATACTATACTGGGCCCAGAAATGAAATCGACTGGTGAGGTTATGGGAATAGATAAAGACTTGTATGCAGCATTTGCTAAAGCTCAGATAGCTGCTGGAAATAGGTTACCTTCCTCAGGAACGGCTTTTATAAGCATTAAAGATAGCGATAAAGCTAAAATTTTACCCGTAGCAAAGAAGCTAGTTAGCATAGGATTTCATTTAGTTACAACTGTTGGAACAAATAAGTTTTTAAAGGATAATTCAATTGAATCAAAATTGGTTAAAAAAGTGAAAGATGGTAATCCAAATATTATTGATTTAATAAAGAATGACAAGATAGATTTAGTTATAAATACAACCTTTAGTAATCACGAAATTGTTGAATCTTTTTCTATTAGAAGAACATCGTTAATTAAGCAAATACCTTACTTTACAACAATTGCAGGTGCTACAGCTGGTGTTAATGCAATTGATTATTTAAATAATGGTTCAATAGAAGTTAAGCCACTCCAAGATTATTTTTAAGGGTATAATTACACATGGACAAATTACCAATATCAACTAATGGTTTTAAGTTGTTACAAGAAGAACTTAAAAAATTAAAAAACGAGGAAAGACCTCGTGTCATCAAAATGATAGAATTTGCAAGGTCTCTTGGAGATTTATCTGAGAATGCTGAATATGAAACAGCAAAAGAAAGGCAAGCTTATGTAGATAAAAGGATTAATGAGCTTGAGAGCAAGTTGTCCTCATGTGTTGTAATTGATCCAAGTCTTATAAAAGATAAATCAAAGCTTATTTTTGGATTGTCTTTTGAGATTGAGGATCTCGACACAGGAGATATTCAAAGTTTTCAACTATTGGGTCCTGAAGAATCTGATCCTGATAAAGGTTCTATATCTATCGAATCACCAATAGGAAGAAGTTTGATAGGTAAGGTTGTTGGTGATGAGTTTTCAGTTAAAACACCCTCTGGAACTAAAGATTTCGTTCTTAATAAGATTTTTTAAATGAATTTTTTATCATTAGTAGTAATATTTTCATCAGTTGATCAATTAACTAAATACTTAATAATTAGTAATCTATCTTATGGTCAGGTTGTTCCAATTAATAGTTGGTTAAACCTTGTTTATTATAAAAACTCTGGATTTATATTTGGGTTATTTTCAGATTATCATTCAGATTATATTTTTATTTTTCATTTTATTATATTTATTTTAGCAACATACTTAATCCTTAAAATCTACTATGATGATAAGACTTTAAAGTTGATATCTTCACTTTTACTTGCGGGAGCTATTGGAAATTCATTTGATAGATTTTTTTTAAATGGGGTAGTAGATTTTATTGATTTTTATTATAAGGATTTTCACTGGCCTGCTTTTAATTTTGCCGATCTATTCATTTCACTTGGTATAATATTATTTTTATTAGAATCTTTAAGGAGACTTAACATTGTTTACAGGAATAGTTGAAGAAGTTGGATTATTGACAAAAATAAACCAGCAAGATTCGGGCGAGAAAATTCTAACTATAGGATGTAGTATTATTTCTAAACCTAAATTCAATTTAGGTGAATCAATTTCGGTAAATGGAACTTGTTTAACCGTTATATCATCCGGTAAAACTTTTTTTAGAACTTTGGCTTCAAAAGAAACTTTAGAAAAAACTAATATAGGATTGAAGAAAGAAGGTGGCTCTTTAAACTTAGAGAGAGCAATGAAGGTTAGCTCAAGGTTTGGAGGTCACATAGTAAGTGGACATGTAGATAATGTTGGCGAAATAACTGATATAATTGAAGATGGTGAATCTATAAAATATTGGATTAAATTCGGTAAAAAATATACCAAATATGTTATTGAAAAAGGATCTATTGCCATAGATGGGATCAGTCTAACAGTTAATGATATAGATAAAAATAAATTTTCTGTAAATATAATTCCCCATACAGATTCAAAAACCAACTCTAATGAGTGGAAGGTTGGAGATGTCGTTAATCTAGAATTTGATATGGTAGCAAAATATATAGAAAAAATGGTTGTTAAATGAAAAGTATTTTTTTAATTGGTTTTATGGGTGCAGGTAAAACTACTGTAGGTAAATTTTTAGCAGAAAAGTTAAGATTTAAATTAATTGATACAGATAGTTCTATTGAAATTGAACAAGGAAAAGCAATTACTGAAATTTTTAAAGTTGATGGTGAATTAGCTTTTAGAGATTTGGAAGTGCAGCAATTAGAGAAGCTTAAAAATTCTGAGAACTCAGTTGTATCAACTGGCGGTGGAATAATTTTAAGAAGTGAAAATTGTAAAATTTTAAAGGAAACTTTTTCAGTATATTTAAAGGCTGACTTCAAAAATATTTTCAAAAGAATTGAAGAGGATAAAACTAGACCTTTGTTATTGACCGATGATCCCTATAATACAGCAAAAGATTTATTTGAATCTAGGCAAGATATATATGAATCATTCAAATACCACATAAGTACTGATTTTAAAAACCCCAGTGAAATTAGTGATGAAATAATCTCACTTTATAAGATCCATGTCCAGAAGTAATTTGCAGAACCAGATAAAAGATTTGTTTTATTCAGAAGGATTCGACTTCATTGGATTTTCCTCTTGTAAAATCATTGATGATTTTGGTTATCTAAAAGATTGGTTAGATAAAAAATATAATGCAGAAATGGATTATATGGGAAATGATAAAAGGCAAAAGCCAGTTTCTTTTTTAGATTCCTCTTTTAAAAGCATCATTTCCTGTGCTATTAATTACAATGTTTTAGAGAATAAAATCAACTCTCATAATGTAAAAAAAAATCATGGATGGATTGCAAGATATGCCATGATTGATGATTATCATAAAATTTTAGAAAATAAATTGAAATCGATTGCAAAAGAAATTGAGAAGTTTTTTAAAAATCCTGTTAGATACAAGGTTTATGTTGATACCGGACCAGTTTTAGAAAGAGGTTATGCAAAAGAAGCAGGAATTGGATGGATGGGTAAAAATTCATGCTTAATTAATAAAGACTTGGGTTCATGGTTTTTCTTAGCTGAAATTTTGATTAGTGAGGAGTTTGCCTATGATGAACCTGTTAAAGACATGTGTGGAACCTGTACTAGATGTATAGATGCTTGCCCAACCAATGCAATAATTGAAGCTAAGGTTATTGATTCTAATAGATGTATTTCTTATTTAACTATTGAAAACAAAAAAGAGGTATCAAAAGATTTTGTTAAACAAGTTGGAAGCAATATATATGGATGTGATATTTGCCAAGAGGTATGTCCCTGGAATAGTAAATCTAAAATTAAAAATAATTTTAATTGGAACCTTCGAGATGAATTTGTTTCACCTGATTTGGAAAATATCCTTGATTTGGTTGAAGCTGATTGGGAAACAATGAAAATTAAAAGTCCGGTAAAAAGAACAAAGAAAAATGGTCTAATTAGAAATATTTTAAATGCAATGAGTAATTCGGGTGAAAAATCTTATAAAGAAAGAATTTTAAAATATATTGATTCAGAAGATGATGTATTATCAATAACTGCTGAGCAGGCTTTAGTTAGACTAGACTCTGATGATTCTTGACACCAAATTGATATCTGTTTACCTTATGTTTTATTAAAGGAGTTTATATTATGAGTATTGAAAGAGATTCAGCAGTAACTTTAAAAGGTAATCCAATAACTTTAATTGGTCCTGAGTTAAAAGTAGGAGATAAAGCACCTGATTTTATTTGTGATCAAGGATTAATGCCGAAAGTTTCACTTACTGATATGGGTGATTCGGTAAAAGTTTTTAATGTAATATTATCAGTTGATACACCGGTTTGTTCCGCACAAACCAGAAGATTCAATGAAGAGGCAGCAAATATTAACGGTAATTTAAAAATATATACTGTAAGTTCTGATTTACCTTTTGCTCAAAAAAGATTTTGTGGGTCTGAAGGTATTGATAGAGTTGAAAATATATCTGATTATTTAGGAAATAATTTTGGTTCAGCATATGGGATTTTAATAAAAGACAAAGGTCTTTTGGCAAGAGCTGTATTTGTTTTAGATAAAGATAATACTGTTAAGCATGTTGAATATGTTCAGGAGATTGCAAGTGAGCCAAATTTTGAAGCAGCATTATCGGTTATTAAGAGTTTAGTGTAATTATGGCAGTAACAAAAGAAAAAGTGTTAGAAGCGTTATCTCATGTTTATGATCCTGAGATACCAATTGATATAGTTAATTTAGGACTAGTTTATGACATTGCAATTGATGGAGACATTGTCAATTTGCAAATGACTATGACTTCACCGGGTTGCCCTTCAGCAAGGGAAATCATTCTGGAATCTCAAACATTAGTTAGTGAGCTTGATGAAGTAAAAGAGGCGAATATTGAAATTGTTTGGGATCCACCATGGACACCTGAAAGAATGAGTGAAGAAGCTCGAGCAAGCATGGGTATAGATTAGATGAATAATTTATCAGTAGGTAAAAAGGCACCTAATTTTAAATATATTAGTTCAGATGGGAATTCATTATCTCTTTCAGACTTCAAAGGCCAAAAGGTTCTAATTTATTTTTATCCTAGAGATAATACTCCTGGTTGTACCAAGCAAGCATGTTCTTTAAGAGATTCGATGGATCTTTTATTAGAAAAAAATATTAAAGTGATAGGAGTTAGCAAGGATTCTGAAAAGTCTCATGCAAACTTTAAATCTAAATTCAATTTAAATTTTGATTTAGTTCCAGATCCTGATAAGAAGATTATATCTTCATATGGTGTTTTGAATGAAAAAGGTTCAGCGAATAGAAAGAGCTTTTTAATTGACGAACAAGGAAAAATCCTTTTTATATGGGATAAAGTTAAAGCTGCCAGCCATGGTGAAGAAGTATTAAGTTTTCTTGATTTATAAATGATTCTGTTTATTACCGGCAACGATACTGATATTGGTAAAACTTTTGTAACTTCCATTATTTTGTCTTCCTTTCTTAACACAAGTTCTAAAAAAAAATATAAGAAAATTGCTGTTGTTAAACCAGTAGAATCTGGAGTTAATAAAAAAAATAAATCTGACTTAGATTTTATTGAACAATTTAATAAAAAAAATATTGAAATGACAAAAAATGTTGATTTTTTTAATTATTATTCTTTTTCTAATCCAATATCTCCATACACAGCATCGTTAATAGAAAATAAAAGAATTAGCATTCCACTTATAAGAAAAAATATCAAGGAATTAAGTAGAGATTATCCCTTGATTTTAGTTGAAGGTGCGGGTGGATTGGAAGTACCATTAACCAAAAAATATAAGGTAATAAATCTAATTAAAGACTTAAATGCTAGTTGTTATTTAGTTGTAAATCCTAATTTAGGTACTATAAATCACACTCTACTGTCCATAAATGCTCTAAAATGTAAAAAAATAAGCTTTAAAGGTGTTATTTTTAACAATTACCCAAAAAATCCAAAAATATCAGAACTATATAACCCTATATATTTAGCAGATAGTGGGGTGAAGATAGCAGGTGTTATCCCTAAATTTCTCAAAAGAAAGTATTCTAATTTTCATGCCAAAACTAAAGACTATTTGGATAAAAATTTAGATGGAAATTTTGATCAAAAAGAATTTATTAATAATTCTAAAATTGAATTTGCTAAGAGTTTTAATGCATAATTGACACCCCTTTTGACTATGATATTATTTAACGACCACCGTAAGTCGCATAAAGAAAATAAGGATAAAAGAGTTGTCGAAGAAGCTAATCTTTCTAACTATAATTGCCTTTGTAGCCACTGTGGCTATTACCTACTTTGGTTTTATAAAAGAGTACGAACCTCATCAACCTATAGCTTTTAGTCATAAAATTCACTCGGGTGTCAATAACATCCCTTGTACATATTGTCATTCTTATGTAGCCAAATCTTCACAACCAGGAATACCTTCAGTTATGGAATGCATGGGATGTCATACATATGTTAAGGCCGAATATGATTCAAATGATCCAGAACGTCTTAGAGAATATAAAGGTGAAGTAATCGATCCTAACAATTATTTGTACGATAATAGAAAACGTATAGTCTTTGAAGAAGAAATTAAAAAACTTACAGGTTATTGGGAAAGAAAAGAGCCAATTGTATGGGTAAATTACCACTATGTTGCTGAGCATGCTAAATTTCCTCATAAGCCTCACATAAGATACGGGTTAGAATGTACGACTTGTCATGGAAATGTTGATGAAGTTGATATCCCAAAACCTATTGTTAAAATCCAGATGGGTTGGTGTATCAGTTGTCATGAAGAAAAACTAGATGCAAACTTTAAGGAGATTGAGGCAAATCATAAAGGCATAAGTGAACTTTCAGATTTAGACAAGAGAATAATGTCACATACAGGTAGAATTCGTTCAGATAAGTTATACAAAGATTACGATCATAAATTAGGAGATAAGCATAGTAATAAAGATTATGCTCCTAAGTTAATCAACATTGAGAAGGAGGTTGCTTGGCTAAAAGACTGTTCTACATGTCATTATTAGCAAGTGTCTTTTAAATGGAATCAGATAATAAAAAGAATGGAACATTAAATAGAAGAGATTTTCTAAAAGCATTGACTGCTATTAGTGGAGCTGCTGTTATATCTTCGGGATGTACACCAGAGCCATTGGATAAATTAGTGTCCTATGCAGTTCCTCCAGAGAATGTAATCCCAGGATTAGCCAATTATTACTCAACTGCAATTCCTAATTCTCCTGCAGGTTCATCAGTTGTAGTTAAAGTTAGAGAAGGTAGAGCAATAAAAGTTGAGGGTAATAGTCTTGATCCAATCTCAGAGGGAGCCTCATCAGCAGAAGATCAAGCGACATTACAAACTCTTTATGATCCAGATAGGATAAAACAACCACTTTCGAAAAATAATAGAAACAATCTAACAGCTGTAACATTTGTAGCAGCTTCAGATATTTTAGTTAACAAGATTAACGAGAACCCAAAAAACCCGTATATTATTACTAACAATACAACTGGTTCATACGATAAGCTTTTAGATAGTTTTGCTAATAAAATATCTGCTAAAAGAATAAAGTTTGAAACTTTTTCTTATGAGTCAATAAGGAAAGCAAATGAGATTAGTTATGGTAAAGCTTTAATACCAACATATCATATTGAAGATGTTGATTATCTAATTAGTTTTGGGGCAGATTTTTTAGAGACTTGGTTATCTCCAACTGAGTATTCTAAGAAGTTTTCAAAAATGCATTCTTTAAAAGGAAAAAAGAAGTCTAAATTTGTTCAAGTTGAACCAAAACTGACACTTACAGGATCTAAGGCTGACGAATGGGTACCAATTTCTCCAAATAAAAATCTAAGTCTTGTTTTAGGAATAATAAATTATATCAAACAGAATAAATTAAATAGAAACTCAATTCCTAACATCGTTGATAACTTGTCATATTTTTCATTAGCCAAGACATCAGAACTTACTGGTGTAGCTGAAGATTCAATTTCTAAGATTGCCAAAGAGTTTGCTTCATCTAAATCCGCATTGGCAATTGGTGGTGGAATTGCATCTGATGGTTCAGATTCAAGAGATACTATAGTAGCAATAAATTTGTTAAATGAGATAACAGGAAATTCAGATAAGATAGACTTTGATAATTTTCTTTCTCTCTCAAATTGTTCTGATTTTAAAGAAATGACTGATTTTATAAAAAAAGCTAAAAATGGTGATGTTGATTTAGTTGTTGTTCATGGAGCAAATCCTGCATACAATGTTCCAAAGACCTTTGGTTTCTCTGAAGCTTTTGAAAAAATCGATTTTAAAGTAAGTTTTTCAAATTTAGATGACGAAACTACTAAAATGTGTGATTTAGTTATCCCAGACTTACACCCCTTTGAAAAATGGGGAGATTATGAAGGTGTAAATGGAAACTTAATGGTTATACAGCCAGTAATGAAACCTTTATATGATGGAATTTCCTCCGAGGAAGTTTTAGTTGGTTTATTTAATAGAATTCAATCAAATCCTGATATTGAAATCTCTCAGAAAAGTTTTTACGATTATTTGCAAAATTCATGGAAAGTATTAAGTGGTAGTGAATCATTTGAAACTTTTTGGAATAAAGTTGTTAAAGATGGAGGTTTGTTTAAAAATAATTCAAACTATTCATCACCAAAATTTATTGCTAACAAGAAGATAAAATTTGAAATAGATTCCGCTGAAGATAGATTAAATTTATATATTACACCTTCATATAGATTCTATGATGGAAGAAGTTCTAATAATTCATGGCTTCAAGAATTACCAGATTTATTAACTACAGCTGTCTGGGACTCTTGGATTGAGATCAATACAAAATTAGCGAATAAATTAGAAATTGAAGAAGGTGATATAGTTCAAATTGAATCAGATTTTGGAAAAATACAAACACAAGCATACCTAACAAGTGCAATGAGACCCGATACTGTTTCAATCTCTTTAGGTCAAGGACACACAGCAATGGGAAGGTATGCATCCAATCGTGGTGTAAATCCTTTGGATTTATTATCACCTGTTACTAGTAATGATGGTTCTATTGATTTTACATCAGCGAAGGTATCAATATCTAAGACTGGAAAATCTGAAAAATTTGTCAAAGTCCAACATTCTTTCTCTCAAGAAAATAGAGATATAGCTCAAACTATAGCATTATCAGCTTTAGCAGATCATCATGAGGATCATCATGATGACCACCATGGCGGACATAAAGAATATGATATGTATAGAGAGTATGATTATTTCGTTCATAAATGGGGAATGAATATTGATTTGGATAAGTGTACAGGTTGTGGTGCTTGTGTTGTTGCATGTTATGCAGAAAACAACATACCTGTTGTAGGAAAAGAGCAAGTTGGAAACGGACGACATATGTCATGGTTAAAATTAGAAAGGTTTCAAGACGAAATTAAAGATGAACTTTTAGATACAGTTAGAGTTGATACAAGAATAATTCCTCAGCTTTGTCAGCATTGTGAGAATGCGCCTTGTGAGCCTGTTTGTCCTGTTTTTGCTACCTATCATAATCCAGAAGGAATTAATATGATGGTCTACAGCAGATGTGTTGGAACTAGATATTGTTCAAATAACTGTTCATATAAAGTAAGAAGATTTAATTGGTTTAAGTATGAGTGGCCAGAGCCATTAAATCTTCAATTGAATCCAGATGTCACAGTAAGAAGCAAGGGTGTAATGGAAAAATGTAACTTCTGTTACCACAGAATTGTAGAAGCAAAAGATTTAGCAAAAGATGAAAAAAGAAAATTAAATGATGGTGAAGTATTGACTGCTTGTCAGCAAGCATGTTCATGTGATGCTATCGAATTTGGAGACCTTAATGATCCTAAGAGTAAAGTTACTAAGCTTTCAAAAGACAAAAGGTCTTATGCATTACTTGAAGAACTTAACACTAGACCATCAGTATCATATTTGAAAAAAATAGAGTGGGATAAAGGATAGAAATGAGTGATTTTAATTCTTTGACAGCTTCACAGAAATACTCACATTTGAATAATACTGTGATGAATATGCTAACTAAACCTTCATGGGGTTGGTGGACTATTTTTGCAGTCGATATGTTATTTCTTGCATTTGGTATTTACTGTTTTATTTATCAGATTTACACAGGCTTAGGAGTTGCTGGGTATAGTCACCCGGTTCTCTGGGGTGTTTATATTACTAATTTTGTTTTTTGGGTCGGTATTGCTCACTCGGGAACTTTAATTTCAGCAGTCTTATTCCTATTTCGTGCAAGATTTAGAATGTCTATATACAGAATAGCTGAGGCTATGACTGTTTTTGCTGTTGCTACCGCGGGTCTATTCCCAATTATTCACTTGGGTAGACCATGGAATTTTTATTGGTTATTACCTTACCCAAATCAAAGAGGTTTATGGGTAAATTTTGACTCTCCTCTATTATGGGATGTTTTTGCTGTCAGTACTTATGCAACAATTAGTTCAGTGTTTTTCTTTATTGGCATGATTCCTGATATAGCCGCAATTAGGGATACTGTTGTTGGTAAAGTTAAGAAAACTTTTTATTCAGTTGCGTCCTTAGGATGGAAAGGTTCTAGTTGGGAATGGGGACATTATACCAGGGCATATTTTTATTTTGCATGTTTCGCTACTCCACTTGTAATATCAGTTCACAGTGTTGTTTCTTGGGATTTTGCCATGGCAAACACTCCAGGATGGCATACAACTATATTCCCTCCATATTTTGTTGCAGGAGCTATTTTCTCTGGCCTTGCAATGGTTATAACTCTTTGTATACCTTTAAGAAAAATTTTTAAATTAGAAGATTACATAACAATGGAAAACTTTAATGGGATGTCAAAAATGATTATTTTAACATCAAGTATTGTTTTCTATGCATATTTAACCGAATTTTTTATTGCTTGGTACAGTGGGAATAAATATGAATATGATCAATTTCTTTACAGAGCCAATGGTGATTATGCATTGTTTTATTGGATTATGATGGTCTGTAATGGGATTGTTCCACATTTCCTTTGGTGGAAAAAAATTAGGGAAAATCTAAAGATTTTATTTATAATTTCTCTATTAATTAACATAGGTATGTGGTTTGAAAGGTTTAACATTATTGTCATATCTCTGGCAAAAGAATTTGAGCCAGGTTCTTGGGGCCTTTATAAACCATCATGGGTTGAATTAGGAATTACTGTAGGAAGCTTTGCATGGTTCTTTATGTTCTTCCTAATTTTTGTTAGAACTTTACCTGCTTTATCTATAGCTGAGATTAAAGAGATCCTTCCAGTTCCAAAAAAGAAAGAGGAGGGTTCAACTGATGAATAAAGATAGTCAGTATATAATGGGAATCTACTCTTATGTGGATCTTCTAGTGGATTCTGTAAAAAAATTAAGATCAAATGGCTTTGAAGAAATACGAGTTTTTTCACCTGCTCCAAACCATGAAATTGAAGAATGTCTCGATACAGGTAAAGAACCTAGTAAGGTGAAGTATTTTACATTTTGTGGTGCTATCTTAGGGGCATTAGTCGGTTTAGCTTTTACAGTATTTACTTCCATGGATTGGCCAATTGTTACAAGTGCTAAACCTATTGTTTCACTGCCGCCTTATATGATAATTGTTTTCGAGTGTATGATTTTAATAGGTGGTCTTTCAACCTTTTTAGGTCTTTTGATTAATGCAAGACTTAGAAAGGATACCCCTCCTGAATTATATGATGAACGATTTAGTGATGATAAATTTGGAATACTAGTTTCATGCTCATCTGATCAGTTGGAAGAAGTAGAGAATATTTTAAGAGATATGGGATCTGAAGAGATTCAAATTAATGGAGTTAAAAATGAAGAATAAAATTATTTTATTTTTACTTTTATCTCTATCTTTAAATGCTCATGCATTACCTTGGTCAACTGATATGTGGGAGCATCCTAGTATTAAGCCTTATGAAGAAGCTCGAGATTATCCAGAAAACAATGTAAGAAAAGGTCAAAAAAATCGAGAGCTAACTAGGGAGGAATATGAAGAAATTCAAACTGGCCCTAATGATGGTAAAGCTTCAATAGTTAGAGGCAAAGAACTATATCAAACTTACTGCTATGCTTGCCATGGCATGGATGGTGATGGGTATGGACCTGTTATTAAAAATGATTTAAGAAAAAATGCTTATTTTTATCCTGTAAATTTAAAACAAGCACAAACTCAAAAGAGAACAGATGGTTACATATATGCTTATATAAGGTATGGAGGCAAAGTTATGATGCCCGCATACGGAAGGATTAATGAAAAAGAAGCTTGGGACATAGTTTATTATGTTAGATATCTACAAGGAAAGGTTAAATAAGGAGAAAATTTAGGATGATAGAAGATCTCAATAAAAAGATAGTTTTTTCTTCAACTTTCACGAATTTTTTAATTGCTGGGGCATTGATTGGTGTAGCATCTTTTATTTATTATGCACTTGGTTCTCATGCCGATTTAGCCTGGACAGCTTTTCATTTGAATTTTATTTTTTGGGCTGGTGTAAGTCATGGCGGGGTACTGTTTGCTGCAGCAATGAGAATAACAGAATCAAGTTGGGGAAGACCTTTAATGAGGATCTTTGAATCCTTCGGATCATTTATTCCAATAGTGTTTATATTTATTATTCTTATGTATTTTGCTGGCGAATATACTCTTCCTTATATGACTACAAAACCTGTTTATGTTCAGAAATCACTCTGGCTTAATGAAATTTTTGTTTTTGGTAGAACTTTCTTGTTTGTTGGAATTCTTCATACATTGATATATTACTATTTATATAATTCAATCAGACAAGATGTTGCTGGTACAAGTTGCTACAAAGGGTTCTTTTCTTTCTTGTCAAAACCTTTAAACGAAGGTGAAAATAATTTTGATTCGAAACTTTATAAGCTTTCAATCGCAATTGCATTCATATATGCATTATCAATGAGTTTTATAGCATTTGATTTTATGATGTCATTAGATTCTCATTTTTACAGTACTCTATTTGGAGTCTATTATTTTATGGCATCAGTTTTAGCTGCATTAATGTTAGCCGTCATAATCTCACAAATGCTGACTAATAAGTTTAATTTGCACAAAATAATAACAGAGATTCAATTTTATGATTGCGGTAAATTAATGTTTGGTTTGTCTGTTTTTTGGCTTTACACTCTTTATGCACAATTTCTTCCTATATGGTATGCAAATATGCCTGAGGAAACAGGCTATGTTGGCTCCAGAGTTTTTGAACAGCCTTATAGTACTTTTATTTGGGCCTTTTTAACATGTACATTTGTAATCCCATTTGTTTCATTAATTCCTAGAACTACTAAATTAGTTAAGCCAATTCTTGCGACGATTGCAACAATTTCTTTCCTTGGATTATTTTTAGAAAAAATATGGCTTATATATCCATCAATAATGCACAATCATTTCCATATAGGCTTTGAAGTGGTTCTTATTACATTTGGTTTTTTATGTATATTTCTATTGTGTGTAACAAAGTTTCTTAGTTATTTCCCAGTATTTACAACCAAAGATAAATATCTAATCAAAAAAATTGAAGGGGGAGATAGTCACTAATGGATAAAAAAAGCAATAATCTAGGAAGAGCAGGAACTATTGGTTTTGCCTTGGGTGTATTCGGCTTTATCACATTATTGGTGACAATTTCAATGTTTGGACCATCTATTCCTAGGCTAATTAGAATTTTCTTTGGTATCATTAACTAACCAAATGAAAAAAAAAATTACTTATGCAAAATCAGGTGTAAATATTGATGAGGGAAATATTTTTGTTAAAAAAATTCAACCCTTTGTAAAACGAACTTTATCAAAAAACACTATAGGAAATACAACATCATTTGCAGCTTTATATTCTTTAGATCTTAAAAACATAAAAAACCCAGTTTTAGTTTCTTGTACTGATGGTGTTGGAACAAAAGTTCAGCTAGGAGTTGAAACTAACAAAATAGAGGGCTTGGGAATTGATCTTGTTGCGATGTGTATAAACGACCTTATTTGTACTGGTGCAAAACCTTTATTTTTTTTAGATTACCTTGCAACTTCAAAATTGAATTCTGATTATCACTCAAAAGTAATTAAGGGAATTGCTAAAGGCTGTATAGATTCAAATTGTTCCCTAGTTGGAGGAGAAACTGCTGAAATGCCCGGGATGTACAAGCCAAGCGAGTTTGATTTAGCAGGATTTTCCGTTGGTGTGGTTGACAGAATAAAAATAATCTCTCCTGAAAAAGTTAGAGCAGGTGATATTTTGATAGGAATTCCATCATCTGGCCCTCATTCCAATGGCTATTCACTGATTAGAAAACTTTATAGTGGTAAAAATAAACCCAAAATTAAAGGAAAGTTTTTAAATGCTGTCATGAAGCCTACAAGACTATATACAAACTTAATTCACAAGTTATTGTTGCAACAAGGATCCATAACTGGAATTGCAAACATCACTGGTGGAGGTATTATTGAAAATATACCAAGAATGATTCCTTCAAATTTAGGGATTAGGATAGATAAAAGCTCGTGGCCCATAGGACCAGTCTTTGAAGATATTATGACAAAATCATCATTAGATTATAGTGAAATGGCAAGGGTATTTAATATGGGCATAGGAATGGTTATAAGCGTTAAAAAAACAAAAATTGATTTAATTCAAAGAATTTTTAACAAGCTAAACGAAAAATTTTATATAATTGGTGAGGTCAAATCTAAAAAAGGATTAGAAATTATCTAAATTGCCAACTACCCGTTAGATAAGCAAATTTAACTCTAATATTTAATTTATCTAAACCTTCCCAAGATTCCGGAAATGGCGCGTAAGGAGAAGCTTCAATAATCGATTTAGTTGCTTCATTGTCTAAAATTTTATAGCCAGATGATTTTAGTATTTTCACATCAATTAATTTTCCTGTTTTATCTAATGACATTTTGACTACAACTTTACCAGTATAACCTTTGCTATATGCTTCTTGTGGATAAGACCAAACTAATTCAATTTTTCTTTTTATTTTTAAAAAATAAGATATGTATTTAAATTCTTTAGTATCTAAATCAACAGTTTCTTCATTTAATTTTACTTTATTATCTGTAATTTTTGGAGAAAAAATATTTTCTTTTGAGCTAATAGATTCCTCAGTTTTCTTATCCTCTTTTTTCTTTTTTGCAATATATCCATCCTTTTCAAGGGGTTTATCATCTTCTTTATCATTCTTTTTGGTTTCTTTTTTCGAAAGTTGAGATTCGCTTGATTGAACTGATGGTTTTTTGTAATTATTTATCTCTTCTTTTGGAGCAGTTTCTTTTAAAGCCTTGCGGCTATTTTTAGCAAGTCTTTTTGCTCTCTCATTGTTAATATTAGGTTCTTGTATTATTTCAGTGATCTCTATGTATTTAAGAGGCTCTTTATCGAATATTCCAATACCACCTAAAATTAATGCGATTACAAAAATAAGTAAATGTACAATTATCGAAAGAATTAAAAATATGTTTTTTGGAAATTTTGTATTTAAATTGTTCATTTATTTTAACCAATTTGAATGTATTATTAGTATAGATGTTTTTAAAAATACTTTCTTTCCTTTTTTTAATTAGCTCAATTTTTTTCTCAATTAATTTTTCTAGTGCTAAATCGCCAAGAGAAAATTGGAATTACGGGAAAACTGGAAAGGAAATAAAACATCATACTGAACATGTTAATATCAATCCTAAAGGTTTAAAAAACAAATCAAAAGAAGGTTCAATTTCTAGACCAGGATCACCAAGAGAAAGGTATTAAATGCACTATAGATTATTAATTCTATCTTTTATTTTTATTTTAATTTCTTCATGTAGTTGGATAAGTGATAAATGGGATGATAGGCCAAGCTGGGCCATGCCTGATAAGTCCTTAGCATCGTCAAACGAAATTGAGTATGGTGATTATAGTCTTTTATCAGGTCTTAATATAAATGATAGTCAAAGGGACCTAGTAAGAAAACTAAAAGAGAAAAATTTAGAGTATTCATCTACTAGAGACTCTATGAAAGATATTAAGACTTATGAAATTAAGGGAAGCCTTTTTGATAATAGAAATCTCTTCAGATATAAGAATATATCCGCAGTTGTAGATTTCTTTGATGGGGATTTATTAGCATCAAGGATTTTTATCAATGCCATTAATACTGACAATTTAGATAAAATCATAACAGTTGCCTATGGTTTCTTAATAGATTTCTACCAAGAGCCTACAAGTGAATCTTCTATTTATTCATTTAAAACTTATATTTGGGAAAAAGGAGATATTGAAATTTTCCTATTAATTGACAGAGAAAAAAAATCAGTGGTAATCTCTGAGATTAATTCTGTTCTTGAAGATTCAAGGGCCTTTAAAGAATTTAAAGATAAATATATTGAAGAATATCAAACTTATGAAGATGAGCTTAAATCTGGAAAAAATAGAAATAGATAAAAATTAAATATTTTCTTTAACAATACCAGCAAAATCTAACATTATTTGATTAAGAGAATAGTCTTTAGGTGTATATACGGCTCTTACACCATTGGCTAGCAGTTTATCTTTATCTTCATCAGGTATGATTCCACCTACAATTAGAGGAGTAGAGCCAAACCCTTTGTCCTTTTTCATACTTAATATTTTTGGGACAACTGATAAGTGTGAGCCAGATAAAATGCTTAATCCTACTAGGTCAACATTTTCTTGCTCAATAGTGCTGATAATTTCGTCAGGAGTTAATCTGATACCATGATATATAACTTCCATTCCGGCATCTCTAGCTCTTACTGCTATTTGTTCTGCACCGTTAGAATGCCCATCTAGTCCAGGCTTCCCTATTAAAATTTTAATAGGCCTACCTAATGATTTAGAAATCTTTGAAACCTCTTTTCTAACTTCATTAATTTCGTCATCATTAATATTAGTTGAGATTGAAGTACCAGTTGGAGGCCTATATTCACCAAATAATTCTCTCAATGAATTAGCCCACTCACCAGTGGTTACTCCATTTACTACACATTCAATAGTTGCCCCCATTATGTTCTCAGATGCTTCAACAGATTTTTTTAAATTACTTAAGGACTCATTTACTTTCTTTTGATCTCTATTTTTTTTATATTCAATTAAAGAATCTATTTTCTTCTTAACTAAATTTTCATCAACTTTTTGTATTGATTCATTTGCACCAATAGGGGATTCCTCTGTTTCAGTGAATGCGTTAACACCGATAATTTTTTTACTACCATTTTCAATTTCTTGAGACCTTTTAGATAATGAGCTTACTAGTGCTTCTTTCATGTATCCATTTTCAAGAGCAACTGCAGCACCACCCATTTCATCAATTTTCTCAATTTCCTTATATGCTTCTTTTTTTAAATTTTCAACTTTTTCATTTATTACAGTTGATCCATTGAAAATATCACCATATTCTAATAAGTCGGTTTCAAAAGCGAGTATTTGTTGAAATCTTAATGACCATTGCTGGTCCCAAGGTCTTGGTAAACCCAATGCTTCATTCCAGCCAGGTAATTGAACTGCCCTTGCTCTTGCATCCTTGCTTAAAGTTACAGCAAGCATCTCGATGATTATCCTCGCAACATTATTTTCTGGTTGTTGAGCAGTTAGTCCAAGAGAATTGACTTGAACGCCATATCTGAATCTTTTGAATTTAGGATTTTTTACTCCATATCTATTTGTACAAATTTCTTCCCACATATCTGTAAATGCTCTCATTTTACATAATTCTTCAATAAATTTTATTCCGGCATTTACAAAAAATGATATTCTTCCTACTACTTTCTCAAATTCATCAGGTGGTATTTTTCCGGATTCTTTGACTGTATCTAATATACAAATAGCATTTGAAAGTGCAAAGGCTAACTCCTGAACAGGAGTCGCTCCTGCTTCTTGTAAGTGATAACTGCAAATATTGGTAGGATTCCATTTAGGTATATTTTTGTAGCAAAATATTATCATATCTGAAATCATCTTTATAGATTGCTTTGGTGGGAATATGTATGTACCTCTTGATAGATATTCCTTCAAAATATCATTTTGTGTTGTTCCTTGAAGTTTCTCTAATTCAACATTATTGTTTTTTGCAACACCACAATAAAGAGCTAGTAGCCAAGCAGCAGTTGCATTTATAGTCATTGATGTATTCATCTTATCTAGTGGAATTCCATCAAATAAAGTTTCCATATCATTAATATGTGAAATTGGAACTCCAACCTTTCCAACTTCACCCTCTGATAAAATGTGATCTGAGTCATAACCAGTTTGAGTAGGTAAATCAAAGGCCACACTTAAGCCAGTCTGACCTTTTGATAGATTAGTTTTGAAAAGTTTATTAGTATCCTCAGCTGTCGTATGACCAGCATAAGTCCTCATAATCCAAGGTTTATCTCTTTCAGTTTGTTCCATAGTTAAGAACCAAGAATATCATATCCTGTTATTGATTTACTTTTTTCAGCCATTAAATCTAGATACTCCTTATCAACTAAACCTGCTAAATGAGCCTTAGAAACTCTCATTAAAGCAATTTTTGCAGTTGCTTCATCAATCATTTCTCCGGTTTCTGGGTTAAACATTGATCCTCCACCCATTTCATGATAGAAGTCTAGTTGCTGTTTTGCTTCTTTGATTTGTTCTTCATTTGGTGTAAAAGCACTATTGGATATTACAGCCTGTTGAGGATGAATAACCCAAGTTCCATCCATTCCTATTAAAGCTGACCCTTGAACTTTTTTTCTTAAACCATCTTCAACTTTTTTAACTTGTTCTGGAGTATCATCTTTCCTCCAAAGACCTAGATATACATTATCTATTGCGTGAAGACCTGCAGCTTTTGCAGCAGTAATGACAGCCTTTTTTTCATAATAAAAAACTTCATTTTGTGCATCTAAACATGCACTAGGATCAACACCAAGTTCAGCAGTATAATCTGCAATACCAAAAATTAAGCCTGCCATTCTTGGAGAAGCTTTTGCCATTTCAAAGGCATATTCTAGAGCTCTTGGCCTTTCTATTAAGGCTTCTATTGCCAACTTAGTTTTCCATCCATGTTTTGCTTCAAGCTCATCAATTGTTTCAGAAACAAGTTTTACATCTTCGGGACCATTACACTTTGGAATTATAATTCCATGAAATTTATCAACCGCTCCACTAAGTATAGCTTCCATATCACCTTTAAAAAATTCAGATTTAATATTGTTTGGCCTTACTGTAATTACTTTTTTACCAAAATCTAAAGTATTTAGAGCTTCAACCATAGTAGCTCTACTTTTATCGCCTTTGAACTCATATGGGCAAGCATCCTCCAAATCAGCCATTACATGATCAACAGGTGTTTTCTCAGCACTCGCTGCATTTGTATGAAGCTTCATGTTGTGCCCCGGGTAGGTTAATTCTGTTCTTGGAACTACTACTCTAGTTCCTCCATCTAATACAAACATTTATCTCCTCCTGATGTTTGATTTTTATTTACTTAATAAAGATTTCGCAATAACTTCATGCTGAATCTCGCTAGTACCTTCAAAGATACTTATTACTCTTGCATCTCTCCAAAATCTTTCCACAGGAAACTCTTTAGAATATCCATATCCACCAAGTATTTGCATGGCTTCTCTTGTTACATATTCTGCTGCTTTAGCAGATTTAACTTTAGCCATACCAGCTTCAAGGTCACATCTTTTACCAGAATCTTTCATTGATGCAGCATAATAAACTAACTGTCTAGCAGCTTCAAGCTCTGTTGCCATTTCAGATAACTTCATTCTTATGGCTTGGTGTTCAGAAATCGGTTTTCCGAATTGCTCCCTTTCTTTTGAATATTGTAATGAAAAATCAAAAGCTGCTTGAGCTACTCCTACTGCCCTAGCTGCAGTCTGAAGCCTGGCTGCCTCATAAGTTTCCATTAATTGATAAAATCCTCTATTTTCCTCTGTTCCAATCATATTTTCTTCAGGGACAAAAACATCTTCAAGTGAGAGATTATAGGATTTCATTCCATGGTATCCAACTGTAGGTATTGGTTCACCCTTTATATTAGGATGATCTATATCTTCACCAGGTTCTTTTTCAACCATGAAAATACTCAATCCTTTATGTCTCTTACTTAAGTCTGAATCAGTCCTTGCAAGTACTGTTAAATAATGTGCTCTATTTGCATAAGTACACCATGCTTTTGAACCATTTAGAATATAACCACCATCAACTTTAGTAGCTTTAGTAATCATACTACCAGTATCAGAACCTGAATCAGGTTCAGTGAAAGCTGCAGCTGTCATAAACTCTCCAGTTGCAATACCAGGTAGAAAACGCTTTTTTTGATCATCTGTTCCATGAGCTAACAACAAAGTTCCAGTTAAAATTCCTCTAGTCATTACACTTCCTACACTCAATAGCCCTTTACTAAGCTCTTCGGAAACAATAGATAATGTTATGTAATCAAGACCTAAGCCATCATATTCTTCAGGAAAAATAACTCCAAAATATCCTTGTTCTGCCATTTTTTTGATAATTTCTTGAGGTATATCTGGATATTTATACGAATCTATGTCTTCTGCAATAGGTACTATTTCCTCTTGAGTAAATTTTCTTACTGCTGCTCTAAACTCTTCATGATCGTTTGTAATTAGTGACATAACTGCCCTCCATTCTTGAATATTAAAATCACATTATAGGGGTGCGAACCTTACAAAGGGTAATTATACAATGCTATATTCAAATTTAAAAGTACCATTAACCCTTTTAAAAGCGTTTAAAAAAATATATATTTAAATATCTACTACTACTAGGGGGTAAAATGGATTATACACATATAGTTATAAAGCTTGAGACAGGTGATGTAAAAATAAAATTAAGACCAGACTTGGCGCCGAATCATGTAAAGCAAATTACAGAATTAGCTGAAGAAGGATTTTATGATGGCATAGTTTTCCATAGAGTAATTCCAGACTTTATGGCTCAAACCGGAGATCCTACTGGAACTGGAACAGGTTCATCGGATAAGCCAAACCTAAAGCAAGAGTTTAGTGCTGAGAAACACACTAGAGGTACAGCATCAATGGCAAGATCAAGTGATCCAAATAGTGCAAATTCTCAATTTTTTATTTGTTTTAATGATGCAAATTGGCTGGATGGTCAATATACTATTTGGGGAGAAGTTGTTGAAGGGATGGATCTTATAGATGGCATCAAAAAAGGACTAGATCAAAGTGGGATGGTTACTGATCCAGACAAAATGTTAAAGGTTACCCCTATTAAAGAATAATTTTTTGGAGTTAGATTATGAGAATTAAATATTTAATAAGAGATAACAAATGGATAATAACACCAGCCCTATACGTCTTACTTTTGTTAAGTGCTTCTTTAATTTATTTGAATAAAAATTCAAATAATGAATTGATAGAGAATAGGGATATAAGTGTTGATTCAATTTCAATTGGAGATAAAGTTGAAATCAGTGAATTTGAAACATTGGAAGGATTAGATTCAAAACTGTTGAATGAAATTGTAGCAAGTGGTTTAAACAATCTATTTTATAAAGAGACATTTTTACAAAATTTATCCGCTGTAAAATCAGTTTATATAGTTGGCCCTGAAGGGGATGTGTCTGGTGTAGGGTATGTTGCTGAGGGAGCTGAAAACTGCAAGAAGCTAAAATATTTTTCATATAGTGAAAATGGCAAATATTATGTGGTTGAAGAAGATAAATCAATAAGCAAGAAATTAGAATGGAATTCAGAAAAAAATAGATTTGTTTTTTATGACCGATATTTTTCAACTGGAACTGACTTAAAAAATAATTGTGCTTATTTAATCACTTCAAGATAAAGGAGTATAGAAATTAATTATATTTCTTTTGAAAATCAGCAAAATAAATATGATCAAGGTGATAATTTAGCTTTTTTCCCAGAAACACTAAATACTCCTAATTGTTTTTCAAGACATCTTTTAGTTAATAAATATTTAATCACTAGAAGTCCTAAATATCTTTTTTGGGCATTAGAATTTGACCCTAATGTTTTAATGGATCCATATTTTGTGGAAACAGTTAATTATTGGTCCACTTTGCTTAATTCTAATAATTGTAATGATAAAGACTCTGTCAAAAATCTTTTAGGAAATGTTGGAGAATCTTTAAGAAACAGTAGGAATAATAATTTGTTTTATCATTACGATTCAGGCTTTGTTCATAGCACAAAGAACCCCAATGAGCCTATAATAACTTTTGAGGTTCATCCACCTAGAAGATGCTTTAGAGTAATTGATAATTTTGATTCTATAATTAGGTTCTTAGAAATATCATTGAAAACCCACGCTGATTTAAAAGAAGAGATTATGAATAAATATAAAATCTCTGATATAAATATAGACTTTGGTGACCTAAAAATTACTGCAGCTGTAATAATCTCAGAATTACATAATAGAATTCCAAAGAAAGATAAACTTGGTTTATACTTAACACCATTTCTCGCTTATGAAATTTATAAGGATGCAGTAGAGCATAGTGTTAATCTAAATTATATTGTAGATACTTTCAGAATTGTCGATTATTGGGATCCAGATAAAAAGAGGTAAAAGAATTTTTTGAACTTATCAACTCCTACATAGATTCCAACTGTAACTAAAAATAAAAACATTTTTTTTATAAAACCTAATTTATTAAAAATTGTTTGTATGCAAAGAAATTGGCATAGCCACATCCAGCCTGTAATTACTAAAAATGCAGCAAGTTTGACAGTATCATAATGACTCACATTACAATTTGTTGTAGTGGAAACAATAATAAGTATTATAGACCCAAAAATGACGGGAGATAAGGTGTAAGCATAAGCTCTAAAGACTGAACCAAATTGGGATATTCTTGCTCCGGCACCAAAAATCCTAGCTAATAGACTAACTGCAAAAACTGACAAGATTACTTCAGAAAAATAAAAAATAGAACTAAAATTAGATAATGCATAATTATTATCAAATATAAAATATGCTATATCATCTAACAAAGTGGCTGAAATAACAATAATTAGTGCTCTTTGAAAAGATACATAATTTTTGTTTAGACTTATAGCTTGATAAAATTTATTAGAAAGGAAAAAGGTTGATAATAAGTTTATAAGCATAGGTACCTCAAAGTGATTATCGTTATTATATTACAAAAGCTAATGAAATAGCTAGTTCTTTTAAAAAAAGTCCTTTTTGCATATAATTTCATATGGCAAGAATTAAACCATTTTATTGTTAATTTTTTATTAAAAGTTTCTTTTTTGAGCCCAATATAGTAAGCTGATTTCTAATTAGGAGCATTTTACTTTGGAAAATAACAAAAAACCTTTAAAAAAGAAAATAATAGAAATTCTTGGTTGGGTAATAAGTGCAGCTGCATTATATTTCGTTTATAACAATGTTATTAACATCGATCTTGAAGTCGCAAAGCAAAAAGTTAGCTACACTTGGATACCTTTTATAGTTTTATTTATCGCAATTTATGTAGTCTTAATGGGTTTTTTAGCAACTGGTTGGAGATATATGCTAGAGCTTCTTCACGGATCGAGTTTACCTAAATGGCGTATAATTGGAATCTATACTAAAACTCAAATATATAAATATATTCCCTCAAATTTAATGCATGTTATAGCAAGAATTTATTTTGCAACCCAATTAGGTCCTTCAAAAAGCAATGTTGTTCAAAGTTATTTCTTGGAAATAGTTTTCATGGTCTTGATTGGAATTTTAATTATTTTATTTTCAACTTTAACAGGCTCATTTTCCTTATCAGAAGAGTTGATTAACCAAATAAGAGATTTTTCAGGTGGGAAGCTAAAAGGTTTTTCATTAGGGATTTTAATTTTTGGTGCAGTAGCAATTATTTTTTATCTCTTCAAAGCTCTT
>CENU01065301.1_pt1 | contig 39782 bp, 44 predicted proteins | sample 361331 | NCBI WGS metagenome assembly CENU01 (sample SAMEA2619766, study PRJEB7988) | marine metagenome | isolation source: saline water (ENVO:00002010), including | reverse complement strand
GCAGGGACTCAACCAGGCGAACAGCACCGCTGCTGAGCCTGCTGGCCCTGCTGAGCCTGGCCATCGCCCTGTTGATCTGGGGCTTTTCGCTGGCCCAAAGCATCGAACGCCCCTCTGTCGGCAACGTGCTGGAGCAACGCCAGTTGGAGCTGGAGGTGCTGGCCGAACGGGACGGCGGCCGTGAACTCCTGCCCACCGGCCCCGTACCGCCGGAACAGCAACTTCTGCGGACCCTGCAGCAAAGCCCGCGAGCGGGCAGCAGTGACAGCCTCCTGGCCCAGGCGCTACTGGAGGACAGCCTGGGCCTGGTGGACCAGTCGCGCCGGCACCTCAACACCGTCATCAAGAGCGGGCCAGCCGATCTGCGCCCCCTCGCCGAAACGCTGCTGGCGCCGCAACTGGACCAGCAGCCCCTGCCACCGCTGCCTGATCGGCCGCTCTACCGGCTGCTGGTCTGTGATGCCCTGAAGCTGCCGGCTGATGCCTGCGTCTCGACAGCGACGCTGCGCTGGGCCAGCTGGCGACTGGTGCTGGTCAATCTCCTGCCGCTCTTCGGTGTGCTGGCCGGCGGGGTTCTGCTGCTCCAGCAGCTCTGGAAACGCTGGCGCAGGCAGCAGCCAGTGGCCCCAGAGCTGCGTGGTCCGGATCTGACGATCACCGAAACCGTGCTGCTGATCGCGGGGGGCTTTGTCGTACTCGGCGGCCTTGTGACACCGCTGCTGGCCATGCCGATTCTGGGCACGATCCTGGATGGCATCAGCTTGACTCCAGCGCTGAGGGCGGCCTTGGAAGTGCTGATCCTGTACAGCGTCGCCGCCCTGCCAGCTCTGGGGGTCCTGGCGTTGCTGCTGCGCGAGCGTCCTGCCGGCGAAGGGCGATGGCTGCAATGGCAGCCGAGCTGGCAGTGCTGGCCGCAGGCCCTGCGTGGCCTGTTGATGAGCTTGCCGCTGGTGGCCCTGCTTGGCTGGCTGGTGGAGCGCTTCTGGCCTGATGCCGGTGGCAGCAATCCACTCCTGGAGGAGGTGCTCAATGGCCGCAGTGGCGTCGCCATTCTCTTTTTGGCCTTCACAGCAACGGTGCTGGCTCCATTGTTTGAGGAAGTGCTGTTCCGCGGCGTTCTGCTGCCGGTGGTCGGTCGCCGCTGGGGCATCCCGGCAGGCATTGGCGTCAGTGCCCTGGTCTTCGCCCTGGCTCACCTCAGCCTCAGCGAGGCACCGCCGCTGTTTGCCCTTGGTGTGGGCCTGGGTTGGTTGCGCTGGAGCACGGGCCGTTTGTTCAGCTCCGTGGCGATGCATGGCCTTTGGAATGGACTCACCTTTGTGAATCTGCTGCTGCTGGGCAGCTAAACCTTGCCGGCCCCAGGGGCGAGTGGTTCACTGGCACATCGTCTGCGGTCAAGAGCCGGTGGTTGCCGTCCCCCTGCAGCAGCACCCGGACCCCACACGGTCGAAGCAGGTCTCCCTCAACGATCGCCGCAGCCGGGTGGCGCAGCGACGGGTTCAGCGCCAGAAACGCTCGCTAGAATTGCTGCAGGGGTCTCTTTCAGCGCGACGGGTCGAGCGCCAGGCCCCTTGGTTGGCAGGACTGCATCGCGTGGCCGATGGAGCTCTATTGGCTACTGGCGTTGCCGCTCTCGCCCTGGCGGGGCTAACCCTTCACTGGCAGGGCCGCTGGGGGCGGGATTTCCGCAACCTTCAATCCGCCCAAGAGCTCGAGCATCGCGTGCTGGAAAGCCGCTCGGCCCTGGAGCAACACTTCCTCAGCCGCGCCAGCCACCCCGGCACCTTGGTGGCTGCCAGCAGCAAAGACCTGTTGTTCATGCCCAGCCCTCCGGCGCAGAGCCCAGGCGGTCCTGCTGAGCAGCCGCTCCAATTGGAACTGATCGCGAGCGGGTACTGAGCGTGACCCGCATGCCCACCGCTAAGCGTGGTCGCACCCTGCGCGGGACCCGCCGCACGCAGCGGGTGCTGCAACTGCATCCCGTGCCGGCCAGTCGCCTGATCACCGTGATGGTGCTTCTGGCCCTGGCTTTGGGGGGACTGGGCCTGCGACTGGCCTGGCTGCAGCTCATCGAAGGCACCCGACTGGAGGCCCGTGCACGCCGGGTCCAGACCGAAACCCGTACTCCACTGGGGAGGCGGCGCACGATCGTTGATCGCCGCGGCCGGCTGCTGGCCATCGATGAAGAACGCGTCACCGTCTGGGCTCATCCCCGCTATTTCCGGTTCCCAGGCGATCAGGCATCCACCCGCCGCAGCACAGCCGAAGTGGCGGCCAAGCTGGCACCACTGCTGGGCGTTCCGGCCAGCGAGCTGGTGCAGCGCATGGGACAGCACCGCTCCGGGGTCCGCCTCAGCAGCAACGTCGAGCCATCACTGGCCACCCGCTTGCGCGCGCTGGGCATCGATGGCATCGACTTCGAGCACGGACCTCAGCGGGTTTATCCCCAGGGGAGCCTGTTCGCCAACGTGCTGGGCTTTCTCAACCTCGAGCGGGTGCCCCAGGCCGGACTGGAACTGAGCCTCAACCAACGTCTGCAAAGTCAGGAGCATGCGCTGGGGATTCGCAAAGGCGGAGATGGCACGCCGCTTCCCGATGGCATTGGCGCTGGTCGAATGCACCGCGACGATCTGCGGCTGCAGCTGACGCTGGATACACGGCTACAGCGCGTCGCCCAGCTGGAGCTGGCCCGCCAGGTGCAGCAATGGTCAGCCAAGCGTGGTGCGGCACTGGTGATGGATGCCCGCAATGGGGAATTGCTGGCCCTCGCCTCTGTTCCCACTTACGACCCCAACGAATTCTGGGAGTTCTCCCCCGGGCTGTTCCGGGAGTGGTCGGTGCAGGATCTCTATGAGCCGGGCTCCACGCTCAAACCCATCAATCTGGCCATCGCCCTTCAAGAGAAAGCCCTCACCCCAGCCAGCACGGTGGTGGACAAGGGCAGCCTGGTGATCAGTGGCTGGCCGATCTACAACCACGACAAGGTGGCCCATGGCACGGTGGGTCTGGCCAAGGTGCTGCAGGTCTCCAGCAACGTCGGCATGGTGCGCGCCATGCAGCGGCTCAAGGCGGAGCGCTACTGGGAATGGCTCGAACGACTTGGCGTCGGCTCCGCCCCTGACACCGACCTGCCTGGTGCGGTCAGCGGCCAGCTCAAGAGCCGCAGTGTGTTCACGGGCAATCCCATCGAGCCGGCCACGGCCGCCTTTGGGCAGGGTCTGGCCCTCACGCCGCTCAAGCTGCTGCAGTTGCACGCCATGCTCAGTAACGGTGGCCATCTGGTGAGCCCCCACATCACCCGTGGCTTGCGCAGCGGTGATGACCTGGCCGGCCCTGGCCCGACGCATCGTCAACCCCTGCTTGACCCTGCCGTCAGCTCCCAGGTGCTCGCCTGGCTTGAAAGCGTGGTGCAACAGGGCAGCGGTCAGCAGGCACGCATCGCCGGCTACCGCATTGGCGGCAAAACCGGCACGGCGCAGAAAGCCGCCAATGGCGTCTACATCCCAGGCGCTCTGATCACCAGTTTTGTGGCTCACCTCCCCATTGATGAGCCCCGTTATGTCGTGCTGGTGGTGGTGGACGAACCGCAGGGGGAGAACGCCTATGGCTCCACCGTGGCGGCACCAGTCGCCAAGAGCATCATGGAAGCCCTGCTGGTGATCGAGAGGATCCCCCCGAGCCGGAAGCAGCGGAACTGAAGCCTTAAGGCAGGCTTGAACCTCAGTTGCACACCATGGCTACCTTGCAGGCATCTGCATTGCTGATGCCGTGGCCACCTTGCTTGAGCAGCTGTCCAGCATGACCGTGGTGGTCGCCGACACCGGCGATCTCCAAGCGATCGAGAAGTTCACACCCCGTGATGCCACCACGAACCCCTCACTGATCCTGGCGGCGGCTCAAATTCCTGCTTACCAAAGCCTGATTGATGAGACGCTGCGGGCCTCCCGTCAGCTCATCGGTCCCACCGCCCCTGCCGAGCAGGTGGTCACCGAGGCGCTCGATGAGATCTGCGTCAATTTCGGCAAGGAAATCCTCAAGATCGTTCCCGGCCGCGTCTCCACCGAGGTCGACGCTCGCCTGAGCTACGACACCGAGGCCACCATCGCCAAGGCCCACAAGCTCATCGGCCTTTATAACGATGCCGGCATCAGCAACGAGCGCGTGCTGATCAAGATCGCCTCCACCTGGGAGGGCATCAAAGCGGCTGAAGCCCTCGAGAAGGAAGGCATCCACTGCAACTTGACGCTGCTGTTCGGCTTCGCCCAGGCCGCTGCCTGCGCCGAGGCTGGCGTCACGCTGATCTCCCCCTTCGTCGGTCGCATCCTCGACTGGTACAAGAAGAGCACCGGCCGCGACAGCTACCCCGGCCCGGAAGACCCCGGCGTGGTCTCGGTCACCAAGATCTTCAACTACTACAAGGCTCACGGCTACACCACGGAGGTCATGGGTGCCAGCTTCCGCAACGTCGATGAAATCGTTGAGCTGGCCGGCTGTGACCTGCTGACGATCTCCCCCAAGCTGCTGGATCAGCTGCGCAATCAAGAGGGGAACCTGGTGCGCAAACTCGACGGGGCCAACCCCAGCACCGATGTGGACAAGCTGAGCATCAATGCCACCAGCTTTGAGCAGATGATGGGAGAAGACCAGATGGCGCACGAAAAGCTCGCCGAAGGAATCCAGGGCTTCACCAAGGCGATCGAAACCCTCGAGGCCCAGCTGGCCCACCGCATGGCTGTGCTGGAAGGCGGCGCCGCCTTCGCCCATGCCGCCCAGGAGATCTTCCTACTCAACGACCTCGATGGCGATGGCTGCATCTGCCGGGAGGAATGGCTGGGCAGTGACGCGGTGTTCGATGCACTGGACTCGGATCACGACGGCAAGCTGCACCCGGAAGATGTCCGCGCTGGCCTTGGGGCTGCCCTGGCAGCGGTGCGCTGAGCCGGCCTTCAAGGCCAGGTCGGACAGCGGCCGGAGCGCCGGGGGGCGAGCAGCGCCAGACGGTTCTGCTGCAGGGGATTGAAGTTGTCATCGCTGGCGAGCAGCAGTGTGGGCCTGCCGTCATCCAAGGTGGGCCCGGCTTCTAAGGCTTCCCAGTTGTCGGGCTCAAGCCCAAGCCGCTGCAGATTCCAGCTGGCACTGGGGGCCAGCGCCGGTGTGGCTTGTTGATTGAGCGCCAGCGGTGGCAGCAGCGTAAGGCGGTTGCGCCATTGGTCCGGCTCGGCGTAGCCACGCCAGAGCGCTAGCAGCGGGGGCGTTCGCTTCTGCCTGGACGGAACCGTCGGAGCGGCAGGCAACAGGGCCGTCAAGCCCCAATGGGCCGCAAAGCCTGAGGCAGGCGAGACCAACAGAGGCGTTCCCAGCGGTGAATAGGCCACTTGTGGTCCCTGCAAATCAGCCAGCAGCAGGCGCAAATGACGACCTGGATCCTGCTGCAGAGGGGACTCAGCAGCCAGCAGCAGCCGCTTTGGCGCGAGGGCCACAAGCGCTTCAGGGCCTTTGTTGGAACGCATCCCCTTGCCTGGGGTGGGTTGCCAGCCATCGGGCAGTGCTGCGCGCTGCACGACGCGGAAGCCACCGGCATCGGTGAGTTCAAGGGCCAGCAGCGCGGCAGGAGGTTGCTGGCCAGAACGCCCTTCACTGGCCATCCAAAAGCGGCTGCCTTGGCCTGGACGCACGAGGGCTTCAGCATCGAGGCGGCCGCTGCCCTGCTCCAGCAGCGCCTTGGCGGGCTTGAGCTCGAACTGGGGCTGGCGCACACTGCCGCCCCATCGCAACTCCAGGCTGTGAGTGCGCGGCGCATCACTGAGCAGCCACAGCCGCCGCGAACGCCATTCGAGCTCCATGCCTGAAAACCCGCCCAGCGGCACCCCTGCGGCCTGCCTCGGCAAGGTGTGCTGCCAGAGCAACTCCCAACCAGCGCTGAGCGGACAGGGGAGCAGCAGCTCAATCACGACTTCACCCCAAGCAATCCGCCGCCCAAACGGCGAATCACCCGTTGCGCGATATCGCCGTAGCCCATCTCACCACTCAGGATCTGGGCGATACGACGGGGGGCGGTGGGTCGTTTGATGCCCAGCTGGTAGCCCACCTTGGGAAAGCGGTAGAAGACCTGGCCGATGCGACGGCCCCAGCTCATGGATTCACCCCACTCCCGCCGCATGGCTGCGGTGTACCCGCCCAGGGCATCGGAGTCGCCGGCCAGGTCGCGGTCCACCGCTTCTGCAGCGCGTAAACCCGACAGCAGTGCTGGCCTCAGGCCCTCGGCAAGAAATGGATCCGCCAGTGAGGCCGCATCGCCAATGACCACCACTCCAGGCCGGTGCAGGGGGTGGTGGCCGTTCCACACCCGCAGCGGCCAGCGCCGCCGCTCACCCGCATCAGCCTTGAGACCAAGGTCGGGCAGCAATTGCTCCAGCACGGCGTTGTAGTCACCGTCGCTCTGCCCCAAGAAGGTGCCGACGCCGATGCTGTAACCCCCATGGCGGGGGAAACACCAGCAAAACCCATGCTTGACCAGGCCAAATTCAAACCGGGCGGTCTGGGGCTCACTCACGGCCCCTTCCACCTCAACGGCGAGGGCTGAGGCGAGCCTCGGCCTTGGATCCCCCACCCCAAGCTGACGGGCCAAAGTGCCATGGGAACCATGGGCCAGCACCAACCGGCGACACTTGAGGTGCCGCTCCCCCTCGGGGCCGCTGAGGGTCAGCTGCCAGCCATCGCCATCACGGCAGGCCTCACGCACAGCATGACCCTCTAGGCGCTCGGCGCCCTCGCGGCCAGCCTGATCCGCCAGATAGCCGTCGAGGGCATCGCGGCGCACGATCCAAAAGGGTGCCTCACCGGGGAGATCAGCGATCACAGGATCCTCAAGGCACCAGGTGAAGCGCACCTGATCAATCACCCGATCGACCGCTGGGGTCAGATCAAACGGAAACCAGTTCTGCACCGATGCCGCCATGCCACCGCCGCAGGGCTTGGCACGCGGCAGCGGTCGCTCATCCAGCAGCACCACTCGGTGACCACGACTGGCCAAATGAAATGCTGCGGCAGCACCGGAAGCACCCGCGCCAACGACGGCAACGGAGACACTCACACCTTGAGGATGTCGGCTTCTTTATCAGCGAGAAGTTTCTCCAGTTCAGCAATGGACTTGTCGGTCTGCTTCTGGACCTTGTCCTGCTCATCACGGCTTAGGTCTTCGGAGAGCTCACCCTCCTTCTCCTGCTTTTTAATCTGGTCAATAGCATCGCGGCGCAGGTTGCGCAGCGCCACCTTGCCCTCCTCGGCGTACTTGGACGCGAGCTTGCACAGCTCCTTGCGCCGCTCCTCGGTGAGGGGGGGAATGTTGATGCGGATCAGCTTGCCGTCATTGTTGGGCGTGAGGCCCAGATCACTGGTGGCGATCGCCTTCTCGATCATCGCCATCGCGCTCATGTCGAAGGGCTGGATCTGGATCGTCTGCGCATCAGGGGCCGAGACCGTCGCCAGAGACTTCAACGGGGTGTCAGCGCCGTAGTACTCAACAACAATCTTGTCGAGCAAGGACGTATTGGCCCGCCCGGTGCGGATGGTGTTGAAGTTGCGCTGGGTGGCTTCCAGCGACTTGCGCATGCTGGCGACGAGATCCATGGTCAAGCGGCGGGGGTGATGCGGGTGCCGATCGGTTCACCTGCGACGGCCCGGGCAATATTGCCCGCACCGAATAGATCAAATACCACGATCGGGATGGCGTTGTCCTTGCACAGGGCAATGGCGGTGGCATCCATCACCCCGAGTTCTCCGGTGAGCACATCTTGGAAGGTCAGGCTCTCGTAGCGCACGGCATCGGGGAAGCGCACGGGATCTTTGTCATAGACACCATCCACCTTCGTGGCCTTGAGGACCACATGGGCATTGATCTCAGCAGCACGCAACGCCGCCGTGGTGTCCGTGGTGAAGAAGGGATTGCCGCATCCGGCCCCAAAGATCACCACACGACCCTTTTCCAGATGACGCATGGCCTTGCGTCGGATGTAAGGCTCAGCCACCTCCTGCATGGCAATGGCGGTCTGAACACGGGTCGGCACCCCGGCACGCTCGAGCCCGTCCTGCAACGTGATCGCATTCATCACGGTCGCCAACATGCCGACATAATCGGCCGTGGCGCGCTCCATACCCGCGGCAGAGCCTTTAAGGCCTCGAAAGATGTTGCCGCCACCGACCACAATCGCCAGCTCAGTGCCTGAAGCCACCACGGACGCCACATCGGCGGCAATGGCACTGACGATCGCTGGATCAATGCCGTAGCCCTGCTCTCCCATCAGGGCCTCTCCGCTGAGCTTGAGCAGAACCCGTTGGTACGCCATCGGCAAGAACTATCCGGCGAACAGTAGCAAGCACCTCTGCAACTGCCCGGGGTTGCCGCAGCATCACCACGCCGCTTGGATGGCGGCAATCAGGGCGATCCCATGGGTGACGGCAGCCGCAGCGGAGTCATGGCCCGGCTCACCCTCTCAGCCGTGGCCGATGCCACGCGTGATGCCAGCGCCTGGCGGCAGCCGGAGGTGCATCGGGCCCTGCTGGTCAGCGGCCTTTCGGTCCTGACCTCCGCCACATGGTTGCTGCGCCGCGATCTCAACGGCGAAGACCTCAATGAGGCCTGAGCGTTAAAACTCGATGCCCCGTTGGGCTTTCACCCCCTGCTCGCGGAAGGGGTGCTTCACCAACGTCATCTCCGTCACCAGATCAGCCGCCTCGATCAGGCCATCGGGGGCCCCACGACCGGTGAGCACCACGTGGGTGCCCTCCGGCCTGAGCTGAACGCCCTCCAGCACACGATCCAGTGGCAGATAGCCCAGTTTCATCGCCACATTCACCTCATCGAGCATCACCAGATGGATGGCGGGATCCTTCAGATAGGTGAGGGCCTGCTGCCAGGCCTCTTCCACCAGAGCGATGTCCCGCTCGCGATCCTGGGTCTCCCAGGTGAACCCTTCACCAAGAGCGTGCCAGCGGATCTGATCGCCAAAGCACTGCAATGCCTTGGCTTCCCCTGGTTGCCAAGCGCCCTTGATGAACTGCACCACCGCCACCTGCTCACCGTGACCAAGGCTGCGCAGCACCAGTCCGAGCGCTGCGGTGGTCTTGCCCTTGCCATGGCCGGTGGTGACGATCAGCAACCCCTTCTCAACGGAGCGTTCGCCCACGCGCTGGTCCTGCACCTCCTTGCGGCGTTGCATACGCAGTCGATGGGATTCGGCTGCGTCGGCAGCGGCGTCAGCAGGGCTCATGGGCTCGCGGGCTGGGGTCGGCACAGCAATCGTTGCAGGGCCGTCCCGGCCAGAAGTTCATGCCGTTCCACCTGCAAACCACAGTCGGCCAACTCCTGGGGCAGATCCAGTTGCAGAAAGGCAGTGGCAGTTTCGGTTTCAAACAGCGCACAGAACATCTGCTGCAGTGGCTTCATCAGACCGGCAGCAGGGTGGAGATCAACCATCACAAAAACGCCTCCAGGCTGCAGAAGACGCCGCGCTGATCGCAGCAGCGCGCGCCGCTCAGCAGCTGGGAATTCGTGCAAGGCCAGGCTGAGCTGAATCCCGGCAAAGGAGGACTCCGGCAGCGGCGGGTCTTCGGCAAGGCCCTGAACCAGGGTGAGATCGCTGTGGCGCAGCGCCGCCAGCTCCAAAGCCCTCGGGGCGATGTCCAGGCCCGTCACCCGCAGATCCGCCTGGAGCAAGGGAGCTGCAGCCTCACCGCTGCCGCAGCAGAGGTCGAGCACCGCTGATCCCTTCGGCAGGAGAGGAACCATCCATTCGGCCGCCAGTGCTCTGAGGCGGCCCACCCCGCCGACGCTCAGGGCAGACGTGGCCGTGACCGCGTCGTAGATCCAGCGGTGGCGGTAAGCCAGTTGCCGCAAAGGAGAGCCTGCCATCGTGATCAGATTCAGGCCCCGCGGCGTGCCAAGGCCGCATCCACCGCCTGCTGCTGATCACGGCGGGTGATCCAGTGGTGGTAGGTGCGGGTGTGAACCGCCACGGAGTGGCCCATCATGCGCGACGCCACGGTATCGGGTAAGCCCATGTGAATGGTGCGCAGCGCCCAGGCATGGCGCAGGTCGTAGGGCGTCAAGGGCAGTTGATAGCGGCGGAACTGCTCGGCCACCCGCCGGCCCACCTGCTGCAGGGTGGTGCGATTGAGATCCGTGCAGACCGGGGGCAAACCATCACGGCTGACCCCGAGTGATCGCAACCCGAAGCGCTCCACCCACTCGGGTTGGAAGGGCCAAACCTGATGTTCACCGGTCTTGGTGGTGGGGAGGACGCGCACCACGGCATCGCGATCCCCGTCAAGCCCGCTGAAATCGGTGAAGAAGACCTCGTGATTGCGCAGGCCATAGGTGGCCATCAAGCCGTACACCAGACGCCAGGCTGGATTGGGAATGGCCTCCACCAGCTCCAGGATGCGGCCGTCGCTGGGCAGCTGCCGGAAACGGGCCTGATGCAGGCCATACCCAGCAGCTTGATCACGCCAATTGGGCGGCAACATCACCTCCTCCTGCCTCGCCAGCAGGCCCAGCACCAGTCCGCACTGCTGGCGGGAGCGAGTGGCCATCGGATAGCTCTCGAGCACGCGCTGGAGCAATTCAGCGCTCAGATGCTGCTCCCCTTGCTCCCGCAATCGCCGCAGGTAGGGCAGATAGGCCGCACTCCAGGTGCTGCGTGCCCCCGCTGGTGTGCGGCGGCGCCGAGGTTCGTCGGCAAAACGCTGCTGAAAGCGCTCGAGCGCAGCCTCCAGCGGTGTGGTCCTCTGCCCGGCACCGGGCCGGTTCTGGGGCCAGCGAAAACAATCAGCAGCCAGCTCCGCATCAACCTGGTGCAGGCGCTGCAGGGCTTGCTTCCGTCCAGCCTCGTCATCCATCAGCCCCAGGCTGAGCCGCTGCACCTTCAAACCGGGCTGCCCATCGCGGCGAGGCAGGGGGCCCCGCAGCCCCAGGCGCTGGCCGCGCCGCTCCAGCCGCAGACGGATGCCGCTGGCCTGCAGGCCGGCATTCATCCTGCTGAGGGGATCGTCCTGGGGGCGGCTCATAGGCCGGAACGTACCGATGCAAGCACCAATCAGCCAGTGGCGGGTAGGCTCCCCTGCAGTCTTGAGAGTCCCTATGTCCCGGGTTGGCATCGTGCTCCTGAATCTGGGGGGCCCGGAGCGGATCCAGGACGTCGGTCCCTTCCTCTACAACTTGTTTGCTGATCCGGAGATCATCCGGCTGCCCATCCCCCAGCTCCAGAAGCCACTGGCCTGGTTGATCAGCACCCTGCGCAGTCGCAAGTCCCAGGAGGCTTATCGCTCCATCGGCGGAGGCTCGCCGCTGCGCCGCATCACAGATCAGCAGGCACGGGAACTCCAGAGCGTCCTGCGTCAGCGGGAGGTCAATGCCACCACGTATGTGGCCATGCGTTATTGGCACCCCTTCACCGAATCAGCCGTGGCCGACATCAAGGCCGATGAGATCGATCAGGTGGTGGTGCTGCCGCTCTACCCGCACTTCTCGATCAGCACCAGCGGATCAAGCTTCCGCGAGCTGCAACGGCTGCGTCAGGGCGATCCCAACTTCGCCAAACTGCCTCTGCGTGCAATTCGCAGCTGGCACGACCACCCGGGTTACCTGCGGGCCATGGCGCAGCTGATCGCCAAGGAAATTGATGCCTGCGTCGATCCGGCTGCTGCCCACATCTTCTTCAGTGCCCACGGCGTGCCCAAGAGCTACGTCGAGGAAGTCGGTGACCCTTATCAGAAAGAGATCGAAAGCTGCGCTGCACTGATCATGGAGCAGCTGGGCCGAGGCAACCCCTGGACCCTGGCCTACCAGAGCCGTGTGGGCCCTGTGGAGTGGCTGCAGCCCTACACCGAGGAGGCGCTTGAAGAGCTTGGTGCTCAGGGGGTCAAGGAACTGGTGGTCGTTCCCATCAGCTTTGTGAGCGAGCACATCGAGACGCTCGAAGAGATCGACATCGAATACCGGGAGATCGCCACCGAAGCAGGGGTGAGCAATTTCCGCAGGGTGCCGGCACTGGACACCGACCCCACCTTCATTGAGAGCCTCGCTGACCTGGTTCAGGACTCGCTGGCCGGACCGGAAGTGGATCTTGACCAAGCCGCGGAGTTACCGGCGCGCACCAAGTTGTATCCGCAGGAGAAATGGGAGTGGGGCTGGAACAACAGCTCCGAGGTCTGGAACGGCCGTCTGGCCATGCTGGGCTTCTCCGCCTTCCTGCTGGAGCTGCTCAGTGGGCGGGGACCTCTGCACGCCCTGGGCCTTCTGTAAAGCAGCCAGAGTCATTTTCTCTGTGCATCCTGAAAGAGGAGCTTCTGGGCCCACCTCTTGCGCTTACCCCTGCTGCTGCCTCTGGCGCTTGGCGCCGGTTTCCTGATGCCTGGCGCCATGGATCCGGCGGAGGCCAGCCTTGATCGCCGCTGGCGTCAAGGCATTTTCCCGGTGGCCCAGTTCCAGGCCTACACCAGCCACTACGGCATGCGCCGACTCAACGGAGGTCAAGCCCAGGTGCACCATGGCCTTGACATCGCCGCACCCCTTGGCAGTGAGGTGCGCAGCTGGTGGAGCGGCCGGGTGCTGGAGGTGATTCAGGACGGGATCTGCGGAAACGGACTGGTGATCGGCTCTGGGGCCTACGAACACATCTATTGCCATCTCGGCGGCACCGTGCACAACGGCAAGCTGCGCAGCGGCGGCATCAGCCTGCAGAAAGGCCACCCCGTGCGTTTCGGTCAGGCGATCGGTCATATCGGCATGACAGGCCGCACCACTGGACCTCACCTGCATTGGGGACTGCGCTACGGCGGACGCTGGCTGGATCCGGCTCGCATCCTGCGGGCCATGGCAGCCAGTCGAGCCGGCACTTAAGTTGGGGAACTACCTCTTGAGTGCCGGGTTCAGCCGTGACAATCACGTCCCCCACGCCCACAGCAAGCGCCGTGGTCGTCCCAAAGCGGGTCAGTGGTGCCTTTGCGCTGATGGACGCGCTGCATCGTCACGGGGTGAGCCACATCTTTGGTTATCCCGGCGGCGCGATCCTGCCGATTTACGACGAGCTCCATCTGGCCGAGCAACGGGGTGATCTGCGTCACATCCTGGTGCGCCATGAGCAGGGTGGATCCCACGCCGCTGATGCCTACGCCCGGGCCACAGGCAAGGTGGGAGTTTGCTTTGGCACCTCCGGGCCTGGTGCCACCAACCTGGTGACAGGCATTGCCACCGCCCAGATGGACTCGGTGCCGATGGTGGTCATCACCGGTCAGGTGCCACGGCCGATGATCGGCACCGATGCCTTTCAAGAGACCGATATCTTCGGCATCACCCTGCCGATCGTGAAGCACTCATGGTTGGTGCGCGACCCGGCCGATCTAGCCGGCGTGATCGCCCAGGCCTTCTTCATTGCCGCGAGCGGCAGACCAGGTCCTGTGTTGGTGGACATCCCCAAGGATGTCGGCCAGCAGATGTTCGATTACATCCCCGTCGAGCCCGGCAGCATCATTCCGCGGGGTTTCCAGCATCCGCCCACCCATCAGCGCGCTGACATCCTTGCGGCTCTTGAACTGATCGAGCAGGCCCAGCGTCCGCTCCTGTATGTCGGTGGCGGTGCGATCTCAGCTGGAGCTCACGACAGCATCAACGCCATTGCCCAGCGTCATCGCATCCCTGTCACCACCACCTTGATGGGCAAGGGGGCATTTGATGAAAAAGACCCCCTGTCCGTGGGCATGCTGGGAATGCATGGCACCGCCTTCGCCAACTTCGCGGTGACCGAATGCGACCTGCTGATCGCCGTTGGTGCACGCTTTGACGATCGGGTGACCGGCAAGCTCGACACCTTTGCGCCACGGGCCAAGGTGATCCATTTCGAGATCGACCCAGCCGAAGTCGGCAAGAACCGCAAGCCCGAGGTTGCTGTTCTTGGTGATGTGAAGCTCAGCCTGGCGCAGCTGCTCGAAGAGAGCCTGCAGCGCCAGGTTGAGCCAGCCACCACGGCCTGGCTGGCCAAGATCGACAGCTGGAAATCGCGCTATCCCCTGGTCACACCGCAACCCGAAGGCGCCATCTACCCGCAGGAGGTGCTGATGGCGGTGCGGGATCTTGCTCCCAACGCCACGGTCACCACCGATGTCGGGCAGCACCAGATGTGGGCAGCCCAGTATCTGCGCTGTGGACCCCGCCAGTGGATCAGTAGTGCTGGCCTTGGCACCATGGGCTTTGGCATGCCTGCTGCCATGGGAGCGCAGGTGGCCCTTCCGGATCAGCAGGTGGTGTGCATTGCCGGCGATGCCAGCATCTTGATGAACATTCAAGAGTTGGGAACGCTGGCCCAATACGACTTGCCGGTGAAGCTGGTGATCGTCAACAACCACTGGCAGGGCATGGTGCGCCAGTGGCAGGAGAGTTTCTACGAAGAGCGCTACTCAGCCTCGGACATGTTGCCCGGCATGCCCGATTTCATCGCTCTGGCCCGCTCCTTTGGTGTTAACGGCGTCCTGATCAATGATCGGAAGAACCTGCATGCCGAGTTGCAGCGGGCCTTTGATGCTCCAGGCCCGATGCTGATTGATGTGCATGTGCGCCGCGGAGAGAACTGCTACCCCATGGTTCCCCCCGGCAAGAGCAACGCCCAGATGGTGGGTCTCCCCAGCCATCCAGAGCTGGCGCTCAGTGAGCGACGCACCTGCAGCAACTGCCAGCACGACAACCCCAGCGAGCATTTGTTCTGCAGCAACTGCGGCAGCAGGCTCTAAGCCAACATCTCCTTGCCCTTCTCGAGGGCCTGGCGCTGCTCGTCATTCAACGTCGGGTAGTGCAGATTGAGCTCCCGTAGCTTTTCAATGATCGTCTTGGTCACCACCAAACGACCAAACCACTTGTTGTTCATCGGCACGCAGTACCAGGGGGCATAGCTGGTGCTGGTGTGACGCATCATGGACTCGAAGGCCTCCTGGTACTGATCCCAATAGCGCCGTTCCTCCAGATCACTGAGCGAGAACTTCCAGTTCTTGTCGGGGCGATCCAGTCGCTTGAGGAAGCGTTTGCGCTGCTCATCAGGACTGATGTGCAAGAAGAACTTCAACACCAAAATGCCGTTACGGGTGAGGTGTTGCTCGTAGGCATTGATGTCCTCATAACGGTGTGGAAACACCTTCTTATCCACCAGCGACGGCGGCAGCCCCTGATGGGACACGAGGTCATGCACCTTGACCACCAGCACTTCCTCGTAATACGAGCGGTTGAAGATACCGATCTCACCACGTGATGGGGCTCGCTGGCTGTAACGCCAGAGCCAGGTGTGTCCCATCTCCTCAGCTGAGGGCTTTTTAAAGCTGTGCACCTTCACGCCCTGGGGATTCACACCACTCATGACGTGCTTGATGGTGGAGTCCTTGCCGGCAGCATCAATTGCCTGCAAGACCACCAGCACGCCCCAGCGACCATCGGCGTAGAGCACATCCTGCAGTTCAGCGAGTTGATCGACGCCTTGCTGCAGCAGCTCTGCTGCATCTTTTTTGTTGGCAATCTCGCCGTGGAAGTCGGGGTGACGGTCACTCAGCTGAAACGAGCCATCCGTGGGCACCTGGTAGTGAGCGATGTCTTTCCAGTGAGGGGCCATGCCACAGGACTCAGAACCTCCCTGGGGTAATCCGTGCCACGCGAGCCCCCCGCTGTTGGCGAGAATGTTTTTCTGTTTGATCCATCGCGATGAAGCTCTGGGGATGGTGGCAGACCTTGGCGGCAGCGGCACTAGCGCTGCTTCTGCTCGTGCCACCGACGGCCCAGGCCGCGGAAGTGCTGCAGGTGCGCGAGCCTGATCTGCTGCTGATCGGGGACCACAACCGCACTTACAGTGTGCGGCTGGCCTGCATCACCCCGGTGCCTGGTCAAGAGGTTGAGGCCGTGAATTACCTGCGCAAACAACTGCCCCGGCGTCAGCGGGTCAATCTGATGCCGATGGGCAGCCGCGATGGCCTGCTCCTGGCCAAGGTGCGCCCCTTGGGCAGCGACCTGGATCTGAGCACTCAACTCGTGAGCGCAAAGCTGGCCAGCCTTGGCGGTGAGTGCAACAGCAGCGAGGGTGCCGCTTGAGCTTGAACAAAACCGCCAAGGGCATCGTTCTGGTGCCTTGTCTCCTGCTCGGAGGTGCCTTTCTTTCCGCAGCAGCCTGGGGAGATCAGGCCAATCACACCTTGGCACTCGGCCTGGGCTTGGGTCTGATGGGAGCTGGGCTGCTGGCCCAGCTCATCCCGACAGACAGCTGAGCTGGCATCAGTTCTGCTGCCCGCCCTCCTCTTTCATGAGCTTGAAGAAATCTGAGGTGGGATAGAAAACGAAATTATCTTTCTTCTCATCAATGATTTGGGCTAGCGCGTTGGTGATGTCCGCAGCCTGGATCTCAGGTTTGGCACCTTGAATGCTGGAGGCTGCTCGCGAAGCATCGCCGTAGCTGAGGAAAAAGACACCGCGGACGCCATTGGGGCTGTTGACGGTGATGAACGGTTTATGGAAAAAGACTGGAACGGAAAGACCTTTCTGGATGTCTTCTGCGCTGACGCCCTGCTTGCGCAGGATGGCCGTGGCCTGATCCATGTCAGTTTTGGCACCAACGACTGGCGTGACAATCTGTTTGCCATCGGCCTTGAGTTTCTCGTTCATCTCATTGACCCTCTCGTTGGCCACATTCATCGGAATGGCAGAGACTTTGGCCTTGGCGTCAGGGTTGGTCTTTTGGAAGGTGCCCAGTTCCTGCTCGGCTCGGCTCTTCTGCAAGAACATCGGTAGGAGCAGCTTGTCATCACCCTGAGGGATTGGCAGGGGGACGCCCTTCTCGGATGTCAGCAGAAAAACAGGAATCACCGAGAGCTTCTTGAGGGCCTGTTCCTCTGGAATCGCCAGAGCAGGAGCAGCCAGCAGGGCGAGAGGCAACGCAGCAGAAGCAGCCGCTGCCAGAGAACGCAGCCGATGAAAAACGTCCTGCATGAGACCCGCTATTGGATTGGCTCGAGCGTAGTCATGGCAACCGACCTAACCTGCCGGCGCTGGACGGATTGCGGCATGACCACTGACTCCTGGCGCCGAATGTGGCGGAGCTTCGGTGTCATCGCTGCCGTCTTAGGCAGTCAGAGCCTTGTGGCCGCCTTGCCTCAACCTGGCAATGCCCTGGTCTTGCTTCCCAGCGAAGGCGCCATTGCCGGTCTTGGCGATGGCCTGCGTCGAGGTTTCCTCTTAGCCCAAGAACAATCACGGCTGTGCACCAATAAGCAGACGGATTGGTCCATCGGCTGGTTGTCTCCAGGCAGCGATCTGAGCGGGAAACTCAAACATCGCTCCTTGCCTCCTCTTTTGGTGGCACCACCTGCAGCAGCGCTGGTGCCGACGGGCCTTCTCGCTGAGCGCCGCCAACGGCAGGTGTTGCTGCCACTGCAACGGGGAATATCACTGCAGCAGCTCGCCAGCCGTCCAGGCTCAGACCGGCTCTGGCCGGTGTCCGCCTCCCGCAGCCTTGAAATCGATGTGCTGGTGAAGGCCTTGCTGGAGCAGGACCGCCGCAAATTCATGCTGGTCACCGATGGGACGGCCGATCAACAACAACTGGCGGAACGTTTCCTCGAAACAATGGAGAGCCAGGGGGGAGAACTGATTGGCTTGGATCCAGGCGCGCGGACCGTCAATGGTGATGACAGCGAGGCCGTGAAACAACTGGCTTTGGATGTGGATTGGTTTCGGCCACTGGCCCTGGTCGTCATGACCAGCGAGAACAGCGATCTGATGCAAGAGATTCTGCAACAGCGCTGGCCTCAGAGCGTGCAGCTGGTCTGGAACGTCGCTCCACGGGGAAGCACTGTTGCGTCACAGCTGGGCGTCGATGAAGCCAACCGGGGACCTGGGTGGAAAAACTTCAACAGCAGTTTTCAACAACGCTTCGGCTATGAACCTGGAATGGTCGAGGCTTCTGGCTATGACGCCGGACAGCTGGTGGCGCTATCGGTCATGCAGACCGACATCAGCGGTGAGCAGGGGATGAAAGGATTTGATCCCAACGCAGACGTTTCCCCTTATTGCCAGGCGCTGCGCCAGGCAGCAGCAGGCAAGGCCACGCGAACCAACGGGGCAGGAAGCAATATGGATATGAAAGCAGCAACTCCACCGACGGCCATCCTGGATGTGATCCAGAAGGACGCCGATGGAGCTGAGGTGCGCACCACATACAACCTTGGCGGAAGCTAATCCTGTGATGGGCTGTTCTGCACGGGTCGGGACTGAGGTTGACCTCAGCCCCGACCCGTGCATGTCCCAATCACTCTTCTTCTTCCTCTCCGTCGCCACCCACGGGAACCAGACGGATCTGCTTGCGGCCGAGCTTAATCTCGAACTCATCGCCGGGCTTGAGGTTCAGCAGAGCGGTGTAGGCCTTACCAATCAACAGATTGCCATTGCCCTGAACAGTGGCGACATAGCTGAGCTTGCGACCACCCTTACCAACGGTGGCACCACCAATCTCGACGCCTTTGGCCTCGAGAAGAGCTTCGTAGAAAGCCGTGAAGTTCAGGCGCTCGCCGCCGTCTTTCTTATTAGAGACATAGCCACAGGCGCGGACGATCTCGGATTTACCTGCATCGCCAAGCTCGCGCACCTTGGTGAGAAGGTCGTTACCAGTGAGCATTCCGCTGAAAAGAATCTACTTCAACAAGATAACCATCAGATCAACCCTTTGAAAAGGGTCAAACAGAAAATTGGGGCACTGATGTTTCAGCAGCGCTGATGCTCCAATGGCCACACAGGCGCACAAAAGCGCATCACAACCACTAACAACCTCAAGCCATGAGAGTGAAGAGGTCAGGCCCGTTGCACGATGCGCCTTGAGGCAACCCTGTAGAACCCGATCAAGACAAGCATCCTCAACCTCCTCAGCGAAGTTTCTGAGCGGGTCAAGCGAACCTTCCACCCCTCAGTGAACACCGTTTAAGCAAGCATCCCCAACACAACCAGCCCGTTAATGTCAAGCAACCATGCCTTGCATTATCCGCTTCTTGAAGAGCACCATCCCCCCTCCAAGCTGACGCAGATGATTGCCGAGACATGGAGAAGCCTCTGACGGAATGAATTCAACGGCCCATTTCAGTTCAAGATGAGAACAGCAAGTGATCCCGATGTCCGTGGTCCCAAGCTGGGGGGAGCAAAGCCTCAAGCAGCTGCAGACCTGCTTCAGGCACATTGATGAGCACCGCTCCCGGTTGAGGCAACAGCACCAGCCAGAAGCCCTGCATCAACTGCGCGTGAATCTGCGGCGGCTGCGAGCGACGGTCCAACTGGCCGATGAGCCGCTGAAGCTCCCGAAAAAATTGAGCAGCCGTCAGGTGGCCCGCCAAGGACGCTGCTTTGGAAGGGTGCGCGATCTCGATGTGTTGTGTGAACACCTGCGCGGTGATCTCCTGCCGCAACTCACCACCGCGGAAGCTTCAAGGTTGCGCGGTTGCATCGAACGTCTCGAGCGCAACCGCGGACGCGCCCGTAAACAAGCGCAGGCTCAACTGGACAGCGCTGAACTCAAGCAGTGGTTGCGCAGCTGCCGGCGTTGGTTGAAACATCCCCGGCTCACCAGCCTTGGTGAGCGCCCCCTATTGGATGTGCTGCCCGACCTGCAATTACGACGGCTGGGGGAGTTACTTCTGCATCCGGGCTGGCAGGCCGATGATCCAGGCCAGGACGCCGAGTCGTTGCATGAGCTGCGCAAGGTCGTCAAAGCGACCCGCTATCAGGCCGACAGTTTCCGTGACTACTACGGCCTTGAGTACGGCGTCTGGATTGACGAACTGCGGCATCTGCAGACATGCCTGGGCGGCCTGCAGGATCTCGATGTCTTGCGCAGCCTGCTGAAGCAGGAGCTCAAGAAAGGAATGCCGGAACTCGAGCAGTTGCTGCTCAGCTTTGAGCAGCAGCAATGGCAACAGTTTCAAGGGCTGAAAAGCCGCTACAGCAGCAACGAAAGCCGCCAGGGCCTGCGCCAACTGGTGGTGGGTTGTGCAACGCCGAGGTGACTTGATTCCACCACCACGCCGGCTGCTGGCGGGCGACATTCCTGCAGCGCTGGAGATCTATCGCGAGGCTGTGCTGAGCCAGGCCCCTGGGCTTTACAGCCCCGATCAAGTCCGGGCATGGTCTGACCTGGCCCTTCTGCCAGGGGTGCTGGATGAACCGCTGCAGCAGGGCTACGGACTCATCAGCGAGGGGCCACAGCAAGCAGAAGCCTTTGCCGTGCTGCATCCTCCCGATCGCATCGCCCTGCTCTACTGCCGTGGGGGCTCCTCCCGTCAGGGCCGCGGCAGCCAGTTGCTGCATGCGCTGGAAGCAGAGGCCCAACGCCACGGTTGCAGCGCACTCCACACCGAGGCGAGCCAGCTCAGCCGACCCCTGTTCCTGAAAAGAGGCTGGGAGCAGGTGGCCCCCGAGCAGATCCTGATTGGCGGCATCCCCTTTGAGCGCTACCGGATGCGCAAGCATCTTCCCGGCTTGCATGAGAGGCTCAAAGCCTCCGCTCCCGCATCACCTTGATCAGCCTGCAACAGGTGAGCAAGGACTTCGGGGTCAAGACCCTGCTGGCCCGAGTCAATCTTGAAGTCGGCCCGAGGGAGCGTCTCGGTCTGATCGGCACCAACGGCTCGGGCAAATCAACGCTGCTGCGGGTGATGGCCGGCCTGGAACCTCCCGGGGAGGGCAAGGTGCAAATCAACCCGCGCAGCCGAGTCATCTATGTCGATCAGAACCCGGCCCTGGATCCTGAGCGAACGGTGCTCGAACAGGTCTTTGCCGGAAGTGGCGAGAAGATGCAGCTTGTCAAGCGTTACGAGGGGCTGACCCGGCAGCTGGAGGCCAACCCCACCGATGCCTCGCTGCTGGGGGAACTGAGCGGGCTGAGCAGCCGCATGGATGAGCTCAAGGCCTGGGAACTGGAACGGCAGTGCCAGGAAGTCCTCAGCCGTCTTGGCATCAGCGACCATCACCGCAAGGTGGGTGAACTCTCGGGCGGCTACCGCAAGCGCCTGGCGTTGGCATCGGCCCTGGTGGCTGAACCCGACGGGTTGCTGCTGGATGAACCCACCAACCACCTTGATGCTGTGGCGACTGAATGGCTGCAGGGCTTTCTGCAGCGCTTCAGCGGTGCGTTGGTGCTCATCACCCACGACCGCTATTTCCTCGAGCGGGTCACCGACACCATCGTCGAACTCGACAGCGGCGACCTACGGCGTTACCCGGGCAATTACGGCGCCTACCTCACCAAGAAAAACGAAGAAGAAGTGGCTGATGCCGCGCGTTTGCGGGCCTACCGCTCGGTGATGCGGCGTGAGATGGAATGGCTCAAGCGCGGCCCGAAAGCCAGAAGCACCAAGCAGAAGGCTCGGATCCAGCGCATTGAAGCGATGCAGGAGCAGTCGTTCAAAGGCGCGAAGGCCAAGGTGGAGATGGCCAGCGTCAGCCGTCGCCTCGGCAAGACCGTGATTGAAGTGGAGGGTTTGCAGCGACGGTTGGTTGATCGCGTGCTGATCGATGACTTCAGTTACAGCTTCAGCCCAGAGGATCGCGTTGGATTCATCGGCCCCAACGGCATGGGCAAATCCACCTTGCTGGATTTGCTCTGCGGGCGACAACAACCCGATGGCGGCACGGTGCGCTGCGGTGAAACCGTCGTGATCGGACGCTTTGACCAACACTCAGAAGCGTTGCGTGATGACCTCAAGGTCATTGATGTGATCAAGGAGGTGGCCGAGCAGATCGATCTAGGGCAAGGCAACAGGCTGACTGCCTCTCAACTGCTGGAACGGTTTCTGTTCCCACCTGCCCAGCAGCACAGCCCGGTGGCACGACTCTCAGGCGGTGAGCGCCGCAGGCTTCACCTCTGCCGCCTGTTGATGGCATCACCGAATGTTCTCTTGCTTGATGAGCCCACCAACGACCTTGATATCCAGACGCTCGCAGTGCTGGAGGACTACATCGAAGATTTCCGCGGTTGCGTGATCATCGTCTCTCACGACCGCTACTTTCTCGATCGCACCGTTGATCGCTTGTTTTGCTTCCGACCTGGCGGAGAGCTGGAGCGCTTTGAAGGCAACTACAGCGAATGGCAAGAGCAGGAGCAACGCAATGCCGCCACTGCCAGCGCAACCTCAGAGGTGGGCCCATCCCAGCGCAAAGAGGTCACTGCCAAGCCCAAGAACGACAAGCCAAGGCGCCGCAGCTACAAGGAGCAGCGCGAGCTCAATGCCCTAGAAGAGCAACTACCGCAGTGGGAGAGCGACAAAGCCGAGCTGGAAGCTCAACTGGCCAAGGCCGACTACAGCACGCTGGAGTCACTGACGCAGCAGCTGGCCGAGATCTGTGAACAAATCTCCAGTGGGGAGGACCGCTGGCTTGAACTAAGCGCGCTGCCGGAGCCGTGAGTTGCCAGAGCGGCCAGCCGTGGCGAGTTTGACAACAGCGATGCCCCAGCCCGATGCAGGCCATGGACTGGCTCTGGATCATTCACCCTTTCCTCGCGGTGACGCTGATCTATCCGCTGGTGGGGGTCGTGGCACGGCTGGGCCTTCAAACCCGTCAGCGCCGCGTCCAAAAAGCCAAGCTGCCGCCTGCAACAGGACGGGACCACAGCGATTGGGGCCAGTGGCTTGCCGCAGCAGTGGTCGTGGTGGTGCTGATAGCGCTGGCCGTGGTGATCGCCAGCAAGGCACTGGGCAGCAGTGAGCGGGGAGCCACAGCCTTGATCGCCCTGCTGCTGGCCTGGCTTGGGACTCTGAGCGCCCTGGTGGCACTGCTGCGCGTGCAGGGAGCGGGCCTGCGCCTGAGCTTCAGCCTGATCACCTGGCTGGGTCTGCTCACCCTCGGCGCGCAGCCAGAGGTCTTCCGGCTCAGCGACAACCCGCTGGAGCCGGCGTTCTGGCAATCCCATTACTGGGGAGGGGTGCTGATCTGCGGGCTGATGCTCTTCAACCTGGCAGCACGGCCAGAAATCCTGCGGCAGCTTCGCTGGCGCCGGCTGCACATCGCAGCCAATGCCCTGGCGGCGCTGCTGTTCATCAGCCAGGGCCTCAGCGGCACCAGAGACCTACTGGAAATCCCACTGCACTGGCAGCAACCCTTTCTGAATCAGTGCAACTGGAGTGAGCGCACCTGCCCCAGCCAATCCCGGTGAAGTCAGCCCTCCTGCTGGGGTTGTTCATCCTGCTCAGGGGCTCTGAGGGCAATGTCCTCAAGCTGCTGCAGCGTGGCGGCGATGAACTGATCAGCTTCTGCAACGTCTTTTTCTTCTCCAGCCTCATCACTGGTGTGGTCATGGTGCTGCAGGAGCGGCGGGTCCTCGGCGATCAGCTGAAAAACCTCCCAGCAGCCGAACGGCAGTTGCTGGCCTTGCAGGGATTTCTGGGTTATCTCCTCGGACCCATCGGATTTTTCCTTGCCCTCGAGCACCTCAGCGTGGTGGCTCAGACCCTCCTGTTCAGCCTCACGGTCCCCCTCTCCGCCATCGCCGCCGCGGGGCTGCTGCGTGAGCGGCTTCCCCCCTTGTTTCCGCTCACCTTGGGGCTGATCTGCGCTGGCGTGCTGCTTGGCAGCAGCAGCAGCGGTGGAGCGATGGGGATGCTGACCCCAAACGATCAATGGCTGGGGGTGGCCTGGGGAAGCCTGGCTGTCATCGCCTTCGCCATCGGTGGAGTGCTCAACCGGGCCTGCAGCACCAGGGGCATGGGGGTCGGGCTGACGGTGGGTCTCGGCAGCCTCGGCGCAGCGGTGATCTTTGCTGTCATCGCCCTGACCCTGTACGGGCCAGATCACTTCATCGCCCTGAAACTTTGGTGGGTGCTCGGCGTCATCGGCGGCTACGGCCTCACCATCAGCCTGGGCAGTCAATGGACGCTGATGCTGAGCTACAGGCAGCTCGGAGCCGCCCAGATCAGCCTGTGGAGTTCGCTGACTCTGGTGGTCGCCCTGATGGGGGCCCACCTTCTCTTGGGCGAACCCCTGGGGCCTGCAGCCATTGGCGGCAGTGCGTTGATCCTCCTGGCCCTGATCCTCAACCAGCTGGGCCAGCGGGAAGCGAGCGCTTAGTCGGACAGAGCGATGCAGTCGATTTCGACCTTGGCTCCCTTGGGCAGGGCTGCCACCTGGACGCAGGCACGGGCTGGGGCCACCCCTTGGCCAAAAAGTTCGGCGTAGATGGCGTTGACCTTGGCGAAATCAGCCAGATCAAGCAGGAAAACCGTTGTACGCACCACCTGCTGGGGCGTGCAACCTGCCGCGCGCAGCACCGCCTCCAGGTTGCTGAGCACCTGATGTGTCTCCGCCTCCACATCACCGTCACCCACCATCACGCCGGTGCTGGGATCAAGGGGGATCTGACCTGAGCAGAACACCATCCCGCCGGCTTTGACCGCCTGGTTGTAGGGGCCTACCGGGGCAGGTGCCGCCTTGGTTTCAACCGCCTCTAGACCATGGCCGCTCATCAGCGCCTGACACCAACTGAGGCCATCATCGCTTCACCCAGCGCCCCAACAACGCCTGCGCTCGGACCCAGGCACACGGCCCTCAAAACACATCCTTACGGCGCCTGATCTCCGCCAGCACATCGGCAGCTTCGGTGGCGCCAGTGACCGCCTGCAGAGCAGGTTGCCTGCAGCGCAAAAACGGGTTGGTGGCGTGCTCGATGCCAATGGTTGAAGGAATGGTGGCCTCTCCGTCGGCGCGCTGCTTGACGACACGCTTCAAGCGTTCGAGCAGCTCTTGGTTCTCCGGCTCCTGGGTGATCGCAAAGCGCAGGTTGGCTTCGGTGTATTCGTGGGCGCACCACACACGCGTTGCTGCCGGCAGGGCGGCCAACAGCTCGAGAGAGGCAAGCATCTGAGCCGCTGTGCCCTCAAAGATCCGGCCGCAACCGCCAGCAAAGAGCGTGTCACCGCAGAAGAGCTCAGGGCCATCCGCTCCAGCAGCGGGCAGGTAGTAAGCGATGTGATCACGGGTATGGCCAGGGATGGCCAGCACCTCAACGGATCGGCCCCATAACACCAAGCGATCACCCCCAGCCAGACCCCTGGTCTGCAAGGGGATGCGCGCACGATCCGACGCAGCGGCCCACACCTCTACCTGGGGCCAGCGCGCCAGCAGCTCAGCCGTACCTCCGATGTGGTCGTGGTGGTGATGGGTCTGCAGGACCACCGCCAGTTCAAGGTCCTGCTGCTGCAACACGGCTGCCACGGGCTCGGCCACGGCCGGATCGACAACGGCGGCGCGGCCACCGGCGGAATCCACCAGCAGGAAGACGTAGTTGTCCCGAAGCACAGGCAGTCTGAGGATCTCCACCACAGCAGGGCATCTGCCCCCAGTGTGCGGCAGCTCGTTAAAGTCCAGCGCTGGAGCGGGACGCTGCATGCTCACTGTCGCCCTACCCAAGGGAGCACTGCTGAAGGATTCCGTGGCACGGTTTGCAGCAGCAGGCTTCGATTTCAGCGCGATCACCGACAAGGACAACCGGCAGCTGATGCTGCCCAGCGCCTGCGGCAGAGCTCGAGCCTTGCTGGTGCGCAATGGCGATGTGCCCGTTTACGTGGCCTACGGGCAGGCCCAGCTGGGTGTCGTGGGCTTCGATGTCTTGAGCGAACAGAAGCGCACCGTGGCCCAGTTGCTGGATCTGGGGTTTGGAGGCTGCCGCATGGCTGTGGCGGTGAAAGAGAGCAGCCCCTACCGGCGGGCAGCAGACCTGCCGGCCCACTGCCGGGTGGCCAGCAAGTTCACCCATTCGGCCAAAGCATTCTTTGATCAGCTCGATCTACCCGTTGAGTTGATTCATCTCACCGGCTCGGTGGAACTCGGACCGCTCACGGGCATATCCGAGGCGATTGTCGATCTCGTCGCCACGGGCCGAACGCTGCGTGACAACGGTCTGATCGCCATTGAAGACCTGTTCCACAGCACCGCCCGCCTGATCGGCAACCCATTGGCCTTGCGCCTCGACGGTGGCGAGCTCCGTCAACTGGTTCAGGCCATGGAGACGAGCGGGGCCACCCCATGAGCGATTTGCGTCGGGTCCGGCGGCTGCTCCCCTACCTGCGCCGCGACCGGCGCCGGCTCGCCACAGCACTGACCATGCTGATCCCGGTGGCAGCCGCCAGCGCCGTGCAACCCCTGCTCGTTGGTCAGGTGGTCAGCGTTCTGCGCGGTGAAACCGCCTGGGGTTGGCTGCAGGCCATGCCCACAACGCAGGCGGTCCACAGCTTGATCGGCTTGATGCTGCTGGCGGTGCTGACGCGCCTCGCCCTTCAGGGCAGTCAAAGCTTTCTGGTGCAGAGCATCGGCCAACGGCTCACGGCCAGGCTGCGGACGGATCTGTTCCGCCATTCCCTGGACCTGTCACTGCGGTTTCACGACCGCACGCCGGTGGGCAAATTGCTCACCCGTCTGACCAGCGACGTCGATGCCCTCGCTGAAGTCTTCGGCAGCGGCGCGATTGGCGTTCTGGCAGATCTGGTCACCCTGCTGGTGATCGCCACGCTGATGCTGACGATCGAATGGCGCCTGGGGCTGCTGCTGCTGGCCCTGCAACTGCCACTGACATGGACCGTCATCAAGCTGCAGCAGCGCTACCGCCGCGCCAACTACCGGGTGCGAGAGGAGCTGAGCCAACTCAATGCCGATCTGCAGGAGAACCTCCAGGGCCTGGAGGTGGTGCAGATGTTCCGCAGAGAGCAACTCAACAGTGAGCGTTTCGGGCGCACCAGTTCCCTTTACCGCAAAGCCATCAACGGCACGATCCTTTACGACAGCAGCATCTCCGCCCTGCTGGAGTGGGTGGCCCTGGCTGCTGTGGCCCTGGTGCTTGCGGTTGGAGGCAGTCTTGTCACCGCAGGGGCCATGGGGCTGGGGGTTCTCACCACCTTCATCCTTTATTCCCAGCGGCTGTTTGATCCACTGCGCCAACTGGCGGAGCGGTTCACCCAGATCCAGGGCGGCCTCACGGCCGTGGAACGCATTGGTGAACTGCTTGATGAGCCCCAGGAGATCGTCGAGCGCGGCAAACCCACGCCGGTGCTGGACCAAAGAGCAGCCCATGGCGAGGTGATCTTTGAGGACGTCTGTTTCGCCTACCGGCCCGATGAGCCGATCCTGCAACACCTCAATCTGCACATCACGCCCGGTGAGCATGTCGCTCTGGTGGGACCCACCGGCTCTGGCAAGAGCACGGTCATCCGTCTGCTCTGCCGCCTCTACGAGCCGCAGCAGGGCCGGATCCTGCTCGATGGCACCGACATCCGCGATCTCCCGATCAACGAGCTGCGGCGCCGACTCGGCGTGGTGCTTCAAGACACCTTCCTCTTCAGCGGCAGCGTGGCCGACAACCTCACCTTGGACCGCGAGCTGCCGAGGGCAAAACTCGAGCAGCTCAGCGCTGAACTGGGCCTCAACCCCTTGCTGCAACGTCTGCCGCAGGGCCTCGACACCCCCTTGCGGGAACGCGGCGGCAACCTGAGCTCGGGCGAACGGCAACTGCTGGCGGTCGCCCGGGTGGCCCTGCGGGATCCCTCCGTGCTGGTGATGGATGAAGCCACCGCCTTCATGGACCCCAGCACAGAAGCGACATTGCAACGGGATCTAGGGCGTCTGCTCGACCACCGCACGGCCATCGTGATCGCCCACCGCTTGGCCACTGTGGAAGCCAGCGATCGCATCTTGGTGCTCAAACGCGGCCGTCTGGTGGAGCAGGGCAGCCATCAAGAGCTGCGTCGCCAGGGCGGGCTCTATGCCCAACTGGCCGACCTTCAAGAGCGCGGGCTCGCCACCCTCTGAAGCCAAGGCTCGAGCACCTGCTGCAACGGTCCTGGTTGATCGCGCATCGGCAGATGGCCTGCCCCCTGCAGCACCTCCACTTGATGCTCCGGGGCGAACCCTGCAAGGTGCCGCACATAGAGGGGCTGCATCACACGATCGCGGCTACCAGCGATCCACAGGCTCGGCACCGACAGCTGTGAGACGCGCCTGGGAAGATCGGCCACCGCCTGGCGCTGGGTGCTGTTGATCAGCAGACCGCGGGCAGCCCGGCGGTCCCGTTGGGTCAGCGCCAGCAGGCGACCCACCCGGCGCAACTGGAGGAAGGGCCGGCGCTGATACACCCCGCCCCCCGAACCGATCAGCACCACCCCGCACAATTGCGGCCCTAGCTGCTCGCTGGCGTGCAGAACCACACTGCCGCCCAGGGAATGGCCGATCAGCACCAGGGGTGCGCCATCGGCACGGCGGCTGGCCTCAGCGGCCAGCCAACTGCCGTAGGCCGGCAGTGTCGGCCGCAGACCCTGCGGTCGCCGCGCCTGGCCATAACCCGGCAGGTCGGGTGTCCAGCAGCGCCAGCGAGGCTCCAGCAGCCGCACCAAGGGCTGCCACAACCTGCCGCGCAGCAGCCAGCCATGGGCCATCACCAGCAATGGCAGCGCTGAACTCATCGAATGGGGAAGTCCCTTAGGTTGGTGGTTGTCAATGCCCGGTCCAGGCCGGAGGGCACGGTCCCATGGCCTCGCAGGCAACAACAACAGCCTCGCAGGCGGAACCCCTGCTCGATCGGCTTTACGGCGGCTGGTGGCGTGAGTTGCCCACCAGCAACGAGCGGCTGCGGCTGGTGGCCAGCTTTGAGCGGGAGATCGACCTGGTCGAGCTCGAGCAGCTTTGTGATGCGGTCGGCTGGAGCCGGCGGCCCTTGCGTCGGGTGCGTAAGGCCCTGAGCAACTCGCTGCTGGTGGTTGGTCTCTGGCGGCATGACCCCCGCGTGCCCAAGCTGGTGGGCTTTGCCCGCTGCACCGGGGATGGCGTTCTTGACGCCACGATCTGGGATCTGGCGGTCCATCCCCTCTACCAGGGGTGCGGTCTGGGCAAGGGGATGATGCAGGTCCTGCTTGAGCGCCTGCGGGCCATGGACGTGGAGAAGGTGACCCTGTTCGCCGATGCAGGGGTGGTGTCCTTCTATGAAGCCCAGGGATGGGACCTTGAGCCCCGTGGTGAGCGCTGCGCCTTCTGGTACGCCCGCTAGCGGTAGCGCCGTGCCAGCTCCTGCGGATCGATCCCGCGGCGCCAGGCGGCCCGCAACCTGGCATTGCGCCAACTGCTGCGCCACACACCGAGGCGCCTCCAACGGCGGTCGCTGACCTGCACCGCACCAGCGGCAAGGGCCACACGGCCGATCTGGCCCAGTCGCTGCACCAGATCGAGATCTTCCATCAGTGGCAGTGGCCGGTAGCCGCCGATCTGCTGGTAGTCATCCGCTGCAATCGCCAACCCCTGATCGCCATAGGGGAGGCCACGCCAACGGCTGCGCAGGCCCACCAACCGCTCCAGCAGCCGCAGCTTCCAGCCAAGGCCCCGCACCCGCAAACGGAACGCTGCAGCAATCACCGCTTCTGCAGCAAGCGCCTCCGCCAGCAGCTCCTGCCATTGCTCGGGTAAGCGGGCATCAGCGTGGATGAACAGCAGCCAAGGGCGCGTGGCATGGGCAGCACCGACAGCCAGCTGCAAGCCGCGATTCGCCGCACTGGCATGAACCACATGGGCTCCCATGGCGGCAGCAGCAGCAGCGGTGCCATCGCTGCTGCCGCCATCGACCACCACCACCTGCTCAGGACCCTGCAACTGGCCCAGCAGCAGCGGCAACTGCTGCACCTCCTGCAGCGCAGGGATCACCACGCTCCACTGAGCGCGATCGGCAGCATCAGGCCTCACCACACCAGGGCTCCAGGTCACCGAGCCGATCCAGGTCGTGCTGCTGACGTAACAGCACCGGAGCCAAGGCCAGCTCAGCGGCGCGCGACAGGGTGCAGGCCAGCACCTGATCACCGCCCCAAGGGATGCCGCTGAACAAGCGCCCGCGCTGGTGGGCAAAGGCGGCAGCCGTCAGGCCAATCAGCCAATACCCACCATCGGCCGCTGGACCAACCACCAGGGGCTGGTGCTCCAGCGCTGCAAAGGCCTGCTGCAGATCATCAGCCGAGAGCCCGGGAAGATCACTGCCCACCACAACAATCTGGGCACCGCCATGGCGCAGTTCACGGCCCATCAGCCGTTGCAGGCGCTGGCCCAGGCCACCGGAGCCTTGCTGCTCCCCCAGCGCCAGGGCCCATGTGCCTCCCCTCTGCTGCATCCAACGTTCCGCCTCCGCCTGGGTGTGCCACAGCAGCCGCTGTTGGACCCGAGCTGCTGCCGACGCCCCGATCGCAGCGGCAAGCCGGCTCTTGCAACGACCAGGGCTGGGGCGACGGGCCATCACCAGCAGACGCTGCGGGGGGCGATGACGCCTCAACCCCCTGGCTGCTGCGGCAACTCAGCAGGACGGACCAGCAACTCGCGGCTCTCACCATCGCGTTCGACGATCACCTTGAGCTCCTCGCCCACCTTGGCCGCCTCCACAGCCAGCTGCACCTCGGTGGGGTTATCCACCTCCTGACCGCCGACCGAGAGGATCAGATCGCAGGTCTGGAAGCCCGCTGCCGCTGCAGGGGTGTCCTTGACCACATCGACAATCACCACAGCATTGCGCTCCGGCAATTCGCACTGGTTCCCCGTGGCATTGATCTCGCGGGCCAGCTGGGGGGTCAAGGACTGGAGCCTGACACCCAGGTAGGGGTGGCTGGCGCGACCCCGCTCAAGGATCTGTTGGGCCACCTGTTTGGCTTTGTTGATTGGAATGGCAAAGCTCAGGCCTCCCCCCGGTGCCTGGCGGATGGCGGTGTTGATGCCGATCACCTGACCGCGATCGTTGATCAGTGGACCACCGCTATTGCCTGGGTTAACGGCAGCATCGGTCTGGATATGGGCCACCCGCTGGCCGCCACCGAGGGCGTTCTGCCGGGCCTTGGCACTGACGATGCCCATGGTGACGGTGTTATCGAGGCCCAGGGGATTGCCGATGGCGATCGCCCACTGACCGGGCCTGACATCCGCCGAATCACCCAACGGAGCAACGGGCAGATCCTGCGCAGCCACCTTGACCACAGCTACATCGGTGAGGGGGTCTGCGCCCAGCACCTTGCCGGGATAGCTGCTGCCATCCGGCAAGGTCACCGTCACGGTTCCTGCCCCCTCAACCACGTGGGCATTGGTGAGCAGCACCCCATCGGAGCGGGTGATGAAACCCGAGCCCTGTCCGGCCTGCTGCTGCACCGGTGGTCCTCCACCAAAGATCCCGAGGGGATTGACCACATCACGCTTGGTGTCGATGCGCACAACCGCCGGTCCCACCTCGGCCACGGCATCGGCCACAAAGTTGGTGCCGGGTTTCAGCGGCGTGGCAGCAGGGGCATCGCTGATCTGAGGCGGCTTGGTTTTGGTGGGTTGGCGCAGGCTGGCCTGACACCCAGCCAGCAGACCAAGACAGGCAACAGCGAGGCCACGGGAAAGGAATCCAGGCACAGGCGTGAGGGAAGCAACAAACGGCGATGGAATCAGTATCGCCACATGCGGCGTCAGGCAGAAGGGGCCCCTATATTCGGTCCCCTGGCCAAGGGTGGATCGGTTCTCCAGACGTGACAGCCTCCCCCGCTTTGCCTGACACAACGCTCTGGGACCAGGTCCGCGCTGAGCTGCAGTCCAACCTCAGCAAGCCCACCTTTGAAACCTGGATACGACCTGCCATCTGCGTGCACAGCGAGCGCGGACGCCTGGTGCTGCAGGCCCCGAATCCCTTCGCCGCAGGCTGGCTGCGCCGCAACTACCTGGGCTTGATCGCGGAGGTGGCCAGCGCCATCAGCGGCGGCCCCGTGGAGGTGGCGATTCAGGCTGGCAGCGACGACCAAGCCGAGCTGGAGGGGGCGGCCAGCGCCCCCCTCGAGGCGGTGCCTACCCCGCCTGCAGTCCCTCAGCCCAGCACCCCTGCCGGCAAGCCGCCACGGCTCCAGAGCAACCTCAACCCCCGATACAGCTTTCAGCGCTTCGTGGTCGGGGCCAACAGCCGCATGGCCCATGCCGCCGCTTTGGCTGTCGCGGAATCACCCGGCCGTGAGTTCAATCCCCTCTTCCTCTGCGGTGGGGTCGGCCTGGGCAAGACCCACCTGATGCAAGCCATCGGCCATTACCGCCTGGAGATCAACCCTGACGCCAGGGTGTTTTACGTCTCCACCGAAACCTTCACCAATGACCTGATCCTGGCGATCCGCAAAGACGGCATGCAGGCCTTCCGGGACCGCTACCGCGCCGCTGATCTGATCTTGGTGGATGACATCCAGTTCATTGAAGGCAAGGAGTACACCCAGGAAGAGTTCTTCCACACCTTCAATGCGCTGCATGAAGCCGGCCGCCAGATTGTCATCGCCAGCGACCGTCCCCCCAGCCAGATCCAGCGATTGCAGGAGCGTCTGATCTCCCGCTTCTCCATGGGGTTGATCGCTGACATCCAAGTGCCGGATTTGGAAACACGCATGGCGATCCTGCACAAGAAGGCTGAGCAGGAACAGATGCGCCTGCCGCGGGATTTGATCCAATACATCGCAGGACGCTTCACCTCGAACATCCGAGAACTGGAGGGGGCCCTGACCCGGGCCGTGGCCTTTGCCTCCATCACGGGGCTGCCGATGACCGTGGATGCGGTGGCACCCCTGCTGGGAACCGGCATGCCGGAGGGGGACATCAACCCCAAGCTGGTGCTGGAGAAAGTGGCTGAAGTCTTTGGGGTCAGCACCGTTGAGATGTGCAGCAGCAGCCGCAAGCGCGCCATCAGCCAGGCGCGGCAGGTGGGGATGCATTTGATGCGTCAATGCACCGATCTCAGCCTGCCCAAGATCGGTGAGCAGTTCGGCGGCAAGGACCACACCACCGTGATGTACGCGGTGCAGCAGGTTGAGAAAAAGCTCTCCAGCGACCCATCCCTGGCAGCGCAGGTGCAGCAGGTGAAGGACCTGCTGCAGATGAATTCCAGGCGGCGCTAATCCACCAGTGCATCAATGCTGGCGGCAAAGGCGTGGTCCGCCTCCGTCACCACCGGATCATCACCCTCGCTCACTGGGGCCAGGGTGAGATTCACATAGGTCCGCCCAAAACTGATGTCTGGATAACGCGATTGCTGCTCGGAGAGCTGCTCGAGGCGCTCCAGAAACAGACGCGTTGCTTCGTAGTCACTGAACTCGAGTCGTCGCTCGAGCCGCTCCGGACGCTGCCGGTGAGTCCAGGGTTGGTCCATCAAGGGAACCTACCCCAAGGCGTTGGTGCGCGCCTCACTCAGGCGCGTGGCCCACGCGAGGGCATAGGCAGCATTGGCAGCCTGCTCATGAGCGTCAGCGGTATCCAGCGCATGGGGAAATGTTCCTTTGATGGCGGCGTTGGTGACGCAGAACATCGATTTCTGGAAGCTCTGGCAGATCTTGACCCGCACATCACCCTCGCCGCGGCCGCGGTCGCGGTACCACTGGTGCAGCCGCTCTGGCAGATGGCGGAACATGTCCTGCATGCACAGGCTGGGGGGGATGCCAGCTCCCATGCTGGGCAGGGGATCAGCAAAGAGGGCCCCGTACTGGAACGTCTCCTTGTCCGGTGAGATTTGTCGTGCCTGGGCGTTGAATGAAATGGTGCCGAGGAATGGTGTGCCCCGCAGAAAAACAGCTTCCACGTAAGGCACAGCCACATCGACGAGGAAGGTGAGGTTCGCCTCAGGAGGCAGCACCCAGAAGTGCTTGCCGTTCACGTCCACGCCATAGGTGATGGGATTACCGGCTGCTGCCACCAACCGATCACGAATGAAATCCACCACACCAGCAATGCTGGTGACCTCACCGGCTTTTTCGGCTTCTGAAAGATCAATGAACAGATCGCTCATGATCCGCCAGAATTGGCCCAAGGCATGGGTTGTGGCGGCCGTTCGGATCAGTTCAGGCAGGAACTGCGGGAACAGCGGATGCAGCAGGGTCGGGAGAGGATCCAGATTGCGGCGCTTGTGATTGATGATCGCAGCGCAGCGCAGCTCGAAATCAGGACTGTCGAAATAAGCATCCATCCCACCGGTGCCATGCCACAGCATGGCCCGCATGCAGTACTCGGCGTATTCGAAATTGATGCGGTCGTGCCAGAAGTGACGCCAGAGTTTCGCTGGTGAAAGATCCCCATCGAGAAAACGGAACACCGGGAAGGGATTGAGGAACTGCTTCTCGGCCTGAAAGATGAGATTGATGCTGTAAGCATCAAGCACTTCGCCGTAGCTGCGAAGCACATCAACAACCTGAATCAAATGATCAGGCGTGTCCTCGAGCAGGGTCTGGTTGCTGAGCAGTTTTTGCTGCAGCTGCTCGATACCGGGATGGGGGCCGGCCTGGACCAGGTTGGCGGGAATAACTGGCATCAGCCCAGACCTCCATGCAACTGCGACAGAAGCTGCGTCGCAGAGTCACTGATGCGGGCCAGACCAGAGGGCAGGATGCCGATGCCGATGACAGAGAGCGCCAGGGCCAGCGCTGGGACGGTCTCGCGCGGAGCAACCGGCAACAACTGCACATCGAGGCGCCCGTCCTCGATCGGATCGGTTTTGGGGGTCACCGCCAGACGCCCAAAGAAGGCGCGGTTCACCAGCAACAGGAAATACACAGCGGTCAGACCAGAACCGACGATGCAGAGCAGTGTGGCAAGCGGAAAAGCCTGAATGCTGCCGCGGAAGACCAGAAATTCGGAGATGAAGCCCGCCATCCCTGGCAGGCCGGCACTGGCCATCACGCCAAGAATCATCAATGTGCCGGTGAAAGGAAGGCCTCGCTCAGGATTGAGCAGCCCGCGGAGCACCTCCAGATCGCGGGTGCCGGTCTTGCGATAAACGATCCCTACCAGCAAGAACAGCAGGGCCGAGATCACCCCATGACTCACCATCTGGAAGACGGCGCCCAAGAGGGCGGTGGGGGTGGCGGCGGCTACAGCAAGCAGCACATAGCCCATGTGGCCGACGGAACTGAAGGCCACCATGCGCTTCATGTCGCGCTGGGCAATGGCGGCCAAAGAGCCGTAGAGCACCGAGATGGCCGCCCAGATGGCCAGGCTTGGAGCGATCAGGGGCCAGACATCGGGGAAGAGACCGAGACAGAAGCGAATCAGGCCGTAGGTGCCAAGCTTCAGCAGCACCCCGGCCAGCATCACGGAGACCGGAGTCGACGCCTGGGTGTGCGCATCCGGGAGCCAGACGTGGAAGGGAGCCAGGGGAATCTTGATGCCAAAGCCGATCAGCAATGTGATCAACAGCACCAGCTGCGTCACCACCGGCAGCTGGTCGGTGAGCGCCGGGGTGATGTCGAAATTCACGCTGCCGTTGACAAAGGCGAGGCCAAGGAAAGCCGCCAAGATCAGAAACCCGGAGATGGCCGTAAAGATCAGGAACTTGGTTGAGGCGTAGGCACGGTTGGCACCGCCCCACACGGCGATCAGCAGCCAGAGGGGGATCAGCTCCAGTTCATAGAAGATGACGAACAGCAGCAGGTTGTCGGCCAGAAACGCTCCATTCACCGCCCCGCTGATCAAAAGGAGCATGGAGAAATAGAGCCGAGGCCGCTGACTGATCTGGCGGGTGCAGATAGCAGACACCAGTGTCAGGGCGGCATTGATCAGGACCAGGGGCAGCGATAGGCCATCAACGGCGAGGCGGTAGTCCAGGCCAATGCTGCTGATCCAGGAAAAGGACTCCTGCAGCTGGGGGCCGCCATTGGCTGGATCAAAGGGGATCAGCAGCGCGACAGCCAACAGAAGCTGCAGCGTGAGGAACACAATGGCGATCGCCCGCATGCGGGTGGGCGGCAGGCTGCTGGGCAGCAGCAACAGGGCCAGACCCCCAATGAAGGGGATCAGCAGCAGTGCGCTCAACATCAGGCGACCCTCCACCAGATCAGGCCGGACAACAACAGAACAATGGCCAACAAAACGGTGAGGACATAGGACTGGGTCTGGCCGCTGACAGCAAGCTTGAGACCTTCTGCTGAGACCAATGAGGCGGAGCCAATGCGGTTCACCAGGCGATTGACCACCTGGCGATCAAAGGCATCGGTCATACGCGCGATGAAGGCAACAAAAGCAACGATGGTGGAGCGATAGAAGCGCTCGGTGTAGAAGTCGTAGGCCAGCAGATCCTGCACGGTGCGCAGGGGTTTGAGCACCGAGCGTGACCAGAACTTATCGAGCGGAATCAACGAACCGACCAGTGAGCCCAGGGCCCCACTGAGCACCACGAGCGAGACGCTGCTGGAGCTCACCGTGTCCAGGCTTGGCGTGGAGTAGATGCTGCGGAACACCAACGGCACCAGCAGCACCAAGACCGCCAGGCTGACCATCGGCAGGGCCATGAACCAATTGACCTCCGGTGTGCGCCGGGTCTTGGGGTGGGGCGTGTCAAGAAACACCTGACGGAACACCCGCACCAGATTGAACGCCGTCAGGCCATTGGTGAGCAGCACCACCGGCACCAGCCAAGGCGCTGAGCCGTTGAGACCATCAATCAGCAGGCCGAAGCACCAGAAGCAACCCAGCGGCAACAGTCCGGTCAAGCCGGCTCCAGCCACCAGATAGCTGGTGGTGGTGGCGGGCATGCGCGTGCCCAAACCTCCGAGTTCGGTGATGTCCTGGCAATTGGTGGTGGCGATCACACTGCCGACACTCATGAAGATCAGGGCTTTGGCCAAACCGTGGGCGAACAGCAGCAGCACAGCCACCACCGGCTGCTGCATGGCGATGGCGATAAAGACAAGACCCAAATAAGAGGTGGTGCCGTAGGAGAAAGCCCGCTTGATATCCACCTGGGAGATGGCCACCAGGGCGCCACCGAGGGCACTGATCGTGCCGATGATCAAGAGAACATCGATCGCAACAGGCGAGAGCTGCAGCAGGGGCATCACCTTGAGCAGCACCAGGGCACCACAGGTGACCACCGCGGAGTTGCGAAGAATGGACGCAGGATTAGGTCCCTCCATGGCCTCATCAAGCCAGAGGTGCATGGGGAATTGGGCACACTTGCCCATCGGACCTGCAATCAAGCCAAGGGCGATCAGGGTTTCCAGCAACGGACTGATGGAGCCATCAACCCGCACCTCACCGACCCAGGTGTAGAGGTCTTCAAAATCGAGGGATCCAGCCCAGGCCGACAGCGCCACCAAACTCATCAGCAGCAACACATCACCGACACGCTTGGTGAGGAAGGCGTCCCTTGCGGCGGTGACCACCAAGGGCTGGGCATACCAGAAACCAACCAGCAGGTAGGTGGAGAGCGTGAGCATCTCCAGCACGAAATAACTCAAGAAGAGATTGCTGCTCAGTACGACGCCGGCCATGGCCCCTTCAAAAAAGCCAAGCAGGGCATAAAAACGGGCCAGAGACCACTCTTTGTCGAGGTAGCCCAGGGCAAAGAACTGCCCCAGCAGACTCATGATCGTGACGAACTCCAGCGCCGCCAGATTCGTCAACGTCAGATCAAAACCGATGTTGAGCTCAAGCCCGGCAGCATTGAACCAGGGCCACTCGAGCAGCACAGCACCGTTTTGTTCCACCCAGCTGAGCAGCACAGAACCGTGGATGACCCCGGCCATGGTGAGCAGCAGGTTGATGTAGGCAGCAGGCCGCGGGCCATTGCGTTTGACCAGGCCTGTAGCCCATGGCAGCGCCAGCAGCATGCCGCTGAAGCCGTACAGCGGAATCAGCCACGCCAGCTGGATTGAGAGTGGGAGCTCGGCAGTCAAACGACGAGGTCGGCTGGGGGACGGAAAATCTATCGAGAATCAGAAGCGGGCTCGCTCCTGCCGTTGCAGGGGAGGACGCAATTCGCTCAACCAGCGGGTGATGTCCCCACTGTGATGCTGTTCTTCCTCCAAAAGAGCCTGGAAGAACTCGGCATGAATGGTGTCTCCGATCAGTCGACAAAAGCGCGTAGCTTCTGCGTAATGAACAATCAGCTGATCTTCGAGCTGACGGTTTAGTTCGAGCAGGCCAGGCAGATCTGTAGCTGTTGACACCGGTTGCAGCTGGGATGCAGCAGGCGCAACGCCCAGGGCGATCATTCGCTTGACGATGCGCTCGCTGTGCTGCATCTCTTCGACCGTTTCACGGCGGAATCGATCCGAACCGGATGCATCGCCCCATGCCTCCAGCAAGGAGGCATGGGTCAAGTACTGCTGGACTGCGGTGAGCTCCAGGCTGAGAGCTCGACCGAGGGCCGCCAGAACGCGTGGATGTGCGGTCCCCATCAATCTCAGCTACGGCGTGCGCCGCTGGCGGTCAGGGCCGGCTCCACCTCACTGTGGGGGCGAGCAATGATGTGGGCAGCAACAAGGCCATCACCCACACGCTCACAGGCATCGGCACCAGCCCGCACAGCAGCGTTTACCGCCCCGGTCTCCCCGCGAACCATCACGGTCACGTAGCCACCGCCAACAAACTCACGGGCCAACAGCGTCACTTCGGCGGCTTTGGTCATGGCATCGGCAGCCTCGATGGCGGGCACAAGGCCGCGGGTTTCGATCATGCCGAGGGCAATGCCCTGCACGGAGTCAGTCATGGCGGTGGAAGGAGACGTGGATGGGGGCTTACGAGAAGGGCTGCTGCTGGCTCGGGACGCAGTACCCGAGGCCGCTGCAGACGATGCCGCAGCTTTGGCTGGTGCAGAGGTTGTCTCGGCCGCAGCGGCGGACAGCGCCTTGGCTGGCTCACTCACAGCCGATGTTTTGGCCGTTGTGGAGCGGCTGCTGGCCGTTCGGCCAGTGCTGCTGCGGCGGCTGGAGGGCTGACGGCTGGAAGGCTGGCGAGGGGTGGGGGTAGCCATGGCGTTGGGTGGGAGCGATTGGCGGGGCGAAAGGAGAAGAAATCAGGTCTGGGTCAGCCGTCAGGTGCCCAGAAATCAATGATCCCGCCGATGGTGAGGTCCGTCTGGACTTTGGGATCAGGGCAGGCAAAGCGGGCTGCTGAGCCGCTGGCCGTGAAGACCCAATTGCCAGGGGAGGCACCGACAGGATCAACGGCCACCAACTTTTTGCCTTTGTTGTTGCGCAACACCCTCAGGTTCATGTGGTCAAGACCACCCACCCGGTAGGAGCACACCAATGAGCCGACCACCTGCATGATCTCCATCAGCTTTTCGCCGGGGGTGTGCCCGGGGCAGAGGCCGGCGGCGCTGCGGCAGCCGGGGCACTGGAACTGGAGGGCTTTGGAGGATCCGGCTCCCAGTGGTCGATGATCCCAACGATGGTGAGATCACTGGGATAGGACTTGCTGCCGGCGGCCTCACGCGCTGCGGAGCTGCCAACGCAGATCACCCAGTCCCCTGGCTTGGCACCAACGGCATCAACAGCGACTTTCTTGGAGCTGCCGTCCTGCACCACCTGAAGGTGTTTGTGCTCAAAATCCGGAATCCGATTGGTGGAGACCAGGGGTTTGATGACCTTGACGATGAGCATGATCAGTGACCTCCAGGGGCTGTGGTGGTGATGGTGGTACGGACGGTCTCACTCGGTGCCAAGCCGTTGCGATCGCGCACCGAGAGGAGCAAATGCAGCAGCCCCTGCTTGTAGAGATCGCTGTAGCGGCTCTGCAGGGCCTGCATCACCCGCTCGCCGCTGCGGATGGCTCGCTCGCGGGCTCCGGGAACGGAACTGCGGTAGTCGAAGCGCACCACCATCGGGATCGGCAACCCACGCGAGACGTTCAAGCCCGTGAAGATCTTGACGCCGACATCAAGATCAGCCGAGCCCTCCTCCACCGTCTCCATGTGGGCGAAGTAGGTGAGGTTGCGCAG
>CENU01126730.1_pt1 | contig 40035 bp, 29 predicted proteins | sample 361331 | NCBI WGS metagenome assembly CENU01 (sample SAMEA2619766, study PRJEB7988) | marine metagenome | isolation source: saline water (ENVO:00002010), including | reverse complement strand
CATAGAACGCGTCGAAACTTTCCTGATACAACGCCCGAAAGGGCAGGTGAAACCAACCTAAAAGAAATGGCAAAAATGGCTATTAATGTCATTGATTGGATGGTTATCGAGCCTATGGGCGGCACCTTGAGTGCTGATAATAATTATTGGATAATAAATAAATAATACATATATATCAGTAATATAAGATACTATTCTAATCTAAAGTATAACTAATTATTTCATCTAAATGAGACTGCTCAGTCATAGTTTTAAGTTTACTCCAAGACCAAATTTGGACTAGTATTTATAGGCTAAGGTGAGATGTTATTAAGGAGCCAGCCACCATGACAGTCTACAAGGTTCCTCAACAGGAATTGCAGTTTGTACTAGAGCATCTAGTGAATTATTCAAAACTCTGCACCCTGCCGGGTTTTGAAGAATCTGGGCAGGATATGGTTGCAGCTATTTTGCCTGAAGCAGCAAAATTCTTCGAGCAAGTGGTGGCACCCACTAATTGGGCATCCAATACCCAGCCAGCCTATCTCGAATCTGATCGAGTTATGACTTCCCCAGCCTTAGATGGTGTTTATCAACAAATGGTTGAGGCAGGCTGGTGTTCCCTCAGTGGTGCAACAAAGTATGGTGGTGCTGGTTTTCCTGGGGTAATTGATGCAGTAGTGCAAGAAATGCTGCAGTCGGCCAATGTTGGTTTCAGTTTATTGCCTACCCTGACTCGCGGGGTTATTCGCGCATTAAATAGTTATGGCTCGGAGCAACAAAAAGACCAGTATCTAGAAAAATTAATTTCAGGGGTATGGTCAGGCACCATGAACCTCACTGAATCTCAGGCGGGTAGTGATTTATCGGCGGTAAAAACTAAGGCTATTCCGGCGGATGACCACTATCTTATTAGCGGTCAAAAAATCTACATCACCTGGGGTGACCACGAGCAAGCTGAAAATATCATTCACCTTGTGTTAGCCCGTCTGCCTGATGCGCCCGAGGGAAATGAGGGTATTTCCCTGTTTTTAGTGCCTAAATATACTCTTAATGATGATGGCAGTATCGGATCGCAAAATGATGTAAAGGCCGTAGGTGTTGAGCATAAGTTAGGTATTCATAGTAGTCCCACCTGTACTTTAGCCTTTGGTGATAATGGTGGAGCAATAGGCTATTTAGTTGGGCCAAAAAATCAAGGCCTTATGTGCATGTTTAGTATGATGAACCATGCGCGATTAGCTGTAGGTCATCAGGGTGTATCGTTAAGTGAACGCGCCTATCAGCAGGCGGTTGAGTATGCCAGTCAAAGGGTTCAGGGTACGGTTCAAGGAATCGAGGGCCGTGCACCCATCATTCATCACCCAGATGTAGTGCGTATGCTTGCTCAAATGCGGGCTTTAACCGAGGGCGGAAGGGCAATATCACTTTACGCCATGACTGCCGAAGATCGCAGTACTCATCATCAAGAACAGCAAACAAGAGAATTATGTGCCCAGCGAGTAGAGATAATGACACCATTGGTAAAGGGCTGGTGTACCGAAATGGCAATGGAGACTACATCTCTAGGGGTTCAGGTGCATGGTGGTATGGGCTTTATCGAAGAAACAGGCGCCGCCCAACATATGCGTGATGCGCGTATATTACCGATTTATGAGGGCACTAATGGTATCCAAGCATTGGACTTTATAGGTCGCAAATGTCTTCGCGATAAAGGCAGTGGACTACAACAGTTAATCACTGAAATGACCCAAACTGTTGATGATTGTGATATTGAGTCGAAATCCATTAAAACCCTGCTGGACAACCTTATAAATACTATTGACCAGTGCCAACTTGCTCTTGAGCATATTTTACAGGCGCCTCACAAAACCTCCTTTGTGGCCTATCAATTTATGATGCTGTTTGGCAATTCAATTGCCTATTGGCAGCTAGTGATACTGGCCTGTGCGGCACAGCGAAAGATACAAGCAGGGGACACAGATCAATTTTTGAGGCAAAAAATAGCCACAACCCAGTTTTATAGCGCCCAAATACTACCGCGAAACCATATGCACTTAGAGGCCATTATTTCTGATGTAAAATTTGTCGATGATCTTAATTTTGAAACCCATTAAAACCTTTTAAGGGCTTAAAACTAAGCCTATCACTGAGGCAATTGTGATAATAAATAGTAAAGTAAACACAATGCCGCCAATAATAAATACAAGCGGATTGCCTTGCTCAAAATCTCGGGTACGGTTTTTATCACTCTGAACGCCAATTGCTGCGGCTAAAATACTTTTAATCACGGCAATAAGGCTAGGCTTCTGTTTGTTTTGCGATGAGTTGGACATGGTTTAATCCAAAATTGGGCTCAACCAGCGCTCAAGCTCATTAATTGGCATAGCTTTTCTTTGCGCAAGCGACTCAAGCTGGTCCCTATCGATTTTACCGGTATTAAAATACTTGGACGCCGGATGACCAAAATACCAGCCGCTTACCGCGGCAGCAGGGCTCATAGCAAAGCTATCGGTTAATTCTAGCCCAGTGTGTTCGGTAGCATTTAGCAATTCAAATAGGGCTGCCTTCTCAGTATGATCAGGGCAGGCGGGATAACCGGGAGCAGGGCGAATACCGCGGTATTTCTCCTTGATCAGCGCCTCATTATCCAGAGCTTCATCGGCGGCATAACCCCAGTATTCACGGCGTACGCGCTCATGTAAATGCTCGGCAAAGGCCTCGGCTAAACGATCGGCTAAGGCCTTGACCATAATTGCATTGTAGTCATCCTGTTGGGCCTCATACTGCTCGGCCAACTCGTCGGCACCAATACCTGTAGTGACCGCAAAGCCGCCGATATAATCCTTAATGCCGCTATCTTTGGGGGCAATATAATCCGCAATTGACAGCAACTCTTCGCTGGCACCCGGTTTTTGAATTTGTTGACGGATATGATGAACCGTTGCCAGCTTAGACTTGTCGGCTGGGTCGTATATCTCAATATCATCGTGGTTGACGCTATTGGCTTCCCATAGACCAAATACTGCGCGCGCAGTAAGTCTTTTATTATCAATAATATCTTTAAGTAATACCTGTGCGTCTTCAAATAGGTTTTGCGCGGCTTCACCCACTACCTCATCGTTAAAAATCTTTGGGTATTTGCCCACCAGATCCCAAGTGATAAAAAATGGTGTCCAATCGATATAGGGCACTAAAGTTTCAAGTGGGTAATCATCTAATACGTTAACCCCGAGTTGCTTGGGAATATCTGGGTTAAAGTCGCGCCAATTTAACTGTGGTTTTTGCTTAACCGCATCCTCATAGGCAAATAATGTGCCCCTTGAGGTCCGGTTGGCGGTGCGCAATCTAACTGCGTCATAGTCTTTTTGGATTTCCGCCACAAAGCCATCGCGGCTATCATCACTGATCAACTTACTGGCCACGCCCACGGCGCGAGAGGCATCAGAGACATAGATTACCTGATTCTCTTGGTAAGTGGGGGCGATCTTAACCGCTGTATGCGCTTTCGATGTAGTAGCACCACCGATTAATAGGGGCACAGAAAAGCCCTGACGCTGCATTTCCTTGCCCAGATGCACCATTTCATCAAGGGATGGGGTAATCAAGCCAGAAAGACCGATAATATCCACCTGTTCTTCCTTGGCGATCTGCAGGATTTTTTCAGCGGGCACCATCACCCCTAGGTCGATTACCTCGTAGTTATTACATTGCAACACCACACCCACAATATTTTTACCAATATCATGAACATCGCCCTTAACTGTAGCCATTAATATCTTGCCATTACTTCTGGCAGCTTCATCCTTTTCATCTTCAATATAGGGCTGAAGATAAGCAACGGCCTGTTTCATTACTCGCGCAGACTTAACCACCTGAGGAAGAAACATCTTACCTGAACCAAAAAGATCGCCGACAATATTCATACCGTCCATCAGTGCGCCCTCAATGACTTCGAGGGGGCGATTGGCGGCGAGGCGAGCCTGTTCAGTATCCTCTTCGATAAACGCGGTAATACCTTTAACCAGAGCATGTTCCAAGCGACGATTAACGTCTGCTTCGCGCCAGCTTAAATCTTCAGTAGTTTTCTTGGCAGAGCCGTCGCCGCGATAATCATCGGCAATTGCCAACAGATTTTCCGTGGCTTCATCATTGCGGTATAGCACCAAATCTTCAACAGCATCACGCAGTGCAGGGGGCAACTCGTCGTACACAGCCAATTGACCGGCATTAACAATACCCATACTAAGACCCTCGCGGATAGCATGGAATAAAAAAGCAGAATGAATTGCTTCCCTAACGGGATTATTGCCCCTGAACGAGAACGATACATTGGAAATTCCCCCAGACACTAATACGTGGGGCAGGTTTTGCTTTATCCAGCCGGTAGCCTCGATAAAGTCCAAGCCATAGCGTTTATGTTCTTCGATACCTGTGGCCACCGCAAATACATTGGGGTCAAAAATAATATCTTCCGCTGGAAAGCCCACCTGATTGACCAGAATATCGTAGCTACGCTGACAAATTTGTTGGCGGCGCTCAAGATTGTCCGCCTGACCCTCTTCATCAAAAGCCATCACCACAATTGCTGCACCGTATTTCTTACATAGGTGCGCCTTGTCGACAAATTCCGCTTCACCCTCTTTAAGGCTAATAGAATTGACCACCGACTTACCCTGGATGCATTTAAGTCCAGCTTCGATAACCTCCCATTTGGAGGAATCCACCATAATCGGCACTCGAGAAATATCTGGTTCCGAGGCAATTAAATTAAGGAATTTCACCATTGCGGGAATGGCTTCTAACATTCCCTCATCCATATTTACATCGATAATCTGCGCGCCATTTTCCACCTGTTGAAGGGCAACCTGAAGTGCTTCATCGTAATTTTCTTCAAGTATTAGGCGTTTAAATTTAGCTGATCCTGTGACATTACAGCGTTCACCAACATTCACAAATAAGGAATTTGTATCAATGGTGAACGGCTCCAAACCAGAAAGGCGACAGGCAGGTGCAATTTCAGGAATTTTACGTGGTTTAATAGGGGCAACAGCCTCTGCAATCGCCTTAATATGCTCAGGGGTAGTGCCACAACAACCGCCAACAATATTAAGTAAACCCGACTGCGCGAATTCTGCAATAGTCTTTGCCATTGCCTCAGGTCCTAGATCATAGCCACCAAACTCATTGGGTAATCCAGCATTGGGGTGAGCAGTTACCAGTGTATCTGCCACATTGGATATTTCTAATAGGTGAGGGCGCAACTCATCGGGGCCCAGCGCACAGTTTAAGCCAACACTTACAGGATCACTATGGCGTACCGAATTCCAAAAAGCCTCGGGCGTTTGCCCCGACAATGTACGACCACTGGCATCAGTAATGGTGCCACTAATCATGATGGGCAAATAGGTGTCTAGCTTTTCGAAAACGACCTGTACCGCAAACAGCGCCGCTTTAGCGTTAAGCGTATCGAATATGGTTTCCACCATAATAATGTCGCAACCACCTTCGATTAAAGCTTGTGTTGATTCACAATAGTCCTCAACCAATTGATCAAAAATTACATTACGCGCACCGGGATCATTAACATCCGGCGACAAGGAGGTGGTTTGGCTAGTAGGGCCTAAAATACCAGCGACAAATCGCGGTCGCTCTGGGGTAGAAAACTCATCGGCCGCCTGTCGTGCCAATTTGGCAGATTCGAGGTTAATCTCCGCAGAAATAGACTGCATATTGTAATCAGCCTGAGAGACGCGGGTTGAGTTAAAGGTATTGGTCTCAATAATATCCGCGCCAGCATCGAGATAGGCGCGGTGAATATCCAGAATAATATTGGGCTGAGTCAGACTTAATAAATCGTTATTGCCCTTAATCTCTGAATCCCAGTCGGCAAAGCGCTGGCCGCGAAAATCGGCTTCCTCAAGACTATGCTGTTGAATCATAGTACCCATGGCACCATCAATCAGCAGAATTCTCTGTTGTGCGGCCTCCACTAGGGAAATATAATTTTCATTTAAACAAGTCTTACGCATATTATGCTCAAGAGCCTTTATTCATTAATCTATCAAAATATTTTGATGGATGCGCATCATACCAGTATTTTTCAAAAAGAAAAGTTTTGTTTAGACCTTGCATGCCGTAAAATATGCAAACTTCTACACTGGTTTGGGTTAGAATCAATTTCATGGTTAACGTCACTATTACAGAATCAGCTCAGGTCTATCTGGCAGGTCTGCTCGAAAAGCAGAATTGTGAAGGTATTGGTATTCGTATGTTTATCTCTGACCCAGGCACGCCTAAGGCAGAAACCTGTATTGCCTACAGTCGACCGGGCGAACATAACGAAGAAGATACCATTATTGAATATGATCAATTCAATGCGTATTTCGAGGCCCGTAGTATTCCATTTCTAGATGATGCCAAAGTCGATTTCGCCGAGGATAAATTTGGTGGCCAGTTAACAATTAGAGCGCCAAACTCTCGCGTTCCCACGGTAACCGATGACAGTCCCATTGAAGATAGGATTAATTACCTGCTCCACAGTGAAATTAATCCGGGTCTTGCATCCCATGGTGGCAATGTTGCTCTTGTAGCTATTGATGAAGGTTATGCCATACTTGAATTTGGTGGTGGTTGTCAGGGTTGCTCATCAGTCAGTTTAACCTTGAAAGAGGGGGTGGAAAAAACCCTGTTGGAAAAGATTCCTGAACTAAAAGGAGTAAAGGATTCTACCGATCATACAGATACCAGTAATGCCTATATGTAGGATTAAAGGTTAATTTAGTAAGTTACAAAAAACCCCGCAGAAGCGGGGTTTTTTGTATAGCTTTAAATAGATCTTAGCTAACTTCTACAATCTGCTCGGCGGCGATGGTTTTACCCTGCTCGGCAGATTTCTGGAACGATTCAATCTGATCAAAGTTCATATAGCGATAGATTTCGTCGGCCATTGAATCGATTTTACCCGCATACTGCATATATTCTTCTGGAGTAGGCAAGCGTCCCAAGATGCCGCCTACGGATGCTAATTCAGCTGATGCCAAATAAACATTAGCGCCATCACCTAAACGGTTGGGGAAGTTGCGGGTAGAGGTTGATAGCACTGTAGCACCAGCTAGAACACGCGCTTGGTTACCCATACACAGCGAGCAACCGGGCATTTCAGTACGCGCGCCCACTTTGCCGTAAATATTGTAATAGCCTTCTTCCATTAGAGTATGAGCATCCATACGTGTGGGCGGGCAGATCCAGAATCTGGAATCCACAGCGCCGGCCTCATCTAGTAATTTACCAGCGGCACGGAAGTGGCCAATATTGGTCATGCAAGAGCCAATAAAGATCTCATCAACCTTGTCACCAGCCACTTCGGATAAAAGCTTGGCATCATCTGGATCATTGGGGCAGCAAACGATAGGCTCTTTAATATCGGCAAGATCGATTTCGATAACCGCGGCATATTCTGCATTGGCATCAGCAGACATTAGACTTGGGTTGGCTAGCCATTCTTCCATTTGGCGCACACGGCGTTCTAGGGTTCTTACATCGCCATAGCCCTCGGCAATCATCCAGCGCAATAGGGTGACATTAGAGCGCAGGTATTCAGCAACTGAATTCTCGCTTAACTTAATGGTACAGCCAGCGGCTGAACGCTCTGCTGACGCATCAGAAAGCTCGAATGCCTGTTCAACAGTTAGGCTTTCAATGCCTTCACCTTCAATTTCTAAAATACGTCCAGAGAAGAAATTCTTTTTGCCTTTCTTCTCAACCGTTAATAAGCCTTCTTTTATGCCGTAGTAGGGGATTGCATGAACGAGATCACGCAGTGTAATACCCGGCTGCATTTTGCCCTTAAAGCGCACTAGAACTGATTCTGGCATATCCAAGGGCATAACACCGGTAGCAGCGGCAAAAGCCACAAGGCCAGAACCACCGGGGAATGAAATACCCATAGGGAATCTAGTGTGGGAATCACCTCCGGTGCCCACAGTATCTGGTAATAGCATGCGGTTAAGCCAGCTGTGAATAATGCCATCGCCGGGGCGCAGTGAAACACCGCCGCGATTCATAATAAAGTCGGGTAAGCTATGCTGGGTGTCGATATCAACCGGCTTGGGGTAGGCCGCGGTATGACAAAATGACTGCATTACCAAGTCCGCAGAAAAACCGAGACAAGCGAGATCTTTAAGCTCATCGCGAGTCATGGGTCCGGTAGTATCCTGAGAGCCCACAGTGGTCATTTTGGGTTCGCAGTAGGTGCCAGGGCGAACACCATCGACACCACAGGCTTTACCCACCATTTTTTGTGCCAGCGAAAAGCCCGCTTTTGATTCTAGCGGGGTTTCTGGCTTGCGAAATACCTCAGAGACTGGGAGCCCTAAGTGCTCTCGAGCTCGCTGAGTTAAGCCGCGGCCCACAATCAGGTTAATTCGACCATCAGCCTGGACTTCATCAAGAATGACCTCTGATTTGTGCTCAAACTCACAGATAATACCGCCAGCTTCATTAAGGATTTGCCCGTCATAGGGGCGAATTTCAATAATATCGCCATAGTGAATATCATCGACTGGCGCTTCAAATACCAAGGCACCGGCATCTTCCATAGTATTAAAGAAAATTGGCGCTACTTTATTACCTATACAGATACCGCCTGAGCGCTTATTGGGTACGCCAGGCATATCTTCACCAAAGAACCAGAGTACCGAGTTAGTGGCTGATTTGCGCGAGGAGCCAGTACCCACAACATCACCAACAAAGGCTACGGGAAGACCTTTAGATTTAATCTCTTCAATCTGTGCCATAGGCCCTGTAACGCCGTGCTCTTCGGGGTTTAAGCCGTCACGGGTCATTTTGTACATAGCTTTAGCATGTAGCGGAATATCAGGTCGCGACCATGCGTCCTGCGCAGGGGAGAGGTCATCGGTATTGGTTTCGCTAGTGGCCTTAAATACCACAGCTTTTATGCTTTGTGGGACGGCATCATTGCCAGTAAACCATTCGGCATCAGCCCAAGACTGTATGACCGATTGTGCCTGTGCATTACCCGCATCGGCTTTTTCCGCCACATCATGGAATGCATCAAATACTAGAGTTGTTGCTTTAAGTTGATTGGCGGCTAATTCGCTGAGTTCGCTATCGTCTAAAAGTTCAACTAGGGTTGCCACATTATAACCACCGTGCATGTTGCCCAGTAGTTCAACAGCAGCGGCCCGACTAATAAGCGGCGAGGTGGTTTCGCCATTTACAATGGCGCTTAAAAAGCCAGCTTTAACATAGGCGGATTCGTCGACCCCCGGGGGTACACGATTAGCAATTAGATCGAGTAAAAATGCTTCTTCATTTGCCGGTGGATTCTTTAAAAGTTCAACTAAATCAGATGTCCACTCTGGGCTTAATGGCTTAGGTGGGACACCTTCTAATTGACGTTCTTTAACATGGGCGCGATAGGCTTCTAACACTGAATACCTCATATATAACAATAGGTTATAAGATTTAAATAAATTAAATCTTAGGTTTACAGGATGGTATGAAATAATTCTACGCCAATTTGTAGTTTTTTTACAGAAGAGAGTGCAGTTATAGCGTGGTTTTTTAAATATAAATAATTCAACCGAGGATCAAAAATTATTCTAATTAGGCTGTTAGTTAATGACTGATAGTTTATAATTCAGGCTTTTAAATTACACCGTTAGTTCCTTATGACTGTTGTCCAAGAAATTGAAGATTTCCTACCCTGTAATACACCGCAATTATGGATTGAAAATGCCCTAGCTAATTCTGAATTAATGCTTATTGATCATGCTAATTGCGAAAAGAAAGCTGCTAGTACTGCCCTAAATTTGATGTATCGTTATGTAGATAATTTTGACTTATTAAACAAAATGTCGCGTTTGGCGCGTGAAGAGTTGCGTCACTTTGAGCAGGTTATCGCTATTATGAAGCGCCGTAATATCGAATATCGGCAAATAACCGCCTCGCGCTATGCGGTTAAACTTAGAGAAGCAGTGAGAACTAATGACCCTGATAAGCTGGTCGATATACTTATTGTTGGCGCATTAATAGAAGCGCGCTCCTGTGAGCGTTTTGCCAAGATAGCGCCCTATCTAGATGATGAGCTGCAATCGTTCTATTTATCTCTACTTAAATCAGAGGGTCGACACTTTAAAGATTATCTAACGCTGGCGGTTAGCGTTGCTTCTCAACAGGAGGTGGATACTCGTCTAGCGATGTTTTTGAAGATTGAAAAACAGCTAGTAGAGTCGCCAGATACCGAGTTTAGGTTTCACTCAGGGCCCTGTGCTTAGTCCACAAAAAAGGCAGCCATTGGCTGCCTTTTCTATGTTTGCTGTGCTAACTATCTTTTATTGAGTGGCACATAGTCGCGGCTATCAGCACCAGTATAAAGCTGCCGTGGACGCCCGATACGATAGGGGTTGGTAATCATCTCGTTCCAATGGGAGATCCAACCGACAGTTCTTCCTGTGGCAAACATCGCAGTAAACATCTCTATAGGTATGCCCAGCGCTTTAAGAATAATGCCAGAGTAGAAGTCGACGTTGGGGTAGAGCTTCTTGCTCACAAAATACTCATCTTCCAATGCGATGGTTTCAAGCTTCTTAGCTAGTCTAAATAGCGGATCGTTTTCAAGTCCCAGTACCTCAAGCACTTCATTACAGCTTTCGCGCATTACAGTGGCACGCGGGTCGTAGTTCTTATAGACACGGTGCCCAAAGCCCATCAACCTAAATGGATCATTTTTGTCTTTGGCCTTAGCAATATATTCAGCAATATTATCTTCATGGCCAATTTCGTTAAGCATTACCAATACAGCTTCGTTGGCGCCGCCATGGGCAGGTCCCCAGAGGGCCGCAATTCCCGCCGCTATACATGAGAACGGGTTTGCACCTGACGAGCCGGCCAAACGAACCGTTGAAGTTGAGGCATTTTGCTCATGATCGGCATGTAATAGGAAAATACGATCAATGGCCTTGGCTATTGCAGGTTCAATTTTGTAATTTTCACAAGGTGTGCCAAACATCATGTGTAAGAAATTCTCAGAGTAAGACAGAGAATTATCTGGATACATAAAGGGTTGGCCCATAAAGTGTTTGTGGCACATCGCGGCAATGGTTGGCATTTTTGCGATTAAGCGATGGGCAGAAATTTTGCGATGATTTTCGTCATTGATATCGAGAGAATCATGATAGAAAGATGACATAGCGCCAACAATACCGCACATCATTGCCATTGGATGGGCGTCATGGCGAAAGCCGCTAATAAAATTTTCTATCGAGCGGTTTACCATGGTGTGGTATTTAATATTGTTCTCAAAATCCGCTTTTTGTTCTGCGTTTGGAAGATTGCCTTCAAGTAACAAATAACAGGTCTCTAGATAATCTGATTTTTCCGCAAGCTGTTCTATAGGGTAGCCGCGGTGAAGCAGAATGCCTTTGCCCCCGTCGATGTAAGTGATATCAGATTGACAGGCTGCAGTAGCTGAGAAACCTGGATCATAGGTAAAGTAACCATGCCCTCCAAGACTACTAATATCAATTACGTCCTGACCTCGAGTGCCTTCCAAAATTGGGAGGTCGACGGTCAAATCTCCATCTAAAGAGAGAGTTGCTTTGCGATTGGTCATGCATGATCCTCGAGAAATACTGGTGGTGTGTCTGGCTTGAGCCGAGCGGTAAACTATAATTGCTCAGACAAAATTGTCAACTTTATGCGAGTATTTTACCCTAATTTTAGGTTTAAAAAAATAAAAGTTATTGGCGGTTGTTTTTTTACTAGTGCTTCACAATGATTAACTTTGTTTTTTTGTTTCCCTGTAAATTATATTAACTTCATCTGTTTTTGGGGTTCTGTTTGAATTAGAAGGGTGAACTATCTATAATGCCACGCCGTAGCATGTGAGTGGGAATTTATAAAGGTTGTTCGAAGTTTTTAGCTTTATTTACAGTCGCCAACCTCGTCCGCTTAATTAGAGTTTCAATTAAAGAGTTAGTCCACTGTGAAGACAAAAAGACCCGTTAATTTGGACATTGGCTCCATCAAGCTGCCGATAACCTCATATGTATCTATTTTACACCGTATTTCCGGTGTTGTTTTATTTTTTGCAGTTGCTTTGTTGCTCTGTGCTTTTGATTCAAGCCTTGAATCTGAGCAAAGCTTTCAATCCCTAAAGCAATCTCTTTCAAACCCCTTAGTAAAATTTATTATTTGGGCGGCACTGGCCGCACTGGCATACCACTTTTTCGCGGGTGTTAGGCACTTGATAATGGATATTGGTATTGGCGAGGAAAGCTTTGAGTCTGGACGCCGAAGTGCATGGGTGGTTGTGGCTCTAGTATTTATTGTGATTATTTCTTTTTCAGGATGGATTTATCTATGGTGAAACCCCTAACTAGTGTGGGTCGCAGCGGCCTATCTAACTGGCTACTACAGAGAATTTCGGCTCTGATAATGTCTGCCTATCTTATTTTTATGGTAGTTTATTTTTTTGTTAACCCAAGCCCTAGTTACGAGCAATGGCTAGGGTTGCATAGTTCTCTGGCTATTCGTATTTTTAGTCTGTTGACCATTCTGTCAATTGCCGCTCATGCCTCCTTAGGGGTTTGGTGTGTTCTAACGGACTATATAACTGTTCGTTTAATTGGGCCAAAGGCCACACCAATTCGTATGTTTCTACAGTTGGCAATGATTGTCGTAATAACTTTTTATGTGATTTGGACTTTAGATATCCTCTGGGGAATTTAATTAGATGGAAAATATCAGAACAATGAGCTTTGATGGCGTGATCGTCGGCGGTGGTGGCTCAGGTATGCGAGCGGCCCTCCAGCTTTCCCAATCAGGTTACAAAACAGCAGTAATTACCAAAGTTTTCCCTACAAGATCCCATACCGTATCAGCTCAGGGCGGCATTACCTGTGCGATCGCCAGTGATGACCCCAATGACCAATGGCAGTGGCATATGTATGACACTATTAAAGGTTCAGACTATATTGGTGATCAAGAAGCTATTGAACATATGTGTAAAACCGGACCTGAAGCAGTATTTGAGTTAGAGCATATGGGTCTGCCATTTTCACGGAATGATAATGGACGTATCTATCAGCGTCCGTTCGGTGGTCAATCCAAAGAGTTTGGCGAGGGTGGTCAGGCGGCAAGAACCTGCGCTGCAGCTGATCGAACCGGGCATGCTTTGTTACATACTCTGTACCAGGGCAACCTGAAAAACGAAACAGTATTTTTAAATGAATGGTTTGCTGTTGATCTGGTAAAAAATTCTGATAATGCTGTAGTCGGTGTTATCGCTATTAACATTGAAACCGGTGAAACTGTTTATGTGAAGTCTAAGGCCACCGTATTTGCTACGGGTGGAGCAGGGCGTATCTATGCATCTACTACCAATGCGCATATCTGTACCGGCGATGGTATAGGTATGGCGATGCGCGCAGGTTTTCCGGTGCAGGATATGGAAATGTGGCAGTTCCATCCAACCGGTATTCATGGTGCTGGTACTCTGGTAACCGAAGGTTGCCGCGGTGAAGGCGGCTATCTCATAAACAAAGATGGTGAGCGCTTTATGGAGCGTTATGCGCCTAATGCCAAAGATCTGGCAGGTCGTGATGTTGTCGCTCGGTCAATGGTACAGGAGATTCTTGCCGGCCGTGGTTGTGGTGATAATGGTGATCATGTTTTCCTTAAATTAGATCATTTGGGTGAAGAAACTCTAAATGCAAAATTGCCGGGTATTCTTGAGTTGTCTAGAACCTTTGCGCATGCAGACCCTTTGGTTGAACCGATTCCTGTAGTGCCTACTTGTCATTATATGATGGGTGGTATCCCAACCAATGTCGATGGTCAGGCTTTGACTTTGGATGATCAGGGTAATGAGCAGGTGGTTGAAGGTTTTTATGCCTGTGGAGAAGCGGCCTGTGTTTCTGTGCATGGCGCCAACCGATTGGGTGGTAATTCATTGCTTGATTTAGTGGTATTTGGACGCGCCTCTGGTTTGTTTATTGAAAAGCAACTGCGAGAAGGCATTGATCTTAAGGATGCCACCGAAGGTGACATACAAAAAGCGATGTCTGTACTCAATCGAATTAATCAGTCCCAAGAGGGTGAAAAAGCCTCTGTATTAAGGGCAGAATTACAAACGATTATGCAAAATCACTTTGGCGTGTTCCGTCGTGGTGACTTTATGAAAGAAGGTATTGAGAAATTAAAAGCCCTGCGGCCGCGCATTGAAAATGTTCAGCTTAGCGATACTAGCAATGCATTTAATACCGCAAGAATTGAAGCGCTAGAGCTGCAAAATTTGCTAGAAGTAGCTGAAGCAACGGCTATCGCCGCTGAGTGGCGAACCGAAAGTCGCGGTGCCCATGCGCGCGAGGATTTCCAAGAGCGAGATGATGAAAATTGGCTCTGTCATTCTGTTTATTTCCCGCACAATCAGTCAGTTGCCAAGCGGGATGTGAATTTTACCCCTAAAACCCGTGAGGCTTTTGAGCCCAAAGTTCGGTCTTACTAGGAGAGGTATTCAAGTCGATGTTAGAAGTGAGTATTTATCGTTACAATCCAGAAGTTGATTCTGAGCCCTATATGCAGGCGTTTTCTTTTGATACTCAGGGTAAAGATATCATGGTGTTGGACGTACTTGAAAAGCTAAAAGCTGAAGACCCAACTTTAGTGTTTCGTAGATCCTGTCGAGAGGGTGTCTGTGGTTCTGATGGTGTGAACATATCGGGTAAAAATGGTTTAGCCTGTATTACGCCGTTATCTAAAGTGGTAAAAAATAATAAGTTAGTGATTCGTCCTTTGCCGGGGCTACCTGTTATACGCGATCTAGTGATCGACATGAGTCAATTTTACGCTCAATACGAAAAAATACAGCCCTATTTGATTAATAATTCGCCAGCGCCAGACATTGAGCGGCTGCAGTCGCCAGAGGATCGAGCCAAGCTCGATGGCCTTTATGAGTGTATTTTGTGCGCTTGTTGTTCAACGGCCTGCCCATCATTTTGGTGGAATCCTGATAAATTTATTGGGCCATCAGGTCTATTGCAGGCCTATCGATTCCTTGCTGATAGTAGGGATACAGGCACCGAGGATCGACTCGCTAGTTTAGATGATCCATTCAGTGTTTTCCGTTGTCATGGCATTATGAACTGCGTTCAGGTTTGCCCTAAGGGTTTAAACCCAACTAAGGCGATTGGTCATATTCGCAGCATGTTACTATCAAGCGCAACCTGAGTATTGGCTAGCATTAGATATAAAGGGGCTTTTTAGCCCCTTTTTTACGGTTTGTGAATTTAGTGTTATGGATAAAAAGAGCATTTTTGAGTTTAAACAAGCGTGAACACTGCAGGGTTATTTCAAAAACTGGCAAGTTGGGGCTTTATATACATATTTTCGACAAATTATTACTAAATTTATACTAGTTGTTTGTCCAATAAACGTCTAAAATATGCGCCTTAATTTACTGGATGCCGATGTAACCCTACGAGGAAATTTCGCGATGGCAGAAGGCTTAATGGAGCGTTTTTTAAACTCCTCCCACTTTTCTGGTGGAAATGCCGCCTACATAGAAGAACTCTACGAAACCTATTTGCATGAACCTAATAACGTGCCGGAGGAGTGGAGTAGCTTTTTTGACTCTTTGCCGCGCACAAATGGGTCGGTCACACCAGATATTTCTCATGATACTGTGGTTAAGCATTTTGAGTTGCTTGGTCGAAGACAGGCTCGTCCAACGCCGGCGCCAGGTTCTGGTGGCATTCATATTGAACATGAGCGCAAGCAGGTTAAAGTTGTTCAGTTAATAAGTTCCTATCGTTTTCGCGGACATCAAAAAGCCAATCTTGACCCTCTTGGTATTATGAAGCGAGAGCAGGTTCCCGATTTAGACTTACATTTTCATGGTCTTACCGACGCAGATTTAGATACAACATTCCAGTCTGGCCCCCTTTATATGGGCAAGGTTGAAGCAACTCTTCGCGAAATCGTAGAAACTCTTGAAGAAACCTACTGCCAGAGTCTGGGTGCAGAGTTTATGCACATTACCTCTTTTGCTGAAAAGCAGTGGTTGGCCCAGCGTTTTGAATCAGTTCGCTCCAAGCCGACTTATGGCGATGCTGCTCGTATCGATGTTCTAAGCCGTCTAACCGCCGCTGAGGGACTTGAGAGACACTTGGATTCCAAATATCCTGGGACTAAACGTTTTGGTCTTGAGGGGGGTGAGAGTCTTATTCCTCTGCTTGACTGTCTCGTTCACCGTTCAGGCGAATATGGCTGTAAAGAAATTGTTATGGCCATGGCTCACCGAGGCAGGCTGAATGTTCTGGTTAATGTCCTAGGTAAAAACCCTAATGAACTTTTTGAAGAGTTTGAGGGCAAGCGCATGGTGGATACCTCTGGTGATGTTAAATATCACCAAGGATTTTCATCCAATGTGATGACCCCTGGTGGTGAGTTGCACCTAGCCCTTGGCTTTAACCCCTCGCACTTAGAAATTTCATGTCCCGTAGTTATTGGTTCTGGTCGCGCGCGCCAAGATCGTCGCAATGATTCTGATGGTCAGCAGGTTGTGCCAATTTTGATACATGGTGACGCTGCCTTTGCTGGTCAGGGCGTGGTAATGGAAACTTTCCAGTTATCCCAGACCCGAGCCTATAAAACCGGCGGCTCTATTCATATTGTGATTAATAATCAGATTGGCTTTACTACTAGCCGTCAAGAAGATGCGCGCTCGACAGAATATTGCACTGATATTGCGAAGATGGTTCAAGCGCCAATCTTGCATGTTAATGCCGATAATCCCGATGAGGTGATGTTTGCAGCTATGTTGGCTATGGACTATCGCTATGAGTTTGGTAAAGACGTAGTTATTGATTTGGTATGCTACCGCCGTCGTGGTCATAACGAGACTGACGAGCCATCAGCTACCCAGCCACTAATGTACGATGTGATTCGCAAGCATCCGACAGTACGAACTCTGTATGCAGAAAAGCTGGTTAAAGAAAATGTTGTGAGTCAGGCTCAGGCCGACCAGATGACAAACGATTATCGCGCCAGTTTAGATCGCGGTGAATATGTGGTTCACAATCTAGTCAGCGAACCCGATACTAGTTTATTTGTAAACTGGTCTCCCTATCTAGATCATGGCTGGAGAACACCAGCCAAAACAGGGGTTAAATTAAAAACACTGCAGTCAGTCGCGCATAAAATTTCTACTATTCCCGATGGTATTAAAGTTCAACGTCAGGTGGCTAAAATTTATAGTGATCGTCATAAAATGGCTGGTGGCGCACTCCCTCTTAATTGGGGTATGGCAGAACTATTGGCCTATGGCACACTGCTTGAAGAAGGTTATCCAATTCGCCTGACAGGACAGGATGTGGGTCGTGGGACTTTCTCCCATCGCCATGCCGTAGTGTTTAATCAAAAAGATGGAAAAACTCATCTACCGCTAAAATCTTTATTCAAAGATCAGCCGCGCTTTGATATCTATGATTCGATTCTATCCGAAGAGGCTGTTTTGGCCTTTGAATATGGTTATGCGACCACTGCACCCAAAGGGCTGATTATTTGGGAAGCACAGTTTGGTGATTTCGCCAATGGCGCTCAGGTAGTGATTGATCAGTTTATTGCCAGTGGTGAGCATAAATGGGGTCGCCTATCAGGATTAACTATGATGTTGCCCCATGGTTTTGAAGGGCAGGGACCAGAGCATTCATCTGCTCGTCTGGAAAGATTTTTACAGCTTTGTGCTCAGCACAATATGCAGATATCTATTCCTACAACGCCAGCACAAGTTTTCCACTTGTTGCGGCGCCAAGCTATAAGACCTATGCGTCGACCGTTGATTATTTTGAGTCCAAAATGGATTTTGCGGCATAAATTAGCCACATCTTCTCTTGAGGAATTGGCAAATGGTGAATTCCAGAATGCCATCGGTGATACTATTAAACCTAAAGGTGTTAAGCGCGTTATTCTTTGTTCTGGCAAGGTTTACTACCACCTATTAGAGGAGCGTATTGCCCGAGGAATTGATAATATAGCTTTAGTTCGTCTCGAACAGCTATATCCATTTCCCGATGATGAGCTTGAAGAAATTTTGGGTGCTTACACCAATATGGAATCAGTGGTTTGGTGTCAGGAAGAGCCAATTAACCAAGGTGCTTGGTACAGTAGTCAGCACCATATGAAACGCGTTATTCATGCCCTAAAGCCAGAAATAACTCTGAGCTATGTGGGGCGAAAAAGCTTAGCGGCTCCGGCTAGTGGCTATATGTCGGTGCACTTAGAAGAGCAGCATGCATTTATTAATGAAGCTCTAACTTTAGATAATTAAAAAATTAGGAATAGATTAATGGCCATTGAAATTAAGGCACCAACTTATCCAGAATCAGTCCAAGAAGGCACTATTGCTACTTGGCATAAAAAAGCTGGCGATACCGTTGCTCGCGATGAGCTTGTGGTTGATATCGAGACCGACAAGGTGGTTCTCGAAGTGGTTGCTTCTGCAAGCGGTACTATTACAGAAGTGCTTAAAAATGAAGGCGATATTGTATTAAGTAATGAAGTTATAGCCCGAATTGAAGAGGGCTCTGCTGAAGTATCTATTACTGCTGCGCCTACTGTTGAAACGCCACAAGCACAGCAGTTATCAGACCAAACAGAGGCCTTAGTTAATCCAGCGGCTAAGAAGCTTGCTGAAGAGCGTGGTATTAATCTGTCAGAAGTGACTGGCTCAGGTAAGGGCGGACGTATTACCAAAGAAGATGTGGTTAATTTCACGCCTTCAACCGCACCTTCATCATCGAGCGCAGTGGCAGATTCACAAGAATCTGCTGAGCAACAGATTATGGAAGCGGGTGAGCGAGTAGAACGTTGTGTAGCAATGACTAGAATGCGCAGTAGAATTGCTGAGCGTTTACTTGAGGTAACTCAAACCACGGCGTCCCTAACCACATTTAATGAAGTGGATATGTCCGCGGTTATGGGTTTGCGTAAGAGCTATCAAGATGAGTTTGTAAAAACACACAATGGAACTCGGCTCGGATTTATGGGCTTTTTTGTTAAAGCTTCAGTTGAAGCGCTCAAGCGTTTCCCATTAGTTAATGCATCAATCGATGGTACTGATATTATTTATCATGGCTATCAGGATATAGGTGTTGCGGTATCAACGGAAAGAGGCCTAGTGGTTCCAGTTCTGCGCAATGCCGAGAATATGAGTATCGCAACTATTGAAAACTCTATTGGTGACTATGCGGGCAAAGCACGGGATGGAAAGCTAACCATTGATGAAATGACAGGTGGAACATTCACTATTACCAACGGTGGTGTATATGGTTCGCTGCTTTCAACACCGATTATTAATCCTCCGCAAACCGCCATATTAGGTATGCACAGTATTCAGCAACGTCCCGTTGTTGTGGATGGTGAAATTGTTATTCGTCCCATTATGAATCTAGCGCTTTCCTACGACCATCGTCTCATTGATGGTAAGGATGCGGTACGCTTCTTGGTAGCGATTAAGCAGTTAATCGAAGATCCAGCAAAAATTTTGTTAGAAATTTAATCTTTAAGTTTCATATAGGTAATTAAATGTCAGAAAAATATGATGTAGTGGTAATTGGAAGTGGACCCGCCGGCTATGTGGCGGCAATTCGAGCAGCCCAACTTGGCCTTAAAACCGCTTGTATAGAAAAGTGGAAGAATAAGGAAGGCAAGGGGGTTAACGGGGGTACCTGTCTAAATGTGGGCTGTATTCCATCAAAGGCATTGCTTGATAGCTCTCACAAATATCACGAAGCCAAGCATGATCTGGGTATCCATGGTATTAGCACCGAAGGTGTTGGTATGGATATATCCAATATGTTAGATAGAAAAAATAAAATTATTAATCAGCTTACCGGTGGTATCGCTGGTTTGTTTAAAGCCAATGGTGTGACTTCCCTGTACGGTACTGGCAAGTTGCTTGCCGGTAAAAAGGTTGAATTTACCAGCAATGAAGGCGATGTAAGCGTTTTAGATACAGACAACGTTATTCTGGCATCGGGGTCACTACCTATAGCTATCCCCGTTGCGCCTGTCGATGGTGAGCTTATCCTAGATTCAACAGGCGCCTTAGAAATTGGTGCAGTTCCCGAGCGTCTTGGTGTAATTGGTGCTGGGGTTATTGGTTTGGAGTTAGGTTCAGTATGGAATCGACTGGGTTCTGACGTTGTATTACTCGAAGCGATGGAAGACTTTTTAGCGATAATGGATCAAGCGATTGCCAAAGAGTCGAAAAAGATATTTACCAAGCAAGGCTTAGATATTCGCCTTGGCGCCCGTGTAACCGGTACAGAAATCAAAGGTAAGCAAGTTGAAGTTACTTATCAATCAGTAGATGGTGAAGAGCATAAAGAAACCTTCGATAAACTCATTGTCTGTGTCGGACGTCGTGCATTTACCGATGGACTTCTAGCGGACGATAGCGGGGTTCAATTGGATGAGCGCGGCACAGTATTTGTCAATGAACAATGCGCTACCAACGCACCCGGTGTCTATGCTGTTGGTGATTTGGTGCGCGGCCCTATGCTTGCTCATAAAGGTTCAGAAGAGGGTGTGATGGTGGCAGAAATAATTGCCGGCCATAAGGCGCAGATGAATTACGATATCGTACCCAATGTTATCTATACCCATCCTGAGGTTGCCTCTGTTGGTCTTACCGAAGAACAAGTTAAAGCTGCCGGTGATGCTTATAACGTGGGTACATTCCCATTTGCGGCCAGTGGTCGCGCTATGGCGGCCAATGATACGGATGGCTTTGTTAAAGTAATTGCTCATGCCGATACTGATCGTATTTTGGGTTGTCATATTGTAGGCCCAAGTGCCGCTGATTTGGTTCAACAGGTCGCTATCGCCATGGAGTTTGGCTCTAGTGCAGAAGACCTGGGTATGACCGTATTTGGGCACCCAACACTGTCTGAAACCGTTCATGAAGCGGCTCTAGCGGTAAATGGCGCTGCTATCCATATACCTAATCGCAAGCGTAAATAATATCGAGCAATTTTCGCAACCCGTTGCGCCCTGAATAATCTTCAGGGCGTTAATACATTAAAGACGTTACAGGAATAAACTATGAACCTGCATGAATATCAGGGTAAACAACTTTTTGCTGAATACGGACTACCTGTTTCCAAAGGTATAGCCGCTGCTACAGCAGAAGAAGCCGTGGCTGCTGCCGATAAAATTGGCGGTGATAACTGGGTGGTAAAAGCACAGGTACATGCTGGTGGTCGCGGTAAGGCCGGCGGTGTAAAACTGGTGAGCTCAAAGTCAGAAATTGAAGACTTTGCCAATCAATGGTTAGGTAAAAACTTAGTCACTTATCAAACCGATGCCAATGGTCAGCCAGTCACTAAAATTTTGGTTGAAACCTGTACTGATATCGATCAAGAACTTTACTTAGGTGCTGTTGTCGATCGCTCCACACGTCGTATTGTATTTATGGCCTCTACAGAGGGCGGCGTAGAAATTGAAAAAGTAGCCGAAGAAACACCAGAAAAAATTCTTAAGGCGATTGTTGACCCAATGACAGGTGCTCAGCCCTATCAGGGTCGTGAACTAGCTTTTAAATTAGGTCTAAAGGGTGTGCAAGTTAAGCAATTTGTACAGATCTTTTTAGGTCTTGCCAAGCTATTTGAAGAGCGTGATTTAGCGCTTTTAGAGATCAACCCATTGGTGATTACCGATGAGGGCAATCTTCACTGCCTAGATGCAAAGCTTGTGATTGATAGCAATGCTATGTATCGACAGCCGGCACTCAAAGAAATGCATGACCCATCCCAAGAAGACCCAAGGGAAGCTCATGCTGCATCTTGGGATCTTAACTATGTTGCTCTTGATGGCAGTATTGGCTGTATGGTTAACGGTGCCGGTCTCGCTATGGGCACTATGGATATAGTTCAACTGCACGGCGGTTCACCGGCCAACTTCCTCGATGTAGGGGGCGGTGCAACCAAAGAACGCGTGGTAGAGGCATTTAAAATTATTCTTTCTGATGAAAACGTAAAAGCGGTTTTGATCAATATCTTTGGTGGAATTGTTCGCTGTGACTTGATTGCCGATGGGGTAATTGGTGCCGTAGAAGAGGTAGGCGTTACTATTCCTGTTGTTGTTCGTTTAGAGGGCAATAATGCTGAACTAGGTGCTAAAAAACTGGCTGAGTCTGGTCTTTCAATTATTGCTGCAACCAGTTTGACGGATGCGGCTCAACAAGCGGTAGCTGCAGTGGAGGCTAAATAATGTCTATCTTAATCAATAGCGACACTAAAGTTATTTGTCAGGGCTTTACCGGTGGTCAGGGTACTTTTCACTCAGAGCAAGCTATCGAATATGGCACAAAGATGGTTGGCGGTGTAACCCCAGGTAAAGGTGGTACAGTTCATCTAGGTCTTCCGGTATTTAATACGGTAGCCGAGGCTATTGCACAAACCGGTGCAGAGGCTTCTGTTATCTATGTGCCAGCGCCATTTTGTAAAGATTCAATTCTAGAAGCGGCCAATGCCGGCATTAAGCTTATTGTATGTATCACTGAGGGCATCCCAACGCTTGATATGCTGCAGTGTAAAGTTAAATGCGATGAGTTAGGCCTTCAGTTAATTGGCCCTAACTGCCCAGGTGTTATTACTCCAGGTGAATGCAAGATTGGTATCATGCCAGGTCATATTCACTTGCCGGGTAAGGTGGGTATTGTGTCTCGCTCAGGTACACTAACCTATGAAGCGGTTAAACAAACTACTGATTATGGTTTTGGTCAGTCTACCTGTGTAGGTATCGGTGGCGATCCTATTCCAGGATCAAACTTTATCGATATCTTAGAAATGTTTGAAAAAGACCCTGCTACTGAAGCCATTGTAATGATTGGTGAAATTGGAGGTACCGCAGAAGAAGAGGCCGCAGCTTATATTAAAGCTAACGTCAGCAAGCCAGTTGTTTCTTACATTGCTGGTGTAACTGCACCCGCAGGTAAGCGTATGGGTCATGCCGGTGCCATTATCTCTGGTGGTAAGGGAACGGCGGATGAAAAGTTTGCTGCACTGCAAGATGCCGGTGTTAAAACCGTTAGAAGTTTGGCTGATATTGGTGAAGCGCTTAAAGACCTAACTGGTTGGTAAGCCGAATCAATAAGCCAAAAAAAGCGACCCTAGGGTCGCTTTTTTTGTATCAGACAAAGCTACTTTTATTTAGCAGCCGATAATGCCTGATCAATATCAGCAATAATATCTTCAACATTCTCGATACCCACTGAAATACGCACAAGATCGGCACTAACACCCGCAGTTTTTAGCTCATCTTCATTTAATTGACGGTGAGTTGTGCTGGCAGGATGACAGGCTAGAGATTTAGCATCACCAATATTGACTAAGCGCTTAATCATTTGCAGTGCATCAATAAACTTAGCGCCAGCTTCTTCGCCACCTTTGATACCAAAGCTAATAATTGAAGAGGGTTTGCCTGAAGCCATACGCTTAGCTAGATCATGGTACTTATCAGACTCTAAGCCAGCATAATTAACCCAAGAAATTTGCGCATTATTTTTTAAATGATTAGCCACAGCCATAGCATTTTCAACGTGACGATCCATTCTTAGCGCCAGAGTTTCAAGGCCTTGAAGAATTAAGAACGCGTTAAATGGCGATAGGGCAGCACCCATATTCCTAAGGGGAACAACGCGGGCGCGACCAATAAAGGGTGCTTCTAGCGCTTCAGCATAAACCACACCATGATAAGAGGGGTCTGGGGTATTAAACTGTGGGAAGCGTGGGTTATCTTTAAATGGGAATGTTCCCGAATCAACGATAATGCCACCAATACTGGTTCCGTGACCCCCAATATACTTAGTTAAAGAGTGAATCACTATATCCGCACCATGTTCAAAAGGTCGGCATAGGTAAGGCGTTGCCACCGTATTATCAACGACTACAGGTATCTGATGTTTATGAGCCATTTCAGAAACCGCAGCAAGATCAATAATATTACCCGCTGGATTACCAATTGATTCACAGAAAATAGCTTTAGTATTTTCATCGATCAATGCTTCAAGCGCTGCAATATCATCACCTGAAGCCATACGAACATCAATTCCCTGTTGTGGGAAAGTGTGAGCAAATAAGTTATAAGTACCACCGTACAGTTGACTTACGCTGACAAAATTATCACCAGCAGCGCAAAGAGTCTGCATAGCTGCTGTAATTGCTGCCATACCAGAGGCAACACATAAGGCCGCCGCGCCACCCTCCATCGCTGCAATACGCTGTTCCAAAATATCGCAGGTGGGATTCATAATTCTTGAATAGATATTGCCTACTTCGGCAAGATTAAACAGGTCAGCACCGTGCTGAGTATCACGAAAGCTAAATGATGTGGTTTGATAAATAGGCGCAGCTACAGCGCGAGTTGTTGGATCATCGTCAAATCCAGCATGAATGGCCTGTGTTTCAATCTTCATTATTTAATCCTATCAGCTTATTTTTAAAAAAGGGTGCATAGTCTCCTATAAGATTGACTCTATATCAATCTAAAAGGACAATTTTCATCAACTTATGCATGCAGATTGGTAATCCATACCGTTTGATAAGGCTTTAATTGAATAACTTGGCTTGTTTCACCGTATTTATTACCAGAAATTAAATCAAACCAGTCTTCTGTATCAATTAAGTTTAAGTCAGACATTCCTAAAGTTTGAACCTGATTACTGATATTACTGACACAAAAAATACTTTGGGTTCGATCCATACTCTGGCGCCAAAAGCCAAATAATTGAGAGCCCAAGTGGAGAGTAAATTGAGTAGCATTGGGGTGAAAAGCCGATTGGTTACAGCGGATATTAAATAGATCTTTTAAGCGGTGATATACTTGGTAATGGGTGCTAGATGAATCGTCTAGTTCAGCCTGCAATGCCTTATAATCCCACTGATGACGATTAATAGCACGATTATGGCCACTGTTATCAGCCCGCTGATAATCATTTCTGGTGCCAATAAGGCTGTGGATATAAATTCCAGGAATTCCCTCAAGAGCTAGCATAATGGCATGGGCGCATATAAAGCGCTGAAGCCCATTTTCATCAGCACCATCCTTGGTTCCTTGAAGTGCGTCAAATAAAGAAATATTAATCTCATAGGCTTTGCGATTACCATTTTCAGCGGTTCGCCAAGAGATTAGGCCGCCAAAGTCCTGCATAGTGCTAACCAATGAATCAATTTCTTGTTCGTTCAACAGACCCTCTGCGGGGCGTAAACCTATACCATCATGTGAGGCAATGAAATTAAAGTAAGCAGTACCATTACGAGCCGGTGGCATACTCATCATCCACTGCTTCAAATGATCACAGCTTCCAGTAATTAGGGTATTTACTAACAAGGGAGGTAGTGAAAAGTTATAGATGCAATGGGCTTCATTGGCATTGCCAAAGTAGGCTAGGTTTTGGCGGTTGGGAATATTAGTTTCAGTGATAATAATCGCATCGGGACGAGCCTGTTCAATAAGTGACCGTAAAAGACGAACAACCTCATGTGTCTGCTCTAAATTTAAGCAGTTAGTACCAATTTCTTTCCATAAAAAAGCCACTGCATCTAATCTAAAAATGCGAATTCCATGATCAAGATATTGCCTGATAATACCCACAAACTCTTTAAGTACCTGTGGATTTTTAAAATTCAAATCGACCTGATCATGACTAAAGGTGCACCATACATGCTGAGTTCCCTTAGCAGTTTCAACTTCACGTAGTAGGGCATTTGTTCGAGGACGAACCACCGCGCTCAAATCATCTTCTGGGCTCGCGGTAAAAAAGAAATTTCGTCCGGGATCGAGATTCTTTTTGAAATTATCAAACCATAGGCTTCTAGCAGAGCAGTGATTAATCACCAAGTCTGCCATTAAAGAATAATCCTCAGCTATAGCAACAATATCTTCCCATTCACCTAAACTTGGGTTGACGCTAGAATAATCAAGAACAGAAAACCCATCATCAGTGGTAAAGGGGTAAAAAGGCAGAATATGGACACCCTCAATCATATCTTTGCTATAGGTATCCAAAAAGGATTTTAAGGTTGCTAATGGCTTTTGCTTTGGTTGTAAAACACTGTCCCCATAGCAAATAAGAACGCTATTCTTTTCATCCCAGTGATTAATATAACGATTTTTGATGGGCTCAATATTCTCAAGACCCATTAATTGAATAAGTGCAGAAGCAAGTGAGCCAATTTCCTCGACCTCAGTTCCTCGATAAATATGCTCGAGATGATGTTCAATTTGTTGATTGAGTGGCGACGACATAGGGGTACTCAGTATCTAAATAGTTAATGACTAAATTCTTTATGGTCTTCCTCAACTCCCTGTACTAATTCCTCAAAAATATCAGGGACAGCACTGACAACACGGTTCCAACTGGGGATAAAAGGTCGCTCCATAGGGCAGGTAAAAAACAATTCGCCGGCTTTCATAATATTTTCAGCGAACATTTCCACTGCTTGTTCCTCCTGGTGAACATCTAGAGTCAAACCATTCATAATGGCATCATTGTGGCAGGTCTCGATTACATCCAAAGCCATTCGGTAGTAGGTTGCTTTAAGTGATCTAAAGGCTTCTTGGCTAAATACCTCACCCTGAGTGGCTAATTTTCTATAAAGAGCTTTAGCAATATCAATCGACATCTTAGAAAGACCATCGGTATCATTGTTGAGAGAAAGTTTTTGATGCTTATGATCATAAGTATCCGCAATATCTACCTGACAAAGTCGATTATTAGCGTAATTGCGGTACATTTCTGAAAGGACACCAATTTCCAAACCCCAGTCACTTGGAATGCGGATATCATTTAACACATCGCGGCGGAACGAAAACTCCCCCGCTAATGGATAGCGATAACTATCCATATAATTTAAATAATCGGTATGTCCTACTGTCTTTTTAAGGGCTCTTAGCAGGGGTGAAACCAAAAGACGGGATACGCGACCATTAATTTTCCCATCAGCGACACGGGCGTAATAACCCTTACAGAACTCATAATTAAATAGCGGATTAGCGACAGGGTAAATTAGCCGCGCCAGTAATTCGCGATTATAAGTAACAATGTCGCAGTCATGTAAAGCCACGGATTCAGATTTATTAGAGGCTAAGATATAACCCATGCAATACCAAACATTGCGCCCCTTACCCATTTCTTTGGGTGCTAAATCTAAATCCTGAAGTTTTTTATCCAAAGCCTTAAGTCTAGGCCCGTCATTCCAGAGTACTCTAAAATCTTGTGGTAATCCGGAAAAAAACTTGAGCGCATCACGGTACTGATTTTCATCGGCACGGTCTAAGCCAATTACAATTTGGTTTAAATAAGGTACATTTTTTAGCTCTGAAATAATTAAAGGCATAGCCTCACCCTCAAGTTCAGAGTAAAGAGAGGGCAGAATTAATCCCAGAGGTCTTTTCTTTGAAAATTCAACCAGTTCAGATTCCATTTCCTCCAGTGGTCGTCGAGATAAATTGTGTAAAGTTGTAATAATGCCATTTTGATGAAAATCACCCATAATTTTTACTACCTATTCCTGAAAATTTTTAAGCCACAAAGATACAGTCTCAGCCCATCCCTCAGGCCCATAAGCATTGCTGGTTAGCAAGTCGCTTTTTCGGGTTAAGGTCGGAGCCGGATGTGTTTTTGATCGAATAATGATTGCGCTAGAAGCTACTTCCAGCATATTAATATCATTGCCACTATCCCCAATAGCCAGTGTATGGATATTGGAGAGTGAATACTGCTGTTGATAGTGTTTAGTTAGTTGAACAAGCGCACTGCCTTTATCAACTTTATCCCCAACAGAAAGAAAACGGCCACCCTGAAGAAGAGTTGCACCTACTGCCGATAATTTATTTATAAATTCTTGTTTACGATGCTCACTACCTAGCCAATGAACCGGCTCACTAAAATCCCTTTGATTGCTCAGTTGAGCCTGTTCAAAACCTAAGCCAGTAATATCCTGAATCCCTTTAATTCCAATCGTGGAAACAATTTGGGTGAAGGTTTCAAATTCCCCTATAAAGTCCTGTGTATTTTCCTCCAGTAACCGATTCCAATGTTGTCGTGAACGACTATTGGAAATCACCCAAAAACCAGATTTTTTATGGCAATCCTCGGGCATAGATAAAAAATAATCTTTAGGGATAGCAATTGCCGCGCCATTTTCAATAATAAAGGGGTGGTGATTATTTAAACGACCGCGTAATTGTTCAACTTCAGCAAAGGTTTTACTGGTTATGGGAATGACAGGAACTTGTTTAGATTCTAAAGTCTCTAATAGAGGTATCACCGGCTCAAAGCTATAGCAATCGTGATCCAGTAAACTACCATCAAGATCGGTAAAAATAAGTGCTGGGCTAATTGGGCTTAAAGACATAACGCAACGCCTCCTGTTCGCCCCAATTTGGTGCGTAAAATGGTTGACCTTACAAGCCAGCGGGTAGCAGTTGTTCGCATCAAAGCCCTATACGTTGATTATCAACGTTAAATTAACACTATGTCTGGCATTAAAGCAGAAATCATGCCACTTTTTTAAATAAAATATTTTTGATTAAATATGAGAGGGTTTAAGGGTTGTAAGCTTGTGAATAATTCTAAAAATAGAGTCAGAATAGAGAAAATAATTAGGTTAAAATCGCACTTAATTTCATAGCAATACCCATCTCGCCCTTGATCTTAAGTCGACCGGTCATAAATGCGGCAACACCATCTAAAGAGCCATCAGCCATAGCCATAAAATCTTCTATACTAATTACCATGGTGCAATCTGGATCTGGGCCTTCAGTAGAAACTGTATTGGGAACCTGGGTTGCATCTACAATAACACTTCCTTTATCACCAAAATCAAACTTAACCACTGAGCCGAGGCCGCAATCTTCCCCGATTTTTTCTTGTAGACCATCAATAATGGTTTGTATTGTCACAATAACTCCTTAAAAATAAATATTTAAAAGCTCTTAAGCTTCAACTATAGCAGTAACACCTTGACCACCGGCTGCACAAATAGAAATTAAGCCGCGGCCACCACCATTTTGATGAAGAATTTTTGCTAATGTAGCTAGAATTCTAGCACCAGTTGCCGCGAATGGGTGGCCGGTAGCCACACTTGAGCCTTTAATATTAAGCTTAGACCGATCTATACTTCCCAAGGGTTGTGATAAGCCAAGCTTTGTCTTACAAAAATCGTCACTTTCCCAAGCTTTAAGAGTACATAAAACTTGCGCTGCAAAAGCTTCATGTATTTCATAAAAATCAAAATCTTGTAGCGTTAAATCGGCACGTTCAAGTAATCTGGGAACAGCGTAGGCAGGGGCCATCAGCAGACCCTCGCTATTTTCCCCCTGGGAGTGAAAATCTACTGCGGCAACTTCGCTGTGCGTTAAATAGGCTTGAACTGGAAGGTTACGCTGGTCAGCCCAATCTTCACTTGCCAGTAAAACACAAGCCGCACCATCAGTTAGTGTTGTAGAATTAGCCGCGGTAAGGGTGCCAGATTTGCGATCAAAAGCGGGCCTTAACTGAGCTAATTTTTCCATAGGTGTATTGCGCATAATGCCGTCCCGCTCCACATTGTTAAACGGTGACAGAAGATCGTTAAAAAAGCCATTATCATAGGCCGCAATTAAATTTTGATGGCTATTAAAGGTCAGCTGGTCTTGTTCTTGTCTAGTGACTTTCCAATGTTTTGCCATCAACTCGCAATGTTGTCCCATAGAAAGTCCGGTTCTGGGCTCAACATTGGCAGGAATTTCAGGGAGAATAAAACCCGGTCTAAATCGGGTCAAAATTTTAAGTTTTTGACCCAATGTTTTGGCGCGATTTAGATCGAGCAACATCTGTCTGTAGGATTCATTAACCCCAATCGGAACATCACTTGCGGTATCAGCGCCGCCGGCTATAGCGCAATCAATTTGTCCTAGAGCGATTTTGTTGGCAACTAAGATAGCGGCTTCTAGACCAGTACCACAGGCCTGCTGAACATCGTAAGCTGGCGTTCGTGGCGATAAACCACAGCTTAAAGTGGCTTCCCGCGCCAAATTAAAATCTTTAGTATGTTTCATTACCGCTCCAGCAGCTACTTCACCTAAGCGCTCGCCCTCAAGATCAAATCGCTTAACTAAGCCCTGTAATGAAGCACTCAACATATCAAAGTTAGACGCATCTTTATAAGACGTATGACTGCGAACAAAGGGGATCCTATTACCACCTATAATGGCCACTCTGCGGGTGCTTTCCATAAGTTTTACTCATCCTTAGTCAATTAATAAACATTTCACTAAAACTCTACACTAACATTAGATAAATAAAATGACTAATTCATTGGTAGTTCAAAAAATTAATATGGCATTTGGGTCAATTCATATTAAGTAAACTTTGCTAAAGTAGATCTGATAACTACAAAGCATGCAGAGTTTTAATTAAGGAGATAATAATGAGTGATAAATATTTGGAATTTGCTAATTCCAAGATGGGTAAATCAATTGTGTCGATACTTGGGTTGCCCAAGCCGCCGAGATTGATAAGAGAAGATGCCAATAATCCCCATTATTTATCTGGAAATTTACGCTTAGGAACCACCGAGGGTGCTCTTTATGCCACTCAAATAAAACAATCTCTTGAGGCAACAGACTTAAATTTAGTCGGTGAAGAAACCCAGTCTTGCGACCTCATATTCGATGCTAGCGGGGTAAGGGACACAGATCAGGCAATAGAACTCTATCAATTTTTCCATAATAATATTTCAAAATTACCGCGTTGCGGACGAGTAGTTATTGTTGGTCAGCAACCCAGTCATATTGATAATGTTGAGCATGCCATAGCCCAGAGAGGCTTAGTGGGTTTTATAAAGTCATTGGCCAAAGAAATAGGGCGCAAAGGTGCAACTGCTAATTTAGTTTATCTCAATGGTTTTGGACATAAGGGTTTGGCCGCACCCCTTAGATTTTTACTATCTGCTGGTTGTGCCTTCACCAACGGGCAGGTATTTTCATTAACCACGCCAGTCAGCAAACTAGCGACTAATCTCTCTTGGCATAGACCATTAGAAGGTAAACTAGTTGTGGTAACAGGGGCCGCTCGAGGAATTGGTTTGGCTATGAGTCAGGTATTGTCTCGTGATGGCGCCAAAGTTATAGGGGTTGATGTGCCTCAAGCGCAAGATCAGCTCGAAAAGGTGATGTCCGAGCTCGGCGGTATAGCCTTGGCATTGGATATTACTGCCGATGACGCGCCTCAACTATTGATTGATTGTTGTGCCCAGCAAGACGAAAAATTACAGGGTATAGTTCACAATGCCGGTATCACTAGAGATAGGATGTTATCGCGCATGACCCAACAACAGTGGCAGTTATTAGTTGATATTAATATAGGAAGTATTCAAAAAATTAATCAAGCTTTTCTCTCCACAAAAATGCTAGATCAAGGTGGAAGAATTGTTGGAGTAGCCTCAATCAGCGGTATTGCCGGTAACCTAGGCCAAAGCAATTATGCCTATTCAAAGTCAGCGGTGATTGGCATGGTGGAAAGTATGGCGCCGTCCTGTGCAGAGCGTGGAATAACCATTAATGCGGTGGCCCCTGGGTTTATAGAAACTAAGATGACAGCGGCAATCCCATTTGCTACACGCCAATTTGGTCGACGTCTGTGTTCTCTAAGTCAGGGAGGACTGCCACAAGATGTAGCTGAGGTTGTGGCTTTTTACCTCAGCCCTCAGGCATCAGGTATTAATGGCAATATAGTGCGCGTATGTGGTCAAAATATTATGGGCGCTTAAAAATAAACGCCCATAATATGCCAGCCATTAGTTAGATGCGTGCAGTTCGTGGTTAAGTTCAACAGCGGATTTATTGGTTAAACACTCCACGGTGCCAGTTACTGAATTGCGTCTAAATAGCAGATCACTTTTGTCCGCTAGATCTCTTGCTTTAACTTTTCCAGTTGGCTGTTTGCTGTCATCTAGCATGGTAACAATAGTGCCAGCGGTAATATAAAGGCCTGCTTCTAGGGTGCAGCGATCACCCAGTGGAATACCCAGACCTGAGTTAGCACCTAATAGACATTTTTCACCCATAGCAATCACCATATTACCGCCACCTGATAGGGTACCCATTACTGAAGCGCCGCCACCCACATCGGTGCCAGCACCACAGAATACGCCAGCAGAGACACGCCCCTCGATCATATTGGGGCCCTCGGTGCCTGCATTGAAGTTAATAAAGCCCTCATGCATAACCGTAGTACCTTCACCCACATAGGCGCCCAAGCGAACTCTTGAGGTATCAGCAATGCGCACCCCTGAAGGTACAACGTAGTCAACCAGTTTAGGAAACTTATCAACGCAATTTACACTAAGAGAATTACCAGAGGCTCTGGCTTCAAGCATTCTGGCGGGCAAATCGTCTATATCGATTGCGCCTTCGTTAGTCCAAGCCACATTCTTAAGTGCGCCAAAAATTCCGGTTAAGTCAGTGCCATTGGGTTTTACTAAACGATGGCTTAAAAGATGAAGTTTGAGGTAGCCTTGAGGAACAGACGTAGGCGCACTGTCCTGGGTTAATATAACCACAGCCAGAGGACGATTCCCGCTTTTAAGGGTATTAATCGTTGCCGCAAGATCGCTATAACCATTTTCTTCCAATGCAGTCTGAAGCGCGGTTAGTTGATCCTTAGTCGGATCAATATCCGTGGTTTCACCAAAAACCCCAGTGACTAAATTTGCCAGTTTTGGCTCTGGATTAAGTACGGGGCAAGGGTAGAAAACTTCAAGCCACTCACCGCGACTATTTTTGGTACCAGCGCCAATGGCGAAGCTGTAAAGGTTACTCATAATGTGACTCTTTATCTTAAAATTATCTTAGTTAAAGATACCTTGGTAGGTATCCGAATTAAAACCAATAGTGATTGTATCATTTACAACCATTACAGGTCGCTTAATCAAGGTTGGGTTTTTTACCAACAGTGCGACAATGTTCTCAGATTTTACCGATTGCTGTACTTCGGGTTCTAAATTGCGCCAGCTAGTGCTACGTTTATTGAGAATTCTATCCCATGCTGTCGTTTTCAGCCATTGGTCGATAATTTTGGCGTCTAGACCATCCTTGCGAAAATCATGGAATCTGTAGTCAATATCTTGGGTATCTAGCCAGTTTTTGGCTTTTTTGACGGTATCGCAATTGCTAATGCCATAGAGAATCATGGTATGTCCTTATCGAGTAACTAAGCTTTATTAGCTTTAAAGGGGTTTTTACGATTGGGGTAGCAGCTAGTGCAGATGTCGCAAACTCTTCCGTCACAGCCACGAGCACTGCAAAACTCTCGCCCGTAAAAAATAATTTGTAAGTGTAGTTTGTTCCAGTACTCTTTGGGGAATAGTTTTTTTAAATCTTTCTCTGTTTGGCTTACGTTTTTACCCCTAGTCAACCCCCAGCGCTGGGCCAAACGATGTATATGGGTGTCCACCGGAAAAGCGGGATGTCCAAACCCTTGAGACATTACCACGCTGGCGGTCTTGTGACCAACACCGGGGAGTTTTTCCAGCTCTGCCATATCTTCGGGTACTTGGCCATCGAACTGTTCGACTAGAATTTTTGAGAGATTTGAGATCGCCTTAGATTTCTGAGGTGCCAGTCCACAGGGTCTGACGATTTTATAAATTTCGACTATATCAACATGCTGCATGATTTCGGCGCTATTACCGAGCTTAAAAAGTGCAGGAGTAACCTGATTGACACGCTCATCAGTACATTGAGCGCTTAAAAGAACGGCCACCAATAATTCAAAATGATTACTATGGTTTAACGGCACAGTTGTTTCTGGATACAATTCCGTTAAACGGTCCAATACTAGCTGTGCGCGCTGCTTCTTTAGCATAACCAGTAACTCTTTATTTCAATTTTTTAGTAAAGCGCGCAATACGTTCAGCGGCTTCAATACAATCGTTTAGATCCGGCACTAAGGCTAATCTGATACGATTTTTTCCGGGATCACCCATTTCAGTTTTTCGAGATATAAAGCTTCCCGGTAATACCGTGAGATTTTCCTGTGCATAAAGGTCTCTAGCAAAGGTTACATCATCAATAGGTGTTTTTGGCCATAGATAAAAGCCTGCCGGTGGAGTATTAAACTCAAGGATACCCTCTAGAATTTTGCCAACGGCATCAAATTTTTCTCGATATAACTCTCGATTTTCTTGGACATGGCGCTCATCACTCCAAGCAGCAATAGAGGCTTGCTGAACGGGCAGTGAGAGGGCGCAACCATGATAGGTTCGGTAGCGAAAAAAGAAGTTCAATAGCTGGGCATTCCCGGCGACAAAGCCAGAGCGCAAACCGGGTAGGTTCGAGCGCTTGGAAAGACTATGAAAAACAATACAGCGATCAAATTTTTCTCTACCCAGTTGTTGGCAGACATCAAGGAGTCCAAGTGGGGGATTTTTTTCATCTCTGTAGAGTTCTGAATAGCATTCATCATTGGAGACTATAAAATCATATTGATCTGCAAGTTCTAGGGCTCTTTTGTAATAAGCCAGAGATAATGTGGCTCCAGTTGGATTGCCAGGAGCGCAAAGTTGTAATAGTTGGCAGCGTTGCCATACTGTTTCAGGGACTGCGTCTAAATTCGGGATAAAGTCATCTTCATTATTACAGTTCAAGTAGTGAGTATCTGCTCCAGCCAGCAGGGCTGCACCCTCATAGATTTGATAGCAGGGGTTGGGGCAGACTACTAAGGGCTTGTTGCCAACAGTGTTATTAATGACAGCCTGTGTAAAGGCAAATAAAGCTTCTCGTGTTCCGGCCACTGGAAGTACGTTAGATTCCGCATCAAGGGATGTATTCGATAAGTTAAACCGCTTAATGGCCCATTGGGCTATAACTTCTCTTAATTCTGAAATACCTTTTGTGGAAGGATAATTACCAAGCCCGTCAATGGCATTGCACAGAGTTTGTTTAACAAAGTCAGGTGCAGGATGCTTGGGTTCGCCCACGGATAACATGATTGGATCAAGATCAATATTGGGTGTTACTCCAGCTTTTAAGTCTTTAAGCTTTTCAAAAGGATAGGGTTGAAGATCCTTGAAATACGGATTCATAATAGTTAACGCCCAATTTTGATGGATTGAAAATTTGGCTCTTTTTCGGATTCTTTAATACGTGAGTCTAGTTCATTACGGATGGTTTGCTTAATTTTTTCACCTAAGGCTTCATCATCAATGGGTTGATTATTTTGAGTCATTAGATAAAAAGTATCCTCAACCCGTTCACCTAGGGTTGATATCTTGGCATTGTAGAGAACGAGATCAAAGCGCGAGAAGATATTAGCTATATGAGCCAATAACCCCGGTCTATCAGGTGTTATTACTTGAAATACACTGGTATCCGTTTCGCTGTCATTTCTCAGTGTTACCTTTGTTTTCATAGTAAAGTTTTTTAACTGCCTTGAGGTGCGGCGAGAAACATTGAGATTTATTTTTTCTGGCGATTTTATGGCGGCAGTTAGATTATCAATAATATTCTTGCAGAGTTTTTTATTATTACCCACGGGAAGGTCTTTATCATCTAGCACATAAAACACATCGAAGGTACGGTTATCACTGGTAGTTTGTAGCCTCGCATCTTGGATGGATAGTCCTAATCTGTCCAATACAGCAGCAATCATGGCAAATAAATTTTTAGTACTTTTGGTATGTAAAAAGATCTGTGTAGCCACAGGAATTTCAACGCCTACGTCACGAATTTGAATAATGGGTTGATTGTCGACTCCATCAATAATGCCTTTAGTGAAAAAAGCAATATCTTCAGCCCGCTCACGCAAAAAGAACTGATCATCGACATCGCCCCAAACCTTGATTGCCTGTTTTTTATCAATAGAATGCTGATGGAGTATTTTTAATACGGAACTTTTTGCGTCATTAACCCAAGCATCCCTATTTGTCGGTTGATCCAGACCTGATTGAAGTACCTGCTTTGTCTCAAAGTATAGGTTACTCATAAGAGCGCCTTTCCACTCGGTCCAAAGTCTCGGGTTGGTAGCATTGATATCAGCAACAGTTAATACCCAGAGGTGATCTAGATGTCTTTGGTCGCCAACATGCTTAGCAAATTTGTAAATTACATCTGGATCAGAAGTATCTTCTCGCTGGGAGATAGTCGACATCAAAAGATGATTTTCAATTAACCACTGCAGTAGTGAGATTTCCTGTGTCTGAAGCCCGTGACGCTCACCAAACTCAGCTACATCAACCGCGCCCAAAATAGAATGATCGCCACCACGACCCTTAGCTATATCATGATAAAGAGCAGCAATAATAATAAGCTCAGGTTTGGGTAAGTTATTATATATATGGGCAGACACCGGAAACTTCGCAGCCTGTTTTGGCTGAACGAGACGGCGAATATTAGTAATTAATTCTAGAGTATGGACATCCACTGGATAGATGTGGAATAAGTCATGCTGTGTTTGCCCAACAATTTTACCAAATTCCGGTAGATAACTTCCGAGAATGCCATAGCGATTCATAAGTTTTAAATGAGTAGACAGCTTGAAGGGTGAACGCAAAAACCGCATAAATAGTTCACGATTAACCGGATCTTCTCTAAATCCTTTATTGATTAGTTTTCTGTGTAAGCGCAGCTGGCGTATTGCTGAGGCTCGAATGCCTTTTAAGCTTTCAGTTTCACCGAGAATAACAAACAACTCCAAAAGGGCAGAGGGATGCTTGGTAAATAAATCATCATCTATGGTATCTAGATAATCATCTTTTATAACAAACCGCTCATTAACCTGTTTTATCACCTTTATTTTGTTTTTACGGTAAATAGCTTCATCTAAATATTGCTGAAGTACATCGGTAAGCTCTCTTATAGATAGAACTGTCTGATAATAACGTTGCATAAATTTTTCAACGGCTAGCTTATCCTTGCTATCGGAATAGCCGAGCATGGCGGCTAGTTTACGTTGATGATCAAATAGAAGGCGTTCTTCTGGGCGCTCGGCCAAATAGTGAAGTCCATATCTTACTTTCCAGAGAAACTCTTCATCTTTGCGAAGCGTTAAATATTCTTCTTCCAACAGAAACCCTTGGTAAACTAATTGGGAGCGTCGGTGAAGGTCAAAGTGACGTTTCGCAGTCCAATTAATTAGGTGGATATCCCTAAGTCCACCCGGGGCCTCTTTTAGATTGGGCTCTAGGTTATATTCAGTATCCTGATGCTTGTGGTGGCGAGCAATCTGCTCATCAATTTTACCCTTATAAAATTTGGCTGAACGCCATATTTTTTTTTCCCCGGTTTTCTTGAGCATCAGTTGTAAAAGGTCGCTATTTCCACAAACTAAGCGCGTTTCCATAAGATTGGTAGCCACTGATATATCAGATTTTGCCTCATCAATACATTGGGAAATAGAGCGAACACTATGACCAATTTTAAGCTGTATATCCCAAAGAAATGTGATGAACATTTCAATCCGCTCTCGATATTTTTTAGAAAAGTCTTTGCGCATTAAAATTAGAAGATCAATATCAGAGTGGGGGTGTAATTCACCTCGCCCATAGCCACCCACAGCAACTAGGCTAACATTTTCGTCCCAGTCGTATTGATGCCAGGCATACCACAAAAGAACATCGGCAAATTGGGATGCCTCATTAACGAGAGCCCGAGCATCTTCACCCTCTAAAAAACGGTTATCAAAGTGATTTTTAGCGGCGCTCAAAGCATCTCTGAAAACATTGATGGGGTTTTGAGATTCAAGGTCGGTAACAAAACGCTTTTGATCAAAAAAGATGGGTGCCCGATTAGTCGGTTGCAACGGCTGGTCAGAGGTAATACTTGGCATAAAAGATCACTATAGCTACGCAGTTGAATGAATTAAATTAAAGTGATCGCAAAGACTAAAAAATTTCTTCTTGTCTTGCGGTAAAGACTTCAACACCATTTTCGGTCACAAGCATGGTGTGTTCCCATTGAGAGGAGAGGCGTCCATCTTTTGTTTCAACCGTCCAACCATCTCTTTTAAGCTTGGTTTGATATCGACCGGCATTGACCATAGGCTCAATGGTAAAGGTCATGCCTTCTTTTAGTTCTAATCCAGTGCCTGGTTTGCCGTAATGAAGAATTTGCGGCTCCTGATGAAATTCATCGCCTATCCCATGACCACAATAATCACGTACAACGGAGTAATAGTTAGCCTCTGCATGAGTTTGGATAGCATGGCCAATGTCGCCAAGTCTCACGCCAGGTTTAACCATTTTGATTCCCTTGTATAAACATTCTTGGGATACTTTGATAAGTTTTTTTGCATGTTCAGGGGCATCGCCGACAATATACATCTTGCTGGTATCTCCATACCAACCCTCTTTAATAACGGTAACATCAATATTGACAATATCGCCTTTCTTTAATATTTTTTTCTCAGAAGGTATGCCATGACACACAACCTGATTAACAGAAGTGCATATTGATTTAGGGAAACCCCTGTAGCCTAAACAGGCAGGAATGGCCTTTTGTTTCTGAACTATATGATCGTGGCAGATACGGTCTAAATCTTCAGTAGACACTCCCGGCACCACATACTCACCAATTAGCTCAAGCACTTCAGCTGCGAGCTTTCCCGCAACACGCATTTTGGCAATTTGCTCTGGGGTTCTAAGATTTATAGACATTATAATTCTCTATTATTGGATGATGACTATTGTAACCAATCTAGAAGCAATTGCGGGAGTCAATATTCAAAAATAATCTATTGGAAAGAGCTAAAAAAACAAGATTACTGTTTTTTTATAAAAGATGGCCCGGAAAACCGCAAATTTAGTGCTTTTTTCTTTATATAAAAAAGCGTTTATGGTATAAAGCGCGCCGGTATGCAATTAGCGTATTGAATAAACTAAATTAATGATACATAACGACACACACATGTCGACACAATAGCCTGGGTGCCTTGCAGCAATTTTGCCAAAGGGTTGGTTATTGGGATATGTGGAGGCCTAACCCCTAAAAGGAAAATATTATGTCTAAAGTTAGCATGCGAGATATGTTAGAAGCAGGTGTCCATTTTGGCCACCAAACCCGTTTTTGGAATCCAAAGATGAGCCAGTTTATATTTGGTTCACGCAATAAAGTTCACGTTATTAATCTTGAAAATACTGTACCTGCTTTTAACGAAGCATTAGAAGTACTTCGTGTTGAAGCTGCAAAAGGTAACCAGGTCCTTTTTGTTGGCACCAAGCGTGCAGCGAACAAGATTATTAAAGAGCAAGCAGAGCGTTGCGGAATGCCCTATGTTAGTCATCGCTGGTTGGGTGGAATGCTAACAAACTACAAAACTATCAGAGCATCAATTCGTCGCTTTCGCGATCTTGAAACTCAGCAGAATGATGGAACGTTTGACAAAATCACCAAAAAAGAAGTCTTGATGCGCACTCGCATGAAAGACAAATTAGAGAATTCAATTGGCGGTATCAAGGACATGAACGGTTTGCCCGATATATTGTTCGTGGTAGATGTTGATCATGAGCGTATTGCTATTAACGAAGCGAATAAATTAGGTATTCGTGTTGTCGGTATTGTTGATACAAACAGTGATCCAGACGGCGTTGATCATATTATTCCTGGTAATGATGATTCAATACGAGCAATTAGGTTATATGCTGCTTCAGTTGCTGACAGTATCTTAGAAGGTAAGGCGCAGGCTGCATCTGTAACAAGTAAAGATGAATTTGTTGAAGTTGACGAAAAATCAACTGCAAAGACTGCTACGGAAGTTGCTGTAGAGCCTACTGCGGAAGTTGCTGCAGAGCCTACTGCTGAAGTTGCTGCAGCGCCTGCCGCTGAAGTTGTTGCAGAGCCTACTGCTAAAGTTGCTGCAGAGCCTACTGCTAAAGTTGCTGCAGAGCCTGCTGCTGATGCTACGGCTAAAAAAGCACTGGCTAAGAAGCCAGCGGCTAAAAAAGCACCAGCTAAAAAGCCAGCGGCTAAAAAAGCACCCGCTAAGAA
>CENU01046410.1_pt1 | contig 40100 bp, 43 predicted proteins | sample 361331 | NCBI WGS metagenome assembly CENU01 (sample SAMEA2619766, study PRJEB7988) | marine metagenome | isolation source: saline water (ENVO:00002010), including | reverse complement strand
GCATCGGTCCTTTCACGAATTGATTGGCAATGATGCCGCCTGGGAAACACTCGGTGTTACCGAAGCCATGGCTAGTGCCATTGGTGAAGGCGCTGACTGGCAGCGAGGGCATTTTTACGAGGGCGGACTCAAGGCGGTGGTACCAAAACTCGGTTTTTTATTCGCTCCTGATCGTTTCATGGGTGGTATGGCGAATTTCTTGGCGATGATGCAAGAGTCAGGTGTCACCACAGCGGCGGATATGGGGACCGGCATCTTCGGCAATCCCGAGCAAGAAATCATGTCTATCCGCATGGCAGCAGAGGCAAGTCCGGTACCGAGCCGAATCATTTTGACGCCTATTATTTTGGACTTTGTTGCTCGAGGCCTAACCCCAGAACAAGCCCTTCAGCAAATCCGCGGCTGGCAGTCAAGCAACACCGATCGAGTCTCGGTTGGCAATCACTTCAAGCTAATGCTCGACGGCGCTATTTTTTCCGGGCTTTCACAAATGGGCCCGCCCGGTTATCTCGATGGACACCATGGTGTGTGGATGCTCGACAAGGACACCACACAAGCGTTCGCCAATACCTTCTGGGATGCGGGTTTTCAGCTTCATGCTCATAGTAATGGCGATGCCGCCACCGCTCGGTTCATCGACATTCTGGAGACATTACTGGCCCGCAATCCAAAAGCAGACCACCGGATGACGCTCGAGCATTTCGCCTACAGCACTGAAGATCAAAATCGCAAACTGGCAGCCCTTGGGGCAACGGTATCGGCAAACCCCTACTATCATTACATTTTGTCCGAGATGTACAGCGGCCCCTGGCTGGGGCCCGATCGGGCGCCGCAAATGGTTCGATTGGGGTCACTAGAAGAAAAGGGAGTCCCCGTTGCACTGCACTCCGATAGCCCCATGGCACCGCTATCACCGCTGACACTGATGTGGACGGCAACGTCAAGAGAGACAATCTCTGGGACTACTTGGGGTGAGAGCGAAGCGCTTAGTCGAGAAGCCGCGCTTCGCGCGATTACAATCGATGCTGCCTGGGTGCTGGGTCTCGAGGATGAGCTCGGGTCAATCCGCGCTGGAAAAATGGCCGACTTTACCGTGCTCGCGGCCGATCCAATGACGGTTCCTGTGAAGGATATTAAGTCGATTACCGTTGTAGGTACCGTCTTTGCCGGCGAAGCTTACGAGAATTAGAGGATCATCATGAGTCAATTAGCAACACCCTTAACATTTGCCAATGGATCGACCTTGGGTAATCGCTATGGTCTTGCCGCGCTGACCAATCTGCAGAGCGGCACCGATGGAATTTTGAGCGACGACGAATATACCTGGCTTACAGGCCGTGCCGAGGGTGGCTTCGGACTAACCATGACCTGTGCGGCGTCTGTGCAACACCGAGGCGTTGGGTTTCCCGGACAATTAGGCGCACACAGCGATCAACACCTCGATGGCTTAACCCGACTCGCTGAGGGTATCAGAGCACACGGCAGCCATGCCGTGGTTCAACTGCATCACGGCGGCATGCGGGCGATGCCTAGTTACTGCGACAACGTTCCCATGTGCCCATCAGACGATGAAAAAACGGGTTCCAAGGCAATGACGGAGGCGGAAGTCGAGCAACTGATCGAGGACTATATCGAGGCCGCCGTTCGCTCACAAAAGGCAGGATTCGATGGTGTAGAACTGCACGGTGCCCATGGCTATCTGATCGCGCAATTTCTCAGCCCACAGTACAACAGACGAAGCGATGCCTATGGCGGAACTGCTGAAAAACGCGCCAAGGTATTGCTAGATATTATCGAGGGAGTGAATCGAGCCTGCGGCAGGGAGTTTAGCCTTGGCGTCAGACTCTCACCCGAGCGCTTTGGTCAAAATACGACGGAAATTCGCGACCTCGCTTCTGATCTGCTGAGAGACCGTCGGCTCGACTATATCGATATGTCGCTATGGGACGTTTTCAAACCCGCGCACGACGAAAACTTCAAAGGACAGTCGCTACTCGCAATCTTCTCCGAACTACCCAGAGACGGCGTTGCCCTCGGGGCTGCTGGCAAGCTGTATACCGCCAGCGACTGCGAGCGAGCGATTGAGGCAGGTCTCGACTTTGTCTTTATCGGTCGCGCGGCTGTAGTCCATGCCAATTTTGCAAAGCAAGCGCTGGCGAATCCGGACTTTACGATGGCTGACCTTCCCGTTACGCGAGCACATCTCGCCGCCGAGGGCTTGGGACCAAAATTTATCGACTATATGGCGACCTGGGAGGGCTTTGTCGCGCCCTAGCGCGAGAGCTCAGCCAAAGCGAGTGTCGGCAACAAAGGGGTTGCTCTGACGCTCGCGCCCAAAGGTCGAATCGGGACCGTGCCCGGGCACGAACTGGACTCCGTCGCCCAGCGGGAACAGCTTGGCTCTAATTGAGTGAATCAGCTCGTCGTGATTGCCTCTGGGAAAGTCGGTGCGCCCAATCGAACCCGCGAAAATCACGTCGCCCACCCAGGCAAGATTCTGGTCTTTTGAGTAGAAAACGACGTGGCCCGGGGTATGACCGGGGCAATGGATAACGTCGAGCTCCACCCCGCCAATCGTCACGGTCTCGCCGTCCTTCAACCAACGATCAGGCTCGAATGCTTCAGCCATAGGGAAGCCTGACATCTCACACCATTTAGGCAGCCCCTCGATCCAAAAGCGATCACCCTCTTCAGGCCCTTCGATCGGGACACCCCACTGCTGACGGAGCACGTCGGCTGCCGCGCAATGATCCATATGACCATGCGTCAATAAGATCTTTTCAACAGTGCCACCAAGCTTCTCTATCGCCGCCTCGATCCGGTCGATGTCACCACCGGGATCGACAACCGCGATCTTTCCGGTGGCTTCGTCTTTAACAATCGAGCAGTTTTGCTGGTAGGCCGTTACCGGCACCACCATCACCGACAAACTCATACGGGCGACCCTTGGCCACCAGCCTCCTGCGTATCAGCCGCCGGATCGTTGTATACCGTCTCATCGAGCTGGCCTTCGTGATATGCCACGATGGTCGATACCGTTGCATCGCCCGTGACATTCACAGCAGTTCGCACCATATCGAGCAGACGATCAACGCCCAATAAGAGAGGGAGGTATTCAAGTCCGAGTCCAATTTGGGTCAACACCAAGGTCAGCATAATGATGCCCGCACTGGGGACCGCGGCTGCACCAATCGATGCCAAGGTCGCCGTCAGCACCACCACTAACAGCTGTGTTAGCGTGAGATCAACGCCCGATGCCTGGGCAATAAAGACCGTCGCTACCCCCTGCATAATCGCTGTACCATCCATATTGATGGTGGCACCGAGGGGCACCGAGAATCCCGAGACACTCTTGTTAACGCCGAGCTTCTTCTCCACGGTACGTAGCGTAAGCGGCAAGGTCGCGCCCGAGGATGACGTGGAAAATGCAAACGCCCAGACCTGGCGCATCTTGCCTCGGAGCATACCCGGCGATAGCGGCGTCAGTGCCCTGAGGAGGGCGCCGTAAACCACTAGACCATGGAATAGCAGTACTGCGAGCAAGGTGAAAAAATACGTCGCAAGATTGAAGATTGTACTGAAACCCATGGTCGCAAATAGTTTGGTTAACAGCGCAAACACGCCGTAAGGAGCCAGCTCGATCACAATGCCTACCATCTTCATCACCACGGCTTCCATATCCTGAAACCAACTGATAATGCGCTCACCATGAGCGCCTGCCCTTGTGGCCGCAAAGCCAACGAGCAGCGCAAAGACGATCACCTGCAACATGTTGCCCTCAGCCATCGCGGATACGGGGTTAGAAGGAAACATGTTGACGATCGTATCGATAAGTGGAGGTGCCTCTTTTCGCACAAACTCCCCGCCATCGGCTTGAGTCATGCCCTTACCCGGACCCACAATGGTCGCTATAGTCAGACCAAGAGATACAGCAATACCTGTGGTGATTAGATAGAGACCGACGGTCTTGCCGGCAATCGCACCCATTCGACTGCTTTGACCCAGAGCAGCCATGCCGCAAATCAGCGAGACCAGTACCAGAGGAACGACAAGCAGCTTGAGCGAAGCAACAAAGATTCGCCCCACGCCATCGAACAGGCCCATGATTAATCCGTTTTGGAGAAATCCGTAGAGGCCACTAGTTGGGTCTAAGTTACCGACCACAACATTCAGGATCGAGCCAAATGCTATTCCCAGCACCATCGCCAGTAAAATTCGGTTTGTTAAAGACATAGCTTCTCCTTAGATGGCCTCACAGGCATTGGGCTTATGACCCTCGACGGCAACGTCTGCACAGGCATTACACGGCGAGGGATAGGTGCGGCGCAAGCCCGACGTGGTAATCACACACACCGGATCGTATTCCATGGTGCAAATTTTTGGACGCGGATCTTTGCAAATCGTCCAATCACTCCCCTGAGCAGCGACAGGGTCTGGCTGAGCGACGTCAGCGTCCGCGTTTCCGGAGAGAAATTCAGATGTTGCGCATCCTGAAGACAACGCCAACCCGAAAACCACGAGCAAGCGGAGGCTAATGTTTGAGAAATTTACCGAGTCGATACTCATTCAATGCCGTCTCTATTTCTTCTCGGGTATTCATTACGAACGGCCCGTATTGCACAACAGGTTCACGCAGCGGTTGCCCAGAAAATAATAGGCAACTCGCGCCCTCTGATGATGCGGTAAGCCGCCAGCGAACACCAGCACCGGTTAGTACTAGCGACTTCGTGACCGATGATCGATTGTCGAGCTCAAGACCTCCATCATAGACAAAGGCCGCCGCGTTGGCGGTGTTATGCACTTGAAGCTCCAGCGTATGACCGGGTTCAAGCGTCAAGTCTGCCATCTGGGCAATCGGCGCCAACTCGGTTAAGGGCCCAAACACATGCTCTTCGAACAATGCCCAGTCGCCGGCAATGGCGGTCAATCGAGCACCTTCGATACCGATAACCGGTAACGCATCTCGGCTAAGATCGCGGTACCGCGGTGGACTCATCTTGTCCTTGGCAGGAAGATTAAACCAGCATTGGAAGCCGTGGAGACCTGTCGTATCGATCGTGGGCATCTCGGAATGAATCACACCGGAACCCGCAGACATCCACTGCACGCCACCATCTCGAATCTCACCCCGGTTGCCGAGACTATCCTCGTGAGCAATACCGCCCTGTTTCATATAGGTCAGCGTTTGCATACCCCGATGCGGATGCGCAGGAAAGCCGGCAGCAAAATCATCGCGGTACGGTGATCGAAGTTCATCAACCATTAGCAATGGATCAACCGAGTCATTCCCCATCAGGGCAACCCGTTGGATCGCCACGCCCGCACCATCGGAAGTGGCTTGGGCAGGTAGTACCGAAATAACGTCACGAAACATGATCTAGAGCGAGCTCCTTAACCAGCCCAACACACTATTCGAACAAGGCCAGTAATTCATCGCGCTGTTTTGTCAATGACTGCTGACGGGCGGTAATTGTTAATAGCGATTGCGCCGAGGGCAATGCGTCGTAAACCTGCAGCATGCGATTGAGCGTGTCAGGATCTGGACTCGCTAACCGCTTTGCTATCCCCTCCATATCCGATAGTTTCGCCCAGCAATTCAATACCACATCGCAACCTGCTTGCTGTGCCGCTAGCGCCAGATCGGGCACGCTACCCGCCAACGCCTTCATATCGAGGTCATCGCTCATCAACAATCCATCAAAGCCAATGTCGCCTCTAATAACGCCTTGGATCACCCGATGACTAAGGGTCGCACAGTGATCGGAGTCCCAAGCGTCGTAAACAATGTGAGCGGTCATTGCCATGCTGGCATCATTGAGCGCACTAAATGGGCGCAGATCCTGTTCAAGCTCGGTAAGCCCTGCAGCCACTCTGGGCAGTTCGTAATGCGAGTCGACCACCGCCCGTCCATGGCCCGGGATGTGCTTAATCACACCGGCAATACCCGCCTGCTGCAAGCCATCCAGACACGCCCACCCCAATGTCGCAACGGTATCGGGGGCTGACCCAAACGCTCGATCACCGATTACATCGTGCGCGCCCTCGATAGGTACGTCGAGTACCGGAGCACAGGTAACAGTGACGCCGACCTCGGCCAGATCCAGACCCAGTGCCTCATAATTGAGCTGTGTCGCTAACAAAGCCTCGCTCGGTCTGACTGTATACAAATCCGCGAAGCGCTGCGCTGGGGGGTAAGCGGGCCACTCGGGCGGCTGCATCCGCGCGACCCGACCACCCTCCTGGTCAATCAAAATGGGAACAGCCCTACCGTGAAGGTTTCGAAGTGACTCTGTGAGCGATTGCAATTGTGCGCGGTCAACGACATTGCGACCAAAAAGGATGTAACCGAAGGGGCTCACTTCTCGAAAAAAGGAGCGCTCAGCATCGGTAAGCTCGGTGCCTTCTAGGCCAAAAATCGCGGGCAGCATGCTCAACCTCAATCGATGTCCTTGGGTCATATAATGGTTTTACAGTGTCCCCGACCCCGGCTCAACTCGATATCAGACCAGCGATCGAGATCGATCACCAGATCCGCCCAGCCAGCGGTCGGTAGGTTCTCAATAATCCCTTTACCTACCAGCCAATTGGTGAGATCAGTCAACGCAGGGTTATGACCCACCATGGCAACTGCTGCCAGTTCATCGGGGCGTGCCGAAAGCCATTGCAGCAACTCCCTGAATTCAAAGGTGTAAAGAGCCTCCTCAGTAGTCACCCCATGGCTATTTAATTCAGGCCAACCAGTGAGTAATTCCGTGTACGTTTCCTGCGCACGGCGGGCGGGACTGACAAAAAATGGAATCGGGGAATATCGGCCAGCTAGATACGCACCCATCCGCGGCGCATCACGATAGCCACGTTTATTCAGCGGCCGCTCTCTATCGAGCAGTGACGGGTTTTCCCATGACGATTTGGCGTGTCTCAGCAGGCACAGCCGCTTCACGGTCCATCACCACTCAGAATCGATCGCGACCTAAACAAGGCTGAACAGGTGATATTTCTTCTTGCCCAAGCGCACCAGAAAAAAGCGCTCGTGCAGCGACTTAGCGGCATCGAAAACAGACTCAAGCTGCGCATTGGCATCCAGCGATAAAGCCGACCCATTCACAATAACGGCATGTCGCGCGAGCGCGTCTTTCACCTGCTTGCCTGAGTTCGCCATGCCGACATCGGCCAACAGCTGCGTCAATGTCTCCGGCAAGTTAGACAGGTCAAGCTCACTACTTGGCAGACCATCTTGCTGAAGCTGCGCCAGATCAGACGCACTCAGCTGAGTCGCATCACCGCTAAACAGCGCGTCGGTAATACGCTCGGCAGCAGCTAGACCGGAATCGCCGTGGACTAGGCGCGTTACCTCTTTTGCAAGGACAGCCTGCGCCTCTGGTCTACCCTCCCGCGCGGCATCGGCTCGTTCCAATGCGTCGATTTCATCGACCGATAAAAAGGTGAAATACTTCAGGAACTTGTAAACATCGGCATCAGCGGTGCCCAACCAGAATTGATAAAACGCGTAAGGTGAGGTCTTCTTGGCATCAAGCCAAACAGTGCCGGACTCGGTTTTACCGAACTTGGTGCCGTCGGCCTTTGTAACCAAAGGCATGGTCAGACCGTGCACTTGCTCGCCATTCATCCGTCGCGTCAGGTCAATACCGCCGGTGATATTGCCCCATTGGTCCGAGCCACCGATTTGCATTTCGCAGCCATGGCATCGATTGAGTTCAGCAAAATCGAAGGACTGCAGAATCATGTAAGTGAACTCGGTATAGCTGATACCCGAGCCTTCTCGCTCGATACGTTGCTTTACCGATTCCTTGTTGATCATGGCATTGACTGAAAAGTGCTTACCGACATCGCGAAGAAACGTCAGGACATCCACGTCCTTCGTCCAATCAAGGTTGTTAGCCATGATCGCTGCGGCCTCGCCATCGAAGGCGAGAAATCGTTCCATTTGTACTCGCAGTCGCTCCACCCAGGTGGCGACAATATCGGGGGTATTGAGAATACGTTCCTGAGATTTAAAGCTCGGATCACCGATTAATCCGGTAGCCCCACCTACCAGCGCAATGGGTCGATGTCCCGCCAATTGGAATCGTCTCAAGGTGAGGAGTGGTACCAGCGATCCAATATGTAGACTGTCCGCCGTGGGGTCAAAGCCGCAGTAGAGTGTTCTCGGCTTCGCTGCCAACCACTGCTCTAGCTCGCCATCGCCGGTTGTCTGAAAGACAAGCCCACGGGCAGTCAAATCAGCGAGCAAATCGTTCATATCAATATCCTAACTTCTATGGAAACCATCGCGGGGCGCGAGTGTCTCATACTATACGCGACTCGTTCGAGATCTGATGTTTCTCAGGTATGATCCGGGGCGTCATTTCATTTAACTATCTCATTCAACTATCGGTAAGCGGGACCACGGTGGCAAGACAACGACGGGGAGCAACACGACTCGAACACAGCAAGCCCACGGCAGATCGTTCCGCCATAATCTGGGGCTTGGGATCGGTGGTTGCTATCGCCCTTGTTATTAGCCTATTTAGCGGTGACGACGCCGAGCGAGCCGAACTGGCGACTAAGTCGTCGACGGTTACCGCGGATTCTCAGTCGGACCCAATCGTTAACGATGAATTGCTTGAATCTGCTGTCAGTCCACCCGAAACAACCGAACCTTCCTGGCAAGACATCAAAGTCCGCAATGGCGATAACCTGAGTCTGATTTTTGCGCGAGCGGGCTTTAGCGATCGGGATGTGTATGAAGTCACGCGCGATAGTGAAGGCCGCGCACTCAGAAAAATTTACCCCGGACAGACCATTGGCTTCCTGGCCAATACCGAGGGTGAGCTCATGTCAGTGAGGCATATCGAGTCGCCGCTGAAGCAAACGATCTATACCAACGAAGCGGGGCAATACAGTAGTCAACTGGTGACGCGAGATACCGAGCCCAGAACAAAAACTGTCGGGATGACCATCGAAAGCTCGCTGTTTCTGGCGGGTGATGACGCGGGTCTCTCCGCGGGAATCATCATGGAGCTCGCTGCGATTCTCGGAGGTGTCATCGACTTCGCGTTGGACCCCAGAGTGGGTGACGACATCCAAATTGTTTATCAGGAAAACTTTCTCGATGGCCAGAAATTCACTGACGGACCAATTCTCGCGGCCTCGTTTAATAATAATGGTCGATTAGTCGAGGCCTTTCGCTACACCGACTCGCAGGGCGATGTCGGTTATTTCGCCGCGGACGGCGTTAGTATGCGCAAAGCATTTTTGCGAGCGCCACTGGATTTCACTCGGGTGAGCTCCAGCTTTAATCCGAACCGATTGCATCCAATCTATAAAACCAAGCGACCCCACCGCGGCACCGATTATGCCGCACCGCGCGGCACACCGGTCTACGCTGCCGGCGACGGTCGAGTGGTAGAAGCGGGCTATAGTCGACCCAATGGCAACTATGTCTTCATCCAGCATGGGGAAGGATTCAAAACCCACTACCTGCACCTTAATCGCAAGCGGGTAAAACGAGGCGAGCGTGTCAAACAAGGCCAAGTCATCGGCACGGTGGGGTCAACTGGGGCAGCCACCGGTCCCCACCTACACTACGAATTCCTGGTGAACGGCGTACACCGAAACCCCAGAACCGTGCACAAGATTTTGCCGAAAGCAAAATCTCTACCCGATAGCGAACTGAATCGATTCAGAGCGTATATCATCGATCCGGTACAGAGACTCGCATCAGTCAAAGCAACCAGCGGACTCGCAGGCGCAAAGTGACTGCGCCCCGCTATTTTATTGGTTTAATGTCGGGTACCAGTGCCGACGGTATCGACGCGGCCTTGGTAAGAGTGGGCGATGATGGCGACCTATCCTTGCTGGAAGTTTGCGAAAGCCGTTACCCGGAAACCTTGCGCCACGCTATTTTTTCGCTACAGCGTGAGGCGAATTGTCACTTAAATGATCTTGCAGCTACCGACGTCGAAGTAGCCGAATGCTTTGCCGGCGCGGTGCATCAGCTCCTCGAGAAAGCCGATGCCAATGTCGAGACGATCTCGGCGATTGGCAGTCATGGTCAGACATTGCTGCACCAACCCAATGCAGAGAAACCGTTCTCCCTGCAAATCGGCAATCCAAACGTTATCGCTGAAATGACAGGCATTACTGTGGTTGCCGATTTCCGGGGAAGAGACATCGCAGCCGGCGGCCAAGGCGCACCGCTCACACCACTGTTTCATCGAGCCATGATCGAGCAAGCGGCTGGTAATACGGATATCGATCAGCTCGGTGTTATTAACATCGGTGGTATCGCCAATATATCGCTGTTTACCGAGGCCACAACGTTCGGTTTCGATATCGGGCCGGGTAACACACTCATAGATGAGTGGAGTCGCGAACACATCGGCCAACCCTACGATGCCAACGGTGATTGGGCGCGAACTGGTGACATTGATTCGACGCTGTTGCAATGGTTACTTGCTGACCCCTATTTTCAGCTGGCAACCCCAAAGAGCACCGGGCAAGACTACTTCAATCGCGAATGGTTGCAGTCAGCACTTCGGACTGACGCAACACCGGAGACGGTGCAACGTACGCTCCTCGAGCTCACCGCGTTGACCACCGCCAATGCCATCAGAGACGCCAAGATTACCGAAACCTATCTTTGCGGTGGTGGCGTCCACAACTCTTTATTGAGGGAGCGGATCACAGCAGCGGCACCGCAGTGCAACATCATGGACACCAATGCACTTGGACTATCGCCCGATTGGATTGAGGCGGCGGCTTTTGCTTGGTTCGCTGCCAACGCGATCGATGGCATCGCGCTCGATACCAGATCGGTTACCGGTGCCCTTTCTACTTCGATTCTTGGAGCGATATACCCAAGTTAAGCCCTCGACACCAGCGCCAAGCTAGCGGCTGACCTATTCGCTAAATCGAGAGGGGGAGCTCGTATTCTTAGAGTCTATTAGATCGAGAAAGAGGCGCCGCAGCCGCAGGTCGTGGTTGCATTGGGATTGTTAACGACGAACTTAGCGCCCTCAAGCCCCTCGACATAATCGATCTCCGATCCCATCAGGTACTGGTAGCTCATGGCGTCAATCAGCGCGGCGACACCACCGCGCTCGATCACCCAATCGTCATCTGCCATCGACTCGTCGAAGGTAAACCCGTATTGAAATCCTGAACACCCGCCGCCCGTGATGTAGACCCGGAATTTGAGTTCGGGATTTTCCTCTTCCGAAATCAGCGCATGTAACTTCGACACGGCGTTGTCGGATAACCGAATTTCCGTGGGGTCAAATCCTGCTACTACTGACATCGCTTATAGCCCGCCTTCAAGCCGTTGAGTCTTTAACATCACCAGGCGCTGACGTCTTCGGTACCAACTTAGTCACTTCCGGGGTATCGCTAGCCGTTGTGTGCTTCAAGCCACCGTCGATACTGCTGCCCATAGCCATCTCAATCAGGTTGTAGAAGACATCGCCGGTTACTTTTGCACCTTTGGCAAGCTCAAGCTGCTCAGAACTGTAGATATTGCCTTTGACCGAGCCACTGATCGCCGCGGCTGGCACACGAATCTCACCTTCAACGTGACCACCTGATACAACACGTAACAGCGCAGTTGCCCCGGGCTCTGCACTGATCGATCCATGCACCTGCCCCTCGACGTCAAGATTGCCAGCAAAAACGATATCTCCGGTCACTTTCGTACCAGCTGATATCAATGTGGTTCCCCCTTTGGTAGCAGCGGGGGTCTGCATATTCTTGTTTCGCACAGTTAGCGCTCCATCATCTATTGCGTGCCGTATACAACCGTTTCAGTCCAATCGAGTTGGTCATTGAAACGCCGACGCCTAGGTGACGTCAATTCTATGGCAAAGGTGACGCCAGCGGGAGAAAATCCGTCGGGCACCTCGAATTCGCCAGACACACGCTGAAAATACTTGAAAGCCAGCGCATGGTTGCCGGACTCGGGCTCGCCGACCGGCAGTGACAACGCCTGTCCTTGATCATCGACAAGGCCCACAGACAACTCACCTCGATAGAATTGATCGTCAGGTGCCAAGCGCTGAATGACAGCGCGATAGTCAAAGACGCGACGACTGGGATCCCAGCGTAACTCAGGCGCTCGGATTTTTACCGAACTCACGTCTTCGCCCGATGACATGATATCCCGATAGAAGACCAGTTCGTTCTCGAGCTCCATGACCTGTTGTTCTTTCGAGGCGAGATCTCTGCGCAACTGAGTGAGCGTCGCCTCGTCGATCGCAGTTCGAGCCTCCAGCTTTTCAATGCTTTCCGCCAGTGCCGACTCATTACTGATCAGTGGCACCCGATTTTTTTCGCCTTGTTGAAAGCCTGCGTAGAACACTGCCCCAAGTAGTAGTAGTGACAGGATAGCGGCCGACGCAAACAGGCGGCGCTGGCGGGTCTCATTGACCCGCTTCACAACCGTCTTGTAGTCGGTGGTCGCCACTGGCTAGGGAACGACAGCAGGGCTGGTCAGGCCAAGCGTCTCAGGCTCACCCAACATAATATTCATGACCTGGATAGCCTGCCCGGCTGCACCCTTGACCAGGTTGTCGATGGCGGCGGTGATCACAACAGTATCGCCACCACCTGGCCGAGTCACTGACATTTCGCAACGATTGGTACCGCCGACATGGCGGGTTTCGGGATCGTATTGCCCGGTTGTCATCAAAACAAAAGCCTCATCGCGGTAACGCGATGAGTAGAGAGTGGCTACATCAACCTCTGATTTCGTCATCTTGGCAAACAGAGTTGCATGAATCCCGCGAGTCATGGGTGTCAAATGAGGCACGAAGGTGAGGTCGACCTCCGACCCTGCGATCGCAGTTAAGCCCTGTTTCATCTCTGGCAGGTGACGATGTCCCGATACCGCATAGGCCTTCATCGATGTGCTTGCCTCTGCTAACAACAGATTTACCTTGGCGGCGCGACCGGCACCGCTGGTCCCGGAAGCACACGAAGCAATCAGCCTGTCAGGCTCGATAGCATTGGCCTCGAGTAATGGCAGGAAACCCAGTTGCACAGCGGTCGGATAACACCCCGGGCAAGCAACTAACTGAGCGCCGGAAATCTGCTCTCGGTTGACTTCAGGCAAGCCGTACACCGCGTCGGCGATCAGTTCGGGTGCTGCGTGCGTGGTGCCGTACCACTCCTGCCAGATATCGACATCACGGAGACGGAAATCAGCAGATAAGTCGATCACTCGCTTTCCCCTAGCTAGCAGATCAGTCATCGAGTGCATCGAAACCGCGTGCGGTGTCGCAAAAAAGACTAAATCGCAATCATCAAACCGCGATTCAGCCGGATCTTCAAATGCCAACGACAAGTACCCGCGCAGGCTCGGGAACAGGTCATCGATGCGTCGACCGGCCTCAGCGCGCGATGTCAGTCGCTTTATCGCGATGCCCGGATGCGCCAATAACAGGCGAATAAGCTCTACACCGGCGTAGCCGGTCGCCCCTACGATGCCAACATTCATCAAATTAGTTCCGAGATCTGATATTGTGCCGCTAGTTTACAAGCTGTTGCCGACGAAGCCAGCGCGGAGCGTCAAATGCTTTGGATACAAGGACTTCATGTCATATTCGTAGTCACCTGGTTCGCCGGGCTGTTCTACCTACCGCGTATTTTTGTCTACTACGCTCAAGCCGATGACCCGGCGACTAAACGAACGCTCGCCACAATGGCGCGCAAATTATTCAAATTCGTGACTCCACTGATGGTGCTAGCACTGGTGCTTGGCATCTGGCGATTGAGCTATGCATTGACAGGCTATTTAGAGACTACCTGGATGCAACTAAAACTAGCCGGCGTCCTGTGTCTACTCGCTTATCATATCCAATGCGGCATCTACGTGACTCGTATCAACAGCGGAGACGACTCAAAAACTCATGTTTTTTATCGGTTCTTCAATGAAGTGCCCGTTCTATTTCTGTTCGCTATCGTGCTCTTGGTTTACATCCGACCCACCTAAACGCGAACCACACTGCGATAAAATGACGATAACTAAATGACTCAACGTCCGGGGGAATAAGGTCAATGACCAAATCAGAACAGCTATTTGAGCGAGCGCAGGGCCCGATACCGGGTGGTGTCAACTCTCCGGTGCGTGCCTTCAAGGCAGTCGGTGGCACACCGCGCTTTATGGAGCGGGCCGAGGGCGCCTACATCTTTGATGTAGATCAGAAACGCTATATCGACTATGTCTTGTCCTGGGGACCCATGATCATGGGTCACAACCATCCCAAAGTCCGAGCGGCCGTGATAGATACCGCACAACACGGTCTCAGCTTTGGCTGCCCGACGGAAATCGAGATCGAACTTGCTGAACGCCTTTGTTCACTCGTGCCATCACTCGAGCAAGTGAGAATGACCAGCTCGGGCACCGAAGCCACGATGAGTGCGATTCGGCTGGCCCGCGGTGCGACTGGACGCGACAAGATCATTAAATTTGAGGGCTGCTACCACGGACACTCAGACTCTCTGCTCATAAAAGCAGGGTCTGGCGCGCTGACCTTTGGTGTGCCGAGCTCACCAGGGGTCCCTGAGGTGCTCGCACAACACACGATCACCCTGCCCTTCAACGATCTCGGAGCGCTTGAGCAGGCATTTGCGGAGCTGGGCGATCAAATTGCCTGCGTCATTACTGAGCCCGTTACCGGCAATATGAACTGTATTTTGCCTGAGCCCGGCTATCTAGAAGGCATGCGCGAGCTTTGCACTCAGCACGGCAGCGTATTGATCTTCGATGAGGTGATGACTGGCTTTCGCTTCGGCACCCACTGTGCTCAGGGCTTTTTAAACATTGAGCCCGATCTCACTTGCCTCGGCAAAGTGATTGGCGGCGGCATGCCCGTCGGTGCCTTTGGCGGCCGAGCTGACATCATGAATCACATTTCACCGCTGGGCCCGGTTTATCAAGCAGGTACCTTGTCGGGGAATCCGGTAGCCATGGCCTCAGGGCTTGCGACGCTTGATATTATCTCCGAACCCGGTTTCTACGAGGGTTTGTTTGCTCGCACCACACAACTCTGTGAGGGTATGCAGGCATCAGCGAACAAGGCTGGCATACCGTTTACCACCAATCATTTGGGAAGTATGTTCGGCTTCTTTTTCACCGAAGATGAGAAAGTGACTCAATACCCTCAGGTGATCAGTGCCAACGTTGAGCAGTTCAACCGATTCTTCCACGCAATGCTGGACGAGGGTGTTTATTTAGCACCCGCATCCTTCGAAGCTGGCTTCATGTCATCGGCTCATACCGAAGAAGATATCAACGCAACGATAGTCGCCGCGGACCGAGCGTTCGCGTCGCTGTAGATCGAGAGGAGGCTGATTATGAGTTCAACCAGAGGTCCATTTCCTCACACGCGAATGAGACGTATCAGGGCCACTCAGTTTGCGCGTGATCTGTGCAGCGAAAATTCGCTCTCTGCCAGTGACTTCATCTACCCGATGTTTGCACTCGACGGCACGAACCAGCGCGAAGCAGTTCCCTCGATGCCCGGAGTAGAGCGACTCAGTATCGACTTGCTGATCGAGCGAGCACGTGAAGCATGCAACCTTGGAATTTCAGCTATCGCCTTGTTTCCTGTTATCGAGGCAGAGCACAAATCGCTAGATGCGGCTTCAGCTTACGCCCAGGATGGCCTGGTGCAGCGAGCGGTCGGCGCTATCAAAGCTGCGCTGCCCGATTTAGGGGTGATGACTGACGTAGCGCTCGATCCGTACACCACTCATGGTCAAGACGGCATCATCGACGACAACGGCTACGTGTTAAATGACATCACAACAGCCACGCTGGTCAAGCAAGCAGTCAGCCATGCCAATGCCGGGGCCGACATGGTCGCACCGTCAGATATGATGGATGGGCGAATCGGTGCGATCCGCGAAACGCTCGAAGCGGCGGGGCACGTCAATACATTGATCCTGTCGTATGCGGCAAAATATGCGAGCGTCTACTACGGGCCTTTCCGTGACGCGGTAGGCTCCGCCTCAAATCTAAAGGGTGGCGACAAAAAGACCTATCAAATGGATCCTGCTAACTCAGATGAGGCCATCCATGAATGCGCTCTCGATCTAGCCGAGGGCGCCGATATGGTGATGGTAAAACCAGGTATGCCCTATCTGGACATCGTAAGACGGGTGAAGACCGAGCTGCAGGTGCCGACCTTCGCCTATCAAGTCAGTGGTGAGTACGCCATGCACGAAGCCGCGTTTGCCAACGGTTGGCTGTCCCGAGATGCGGTCATCCTAGAGAGCTTGCTCGCCTTTAAACGAGCAGGGGCTGACGGCATCCTGACCTATTACGCCGTCGACGCCGCCAAAATACTTGCAAAAGCCTAGTGCCGATTGGTTTTTTGACAGAAGGAACTATCGCGAGATTGTCGCGGCGATACCTAGCGAGCAATATCGCCCTATCCACATTGTTAGCCGGTTTGACGACGCCCACCGCTCACGCCTGCGAGTGTTTATGGCAGGGCAGCTTTAGCGAAGTGGCGAAGGACACCGATATCATCGTGCTCGCCAGCATCGAACGCCACCGCGGCAATGCTGCAGATATCTCCATCGAAGACACGTACCAAGGGGCTGAATGGCACGAAAACCTCAGGGTATGGATGAAAGCGGGCGATTATTGCCGTCCCGATATCGACAAGTTCCCAGAGGGTAGTCGCTGGGTCCTTGCGCTCGACAAAATCGAAGCAATCCCCGAGGGCGGGTTTAACCCCTCCACTCCAAATATCAGCTACGGAAGGGTTGACGACTATTCGCTGTCCAGCTGCGGTGGTTATTGGCTAGCAGTGCGTGGCCAGCGAGCCACGGGCAACCTCATCCCAGGGATGCCACGGTTTGCCGATGCACCGAAGATGAACCCCGTGCTGGTGAACCATATCGAAAGCTTTGTCGCGGGAGAGGCTAGTGTGAATTCACTGATTCGCGCGAGCGAGATTGATCCTGAGCTCGAAGCACTGAAACGGGCGTCTCGCGGCTTTATGCGTCGGGGCGGTCTGCTTCCTCCGACAGAGCCACTCGATGACTCAAATCCGGATAATCTCGAGTAGTTCATCGATCATCATGAGCGACAGGCCCCAAATCAAGCGTCCCTCATAGTGATAACAATCGGTCTCCAACGATCGATCTCGCCACTGCCATTGATGCAAACTACGGTTTGACGAATCCAGCAAAAAACTAATCGGCACCCATAAGACACTATCCACCTCGTGATTGAGGCTGAATACTGGTTGCTTGCTCAACGAAAACACGAAAGGAGCCACTAGCATCTCTGGTCGGTCAGCGCGCCAGCCCGTGTTGACGTCGGACAATTGACAGAGCAACTCTCCATACGCTTGGTAATCCGCGCCAATTTCTTCGCGCGTCTCGCGCAAGGCACAGTCGAGGTTAGAGCTATCGCCAGGCTCACGGCGTCCACCGGGAAACCCCATGTGGCCTGACCAGGGGTCGCCCTCTCTGACGGCTCGTTGAATCATAAGTAATTCACAGCCCTGTGCACCGTCTCTGAGTGCGATCGCCACCGCCGCCCGTTTCGCATTATCAATAGACGAGAGCTTGGGACTGGTGGCGGCCTTCAGACAATTAACAATCGACGCAAAATTTTCTATCACCCTGTACCCCTGGGTTATCCAACTTCATCCACACAAGACCGTCAAAGCGGTTATGATTCGCGCTTCGCAGCCTACCTCTTAATCACAAGCTTAACGCCAACAGGAAAATCCCATGTCTGACTATTTTGTTTACGCCATCGGTGCGGCTTTGGTCGATACCGAAATCGCTGTCACCGACGCCGATCTTAAACATCTCGGAGTCGACAAAGGCATGATGACCTTGGTCGACGAGGGCCGGCAAACCGAAATCAAGACATATCTTAGCGAGCAGCTAGCCACAGCCACTCACGCCTGTGGCGGCAGTGCGGGGAACAGTATGATCGCAGCTTCGCAGTTCGGAGCCCCTTCGTACATGAGTTGTCTCGTCGCGAATGATGCCGACGGTGACATCTATGTTCGTGATCTCGAACAATGCGGCGTCGCCCACGGCTTCGCCAATGGACGACGCGACGGGACCACAGGTAAGTGCATCGTGCTGGTTTCCCCCGATGCGGAACGCAGCATGAACACTTTTCTGGGTATCTCAGAGCAACTTTCAATCACCGAGGTGAATAAAGCCGCTATCGCAAACTCCGTGTGGGTTTACATCGAAGGTTATTTGGTCACGTCACCGACGGGCCAAGAGGCAGCACTGGAGACCAAGCAGGTTGCGCAAGCCAATGGCACGAAAGTCGCTGTCAGCTTTTCAGACCCAGGCATGGTGACCTATTTCAGAGACAACCTCGATGCGATTATAAGCGATGGTGTGGATTTTATATTCTGTAATGAGATCGAGGCTCTCGAATGGGCCGGAACCGACAATTTAGACGCAGCCGCTGAGGCGATGCGCGCCATTGCCAGCGAATTTGTCATCACACTGGGCGCCGAGGGCTGTCTGGTATTCGATGGCGATAAAATGCACCGCTTAAACGCAAAAGCAGTCGACGCCATTAACACCAATGGCGCCGGCGATATGTTTGCCGGTGCCTACTTTTACTCGCGGTGGCGTGGCGAGAGCAGTTTAACAGCCTGTGCTTTCGCATCCGAAGCGTCAGCTGCTGTTGTCTGCGAACACGGCCCACGACTGACACAAGCGCAAACGATCGAGCTACGCGACGCTTTTTTTGTCAACTAAACTTCATTGAAAATGCCAGGGCTCTGCTATCGCAGGTGAGACCAAAGGCCTTACACTACCGTACACATCGCGGGGCGTGACCCACAGGTATGATCTGTTGCCTGCATAGGTTGCGAGCCGACGCCGTTGTGCAGGCAAAAGGCAAGTTGGTGGGGTTATCAGGACACATCAGGAGACAGCATGAGCGACCGAGAAGTCAAACCAGAGATTAAAGACGATCCTCTGTACTTGATGCTTCGCCACGAGGATGTCGATAGCTTTAATACCAATCGGGATGCAATGGACTGCTCATCGCTGAGTGGCGGAGATTATCGCGGTCGAGACCTCAGGAAGCTCAACGCCAGAGGACTCGATTTTTCCAATGCCTATTTCCGGAACTGTGACCTGTCGGGAATCGACTTCCGAGAGACCGACTTGAGAGGCGCGAGCCTGCTCGATGCAAAAGTATCCGGGGTATTTTTCCCTGACGAGCTGAGTGCTGACGAAATCCGACTGTCACTCGACCACGGCACCCGCCTTCGCTACCAGTAATCGATTAATGAGCCATTTTCTCACTACGTATCGTCCCTTGGTCGGCTATATCGCCGTCTTGGTAGGCTTGTTGCTGTCATCTTGGACGCAGGCTCAGAGCAGTCTTGCATCCTACACACAGCAACAATCCGAATTCCTCCCGGTCGATGAGGCATACCAGCTCGATGTGGTGAGTGGGAATGATGGTCAGGCGACGTTAGGCTGGATTATTGCGCCCGATTATTACCTGTATCGACATGCATTTAAGGTGAAAGCCCGCGATCAAGACGAGCCGCTAGAGGCAGAACTTACGATACCTGACGGACTCGCAAAAACCGATGAATTCTTTGGTGATGTCGAAGTCTATTATCAGTTCGCCGATCTAGGTCTTGATCTCGAGACCGATAAAGCGGTGGAGCTTGTCGAGCTCGCTGTTACCTACCAGGGTTGTGCCGATGCCGGGCTTTGCTATCCCCCACGCACCAAGACTTTTCTCTGGCACCTCGAATCCGGTGAGGTGAAGGCTGGAAGTTTATCGCCCGTCACCGTTGCCGATAGCTCGTCCAAAGCTCCAGACATGAGCGTGCTGGCTGCGCTGTTATTTGCCCTTCTCGGTGGCCTGATTCTGAATATCATGCCCTGCGTTTTTCCGGTGCTATCACTCAAGGCGCTGAGCTTTACTCAAGGAGATCGCAGCGCTCACCAGCGTGACAGCCTAATTTATGCCGCGGGTGTGGTCACAAGCTTTGTTGTAATCGCCGCTGTGCTTATTGCCATACAACAAACCGGGCAACTGATTGGCTGGGGGTTCCAGCTACAGTCGACAGGCTTTGTCATTGGTCTCGCCTATTTGTTTACCGCCATGGGTCTGTCGCTCAATGGCGTCATCCAGCTCGGGAGTAGTTGGATGAATATCGGTCAGTCGCTCACCGAGAAAGACGGCGCCGCGGGAAGCTTTTTTACCGGTGTCTTGGCTGTCGTGGTTGCAAGCCCTTGCACGGCACCCTTTATGGGCAGTGCTTTGGGATATGCGCTGACCCAGCCATTACACATCACTCTGATTATCTTCGCTTTTCTAGGACTGGGTATGGCCTTGCCTATGGTGTTGCTGAGCTACAGCGGTACAGTGGCGCGGTTGCTACCCAGGCCCGGCGCATGGATGGAAACTGCGAAGCAAGTGCTAGCGTTCCCTCTTTACCTGACCGCGGTGTGGCTGTTGTGGGTTGCCGGTAATCAATCTGGAATCAACACGATGGCGTCTGCACTCGCAGGCTTAGTGGTGCTTGCCCTCGCCCTTTATCTCTACGGCGACAGTTTCCGCAACAAAGTACTGACTGCGGTTTTGCTCGCCGTTGCCATTTTCCTGGGTATTCCCAGCAACGATACCGGGCGCGACAAAGCTCTGGATGACGGTCAAGTCGCCTGGTCTGCTCCAGCATTGTCAGATCTGCGAGCACGCGGTGAACCAGTCTTCGTGGATGTCACTGCTGACTGGTGTATTACCTGTCTCGCCAACGAGGCAGCGGTGCTATTTACACCGTCAATGAAAACCGCCTTCGCCGAAGCAGACATCCCCTACATGATTGCTGACTGGACCGATTACGATCCCGCCATCGGTGAATTCGTGCAATCCCATGGCCGCAGTGGCATTCCGCTTTATGTCATGTATCCAAGCGGAGTATCGAGCGAACCGATCATTCTGCCTCAGCTATTGACCCAAGATATGGTACTCGAAGCTATTGAAATGGCGCGTCGCTGACCTCACATCACGTTCGTCCGAGAGAGAAAAATTCATGATGCGTCTGCTGTCACTTGTCTCGCTACTGTTGCTGCCGACCACGGTCATAGCGTCAGACGACTTTTTAATTGAAGAGCTATGGGTGCGCGCGGCACCTCCCCACATGACTATGACCGCCGCCTATGGTGCCATGAGAAACAACGGTACCGATCCTTTAAGTGTGGTATCAGTGTCGACATCGATTGCTGATCGGGCATCCATTCACGAAACACAGTTGCGAAATGATCGAGCAATGATGCGACCTGTCGCAGCGCTATCAATCGCACCGGGACAACAAGTAACACTTGAGCCGGGTGGCCTGCACCTGATGCTAATGAAGCTCACTACCCCCCTAGAAATAGGGCAATCTGCCAATATCTGCTTTATGCTAGAGACAGGCGATTCGGTATGTGCGGACGCCCAGATTCGTAGACAGGCAAAGCATGGTGGACACCATCACTAGTCCCGACGACCCAAAGCCGGAAGAACCGCAACCCGAAGAGTCATCGGGTGAAGCGGCGAGTTCCGCCCCAACGCAGCGTTTTGACTGGGTGAAAAAACGCGTAAGCGCGTTAATGCCATCGAGAGATACGCTTCGAGCATTGCAGACACCGGGTGGTCGACGAGCGATCATCGCCGTTATCGGCGGCTACTCTCTGCTGACCTTGACCCTTGGTTATTACTGGAGCCTACCGCCTAATTCTTTTGATGTGGTCGACAACCGAGACCGCTATCTCGCTACGACAGACCAGCCCATCACCGGCGCGACTACGACGGCAGCATTGCTTGAGGTCACCCGCTTGTTATTGGAAAAAAACGGCGGCTACTTGAGTAACGACATCACGCCACCGGGCACCTTTATGGACAACATGCCAAGCTGGGAATACGGCGTGTTAATCCAGAGCCGCGATTTAGCCCGCGCGTTGCGAGAAGTATTGAGCCGATCACAATCGCAGTCTCAGGAAGATGTAGATCTCACACTGGCAGAGCCCCGAATTAACTTTCAGTCCACGAGCTGGGCATTACCCGCGACCGAATCCGAGTATAAAGACGCTCGCCGATACATTAACTCGTACTTAAACCGACTGCCTGAAACCGGAGAAGATAGCGCTCAGTTTTACGCTCGCGCCGATAACTTGAGTTTCTGGCTGGGTATGGCCGAAAAGCGGTTGGGAAGCCTGTCTCAGAGGTTATCAGCGAGTGTCGGGCAGCGACGAATTAACACCGATCTGGCTGGTGATGCCGCTGCTACCCAATCAACGCTTGAGCGCGATGAATTTATCGTCAAGACACCGTGGCACGAAGTTGACAATGTTTATTACGAAAGTCGCGGTGCCGCGTATGCATTAATCCACTTTTTGCGCGCGGCAGAAGTCGATTTTGCCGACGTGCTCGAAAAGAAAAACGCCACCGTCAGTCTTAGACAGATTATTCGAGAGCTCGAAGCAACCCAGCAAACTGTCTGGAGCCCGATTATCCTAAATGGTTCAGGCTTTGGCATTTGGGCTAATCACAGCTTGGTCATGGCCAGTTACTTGTCGCGCGCGAATGCGGCACTGATCGATTTAAAAGAGCTGCTGGCTCAGGGCTGATGCACACCCCTCAATAACGCCCAATCATCACGCTGCTCGTGTATCGTCAAAGTGAGGTTCGCTCCGGCATAGTGATCGATAAGTTTAGGCGCTTGCTCGATCAGAACGCCGGTCATCAATACAGTGCCACCCGGTGCCATTAGGGCCAGGAGACGATCGGATAATGCGATCAATGGCTCAGCGAGAATATTGGCAACGACAACGTCCGCCTTAGCGAACCATGCATGCTCGTCACTACAATCCGGAAGACCCAATAGTAGCTGTTCATCTTGGATAGCGTTTCGCTCGGCGTTGTCTCGGCTGGCTACCAGAGCCTGTGGATCATTATCGATGCCAAGCGCCGTCGCTGCGCCCAGTTTCAGAGCAGCAATCGCGAGAATGCCCGAGCCACAACCATAATCAGCCACCGACTCCCCACCGACAACCAGATTGTCGAGTGCGGATAAGCACATCGCTGTCGTCGCATGAGTACCTGTACCGAAGGCTAGGCCGGGGTCTAAAAGCACATTAACCGCATTGGGGTCTGGTACATCGGTCCAACTCGGACATATCCAAAGTCGCTCCCCGAGGCGCATTGGACGAAAGTCGTCCATCCAGACTCGCTCCCAGTCCTTGTCCGCTACGTCCTTAATCACGCTAGCTGTGTCTGGAGTGAGTAACGCTCGGGGCACCGAGGCTGCGATTGGATCTAGATCAACGTTGGCCGCAAACAGCGCTGTGACCTTTACCGCATCCCAGATAGGGGTCTCACCCGGGCCGGGCTCAAGCAGGGGTTGATCCGCATCATCTTCCAGCGTGACCGCCAAAGCGCCATGGTCAAACAGCCATTCTTCGAGCGACTCGACGAGAGAAGCCGCTGTATTAAGCGACCACTCCTGCCAAGCGTCTTGATTCAATGTTCGTGTTCCAGCTTACTTTCGAGATAGTGAATACTCACTCCGCCCGCGACAAACGATGAATCAACAACGAGCTCACGATGCAAGGCCGTGTTGGTTCGAATACCGTCGACGATCAACTCATCGAGCGCCTGCCCCATTTTTCGGAGCGCGATATCACGAGTTTCGCCATGGGTGATGAGCTTGCCGATTAGGCTGTCATAGTGAGGTGGGACTTGATAGCCACTGTAGGCGTGTGAGTCGACGCGAACACCGTGGCCTCCAGGAGCATGAAAGGTCTTAATCAAACCCGGAGACGGCATGAACGTGCGCGGGTCCTCTGCGTTGATTCGACACTCGATCGAATGACCTTGAAATTTAATATCGTCCTGAGTGATCGATAAAGGCTGTCCGCCCGCAATGAGCAACTGCTCCTTGACGATATCAACTCCCGTGATCATCTCTGTCACCGGGTGCTCTACCTGAACTCGAGTGTTCATTTCGATAAAGAAAAACTGCTCGTCTTCATACAAAAACTCGAACGTGCCAGCGCCGGCATAACCTATATCGATACAGGCTTTGACACAGGCCTCACCAACTTCAGCTCGAATCTCAGCGGGGATACCGGGTGCAGGCGCCTCTTCCAGAATCTTTTGGTGCCGACGCTGTAACGAACAATCGCGATCGCCGAGATGCACGGCATTGCCCTGCCCATCGGCCAGCACCTGAATTTCCACGTGTCGCGGTCGCTGCAGAAACTTCTCCATATAAACCACTGGAGAACCGAACGCGGCGGCAGCCTCTGACTGAGTCACCTCAATCGACGAGAGCAAGACCTCCTCGTTATGAACCACACGCATACCGCGCCCACCACCGCCGGCAGCTGCTTTGACGATAACCGGATAGCCGATATCTCGGGCGATTTTCATAATTTCGTCAGGATCGTCAGGCAATGCACCATCCGAGCCCGGCACCGTTGGCACACCGGACTTTCGCATCTGGTACTTCGCCGACACCTTATCGCCCATCAGGCGGATAGTATCTGCCCTTGGCCCGATAAAGGTGAAACCTGATTGCTCGACTTGCTCTGCAAACTCGGCATTTTCAGCGAGAAAACCGTAACCGGGGTGGATTCCATCGGCGTTGGTAACCTCCGCGGCGCTCAAAATAGCGGGCGCATGAAGATAGCTTTGGCTAGAGGCCGGTGGACCGATACAAACAGCTTCGTCTGCCAATCTGACATGTTTGAGATCGCTGTCGATACTCGAGTGCACCGCCACGGTTGGAATCCCCAGCTCGCGGCAGGCCCTTAAAATTCGAAGCGCAATCTCGCCCCGGTTGGCAATTAGTACCTTTTGCAACATCTGCGAGGTTCCTGTAATCGATGTAGTTGCTGAAGCGCGTTACGCGATGGTGATCAGTGGCTGATCAAATTCAACGGGCTCACCGTTGTCGACGTGAATGGCTGTCACGGTTCCAGCATGATCGGCCTCGATCTGATTCATCATCTTCATGGCTTCGACGATACAAAGCACATCGCCCGCGCGAACGCTCTGACCGACCTCAACAAATGGCGCTGCATCGGGACTTGGTGATCGATAGAACGTACCGACCATCGGAGAGCGAAGCGCATTTTCTGCACCCGACGCAGGAGCAGGTTCGGGCGCTGGCGCAGGTGCTGCCGCTGGTGCGGGTGCTTGGGGCATCGCGGGTGCGGGCATCATGGCCGGTGCTGCCGCCATCATGGGCGCCCCTGTATTCCTGCTAATTCGAACCGATTCTTCGCCTTCTTTGATTTCAATTTCATCGACGCTAGACGCCTCTAGTAACTCGATTAATTTTTTTACTTTTCGGATATCCATAAACGCACCTTTTTCTTTACGTCTTTACATACTGATTTCAGTCAGTTCGGTTCAATAAAAATTCCAAGGCATGGTCGTACCCAGCACTGCCCAAGCCGGTAATTACAGCCAGCGCGAGATCGGAGAAATAACTGTGGTGACGAAATGGCTCGCGGGCATAGACATTCGACAGATGAACCTCAACAAACGGCAAGGCAACACCAGCCAAAGCATCGCGAAGCGCAACACTGGTATGAGTCAAAGCGGCGGGGTTAATAATAATGCCACTTGTACCCTCGGCAGGCGCCCCGTGGACCACCTCGATAAGTTCATGCTCCGCATTGCTCTGCACAGCTTTCAAGGTGCTACCCGCAACCTCCGCCTTGGCAGTCAGTCGATCATTGATACTAGCCAGATTTTCATACCCATAGACCTCCGGCTCCCGTGTTCCTAGGAGGTTTAGATTCGGTCCGTGGATTACTAAGGTGTGGGCCATATCCATGCATACAATTCAATCAGAGCAAGCGAGTCTCACCTACCACCGACGAACTGTCTACTCATTTTGCGCATACGCGACAAATCTGTGCTTTTTTACCGAAGTTAGCGGCAGTTAGCTCCACGATAGCTAGCAGTCAAAATAACCGCTGTGCGATCAGCGACAGCGAGTCGCGGCTGGGCTTCATTATCAAGGCGTGAATCTCTACACTGTCGCGTCCAATCAACGACGAGCATTGCAGGCATGCAACTTGGATCCTACAACCTCACATCGCCGGTTTTCCTCGCTCCCATGGCGGGTGTCAGCGATGTGGCGATGCGCCGAATAGCGGTGAAATGGGGAGCAAGTGTCGCCGTCGGCGAGATGGTTGCAGCAGACCTATCGTTATATCAATCGAACAAGACTTCGCAACGACTACAACACGACCAATCCGCAGGCATTCGATCGATCCAACTAGTTGGTAACGATCCGCTTAAGCTCGCTGAAGCCGCCAAGCTCAACGTCGACTTGGGCGCCGAAATCATCGATATCAATATGGGCTGCCCTGCTAAGAAGGTGTGCAGGAAAGCCGCCGGCTCCGCCCTGCTTTCCAACCCTAGCCTCGTCGAAGATATTTTGAGTGCAGTGGTCAATGCGAGTGCTGTACCGGTGACGCTTAAGATTCGTACAGGTGTGGACCAGACAAGACGAAACGGTGTGGAGATCGCGAAAATTGCCGAGCGTTGCGGTGTATCGATGCTGACTGTACATGGCAGAACACGCGCCGATCGCTTTAATGGCAACGCAGAGCATAAAACGACCCAGGCGATCGTCAACGCGGTCGGTATCCCAGTCATTGCCAATGGTGACATCACCGATCTTGCAAGCGCGAAAACAGTGCTTGCAGAAACCAATGCCGCAGGCGTCATGATTGGCCGGGCTACACAAGGACGACTCTGGCTACCAGGTTACATCGCACAAAACTTAGCGCAAAAAAGTCAAGCAATGCCAGGGTTTGAGTCTAGACTGGAAATAATGCGCGAGCATGCCGATGGGATATATCAGCTATATGGCAGCTTTATGGGCTGCCGTATCGTCAGAAAACACGTCGGCTGGTTTCTCGATGCCGAGGGTGGTGAAGCGCTAAAACCCATCAAATCCGAATTCAATCGTCTGGATGATGTAACGCAACAAATGAGCTACCTTAACGGCTTAGATTTAAAAATGATGGATTGCTTGGCGAGTCAGTCACCAGACAGTAGGCTGGTGGCATGAGCAAAGGAAGCACATCATCATTAAAAACCCACGCTGAGGCCGCCATCACGGAATTTCTCGAAACGCTCGACGGCGAAACCTGTGTTGACCTATATGCGATGGTCATCGAGCAGGTTGAAGAGCCTGTGCTCAAGGCGGTGATGGAATACAATCTCAATAATCAGAGTAAAGCGGCAGCGATGCTAGGTCTCAATCGCGGGACGCTGCGCAAAAAGTTGCGACAATATAATTTGCTCTGACGGCTGCTCGCGTGAGTATTGCCCTACTTTGACACAGCAAGGAAAAGACCATGATGGAAGCGCGGTTCGCGCCCGTTCGACGGGCTCTGATTAGTGTCTCCGATAAGACAGGAGTTGTAGAGTTTGCCAAAGCCCTCTCAGGGCTAGGCATTGACATTCTTTCCACCGGCGGGACGTGCCGGCTACTTGCTTCCGAGGGCGTTCCCGTCATCGAGGTGTCTGATTACACCGGCTTCCCTGAGATGATGGATGGCAGAGTGAAAACCCTTCACCCCAAAGTCCATGGCGGCATCCTAGGTAGACGCGGTACTGATGAAGACGCGATGCATAGCCACGACATCACACCTATCGATCTGGTTGTGGTTAATCTCTATCCATTTGAGGCTACCGTTGCCAAGCCAGATTGCACGCTCTCTGACGCGATTGAGAATATCGATATTGGTGGGCCCACCATGGTGCGCGCCGCGGCTAAAAACCACCGGGACGTCACAATCGTGGTGGATAACTCGGACTTTGGTCGCGTAGTCAACGATATTGAAGCACATGGTGGCACCTCCGAAGACCTTCGTTTTGATCTTGCAGCCAAGGCTTTTGAACACACATCACATTACGACGGTGCGATCGCTAATTATCTAGGGACGCGGGTCGATGACGAGCCGCAGGAATTCCCTAGGACCGCCAACTTCCAGTTCCAACGGTCGTCGGTTATGCGCTATGGCGAAAATCCGCACCAGCAGGCGGCGTTCTACACCGACATCAGCAGGCCCGAAGCAGGGATCGGCACCGCCACCCTGCATCAGGGTAAACCCCTGAGCTACAACAATGTGGCTGATGCAGATGCTGCCATTGAATGTGTTAAGTCGTTCGATGAGCCGACTTGCGTGATTGTTAAGCACGCGAACCCCTGTGGCGTGGCAACAGCACCAACCCTACTCGAGGCTTACACCAAGGCGTTCGAAACCGATAAAGAATCAGCCTTTGGTGGCATTATCGCTTTCAACCGAGAGCTTGACCCTGCGACCCTCAAGACGATCATCGATGCTCAGTTCGTCGAGGTCATTGTGGCGCCCTCCATCGCGACCGATGCACTAGCCGTGGCCACAGAAAAACCCAATGTCCGAGTGATGTCGACGGGAGTCTGGGGCGAGCGAAGCCCCTCTTGGGACTTAAAAAAGGTCAACGGCGGTCTGTTGATTCAGGATCGTGATGACCACGTGATCACCGAGTCCGATCTGAAAGTTGTTACAAGACGGGCACCGACTGAGCGAGAACTCGCCGACCTCTTGTTTGCATGGCGTGTTGCCAAGTTCGTTAAATCGAATGCCATTATTTATGCGACCGACAAGCAGACCGTTGGCGTGGGTGCTGGCCAGATGTCGCGAGTTAACTCAGCGCGAATCGCCGCCATCAAAGCAGAACACGCTGGGTTGCCTGTAGCGGGAGCCGTCATGGCGTCCGATGCCTTCTTCCCATTTAGAGACGGCATCGACAATGCTGCCGAGCGGGGCATCAAAGCTGTGATTCAGCCCGGAGGCTCGATCAGGGACGACGAAATCATTGCCGCCGCTGATGAGGCTGATATGGCAATGGTGTTTACCGGCATTCGCCACTTCAGACACTGAGATTGCCATGAATGTACTTATGATTGGTAACGGTGGCCGCGAGCATGCCCTCGCCTGGAAGCTTGCACAGTCCGAGCAGGTAGACACGGTCTACGTAGCGCCGGGCAACGCGGGAACTGCTCGCGAAGCAGGCTGCAAAAATGTTGCCATCAAGCCTGATGACTTCGAGGCGCTCGCCGAGTTCGCCCGCACAACGCCTTGCGAGCTAACTGTCGTCGGTCCTGAGGCACCATTGGTGAACGGTATCGTTGATTACTTTGAAGCAGCAGGCCTCAAGTGTTTCGGGCCGAGTGCTGCGGCGGCGCAACTCGAGGGATCAAAGGCTTTCACCAAGGAGTTTCTCGCCCGACACAATATTCCGACAGGGGCTTACCAAACCTTCACCGATGCTGACCAGGCCTGTCGCTACGTCCAAGAACAAGGTGCGCCCATTGTTGTCAAAGCCGACGGCCTCGCTGCAGGTAAAGGCGTCATTGTCGCAATGACCGAAGTCGAAGCCACCGATGCCATCCAAGATATGCTTGCTGATAATCGCTTCGGTGATGCTGGTTCCCGCGTGGTTATCGAAGAATTCCTCGACGGAGAAGAAGCTAGCTTTATTGTCATGGTCGATGGCACCGATGTCATCGCCATGGCCACGTCACAGGATCATAAGCGGGTTGGCGAAGGGGACTCGGGACCCAATACCGGAGGGATGGGCGCCTATTCACCAGCGCCTGTGGTAACGGGTGACATACATCAGCGCGTCATGGATGAGATCATCGAACCCACCGTAAAAGGTATGGTAGCGGACGATAACCGTTATCGCGGTTTTCTCTACGCAGGCTTGATGATCGACAAAATGGGCGCACCAAAAGTCATCGAATTTAATTGCCGGTTCGGCGATCCGGAGACTCAGCCGATTATGATGCGCCTGAAATCTGATCTCGCCACTTTGTGTCTAGCAGCCATAGACGGATCGCTCGACAAACAGGCAACCAGCTGGGATGCGAGATCGTGTATCGGAATTGTCATGGCGTCCGAGCACTATCCGGCGTCCAGCCCAACAGGGTTTGTCATCGAGGGACTCGATGCAGACCTGAGCGACTGCAAGGTATTTCATGCAGGCACGGCTGAAGTCGATGGCAAAGTCACTTCAGCCGGCGGTCGCGTGCTCTGTGTCACCGCCATGGGCGATGACCTCGATGAAGCCTCTGATCTCGCCTACCAGGCGACAGTAGGCATTACGTGGTCAGGTGCAAAATATCGGCGCGACATTGGCTGGCGCGCCCGAACCCGCTAATCTCAGTAAGCCCTAACTACGTAAGCGCTGTCATGGAACGAAGACTATCCCCACTCGATCGATTGATTACGACGTTGGACACAGCGCTTCGTGAGGTGTCTGCGTCAACAGATAAACTCAGCGGTGACCGAGCATCACCTGCGGCTAATCACCCTGAGCCCGAACTCACCGATTCCGAGAAGCGCCACGCCGGTGGCCTGATGCGCGTCAACCATACGGGAGAAGTCTGTGCGCAAGCGCTCTATCGCGGTCAGGCGTTAGTCGCCGCATCAAAAGAGACCAAGCAAGCACTGCTGAATGCAGCACAGGAAGAAAAAGACCACCTCGACTGGTGTGCCGAGCGCCTCGAAGAATTAGACAGCGAACCGAGCCAACTAAATCCCCTGTTTTTCGGAACCTCCTATGCTATCGGCGCCATAACAGGAGCGATTGGCGATCGCGTGAGCTTAGGATTTGTTCACGCTACCGAGGAGGGGGTCGCAACGCACCTCAAAGACCACCTCAAAAAACTGCCAAATGACGACAGAAAGTCACAGCTAATACTGCAACGTATGCTTGAAGAAGAAGAGCATCACGGACAGCACGCGCTTGATCAGGGTGGTAGCGAATTCCCCACCCCTGTGAAGCGCCTGATGGCTGGCGCTAGTCAGTTGATGACCAAGACTACCTATTGGATTTAGATGGCAGAGACGACCCTATGGATCGTCCCTGCTCGGCTGATACCCAATTAAGACATCTACTTGCGACGACTATGCGCCTGCGTAGATGCGTCTCGTATCGAAAACAAAAGGATCGGAACAAGTCAGCATAGTTTGTGCTTCCGCTGCCAAGTCAGTCTCGACGAATGCCGCTTGACCTGCATCGCGCTCTGCGTCCGCACCCCACGAATTGGTCCAAACAAAATCAAAGGGATTGTCGGGCTGCGGATCAAACATAGGACTCAAGTAAGCCCACCAGTAACGTGAAGGACCGGTTTCAGTTGCAACACCATCGACGTAAGCATTGAATGCCAGACGGTATGCTGCCATGTCGTCTGCACCGTACCCCTCATTGTAGGAACAAAAGAGGTACTCGCGAACCCCAGTGCCACCAACGGGCGTGGGCATCGCTGAAACGCGGCCCCGATTGGGTTTGAAGGTCGGAACTGTCTCGGAGTTATAGGTGAAAACACCCTCAGAGCTGGCTAGCCAGTCGGCCTCGTAAGTCTCTGCCCAATCGCTCCATGCGGTATTTCGTGCCTCAAGCGAAGGCCAGGCCATCACCCACATGAAATCGGCATTTGGATTGTCGAATCGCGGCGTAATCACCGATGCTGAGCGTAAATCCCAGCCTGCTTCATCGACAATCCCAGCCCACTTTTCTGTGTGTGCCATTAGCGATTCGTCGCTGAAGTTAGGACCCTTTTTATGCCAAACAAATTCGACCATTGCGACGGTCATCGGTGGCTCTTCTGCCATCACTGGCATTTCCGCTTGCTCCATTGCTGGCGTCTCTACTTTGTCAGCAACCGGCGCCTCTGCCATTTCCTCGGTATCGGAGCTACAGGCAACCAAGCCCAAAAGAATCATGACGCTGATCAAATACTTCATACCCACTTCCTCCACTGTATTTTTTTGAATAAATAGAGCCGGTTCCAAAGAGATAAACTCGGCCCTTTAAACCATAGGTCAGTGGGTGGGTTTCGCCAGAAAAATTTATATAGGGAGCGGTAATTACGATCGGGAAAAAGAGACGGGACTGAACAAGTACTTCCCTTGACTATCCGCGCGATGGGTGGAGTCGGCGCGGAATCTATCGAAGCCGGGAGGATAAAATAAAAGAACAGAGCCCAAGGTTCATTTGAGCTTGAGAAAAATGAGCAGAGCCCGGGGTCAGTACGTAGAACGCGCCTTTGAGATTAAATAGTCTGATCACCGATATCCAAGCCCGCCAAGTACTGGCAACCTAAAAGACAGGTGTGTTTGCTGCTAAAGCTGAATCTCGAAACTATGAAAGCTGAATCTCGAAACTATGAGTGACCTTCACCCCGCCGGTAGCAAGCATAATCGAAGCCGAGCAATACTTTTCGGCGGATAGCTGTACCGCTCTGGCCACCTGACTCTCGCGAACGCCCTCTCCACTAATCACAAAGTGCAGATTAATCGACTCAAAAACAGCGGGAATCGCGTCTACCCGCTTTGCTTGCAGCTCTACCCGCGCGGCTTTGAAGGACTGCCGAGACTTCTTCAACATCGACACCACATCAAATAAAGCGCATCCGCCAGTACCCAGCAGAAGCAACTCCATTGGCCTTGCCCCTTGATTCTGCCCGCCAACCTCTTCAGGCCCATCCATCATGATCGAGTGTCCGGTACCCGATTCGGCCTCAAATGTCACATCGCCAGCCCAACTAACCTTTCCCTGCATAACATTCTCCTGACTCGCTCACCGCAATGTATATTCTAAAAGACTGACGTTCGCGTTTGCTCTCACGCAACGGGGTGGGAAGTCTATGGCATGATAAGTGCGAAATAGATCACACTTGAGATCATTGAATGAATTACTTGGTCAACAAGCGTATTCCTGACGCTGAAGCTTTTTTAGAGCATTGCGATCGCGAGCAGATGAAGCCTCGTTCGGTAGTGTTTCGTCAGGGCGACCTGAGTAACCACCTCTACCTAATCTTAGAGGGCTCGGTGTCAGTGATCGTTGACGACCTAGATGACCCTGAGCAGGAAATAGTAGTTAGCTATTTGAATCCCGGCGACTTCTTCGGCGAGATGGGCCTGTTCGGAGAAGAGACTCGAACGGCTAATCTGATCACACGAACAGCCTGTGAGTTTGCCGTCATCAGTTACGAAGAGTTTCATGCGCTGCGACACCAGTTTCCAGATGTGCTCTACGCATTGACCACGCAAGTCGGGCAGCGACTCAAAAACACCACTCGCAAGCTCGCTGATCTCGCGTTTATCGACGTCTACGGCCGAATCCATCGGGCGCTGATCCAATTGACGACGCTGCCAGAAGCCATGACACACCCCGAAGGTATGCAGGTTCGTATCACTCGCCAGGAGCTGGGCAAAATCGTTGGCTGTTCGAGAGAAATGGCCGGGCGGGTACTGAAAATGCTCGAAGGTGACGGCTTTATAGCGGTTGCAGGCAAAACCATTGTGCTACTGCGAGAACCTCGATCAGCTGAGGCGCTGTCTAACATTAGCTAAATGCTTACAGCGCTTGTGCCGAGCTCACCATTACCTTCAGTGCATCACCCGGCTCCGGCTGTCGCATGAAGGATTCCCCGATCAGAAATGTGCTGACCGAACGCGAGAGCATCCTCGCCATGTCCTCAGGGGTATGAAAACCGCTCTCGGTTACCACCATGATGTCGTCGGGAATCCGGTCTAGGAGCTCCAGTGTCGTCTCCAAACGGGTCTCAAACGTATGGAGATTGCGATTGTTGATACCCACCATCGTTAGATCGAGCGCAAGTGCTCGCTCAAGCTCCTGCAGATCGTGAACCTCAACAAGCACGTCGAGTCCTGCCAGGGCTGCCTGATCAGATAGCTCGGTAAGTTGATCATCATCGAGACAGGCCACGATCAGCAAAATCGCGTCGGCGCCGAGAGCCCTAGCCTCCCAAATCTGATAGGCGTCGAGCGTAAAGTCCTTGCGAAGAACCGGGAGATCACAGGCATCCCGAGCGAGTTGTAAGAATCGATCTGCTCCTTGGAAGAAATCGATGTCTGTCAGCACCGACAAACAGGTCGCACCGCCCGACTCGTAGCTTTTGGCAATGGCTGCAGGGTCAAACGACGCTCTGATAACACCTTTACTGGGGCTCGCCTTTTTCACCTCGGCGATCACTCCGACCTCGGCATTTTGTTTACAGCGGCGCAACGCAGCGCTAAACCCGCGGACTGGCGACTGCGAACACGCCATCACCTTAAGCGCGTCGAGGGGCTGTATCGCCTTGCGCTCATCGATCTCCTGCCATTTCCGATCACATATCTTCCGAAGCACTGTCGGTGTCGAATCTAAGGTCATGGGATTATCCAGCTAGCTCCTGTGTTTTATCAGCAAAAGCATTAAGGCAATGGAGCGCTTTACCGGATTCGATGGTAGCAGCGGCTAATACAACACCTGCCTGCAAGCTGTCAGCGCGACCTCCGACATACAGACCGGCGCCAGCATTCATTGCAATGATGGCTCTTGCGGCATCGGCATTTTCAGAATTTTCACCGCCCAAAGCACTGCGAATCAGGGCCGCTGACTGCTCCGAATTATCAACACACAAACCTGATAGAGAGCCTACGCGCAATCCAAAATCGGTGGGGTCTACTTCGTAGCTCGTCAACTCGCCGGCCTTCATCTCGCACACATGCGAGGTTGAGGCCACCGACAACTCATCGAGCCCATCGTTACCATGCACCACCAAAACGTGCTCGCTGCCCAATTCATGAAGTGCTGATGCTAAGGGCTCACAGAGCGACTTATCGAATACTCCCAGTACCTGTCGCTTGGCACCCGCAGGGTTGGTCAATGGACCTAATATATTAAAGATAGTTCGCATCGCGAGTTCTCGGCGAGGTCCGATGGCGTGCTTCATGGCACTGTGATGGGCTGGAGCAAACATAAAGCCGACGCCGACCTCCTCGATGCACTGCGCAATCTGCTCCGGGGTCACTTCCAAATTCACGCCGAGCGCAGCCAACACATCGGAGGAGCCAGACGAGCTCGATACCGAGCGGTTGCCGTGCTTGGCGATTCGACCACCCGCCGCTGCCACAACAAAGGTAGCAGCCGTGGATACGTTAAACAGGTTGGTGCCATCTCCGCCGGTGCCACACATGTCGATCAAACCGCTGCGGTCAATATTGACGGGAGTCGCGAGTGATCGCATAGCGGTTGCTGCACCCACCACTTCGTCGATAGTTTCGCCCTTCATCCGCAGTCCGACCAGTAGCCCCCCAATTTGAGCCTCTGTCGCTTCCCCTTGCATGACGGCCAACATGACGCTTTTCATCGCGTCTACCGTGAGCGACTCACCCGATGCCACGTTAGCGATAGCGGTTTGGATATCCATACAAGCCCCCTTAACCAGCCTGCTTCAAGAAATTGGCCAACATGTCATGACCGTGCTCGGTCAGAATCGACTCGGGGTGAAATTGCACCCCTTCAATGGCCAGCTCTCGATGCCTGACACCCATGATAACGTCTCGATTACCCTCGGCGTCGATCGTCCATGCCGACACGTCGAGACAGTCGGGACAAGTGTCGGGATCGATAACCAAACTGTGATATCGAGTCGCGGTAAATGGTGATGGTAATCCCTCAAATACCCCACGACCGTCGTGGTAAATCTCACTTGTTTTGCCATGCATCACCGACGGCGCTCTGACGATTCGCCCACCAAAAGCTGCCCCAATACTCTGCATGCCAAGGCAGATACCAAAAATTGGCAAACGACCCTTGAAATGATGAATCGCCGGGACTGAGATTCCCGCCTCATCTGGCGAACAAGGACCCGGAGAAATGCACAAAACGTCGCTACCGGACGCTTCGATGTCATCGAGGCTCACCTCGTCATTACGACCCACTTCGACCGCGGCATCCAACTCCCACAGATACTGCACGACATTCCAAGTAAAGGAGTCGTAGTTATCTATCATGTATACATCGACTGCCATTCGTAGCCCTTAAACCCTAGGAATGTCCGACCATCGCTGCCGCCCTGAGTACCGCTCTGGCTTTATTCAGCGTTTCTTCCCACTCGGATGCAGGTTGAGAATCAGCCACCACACCTGCCCCAGCTTGCACAAACAAAGTGCCGTCCTTCACTACGGCCGTCCTGATGGCGATCGCAGTATCCATGTCACCTGACCAGGTGATGTAACCCACCGCGCCGCCGTAAACACCGCGCTTGTAGGGTTCTAATTCATCGATAATTTCCATGGCTCTGATCTTAGGAGCGCCACTCAATGTCCCCGCAGGGAGCGTTGCTCGCAGGGCATCGATGGCGCCTACATCATCGCGACTAGCTCCGGTCACGTTGGAGACGATATGCATCACGTGCGAGTACTTCTCGACCACCATTTTATCGGTCAATTCTACAGAACCCGGCTTCGCCACCCTGCCGACATCGTTGCGCCCGAGGTCGATCAACATCAAATGCTCGGCCCGCTCTTTAGCATCGTTCAGGAGTACTTCTGCTAGGGCCTGATCTTCAGCGTCAGTAGTGCCTCGTCGAATGGTACCCGCGATCGGCCGCACCGTGACCTGTCCCTGCTCAGCACGCACTAGAATCTCAGGCGATGAGCCGACCACCTGAAAGTCATCAAGGTCTAGAAAATACAGGTACGGCGATGGATTCAAGTACCGTAGGGCACGATATAAGTCGATGGGGGGAGCATCGAATGGCAGGGACATCCGATGCGACACTACAACCTGCATGACGTCCCCGTCCAAAATATAGTCTTTGACACGGTTTACCCAACCCTCAAAAGTGGCTTGATCCGTATCAAAGGTCACCTGGTTTTCCACCGATGCTGTATCGACGGCACCCACCGACACGGCACCTAATTCCGGCAGGGGTGAGGCTAGTTGCTGCCCGAGTGTTTGCAATCTCGCAACAGAAAGCTCGTAGCTATTTGGCTGATCGGTATCAGCGTTGACAATCAGCGTGAGCGTGCCTCGGAGGTTGTCGAATACCACTACCTCGTCGACCAACATCAATAAAATATCGGGCGTATCGATCTGAGAAGGCTTGTCAGGTTTATCAAGCTTGGCTTCTACATAACGAACCGTGTCGTAACCGAAGTAACCCACCCAACCACCATGGAATACAGGCAAGTGGTCGATCGCCGCACAGGTTTGAGCTTTGCAGTGCGATTCAATCGTTGCCAATGGGTCTTCACTGTCCCAGGACTCAACTAAGACACCTTCCTTAAACTGGCTGATAGTCTTTCCAGAGACCTCCAAGCGCTCGCTGGCGGGCAGGCCGACAATCGAATACCGACTCCATTTTTCACCACCTTCGACAGACTCAAACAAAAAAGAGTAAGGCGCCCCAGCAAGTTTGGTATAGGTAGAGAGTGGCGTCTCGGTATCCGCCAGCAAGGTCCGCGTCAGCGGTATCCGAGAAAATCCCTGAGCAACCAAATCCTCAAAGGTTGCTCGGTCGATCAGCGCGTTCATACAGAAGCTAACTCACCGCGCATTTTTGTAATGACCTCAGCGTAGTCGGACTGCCCAAAAATAGCTGACCCCGCGACAAACGTGTCGGCTCCGGCTTCAGCGATTTCTCTGACATTGCTCGGACCGACGCCACCGTCAACCTCTAGTCGAATATCGAGCCCGCTAGCATCGATTAGTTGTCTCGTTTCTCGAAGTTTTGCCAGCGTCGACGGAATAAACGACTGGCCACCAAAACCCGGGTTGACTGACATTAGCAGCACCATGTCAATCTTATCCATAACGTACTTCAAAGGCTCAAGCGACGCCGCCGGATTGAACACCAAGCCTGCTTTGCATCCGGCATTTTTGATGAGCTGTAGCGTGCGATCTACGTGGGTCGAGGCATCGGGGTGGAAGGTAATATAGGTCGCCCCAGCATCGGCGAACATGCCCACTAAGGCATCGACCGGCTCTACCATTAAATGCACGTCAATAGGCGCAGTAACACCGTGTTTGCGGAGCGCAGAACACACCATCGGGCCAACCGACAAATTAGGTACGTAATGATTGTCCATAACGTCAAAGTGGACCATGTCGGCGCCAGCGGCTAATACCCGGTCAACGTCGTCTCCCAGCCGAGCAAAGTTTGCCGCCAAAATAGAAGGTGCAATCAAGTAATCACGCATGCTTAGAGGGCTCTCGGTTAAAGCCGCTAGTGTAAAGCCCTCACCGACTTCTCACCAGCTAACTGGCGCGAGTTTGATCCCTTTCTTGCAAGGCGGCTAACTCTAGACGCTCAGGCGTTCCAACGTCCGACCACACGCCCGTCCACACCCGGCCCTCTACGCAGTTGGACTCGAGCGCTCTATCAAATACCGGCCGGATCCGACGTTTTCCCGTCTCAAGCGAGTGAAATAGCATCGGTGACACCAAGCCGACACCGCTGTAAGTGAAACTGTCGCCACCGGCCGATACCAGCGAGACTCGCCCATCAGATAAACCGAAATCCCCCTCAGGATGGTGCTCAGGATTGGGGACGAGAACCAAACTCGCCCAATCGCTACCCAGCGAATGCTCGACCAGCGCCCGATGATCGAAGTCGGTTAATACATCGGCACTGACCAAGATAAATGGGTCTGTCCCTAGCTTAGGTAAGGCCTGGATAACACCACCGGCTGTTTCCAATGGCTCACCCTCAATCGAGAATTCGATGTTGCAGCCCCAGCGGCTGCCATCGCCGCAAAAGTCGATGATTTGATCCGCGAGATAGGAAACGTTGATCACGATGTCGGAAACGCCCGCAGTGACCAGCGCAGTGATATGTCGCTCGAGTAGTGTGCTGCCATTAACCATTAGCAATGGTTTTGGGCACTGCTGAGTCAACGGCCGCATGCGCTCACCTTTACCCGCTGCAAGAATCATGGCTTTCACAGCGAGCGCTCCTGCCACCATGACTGCTGATTCAGCGCGGGTAACACATCCGCTCGAAACCATCGCTGAAATATATCAACCGTCTCATAGCTGTCACTGTAACGATCGCAGGTGTCGAGCACGTAGTCTACTACCACCGGTAAGTCGGCAAGATAAGCGGGCTTCTCATCGCGCAACCACAGCCGCGAAAATACGCCCAACACCTTGATGTGTCGTTGCAAGCCCATGAAATCAAACCAGACTACCAAGCGATCAAAGTCTAGGGCATCGACCACGTTGCGCTGAAGCAGCTTGTCTCGATAGTCTGACAGCCACTTGAGCTGCTGATCCCTGGGCCAAACGACGTAGCAATCTTTTAACAGCGATACAGCGTCGTAGGTCAGGGGCCCGAATACCGCATCCTGAAAATCGATCACTGCAAGCTCACCCGAGTCGGGCATAACCATCAAATTGCGGCTGTGATAGTCACGGTGCACCATTATCGCCGGCTGCTCTAGTGCAGACGCAACGAGCAATTCTGAGAGTCCGGCAACGATACGCTTAGCGTCATCATCCAAAGTCAGCTCAAGTGCCTTGCCCAAAAACCACTCGGGAAAAACATCCAACTCCACTTGCAGTCGTCCGGCGTCATAAGTCGGCAACACAGCCTCTACCGGTACCGAGGCGATAGCGACAAGCGTCTCAAGAGCATGGTCGTACAACTGATCGGATGGTTCTGACGCTAGCGCCTGATGAAAAGTCCTATCGCCCAGATCTTCGAGTAAAAACCACCCCTCGGCTAGGTCAGCTAGGATTAACCGCGGCACTCGAACACTGCCCGTCTCGAGCAATCCCTGAACCAGAACGAAGCGCTCGTTGTTCTCGGTCGGCGGGGACTTCATTAAGACGACACCGGCGGGCACACCCGATGGAAGGTTCGTCGTGCAATGCAGTCGAAAAAAACGCCTCGGGCTGGCATCCCCGGCGATTAATTCAAGATCGATCTCTGATGGTTCGCAATTAATATACTTTGCTAACCAAGTTTCAACTAGCATTGCCCTTCTCACCCACAAAAGCGCGCAGTATGGTCGCTTTGTCTTATTCACTACAAATTTACAGCGCCCGCGCAGGTTCAGCACGCTACACTATCGGGCTTGAAGTCGGCCACCCCTTTGGAAACCCAATTCGTGAGATCTATCAATCCATCGCCAGTAAGACACGATGGCAGCTCGAGTCGCCCCAGTGGGCGGCGCTGGCGGAACCATGCACTGACGCAATGGCTAGGCTTGGTTTGGCTGCTGAT
>CENU01190602.1_pt1 | contig 40191 bp, 36 predicted proteins | sample 361331 | NCBI WGS metagenome assembly CENU01 (sample SAMEA2619766, study PRJEB7988) | marine metagenome | isolation source: saline water (ENVO:00002010), including | reverse complement strand
CCGGGAGCGGAGGGTGTTCAGGTTCAGATCGCGCTAACGGCTTATCAGGTGCCCGCCAGCGCCAGCGCCACGGTGGGCCGCAGTCGACCGCCGGCTCAACCTCAGGGGGTCGACGTTCAGAAAACGATGGGGCTGAGTCATTTGGATCGGCTGGAGGCCGAGAGCATTCACATCATGCGAGAAGTCGTGGCCCAAGCAGAAAATCCGGTCATGCTCTACAGCGTTGGCAAAGACAGCTCAGCCATGCTGCATTTGGCGCGAAAAGCCTTTTACCCGAGCCCGCCGCCCTTTCCGCTGATGCATGTAGATACTCGCTGGAAGTTCCAGGCTATGTATGACTTTCGCAACAACATGGCCGCCGAGAGCGGGATGGAACTCATCGTGCACATCAACCCCGAGGGCGTGGCGCGAAACATCAACCCCTTCGATCACGGTAGCGCGATCCATACTGACGTTATGAAGACGCAGGGCCTCAAGCAGGCACTAGATCAGCATAAATTCGATGTGGCCTTCGGCGGCGCGAGACGGGATGAAGAAAAAAGTCGCGCCAAGGAGCGCATCTTTTCCTTCCGCACCGCCAACCATCGCTGGGATCCCAAAAATCAGCGCCCGGAGCTGTGGCGTATGTACAACGGCTATAAAAACTCAGGTGAGAGTATCCGTGTCTTTCCTCTTTCAAACTGGACGGAACTCGACATTTGGCAGTACATCTATCGTGAGCAAATTCCCATCGTGCCGCTGTATTTCGCGGCGGAGCGTCCGGTTGTTGAACGTGATGGCATGCTGCTTATGGTGGACGATGATCGTCTCAACCTTCACCCAGAGGAGACCATCGAAATGCGGCAAATCCGGTTCCGGACCTTGGGCTGCTACCCACTGACCGGGGCGATTGATTCCGACGCGAAAGATCTTTCGGCCATCGTGCTGGAGCTGCTGCAAACCCGAACGAGTGAACGCCAGGGGAGGGCCATTGACTCCGACGGCAGCGCGTCCATGGAGAAGAAAAAGCAGGAGGGGTATTTCTGATGAGCTTAGCGAACCGAGATTCAAATATCCCCACCAATGTGGCTGAGGTCGACGCTTACCTAGATCAGCAAAGCGGGCTCGACCTGTTGCGCTTTATCACCTGCGGTAGCGTGGACGACGGCAAGAGTACGCTGATTGGACGTATGCTCTATGAGGCCCAGCTGGTTTTTGAGGATCAGGTGGCCGCGCTGCAAAGAGATTCGAAGAAGCAGGGCACCCAGGGCGGAGAGATCGATTTTGCGCTGTTGGTGGATGGCCTGGCCGCAGAACGCGAGCAGGGGATAACCATCGACGTGGCTTACCGGTTTTTTGGTACCGAGAAGCGGAAGTTTATCGTTGCCGATACGCCTGGCCACGAGCAGTACACCCGGAACATGGTAACCGGGGCCTCCACTGCCGATGTGGCCGTGATCCTAGTAGACGCCTCCCAGGGGCTGCTGACCCAGACGCGTCGGCACTCCTTCATCACCTCGCTGCTGGGCATCCCCCATGTGGTCTTGGCCGTGAACAAGATGGACCTGGTGGACTATGACCAAGAGGTCTACGACCAAATCGTTGAAGACTATGCGGTGTTTGCAGAGCAGCTTCAGTTTCAGAGCATAACGGCGATACCGCTGTCGGCACTGCGTGGCGATAACGTCATCACCCGATCACGCGCGATGTCCTGGTATCAGGGGCCTACCCTGCTGGGCTTCCTAGAAACCGTTGAGGTGCGCAGTCAGGCTGAGGATGATGACTTCTATTTTCCCGTGCAGTGGGTCAATCGGCCGAGCGCAGATTTTCGGGGTTTCTCAGGGACCGTCGCCGCAGGCTCAATACGAGTAGGTGATCAGGTCCAGGCGATGCCCTCAGGGCAGCAGGCTGCGGTAAAAGAGATTTTGTTGTTCGAGCAAAGTCTAGACAAAGCCCTGCCAGACCAGAGCGTGACCGTAACCCTTGATCGTGAAATCGATATTTCTCGCGGGGATGTCTTGGTGGCAGCCGACCAAGAGTGTGCCGTATCCGATCAATTCGATACGACCTTAGTTTGGATGGCCGAAGAGGAGGGCCTGGCCGGCAGAGCCTATTGGCTAATGATTGGCAGCCAACGCATCAACGCCACCCTGACAGAGATTAAGTATAAATATAATGTGAACACCCTAGAGCAGCTGCCCTCTAGCGGTATGGGGTTAAACGATATTGGCCGGGTCTCCCTGAGTACGGATAAGCCCATCGCCTTTGCAAGCTACGCCGACTGTCCTGCCATGGGGTCCTTTATCGTCGTCGATCGGTATACCCACAGCACCATTGGTGCCGGGATGATCAATTTTGGTTTGCGGCGTGCCCAGAACATTTATCCTCGTGAACAGTTTATTGATCGCCAGGCGCGCCGCCATCTGACGGGACATGCGAGCAAGGTCTTCTGGTTTACGGGGTTAAGCGGCGCGGGTAAGTCCACTATCGCAGAGGCCTTCGAGCGAGCGCTTCATGCGCGCGGAGTGAATAGCTTCATCCTCGACGGTGACAATGTGCGCTCTGGATTGAGCAAGGATTTAGGCTTCACTGACTCGGAGCGCGTAGAGCACATCAGGCGAACGGCGGAAGTCGCAAAGCTAATGATGGATGCCGGCATCGTGGTAATCGCTGCGCTGATTTCTCCCTTCAAGTCCGAGCGCGATATGGTCAGAGAACGCTTTGACGCCGACGACTTTGTCGAGGTGTTCTTAGACGTCTCGTTAGAAGAAGCCGAGCGGCGAGACCCCAAGGGCCTTTATCGCAAGGCCCGGCGCGGAGACCTGCCTCATTTCACAGGCATTGATTCACCTTACGAAGCACCAACAACTGCCGACCTTCGGCTCAACACTGAGGAGATGGATGTGGATACCTGTATCGAGCAACTGCTCGCCCTGATCGAGACCGACCGATGAGCATGACAACAGATGAACAAGAGGTCGCCGTGGCCAAGGACTCCCGTCTGCGGAGCGTTTATAAGTCGCTCTCATGGCGTGTCTGTGCAACGCTAACCACCGCAATTATTGCCTATGCTATCACCGGCAGCCTTGATATGGCTGCGCTCATCGGCGGTATCGAATTCTTTGTCAAAATCGGCCTATTCTACGCGCACGAGCGTGTTTGGTTATTGATCCCCGGGTCTTGATGCTGACGCCCTGATAACCTTTTGCGGTGGCGGCCCCACTGGAGTGGCGGCCCCACTGGAGTGGCGGGCTGATCGTACAGAGGTGAGCCGAGGGTGTACCCTGTCGGGGACAAGGAGGAGAGGGCGTCTGTGTCGCGAGGGTTCTTCAACAGTCTAGGTCCATGGCCGGCCTGTGCAGCGGCGCTGCTGTGCGGCCTCCTGGCCTGCAGCGAGTCTGGGCGCACCCTGGCCATCGCCACGGGCGGACCGTCAGGCCTCTATTACCCCTTCGGCGGTGGGCTTGCTCAGATTTGGTCCCGTGAAATAGAGGGTGTCAACGTTAAGGCGGAAGTCACCGGCGGGTCAGTGACGAATGTAATTCAAGTGGCGCGTGGTGAGAGCGATATTGGCATGGCCATGGCTGATGTGGTCAGTGCCGCCCACGCCGGTACCGGGAAGTTTCCTCGTGCCTTGCCCCTGCGGGTGCTCTTCACGGCCTATCCCAACGTCGTTCACATCCTGACCTTGGCCGAAAACGGTATTGATTCGATATCCGCCATGCGCGGCAAGCGCATCTCCCTGGGTGCCCAAGGATCGGGTACTGCCGTAGCCGCAGCCAACGTTCTGGAGGGCCTGGGGCTCGGTCTTGAGAACATCGCGCCCAGGTATCTGAGTTTTGGCGAGACCACCTCGGCGTTAAAGGACGGCACCATTGATGCGGGCTTTGTTGTGGGCGGACTGGGGCTGGCTGCGGTGACGGAATTGGCGGTCACACGTAATCTGCTTCTTGTGGCGCTTAGCGAGACAGAACTCGATCAACTTGTGGAACAATTTCCTGCCTATGCGGGTTTTCGTATTCCTGCCGGCACCTATGGAGGGCTGGATGTCCCGGTTCAGACGCTGGGTATTTGGAGTGCGCTAGTGGTGCATGAGGATATGCCTAAGGCGCTTGCCTTTCGTTTGGCCTGTGAGGCCTACGGGCATAGAGATCGACTGTTGAAAATATCACCCGTTGCTAGCGCGATGACCGTGGCTACCGCTCACGAAGTCCCGGCGGTACCTTTGCATCCCGGTAGCCTGCGCTTCCTTCAAGACCCGGCCCAGCCCTGCTTTATGGATCAGGGGGCGCTTTAGCCTTGGTGTCCTCTAACCCTGGAGAGCCGACGGCCCCCCATCCTTCTTGGGTGATCGGGGTTGCCGCCTGGGTGGCCATCGGCCTCTCTTTGTTCCAGCTCTGGCAGCCGCTTGCGGGCTTCTTGCCACCCGGCGTGCTGCCCTTTGAGTCCATCCTCGGGGCCCAGCCAGCCACTTATTTCAGACCCATCCATCTGGTTTGGGTGTTGTGCCTGGGGTTCTTGGTGTACCCCATTTCTTCGACGATGCGTTACCTGGATGGGCTTTGTATTGGCCTAACGCTCTGGGCGGGTTGGCGGATCGTCACCTTTGACTATCAGGGTATAGATCATCTGCTGAATGGCCTTTCGACGGCGGATTTTGTCGCGGGCAGTATTTTGATTTTGGCAACGCTAGATATGGCTCGTCGCTCCGTTGGGCTGGTGATGATGCTCATTGGCCTGGTGGCTCTGATTTATGCTGCCTATGGAAACCTGCTGCCGGACATTCTGGCCACCAAGGGCTTTACGGTAGAGCGCATTGTCCGTTTTCAGGTCTTCACCGGGGCGGGGCTCTTTGGTGCACCCTTGGGCATTGCCGCTGGCGCGGTTTTCTCTTTCGTGCTCTTTGGCGCCTTTCTGCAGGTGACCGGCGCGGGACGCTTTCTGATTGACCTATCCTTTGCTCTGGCTGGCCGTTCTCGTGGCGGCCCGGCCAAGGCCTCGGTAATCGCCTCTGCTGCCATGGGTTCAATCTCCGGCAGCGCCATTGCCAACACCGTGACCACGGGTGCGCTCACCATCCCGATGATGAAAAAGCTGGGCTATCGTCCGGATCAGGCTGCGGGGATCGAGGCCGCAGCTTCAACTGGAGGCCAGATCATGCCGCCCATCATGGGGGCCGGTGCCTTTGTGATGGCCGAGTTCACGAAAACGGCCTACGGAGACATCGTGTGGATGGCTCTGGTACCGGCCTTGCTCTACTTCACCTCGGTCTTGCTCTACGTACACCTGATGGCGGTGAAAGCCGATATGACAGGCCTTGAAGGTGACGGTCAGGCGCTACATGTGATGCTCAGGGGGCTTCACTTTCTCCTTCCCCTGGTTCTGATCACGCTGTTGTTGCTATGGAATTACTCTCCGGTCTTGGTTGGAGTGGCGGGGTGCGCTGGGGTCCTCGCGGCGAGTTTTTTGAGGGCTCATACGCGAATTGGGCTGGTGGATGTCCTCGCGGGTTTGCAGCAGGGGGCGCGGCTCGCGATTTCAATCTCGGTTGCCTGCGCAGTGGCTGGCATTGTGGTGGGCACCATCGGGCAATCTGGGGTGGGTTTGCAGTTCACCGAGTCCGTGGTCTCCCTGAGTGAGGGCAGGCTTTGGCTGGCCTTGGTATTGGTGGCCCTGGCAGCCTTAGTTTTGGGTATGGGCCTGCCGGCAACGGCAGCCTATATCGTGCTGGCGGTGATGACCGGCCCGGCGCTGCAGGAACTGGGCTTGGCGCTGATTACTGCACATATGATTATTTTTTGGCTTGCCCAGAGTTCTAACGTAACGCCGCCTATCGCGCTTGCTGCCTTTGCCGGGGCCGGTATCGCTGGGGCATCACCCATGCGGTCAGCCGTGTCGGCTCTGCGTCTTGCCAGCGGCCTCTTCGTGATTCCGCTGATGATGGCGTACTCACCACTCTTGTTGAACCCAGAAGACGGCTGGCTGGGCGTTTTCTTAGGCGGGCTTTTCTGTGCCGGTATCATCGTGGCTTTGGCCACGTCACTGGAGGGGGTGGCCTTTGCGCCCTTGCCGCTCTTTGCGCGAGGCGGGCTGTTGCTTGCAGCAGGGCTGATGGCGTGGCCGCACCCCGTGTCCCGGAGCCTTGGCCTAGGTCTGCTGGCGATCCTGCTTGCTCTGAGCTACCGCTGGAGGCGGGCTGCCTCGTCGCCCTGAGGGGAGGGATGCGCCTGCCCCGAGGCCGCCGCTCGCAGGGCTAACCATTCATGTTGGGGGGTGAAGATCTCTCCCTCCCAAAAGCCCCAGGTGCTTTTTTTGCGGCCGGTCAGCAGCAGCGTCCAGACCGGCCGGGGGTGCAGAAGGGTGACGATATGTCTGTGGCTGGCGCCTCGAAAATGTGGTCGCCAGCTGCTGATCACCACGGGCTCTTGCCCTGGGGTATGTTCCATGTAGGAAGACAGCGGGAAGGTAATGAACCACCAGGGGTGATCATGAAAGGCCCTATCATCGTCCCCCTTGTGGAAACGATGCAGTCGCAGAGTTATGCCGCACCAGATGATCCAGCGCTCGAGATAGGGCTGGCCGCAGTCGTAGACCAGGTCGTGGGTCCAGCCAAATTGCCATGAGCCGATACGCAATATGCTCTCTGAATAGATCATGGGCAGATAGTCTTGCTTCGGCGTCCGTAGTATAAAACCAAGATCAGTATACGGCCTGCCCGGGCTGAAGAGAACGTTCACAGGGAGAAGGATGAGCATGGAAGTCGTTACCGAGTCGCCCGCGCTGGACAATGCCCTGGTCAATCCCGCCAACTGGGGTGACGAGAAGTGGATTCATGATCAGTTTGCCTGGATGCGAGCAAATGCCCCCATAAAAAAACTGTCCCCCGACGGATTCAAGCCCTTCTGGAATATCACGCGCTATCAGGACGTGAAGGATATTGAGGGCAATAAGACGGTGTTTATCAATGATCCCAGACCCACTCTGGGGCTGGAAATGATGGAGGATATGGTCAAACAGATCACCGGTAGAAAGCACTTGGTGCGCTCCCTGGTGCAAATGGACGATCCCGACCATATGAAATATCGCATGCTCACCCAGGGCTGGTTTATGGGTAGCAATCTCCGCAAGCTCCAACATCGGGTAGATGAACTGGCGGATAAGTACATCGACCGCATGGCCGATCTGGGCGGTGAATGTGATTTCGTGAAGGATGTGGCGATCTGGTATCCGTTGCGGGTCATCATGAGCATTTTCGGTGTGCCTGAGGAAGATGAGCCCTTTATGCTGAAGTTGACGCAAGAGCTATTCGGCAGTACGGATCCGGACGTGACGCGATCCTTTGAGCCGATGGAGTTCTTTAACGTGGTTAAGGACTTTGAGGATTATTTTCAAAAGCTGAATAGAGCACGCAGACGCGAGCCGCGAGATGATGTCGCTTCCGTTATTGCCAATGCTCGCATTGATGGCGAGCTGATGCCCGAACATGAGACCAACGGTTACTACATGATCATCGCCACGGCCGGCCACGACACGACCAGTGCATCAACCGCTGGCGGGCTGCTGGCGTTAATGGAGAATCCTGAGCAAATGGCGCTGCTGCGTAGCGATACGGAGGGGCACCTGCCGACGGCCATTGATGAAATGATCCGCTGGGTTTCGCCGGTTCGTCATTTTATGCGTACCGCCACGGCAGATACCCAAGTGGGAGGGCAGGCCATTGCTGAGGGCGAGTCGGCAATCCTCTGGTATCCCTCCGCGAATCGAGATGAGTCGGTCTTTACCAACCCCTTCGAATTTCAGGTTGACCGTAACGAGAGCAAGCAGATCGCCTTTGGATTTGGTGCCCATGTCTGCCTTGGACAACATCTGGCCAGAATGGAGATGAGTTCCCTGTTTCGTAAGCTCTTGGCCAGAGTCGATCACCTAGAATTGGCGGGAGAGCCCAAGTACACCCAGGCGACCTTTGTTGGAGGTCTAAAAAGTTTACCTATCCGCTATCGCATGAAATAGGCCGGAGGCCGTTTCAGCGATAGGGTGTTCGTGCTAGATTTTCGATCAACAGTCCGAATGAAGGGAAGAAACGTGGCGGAAGCAGTAGAGTTCAAGCAGATCGGTTCGAGTCCGGTACGACCAGACGGCGTAGATAAGGTAACCGGAAGAGCCCAATTTGGAGCGGATATCAATCTGCCGAATATGATCCATGGGCGGGTACTTAGGAGCCCTCACGCCCATGCCAACATCCTCAGCGTCGACCTGAGCCCAGCCCTCGAAATCCCCGGTGTCTTTGCGGCGATTTCAGGCGCCGATTTTCCAGGCGGCACGCTGGTCGGTGAGGCAAGCGGCGAGGGTGGTGGGTCCTTGGATGACATCGCTAAGAACGTGATGGCTCGAAATAAAGTGGTTTACCACGGACATGCGGTGGCTGCCGTGGCGGCGTCAACCCCCCGGCTTGCCGAGCAAGCGCTGCGCGCGATCAAGGTCGAATATGAGGTCCTAACGCCGGTGCTAGATGTGCTGGCCGCCATGGAGGAAGCGTCTCCGCTGGTGGATGAAAACAACTACACCAAGCTGCCTGAAAAGCCGGAAAAGGCCAGCAACGTGGCCAATATCGGTCGTCTTGAACGAGGCAACCTGGAGGAAGGGTTCGCTGCGGCCGATGTGGTGGTCGAGCGAGAATATAAGTGCCCCATGGCTCATCAGGGATACATTGAGCCTCATGCCTGTGTGGCCAGCATAGATGAATCGGGAAGAGGAACAGTTTGGTGTTCCACCCAGGGGCACTTTGAGCATCGTGCCGCCACGGCAAAAATCCTCAATAAGAACATGGCCGATTTGAAGTTTGTGGCTACTGAAATCGGTGGTGGTTTTGGCGGCAAAACGGTCGTGTACCTAGAGCCGCTGGCTACGCTGCTTTCGGAAAAGGCCGGGCGTCCGGTCAAGATGACCATGAGCCGGGAAGAAGTGTTCAGGGCTACAGGTCCTTCCTCTGGCACCGTAGCCCGCGTCAAGGTGGGCGTGAAGCAAGATGGCACGGTGACGGCGGCCCAGTCATGGATTGCCTTCGAGGCAGGTGCCTATGCTGGCGCACCGCACATGCCGGGTGCCATGTCGATCTACGCCCCCTACGCGATAGAAAATTTCGTCGTGGAGACCTTTGATGTCTTGGTCAACAAGCCCAAGGTGGCCGCCTACCGCGCCCCGGGTGCGCCTCAGGCCATGCACGCCTTTGAGTGTGCTCTGGACGAGGCCGCTGTGGAGCTGGGCATGGACCCCATCGACATACGCTTGGTCAATGCAGCCGAGGAGGGTACGCAAGCACCCTATGGCCCTAAGTTCCCACCCATCGGTTTTAAAGCCTGCCTAGAGGCCGCTAAGAAACACCCCAACTACCTAGCACCTGTGCCAGAGGGCGCTGGACGCGGGGTTGCTGCAGGGTTTTGGTTTAACGTGGGGATGCAGTCCAGCGCCGAGGTCAACATCAACGAGAACGGCACGGTGATGGTCATTGAGGGCAGCCCCGACATTGGTGGCTCTCGGGCGTCTATGTGTCTTATGGCCGCCGAGACTCTGGGCGTGTCCTATGAGGCCGTGCGTGCCCAGGTGGGCGATACCGAGAGCACGGGTTTTTGCAACGTAACCGGCGGCAGTCGAACTACCTTCGCCACGGGCATGGCGGTCACGCAAGCCTGCGAAGAGGTGATTGCCGACTGTAAGCGCCGAGCCGCCATGACCTGGGGTGTTGACGAGGATCAAGTTGAGTGGGAGGACGGGTACGCGGTGCCGGGTCCAGGTGTGAATGCAGATGTGAACCCTCTGAGTCTTGCGGACATCGCTGGTAAGGCCGGTCGCACTGGGGGACCCATTACCGCCCGCGCGTCGATAAACGCTCAGGGTGCAGGCGCCAGCTTCTCCCTTAATTTTGCCGACGTTAGGGTAGACCCGGAAACAGGCAAGACCGAGGTGCTTCAGTACACGGCAGTCCAGGACGCCGGCAAAGCCATCCATCCGGCCTATGTTGAAGGTCAGATGCAGGGCGGTGCGGTGCAGGGCATTGGCTGGGCGCTTAACGAAGAGTACATCTACAGCGAAGACGGCATCATGGAAAATGCCGGGTTCTTGGACTATCGCATCCCCGTAGCCTCCGATTTGCCCATGATCGATACCGAAATCGTAGAGGTACCCAACCCTAGCCACCCTTATGGGGTGCGCGGTGTGGGCGAGACGCCTATCGTGGCGCCACTTGCGGTGATGACCAACGCGATTTCTCGTGGCCTTGGCAAGCGCATGTACGAGCTGCCGCTGTCGCCTCCTCGGATTCTTGAACGGCTGGATGAGGACGCTTAGCGCCTTTCGGGCTGAAGCCGCTGGATGGCGTAGCATGAGAGGTGGGTAGTGGTTCGCATCGTGCTGTCGGAACAACTTGCCGGATTTACAGGCGGCGAACGAGAGCTGTCCATGGAAGTCGATCGTTATCGTGATGTGGTGGTGAGACTGTTGGCTCGCTGGCCGAAAATGCACGCCAGCCTGGAGCGAACGGCGGTGGCCATTGACGGTCAGATCCATCAGGATGCCCTGGACGCTCCGCTGCGAGCGGATAGCGAGGTCTTTTTTATGCCCCGCATAGAGGGTGGGTAGCGGTTGGCTCGGTCTATCCGCTGCCCTCTCCAAGGTTTCGCCCTCCCTTTTTGATCAACACTCCATAGGACTGGCGCATGGCGACTGGATTTGTGTGGGAAGAGAGATACATGTGGCACCACAATGGTGCCGCCGTCGGCCTTCAACCCACACGGGGCCTGTTTCAGCCTGGCCTGCACCTGGAGAACGCTGAAACCAAGCGAAAATTAAAGAATCTCTTAGACGCCTACCACATCACCGACAAACTGAGTTCGCTGCCTGTAGAGGCAGCAGATCGGGAGACGCTACTGCGCTTTCATACCGCAGAATATGTGGACCGGGTCGAGCGTCTAAGTCATGGGACAGGCGGAGACGCCGGGGAATCCGCCTGGGTTGGTCCCGGGTCCTTTGATATTGCCAAGCTGGCCGTGGGTGGGAGCTGCGCTGCGGTACAGGCAGTGTGTGCGGGAGAAGTAGAAAATGCCTATGCGCTGACCCGGCCTCCCGGTCACCATGCTGAGAGAGATCGAGGGCGCGGCTTTTGCCTCTTCAACAATATTGCGTTGGCTATCATGCATGCGCGGGCTCAGGGCGCGGTGGGCCGGGTGGCTGTAGTCGACTGGGATGTTCATCACGGCAACGGCACCCAGCAGGCTTTTTATGATGACCCCAATGTGCTGACGATTTCGGTACATCAGGAGATGCTCTTCCCGGTCAACCTGGGCAAGCTGGATGAGCGAGGAGAGGATTCGGGAGAGGGTTTCAACATCAACATCCCGCTGCCTGCCGGATGCGGCGGTGGTGCGTACCTGTGCGCCCTGGAGGAGGTGGTCCTACCTGCCCTGCACTGCTTCAAGCCGGATTTGATCATCATCGCCTGCGGATATGATGCCTGCTACTTTGATCCTCTGAGCCATATGCTCCTGGTGGCCAATCACTTTCGCCTGATGACCCAGCGTATGATGAAGGCTGCGGATGAGCTCTGCGGAGGACGGGTGGTGGTGAATCATGAGGGCGGATATTCAGATTTTTATGTGCCCCTTTGCGGGCTCGCCGTGATTGAAACTCTGATGGGCCTGAGTTCAGGGGTGGTTGACCCCTATGCCGGCACCGAACACGTGGCCAATCAAGACCTGCGCCCGCACCAGCAGGATGCCATCAACGCAGCAAGTCAGGGATCTCTAGAGTTGCTCAGGCGCCGGTGTTGACGACAGGGTTAGCCGCCTGTTGAAAAGGCTAAGAGGCTCATCCGAACGCGCTTCGGATCGCCAACATAAAACAGGCCATCGGGCGTTTTGACCCCTAAAAATGCTTCTCTGTCACCGGCGAAATTCACTACCTCGCGACAGCGCCACGCGGGCACCCTTTGTTGGTCTAGGAGTAATTGCCCAAGGCGATATAGGTGGATGGGCTTGAGGGAGATCACCAGCAGATAGGTCAGCTCCGTGGGTGTCTCACAAAGGCCAAGCGCAGCCCGGTGGTAGGGCTGCTTGCGAAGCTCGCGCTGGTTGATGTCAAGCAAGCCGTTTTCAACGATGCCGGGTCCCAGCTGCATGGCCTGAGGCACCTGCATGACGCGTTCATCATCGCGGTGGAAAATCTGCAGCGCGCCATCACGAACGGCCAGGATGCGCGTATAGCCATGGGGCAGCAGCGGGCTTATGTCTTCGTCCTTGATCCGCAGCAACCCCACCGGCTCGCTGGCTTGAGTTGACGAAACGAAGCCGCTACCAAGAGAAAACGAGGCCGTGCCCTGTGTCAGAAGTCGGTCGCTGGAGCGCAAGGGTGGGCGATTGAAAATGAGCGTTGGTTCGAATGCCGCGGCCTTCAGCGAGATCACCAGAGCTTCAGCGTCTTTTTCCTGAGGCAGGAGCAGGGGGCGGATGCCGACTGCCTCGATCTCCCTCAGCCAGGCCGTCAGGTCCAGCCGCAGGACCTTTGCGTCATGTTGTGGTCGTGAGGAAGGGTCAAGGTTGATCTTGCCCAGCGGGATTTGGCTTAGCGGTTGTTGCTCAGCTGCGCGTTTGGCCGTGGGCAGGTCGCAGGCGACGAGCATCCAGCACAGGAGACCTAGCGTTAACAGAGGCCTCTGGAGGTGCATGCTGATGTTTTCCTTGTCTTGTGTAGGGCAAAGCATAGTCAGAAGGGTAGGGGATGAGGCTTGGGCCGACAACTGTCCTAGGGCCATGCTGGGTCCCTAGCCCGAGGCTTGTTGATGGTCCGCTCTTGTCTGTTTCAGTATGAAAAGCCACAGGGGCAGATACACGGCGCAGGTAAACCAGTAGGGCAGGTCGGGTTGGACGGTATATAGCAGGCCGCCAAGCAAGGGTCCGATGGTGAAGCCAAGGGGGCCGCAGGAACTAGCGATACCGGCAACCGCGCCCTGTTCCTGGGGCTCGACAGCCAGAGAGGCGCCCGCCATAAAGGCGGGTGCTGCCAAGCCCATGCCCACCCCTTGAAGCAGCATGGCGCCCACGAGAACAGGGCGACTATTGGCCAAGGCCAGGCATGCGAAGGCGAGAATTAAAATGGGTAGCGCAATGCTCAGCCAGCGCAGGGGGCTGAGGTCGATTCGCTGCATGAGGCCGACCTGGCTTGCGACGCTGGCGGCGGCAGCGAGACCCATGGCAAGACCAAAGGTTCTAGCGGTTTCCACTGCGGTAAGGGAGAGAATATCTTGGAATCGAAAGGCCAGGGTTTGCTGCACCAGCGCCATGCCGGTGAACATGGCGGTGCCCACCAGGACAAAGGCAAAAATTCTCGGATCGGTATGGGTTAAGCGTAGCTTGGTGGCGGGTATCTCCGTGTCATTGCGGCTTGGCGACGGGGCTGACCCTGGACTCTCGGGCAGCAGGAAGAGGACAAAGAGGGCCGTAGTAAGCGCCAGCGCGGACCCGACCCACAGAGGCGTGAGCAGGCTGATCCCCGCCAGGAGGCCCCCAAGAGAGGGTCCCAAAACACTGCCCAAGTTATTGGCTGCGCCTACGGCCCCAATGCCCTTTGTGCGTTCCCCGACGCTGGTGATGTCGGCCATATAGGCGGTGCTGGACGGCATAATCGCCGCCATGACGCTGGCATGAAGAACCCGTGTGAACACCAGCAGCAGGTAACCCGTGAGCGGCAGCAGGAGTCCAAGCAAAAAAGCTTTGAAAACCAGAGCAAATAGAAAGTTGCCGACGCTGTAGCCCAGCAGGCCAATGATGAGTACGCGTTTTCTGCCCCATCTGTCGCTCAACCGCCCCCAGACCGGACTGACGAGGAAGACCATTAGGGACGAGGCCGCAATAATCGATCCAATCTGGAGTTCGTTTAAACCGACCTCGCGACCGAGGGGGCTGAGAATGGCAAAGAGCACCGAGAAACCAAAGCCAACGGAGACCAGGGCCAACAGCAGGATGACTCTTGCGTAGCGAAAGCTCGAAGGTGGGCTAGTGGTGATGATGACACTCGATTCAGGGCTGAGGTCGACATGACCACGGGGGCGAGTTTAACCGATCTCTTGTTTGCTCACTCATTTTTGTGTTCCCTCTGCATCCCAAATCGCCCTGGTGTAGAGTGCCAGCGAATCCAGCCGAGAAAGGCATCAGCACTATGCCGTCACCTGAGCACCGACCGCCAGAGCACGAAGAGACCCAGCACTCGAGTGCCTCGCCACCTGAGCAAGGGGCCGCTGGCCGCCGAAGCTCGAGCAGCCAAGCGCGTGCTCGTCTGAGCGCCTCGCGCGGTGGCTCAGGTCGGCTTATTCGCACTTTGGTGCTTGGAAGCCTTGCGGTGTTTGGAGCGATTTATTGGCTCGGGGAGGAATATGGCGTTGACCGAGAGGAAACTCTCAGTTTGCTGGTCTCCAGCCTAGTCTTTGTCTTGGTCTTAGTCGGTGCAGGATTGGCTGGGGCAGCATTCATTGGACTGGTCCGCTGGCTCCGTAGAAAGTAGTCCCGGCTATCGGAGTCGGCGGCATGACGAGACTACGGTAGGGGTAGCATCCAGCGCTCAAGGCGAAAAGGGTACGGCGGGTCGCCCTGTACGGACAGCAGTACGCGCTCCACCCGGGCCAAGATACGATCCCGATGCACCAGACCAAGAACACGGTAGTCTTCACTGTCGTCTCGATTGTCGCCAAGAAGGAGAAAATGGTCCTCGGCTACCCTGACCTCTGGGAATGAGGTGCGAATGCCCGGCCGGGGGTTGCGAAAGCGCAGCACTTTTCTGTTATGTCCCAAGAGCGCTTCGTCAAGAACCTGGGTATGTCCCAGTGCCTTTTCTAGGTCATCCGGCAGTAGGTCACGCCCTAGGGGACGATAGGTCGCCAGCACGCCATTGAGGGAGAGGCGGTTAGCCGTCATGGCGACGCGATCCCCGGGGATGCCTACCACCCGTTTGACTAGCAGAAGATCATTCCGGGGTGAGCGAAAGGTTACGATGTCGCCGCGCTGGGGTGAGAGGTCTTGGTGCAGCGGTGGGGACCTAAAGGGCAGCCTAGGGCCGTAGGCAAGGCGGTTTACAAGGATTCTATCGCCGGGTACTAGGGTAGGCGCCATGGAGGATGACGGCACATGGTGCCAGTCCAGGATCAGCGCGCGAAACAGAACCAGGGCTAGGATGGCCAACAGGACTGGTCGACCGGCAGACCAAAGTCGATAGAGATGGGTCGAGAAACCAGTCTCCACTGGGCTCAAATTCATAGGCTATGGGCTGCTCGGTTGGGCATCGCGGGGCTTCTGGACGGCGCGTTTACGCCCGGCCAGACGCCAGGGATCATTGGCCTGAGGTGGCCTTGTCCAGGGCAGCAAGCTGCTCCGGCGTCGCGGCTGGTTGGTGCTCCGTCTTCCATTGGGCGTAAGGCATCCCGTAGACGGCTTCACGCGCGGCATCTATGTCTAAATCTATTTCTTGGGCCTCAGCCCCAGCCAGGTACCACTTGGATAGGCAGTTCCGACAAAATCCGGCGAGAATCATGAGGTCAATATTCTGAACGTCCTTACGCTCGTCGAGATGAGCAATAAGCCGTCTAAAGGTAGCGGCCTCCAGCGCCTGCTGCTGTTCTGAAGTGAGAGACGTATTTGAATCTGGTTGCATGAGTGACCTCCAGTTGGGCGTTGAGACAACAGCGGACTAGGCGCTGCCCGGTGCACCGTCACGAGTGAATATCCAATGATCGTTTTCCGAGAGTGCCTCGTTGAAACGATAGCCCTCAACGTCAAAGCGCTTGAGCTGTGACGCTGATTTGGTTCTTTGATCAATCATATAGCGCGCCATTAAGCCGCGTGCTTTTTTGGCGGAAAAGGAAACGAAACGATAGGCGTCTCGACGCCACTCCTTGAAGTTCACGGTGATAATCCGCGCGGCGATCTGTTCTTCCTTGAGGACTTTGTAGTACTCGTTTGACGCCAGGTTGATGAGCACTCGATGGCCGTGCTGATCCATGGTTTCATTGAGTTTCTTGGTCACAGTAGCGGACCAGAATTCATATAGATCGCGGCCCGCCTTGTTTTCCAGGCGGGTGCCCATCTCCAGGCGATAAGGCAGAATTCTATCGAGTGGCCGCAGCAGGCCGTGAAGGCCCGAGAGCACGCGAAGATGGTTTTGCGCCCAGTTAAAGTCTCGTTCGCTCATGGAGGGCGCATCCAGTCCAAGATAGACATCGCCTTTGAAAGCCAGGATAGCAGCCCGGGCTTCATCGCTTGCAAAGTCGCTATGCCAGTTGCGATAGCGCTCATGATTGAGTTCGGCGAGTTTCTCGCTGATGTTCATCAGCGATGAAATCTCCTCCGGTGGGTACTGGCGCAAGCGTTTGATGAGCTGTTCGGATTGCTTCGCGAATTCAGGCAGCGAATATTTCTGCGTTGCCAGAGGCGACTCAAAATCTAGAGTTTTAGCGGGGGAGATAACGGCCAGCATATTTTTCCTTGTCCTCTGTCAAAGTCCTCTGTCAAAGTCCTCTGGGCTGCCCAGACGGTTCGGTAATTAAAAAGTGTACCCCATTGTCTGGATGCAACCCAAGATGCCCCAACCGATTTGTCCAGACTCTGCGGGTGAGGCTTTAGCCAGAAGGGCTGTGCAGATAGACTGGGGCTTCCTCCATGGGGCCTTCGCCCAAAGTACTTGGGAGATAGCTGGATGCACATGGCCTCACGCAGTCATCGGGGATTGATAAGAGTTCACAATGAGGACTGTGTTTGGTGCAGTGAACAAGACGGCCTTGCCATCCTGGCGGACGGCATGGGGGGTCTGATGGCCGGCCGACAGGCCAGTTCTATTGCGGTGGATGCGTTGACCCAGCTGTCTGGAAATTTGCAGTTAACGCCAGCGAGGCTCTTGGCCGGCATTTCCCAGGCTCACATGCAAATCAACGACTATGCCCAGAGGCACGAAATTTTAGGCCAGATAGGCACCACGGTGGTGGTTTGGGCTGAAACAGATGACGGTTGGATTGCGGCCCACGTGGGAGACTCCAGGCTCTACGGCGTTACGGCCTCTGGCCTGAAGCTCTTGACCAAGGACCATAGCCTCGCCCAGCAGATGTTGGACAGCGGTGAAGTCGAGCAAGGGGTCGATGTGGAGCTGCACTACGGGCATGTGTTAACCCAGGGCCTGGGCCTTAAAACCCAGCTCTGTCCAGAGGTCGTTTTGGGTCATCAGGTGGTAACCTGCTCGCGTTTTTTGCTCTGTAGCGATGGATTAAGTGACAGTGTAGACGCAGCATCCCTTGAGCGGCTAATCAGTGCTGACGATCTGGGCGAGGCTGCCGATGATCTGCTGCAGGCGGCGCTGGAGGCCGGGGGTAAGGACAATATCAGCCTGATTTTGATCGATATTTAGGCCGTTTTATACTTGATGGGTACGAACTCAGATAGGAGACATCAGTTTGAATCGTAAGCAAAGGATTGAACAGGAACTGGCCGTCGCCATGGACCTGATCCACCTGGACGTCTTGGATGAAAGCCATGGACACAATGTCCCTTCCGGTGCCGAGAGCCATTTTAAGGTGGTTGCGGTGAGTGAGTCGTTCTGCGGTCTGAGCCGTATCGAAAAGCACCGTCGAGTGAATGGCGTTCTAAGCAAGGAATTTGAACGAGGGCTGCATGCTCTCTCCATCCATGCCTACAGTCCGGAGGACTGGACCAAGCGGCAGGCAGAGGTGCCGCTTTCCCCACCTTGTGCTGGGGGTGAAGCCGAAGGTAGGGCATAGGCCCATGCGCTAGGCAGCTAGATGATGAATAACGAAATGAGCCATGCCATGCCTCTGCGCGTCCTCGCCTTTTATCATTTTTTGGTGCTGGATGACCCCGAGGCGGAGCGCGAAAGGCTGCATGACCTGGGGCAGCGACTAGAGCTTCTGGGGACGATCCTGGTAGCCAGCGAAGGGCTTAACGGGACGGTAGTCGGTCGGGAGGACAGTTTGCAGACGCTGCAGCAGCACCTCACAGAAAAATACGGCGTCAAGTCACTCAAGTGGTCTGACCTGGCTTCTGGTAACGAGGGTTTCCATCGCTTTAAGGTTCGGGTGAAACCTGAAATCGTGAGCTTTGGCGTGGCGGGGCTGGATATGACGCAAACCGGTGAGCATGTTGACGCCGAGCGCTGGAACGCCTTGCTCCAGGATCCTGACGTCTTAGTGATCGATACCCGTAATACCTATGAAATTGGTATCGGGAGCTTCGACGGAGCGATCTCGCCAGAAACCCAAAGCTTTCGTGAATTCCCCGCCTGGGCGGAGCAGCATATTGATCCCGGCAAGCACCAAAGGGTAGCGATGTTCTGCACCGGGGGCATTCGCTGCGAAAAGGCTTCGGCCTATGTCCGCGCTCAGGGGGTCTCGTCCGTCTACCAACTGGATGGGGGTATCCTTCAGTATTTAGAGGACACCGACGAGGCGCAGTCGCGCTGGCAGGGAGAGTGCTTTGTATTCGATCAGCGGGTATCGGTCACCCCAGCCCTGACCCAGGGCAAGTACAGGCAGTGCTATGCCTGTCGGCGACCCCTGGCCACTGCTGACCTTCAGAGCGATGATTTCGAGCATGGTGTGAGTTGTCCCCACTGTATAGGAGAAACCAGTGAAGGGCGGCGATCTCAATTCCGCGAGCGTCAGCGCCAAGTCAATTTGGCGGAAAGCGCAGGACGTAGGCATATCGGTGAACGTCAGCGCTTACCCTCGGTAGAGCGAAACGATTAGTCCTGGCGTGAGGGCGTTTCGAACAAGTTAAGGACCGGCAAGAGATAGGGAAATAGCGCATCCAGCATGATGGGTTGGGCTGCGGTGGTGGGGTGGATACCGTCTGCCTGCATAAAGCCAGGCTCCAGCGCAACATCCTCCAACAGGAAGGGCATCAGCGGTATGCCGGTTTCTGCTGCGGCCTCGCCAAAGACTCTGTCAAAGGCACCGGTATAGCGCGGGCCGTAGTTGGGTGGGATACGCATTTCCACAATGACCGGGATAGCCCCTGCGTCCATGCTCAGGTCAACCATGGAGGTTAAGTTTTCCTTGATACGAGGGATGGGATAGCCCCGCAGGCCATCATTGCCGCCTAGCTCGATAATAACGATCTGTGGAGCGATATCCTTCAGCAAACCGGGCAGCCGCCGCAGCCCGCCTGTGGTGGTCTCTCCGGAGATGCTCGCATTGGTGACGCGCCAATTGATTTGCAGCTCGTCAAGCCGGCGTTGCAGCAGGTTGACCCAGCCATTTTCTAGTCTGATGCCATACCCTGCACTGATGCTATCGCCTAAAACGAGAATTTGATTCTGGGCACCTGGCTGCTCGGTGCTATGGTGGTCGGCGAAAGTTTCACCGTAAAAACACAGGCCGACGATTAGGGTAAAAACAATGAGACTGCGGAGTGAAGGTCGCGAGCGTCTCTGATGGAACAAATGAGTTGGGAAATACTGCATGAGTCAAACTGTTATTAGTGCTGGGTCCCTGCGAAAGGTGGTGTCCACCGCCGCCGGGGAGTTGGTTATCTTGGATGGCATCGATCTGGAAATCAAACAGGGTGAGAGTCTGGCCATCGTCGGTGCCTCGGGATCAGGCAAGACGACCTTGTTGGGCATCTTGGCCGGCCTGGACGAGGCCAGCAGCGGTACTGTCTGCATGATGGATGCTGACCTGACTCAGCTTGATGAGGAGGCGAGGGCACTTGCACGGGGTGCACACGTGGGCTTTGTCTTTCAGTCTTTTCAACTGCTTGGTTCGCTCACGGCGTTGGAAAACGTCATGCTGCCCGTAGAGCTTCGCGGGGAATCCATGGCGGAGTCCCAGGCTACGACATTGTTGGACAAGGTAGGACTCGCGGAAAGGCAGGATCATTACCCCCGGCAACTCTCTGGAGGCGAGCAGCAGCGCGTGGCCATCGCCCGTGCTTTCGCCTCTAATCCCACCATTCTTTTTGCTGACGAACCCACGGGCAATCTCGATACTCAGACAGGCGCCAAGGTCGTGGAGTTACTGTTCGAATTGAACCGGGAATTCGGGACGACCCTGGTGATGGTGACCCATGACCTGAACCTGGCCGAACGCTGTGATCGAACCCTATCCATGGTCGCCGGGCGCGTGGCCGCATGAAGCTCGCCTTGATTGCGCGTTTGGCCTGGCGAGATATCCGCTCAGGTGAAATGGGCCTTTTGCTGGTGGCCCTGCTGGTGGCTGTTGGTACGGTTACCTCCATCAGCCTGTTTGCCGACCGTTTGCAGCAGGCGCTGCTGCAGGAGTCCTCGAATTTCCTAGCCGCCGATCGCCAGATATCAAGTTCCCGCGAGATTCCCCAGGCGTTCAGCCGCCAAGCTGATGCCGCAGGTCTGCTCACCGCCCGCACCCTAGTCTTCCCCTCCATGATCTTTGCCGGGGAGGCGAATCAACTGGTGAGCGTGAAGGCCGTGGAGGCCACTTATCCATTGCGAGGGGAACTGATTGTCAGCGACGAACCCTTCGGCAAGGGTCAGGCTATCCAGGAGGTGCCCGAGCAAGGCACCGTTTGGTTGGACTCACGACTCTTTCCGGCCATGGATGTCAGCATTGGCGAGACCATTGAAGTGGGCTTCGCGACGTTACGCGTGAGCCGCGTCCTGGTGGCGGAGCCGGATCGAGGCGGGTCCTTCTTTGACCTGGGCCCTAGGCTGCTCATGAATATTGCAGACGTACCGGCCACGGAAGTTGTTCAACCGGGCTCGAGACTTTCCTACCGTCTGCTGTTGGCGGGCGAGGACGCTGCCCTGGATGCGCTGCGTGATGCGCTACCCCTGGAGCCCAACTATCGATGGGTTAGCATCCGTGAAAGCAGCCCGCGAATCGGCAGAGCCCTGGATCGTGCCGAGAGCTTTCTGTTGCTCGGCGGTCTGTTGGGGGTTCTGTTGGCAGGGATCGCAGTGGGGCTAAGTGCTCATCGATATGCCCAGCGGCACTTCGACCATGTTGGCGTGCTCAAGACGCTGGGCGCAACGCCACAACAAATTCTAACCGGTTTTATATCGCTGCTGTTGCTGGTTGGGGCAGCAGCCATTGCTCTAGGGCTGCTGGCGGGCGGCGTGCTGCATATCGCTATTGTTGAGGTGCTTGCCAGTCTCATTGCCGTGAGCTTACCCATGCCCAGCGTGCGTCCGTTCGTACTGGGTGCGCTGACCGGGCTGATCTGCGCCGTGGCCTTTGCCATGCCCGCCTTTATTCATCTGAAGGACGTAGCGCCAATGCGGGTGATTCGGCGAGATTTGGGCGTGGCGCCCCTTAGCCGCTGGATATCCTATGGCGCTGCGGCATTGGGCAGCTTGGTGCTGCTGGTCTGGTATACCCAGGACTTGTTCCTAACTCTGTGGACCCTGATCGGGATCACCGGCATTTGCTTGATTTTTGGCGCTCTGGCTTGGGCCCTGCTAAAGGGTGGCCGGGTGGTGGGTATGCAGGCCAAGAGTAGCTGGCGTTTGGCCCTCGCCGGCCTGCAGCGACGGCGCGGGGAGAGCACGGCGCAGATTCTCATCTTCGGCCTGGCCATCATGCTGCTGTTGGTTTTAATCATCATCCGAACGGCGTTGATAGGCGAGTGGCGCTCGCAAATCCCAGAGGATGCGGCCAATCACTTTGCGATGAATATCGCCGAGGATGAGGTGGCGGGGTTGCGCGAGCTGCTGGCCGATCGCGCTACGCGCCGAGACTTTTTGTTCCCCATGATTCGCGGTCGGGTGTTGACCGTTAACGGGGAGTCCGCTCGAGACTGGCAGAACAGGCTAAACCGGGAATATCAGGGCGTGCGCCTAACCTCCGAGCGCAGTCTGACCTTTGCGGAAAATGTGCCGGAAAATAATGTGGTGAGTTCAGGGCAGTGGTGGAATGAAGACCCTGACGTCGCAGAAGTCTCCCTAGAAGCTGACTATGCCAAGGACTTTAACCTTAGCCTGGGCGATGAGCTGACCTTTGATGTGGGCGGCCGGCAGGTGGTGGCGTCGGTGACGAATATCCGCAGCCTAGACTGGGAAAGCATGACGCCAAACTTTTTTATTATCTTGTCTCCCGGCGCCCTGAAGGGCTTTCCGGCCACCTATATGACCAGTTTCCGGTTAGATCGTTCTGACAAAGCCTTCTTGAATACGTTGCTGCGTGCCTATCCCACGATCACGGTTATTGAAATTGACGCCCTCATCGAGCAGGTGCAGCGGATTGTTGGACAGGTGAGTCAGGCTGTAGAGCTGGTGCTTGCCTTGGTGTTGTTGAGCGGTTGCCTTGTACTGATTGCCAGTATTCGAGCAAGCAGAGACGCGCGCATGTCCGAGCATGCCTTGATCCGGGCCCTAGGCGGCACGCGTCTATTGATCGGGGGTTCTTTGGCAGCAGAATTCGTGGCCCTGGGCTGTTTTGCTGGAGTGGTGGCGGTCTTCGGTGCGGAGGTGACGGTAGCCCTCCTGCAGAGCCAGGTTTTTGAACTCGAAGTTGCCGTGCACCCCTGGATTTGGCTCGCCGGACCACTGATCGGGGCCCTGATTGTGGCTTTAGTCGGGCTGTTGGGAAGCCGCAGCCTCGTCAGTTCCCCACCCATGAGCGTGCTGCGCGGATTGGATTAGACTCTCGTGCCCCCTGGGCTTAAAGTGCTTGGCCATAGCGGCGATGGGAGCCAGGTCCATGGCAGGAGCAGATCCGCGTAAGCGGCAGTACGAAAGAAACAAGTGCCATAAAAAGCTGCGTCGGCTGGTGGGGGAAGCGCTCACGGATTTCTCCATGCTGGAGGAGGGCGACAAGGTCATGGTCTGCCTGTCTGGAGGCAAGGATTCCTACACCCTTTTGGACATGATGCTTAGTTTTAGGCAGCATGCCCCTATTCGCTTCGATGTTGTTGCCGTCAACCTAGATCAAAAACAGCCAGGTTTCCCCGAGCACATTCTGCCCGAGTATCTTGCCCAGCGGGAAATCTCTTACCAGGTGATCGAGCAGGACACCTACAGCATCGTCAAATCTCTGGTCCCGGAGGGCAAGACGACCTGCCCCGTATGTTCGCGCTTGCGACGAGGGATTCTCTATACCCATGCTAAAAAAATTGGCGCGACCAAGATCGCGCTGGGCCATCATTTGGATGACGTCGTTGAGACGCTACTGCTGAACATGTTCTATGGCGCACGCCTCAAGGCCATGCCTGCAAAATTGCTCAGCGATGACAAACAGCATGTGGTGATTCGGCCCCTTTACTATTGCCGGGAAAGACTGATCGCCCAGTGGTCGAACTTTGCTCAGTACCCCATCATTCCTTGCAACCTCTGTGGATCCCAGGAGAACCTGCAGCGTCAGGTGATCAAGGAGATGCTCCAGGGTTGGGATAAGAGCCATCCGGGTCGGGTAGAAAATATTGCTCGCAGCATTGGCAGCATTACCCCGTCCCACCTCGGCGATCGCCGACTCTTCGATTTTATGGGATTGACCGCGACGCCTCGGGAGGATCAAAGACGCATTGATGTCTTGGAGCTTGGCACCCACCTTGGATGAGATGGACAATTCAGGCCATGTCGTGGACATACCCATGGCGCAGCTCTCACCTGAAGCGCTATTGGGCGTCATCGACGCCTACATTCTTCGGGAGGGAACCGACTACGGTCATCAAGAGATTTCCCTGGATGAAAAACGTGCCCAGGTGCGCACGATGCTTGCTAAGGGCGAGGCCCGCATTTGCTTTTATCCAGAGATTGAGCATATTGATATCGTCCTGTCGACATAGTTTGAGTTCGCCCATGAGAATTCTCGGAATGAAGTGCCCTCCACCGGTGGGCCGCCTGAGCACCGCTTTGTTACTGGTGCTGCTCGGCTCCGCCTCTTATGGGGAAATTCAACTGAGGTCACAGATATATCTGATTCATGACGACGGAGCGGAGAGGCTCGTCTACGACTCTGCTCGTCCGGCTAGGGAGGACGGCGGGGAAACGTTGATGCTCGATGGGAATTCCGATCAGCGCTTCCGCTACCAAATGTCGGTCAAAAATAGAACGGACTATGTGCTGCCTGCGGGCGCCTTGATCATCGAGGACAGCCTGCCTGACGGGTTGATCCTGGTCTCCATGCCTGCAGTGGTGGGCGGGATGCGCCGGATACCGGCCGCTCCGAACACCAGCCTCCCGGATACCGAGGCAAGCCTTATCCCAGGTTTGGGCGGAAACGAGCGAAACCCTCAGTCGGAAACAGCGCCCATGCGCTGGGAAAACAGGGAGCCGATTGCGCCGGGCGCAGAATTATTTATCCGTTATGAGGGGGTGCTTGCCCGAGAGCCTGAGTAGCATTGGTCTCAATCCATGTCATTGCATCCCCATTGGCGGCTGCGTACTGTTCTCATCCGAAAAATAACGGAATAGCGGAAGGCTCATGGTTAAGACCTGGAAACGTGTTTTCTTAGGAGGACTTATATGTCTCTCGTCTCAGGGAAGCCTCGCGGAAGCGGGTCAAGGAGAGGCGTTTACCCAGAGCGGTGGTAGCACTATCGAGGAAGTGTTGGTCACGGCTCAGAGCAGCATTCTTTCAAAGCTGGGCGGCAGCGGTAGCTTTACCGTGCTGGACAAAACAGAGATAGAGGCCGTGGCAGCCACCCATCCGCAGGAGTTGCTGAATCGAGTCGCCGGGGTCTGGGTAAATCGCGGGTCGGGGCAGGAACACCTGACGGCGATGCGTTCAGCCGTGTACACCGGCTCCGGTGCCTGTGGCGAGTTTTTGTTGCTTGAAGACGGGATTCCCATACGCCCCCATGGGTTTTGCAACATCAATAACCTGTTTGAACTGAATACTGAGCAGGCGGCGCTCGTCGAGGTATTGCGTGGGCCTGCCAGCGCCGAGCTGGGCGGCAACGCCCTGCACGGGGCCGTGAACGTTGTGACGCCAGTGCCTCGGCAAACCCGGCTTGGCCTAGAAATTGGGCCCCATGATTTCCACCGGGTGAATGTATCTGCAGGCACGACCCTGGGCGCGCATCAGCTTGGTCTATCCGTCGTTTCCTCAAATACCCAGGGCTACCGTGATGCAACGGGCTATGGGCAGCAAAAAATACACCTCAGCCACCTGACGCGGACGTCCGGATGGTCTGTGAAAAACCAGGTTACGGCCACGCTGCTCAATCAAGAAACGGGAGGCTATGTCGGCGGTTTTGAAGCCTTCGACGACCCTCAGCTGCGTCGATCTAATCCAAACCCAGAAGCCTACCGGGATGCTTGGTCCTTGCGCCTGAATTCGGAATTAACGCGTGGGGCATTGACCCTAAAGCCCTATCTAAGGCGTTCCAAAATGCAGTTTCTGCAGCACTTTCTCCCCGGTCAGCCCCTGGAAAACAACGATCAAAGCAGCGGCGGGCTGCTTGCCAACTACCGGCTGCAGGGCCAAGGGCTGACGGCAGATTTAGGCGCACAAGTTGAGTTGATGAGCGGCGCGCTTCGTGAATTCCAGGCGGGCCCAACGGCGGGTAGCCCCTTTTTAGTCGAGACACGCCCATCAGGCCTGCACTACGACTATGATGTGGACAGCCTGCTGTTTGCCGGCTTTTATAATCTGAGCTGGACGCTGGCCGAGGACCTCCGCCTGCAGCACAGCCTGCGGTTAGAACACTTGAGCTATGACTACACCAACCATCATATCGATGGAGATACCCGCGACGACGGCAGCGTTTGCGGCATGGGCGGCTGTCTCTATACCCGGCCAGGCAGCAGAGAAGATGACTTCAGCAACCTCGGTGCGCGCGTTGCGATAGAGCGTGATATCGGCAGCGGCTTGGCCTACATCAGCGCAAGCCAGGGCTTCCGACCACCCCAAGTGACGGAGCTGTATAGGCTGCGTGGAGGCCAAACTATTGCGGACCTCAACAGCGAGGATTTGACTGCCGTGGAGGCAGGGTTCAAACGATCAGGCGTTGCGCTAGCAATCTTTGCGGAGAAGACTCGTAACTACATTTTTCGTGATTCGGAAGCCTATAACGTGAGTGATGGGCGAACGCGGTCCTACGGCGCAGAATTCTCTGGGTCCTGGGCGCTTGGGCGCCATGAATTCAGCGTGGCGTCGACCTATGCCCGGCATCAGTACGATTTTGACCGGGAGGTGACCGGACGCGAGACGGTTGTGAATGGTAACGATATGGACTCCGCGCCCAGATTCATCGGCCAAGCTCGCTGGCATATGCAGGTGAGCGATGCGCTGACCCAAGAACTGGAGGTGAACCGTGTTGGTGCCTACTACCTCAATGCTGCAAATACGGCGAAGTATGATGGCCACTATGCCGTGAATTGGCGGATGCAATGGCAGCTCAATGAAAGAACCGAACTCTCTTTGAGGGTGATCAACCTTCTGGACGAGCGCTATGCGGACCGAGCGGACTTCGCCTTTGGCGGTTATCGCTATTTCCCGGCTATGCCCCGGCAGGTATATTTCGGAGCCCGTATGACCCTTGACTAGGTAGGGCCGACCTGTGATCAGACAAAACAATTCGGGTCAGCGCGTCAGGGCAGGGCAGAGTGAGTAGCCTGTTGTGCCTGGATGCACTGGTATGTGAGCGCGACGGTCAGCCGTTGTTTGGTCCCATATCGCTGACCATCGAGGCCGGGGAGCGCGTGGAACTCGTCGGCAAAAATGGCTCGGGCAAGTCCACCCTTTTGAGGACCCTCGCTGGTCTGCATACTCAATATAGCGGGCACTTCACAGCCAGCGACCTGCTGTATCAGGGCCATCTCATCGGCCTGGACCCGCTGCTCACCGTGCTTGAAAACCTGCAGTGGTTCTCTTCTGTTGATGGCGACGCCTCCACAGATTTAAGCAAGCTCTTTGATCTGCTCGACACTTTCGGTTTGCTGGCAAAGGCACACACCCTCTGCCATGCCCTCTCTGCAGGGCAACAGCGCAGGTTGGCCATGGTGCGCTGGACCCTCTCGTCTCGAAAGCTCTGGTTGTTAGACGAGCCGATTACCGCCCTGGATGAGCAGGGTCAGGGCCTGTTGCTGGCGTGTTTGCAGCAGCACTGCGCTGCAGGGGGCGCGGTGCTCTATGCGACCCACGCTGCCTTGAATCTGAGCCCAAAGACCGAATTATGTCTTCAGGCAGTCGAGGATAGGTTGTGCTGAAAGGGATTCTTTGGCGGGAATGGCGGCTTTTGTGGCGCGCAAGGTCGGCCATTATCAATCCTCTTGCGTTTTTAATTCTGAGCACCCTGGTCTTTGCCCTGGCTGCGCCAGAAGCCCTGATGGAAATGTCCTCGGTCGCGTCAGGGCTGCTGTGGGCCATGGTGCTGTTGACGCAGTTGCTCTCATTGGACGCGATGTTTCGACGCGACTATGACAGCGGTATGCTCGAGCAGTCTTTGTTATGTGTCGAAGTTCCGTTCATCTGTGTATTGGCGAGAATCTTTATGCAATGGTTGGGCAGCGGGTTTATCATAGCTGCAGTCGCCCCGGCGCTTGGTCTGCTGCTCGGTCTGCCTCTCAATGTGCTCCCGGTCGTGGTGCTGTCACTACTGCTCGGAACGCCCGCTCTCAGCCTGATAGGGAGCATTGGCGCAGCCCTGACCGTTGGCTTCAGTCGAGGGGGCGTTGTCCTCGCGCTGATCGTTTTGCCCCTATTTTTGCCGGTTTTAATCTTCGGCACGGACTTGATTACAGCGGCGCAACAGGGTGATGACTATGCGCTGCAGGCTTATTTGCTGGCACTAATCAGTGTATTTTCGTTGGCGATTGGACCGTTCGCCGCCCTTGCCGGATTGCGAATCAGCCTGGAGCTTCGGTAGAGGCGTCGCTGGATGGAAATAGGCAGAGAAGCGATAGGAAAACGAGATAGAGCATGATTTTTTCAGCCCTAAAATCTTTCTGGCACAAGCTTGGCTCGCCCCGCTGGTTCTTTGAAATGAGTCAGACCTGGGTCTTTGTACTGGGCTGGATGGCGTTGTTGCTGCTGGCGGCGGGCTTCGTCTGGGCCATCGCCTTTGCGCCTGCGGATTATCAGCAGGGCAATAGCTTCCGAATCATGTACGTACACGTCCCAGCAGCAATGGTGGCCCAAAGCCTCTATATCGGCATGGGCGTGGCGGGCTTTATTGGCTTAGTGTGGCGCATGAAGCTGACGGATGTGGCCATTGCGGCCAGCCTGCCGCTGGGCATGTTGCTCACGGCGCTGGCTCTTTTTACCGGCAGCGTCTGGGGCAGGCCCACCTGGAATAGCTGGTGGGAGTGGGATGGGCGTACGGTGTCCACGCTGGTGCTCTTTTTCCTGTATGTGGGTATCTATGCCTTGCGAGAGGCCATTCCAGGTCAGGTCCTGCGTGCTCGCGCCAGCGCGGTGATTGCCTTGGTCGGGATGGTGAATATCCCGATTATCAAATTTTCCGTGGAGTGGTGGCATACGCTGCATCAACCCGCGTCGTTCACGATTATGGAAAAACCGGCCATGCCGGTTGAAATGTGGGCACCACTGCTGGTCATGGTGCTGGGTTTTTATACCTTCGCAGGCTTCACCGTATTGAGCGCGATGAGACTGGAAATCCTGCAGCGGGAAGCTGGAACGGCCTGGGTCTCTGCTTGGGTTAGCGGCCAAGACCCCCTCGATCTCAAGAAAGGCGCCTAGGATGTACTTTGACTCGTTCTCTGATCTGATGGCCATGGGTAAACACGGTTTCTACGTGTGGACTGCCTATGGAGCCACCATCCTGGTCTTTGTCGGCAGCTTTCTCGCGCTGCGCGCCGCCCAGAGAAAACAGCTGCGGCACCTGCACTGGCAGGCATCCCTAAGGCAGGGCGCCGCAGCCGAGGCGGCTGACAGCGGTTCGTTAGATCACGGGGAGGGAACGAGTGAACCCTAAGCGCAAGCAGAGGCTCTATCTGACCATATTTTTATTTGTCGTTGCGTCGGCTACCACCGCGCTGCTGATTTTAGTTTCTGGCGAGAATATGAATATGTTCTATCCGCCAATTGACGTGGCGTCAGGCAAGGTGCCAGCAGACCGGCAGATTAGGGCTGGGGGCATGGTGTTGGAAAATAGCGTTGATCGACAGCCGGACAGCCTGGCGGTGCGTTTTGTGCTCACGGATTACCAGGGGTCTTTTTTTGAGGTGTCCTATGTTGGAATCCTGCCGGATTTGTTTCGGGAGGGTCAGGGCATCTTAGTTGAAGGTAAGCTGGACGCCGCTGGAACCTTCCAGGCTGAACGTGTCCTAGCCAAGCATGATGAAAACTATATGCCGCCAGAGCTAATGGATTTGCAGCAGGGGCCGGGCAGCACCGCCTCGGCTTCAGAATTTGGGACGCCGCTATGATTCCAGAATTAGGACATTTCAGTTTGGCGCTCGCAGGGGCGCTCAGCCTGGGTGCGGGCATTTTAGGACTCTGGGGATATGGGCATGCGCAGCTGCAGCGCAGCACCCAATCAATGGTCGTGGGTCAGTTCGTCTTTGTGGCCGCAGCCTTTGCCGCGTTGATGCATGCGTTCTTAACGGATGATTTCAGCGTGGCCTATGTGGCCAACCATTCAAATTCGCTGCTGCCTTGGTATTACAAGGCTAGCGCGGTTTGGGGTGGCCACGAGGGCTCCTTTCTCCTGTGGATATTGATTATGAGTGTATGGATGGCCGTTTTTTGCGGTCTATCATCACAGTATCCACGACCCTTTGCTGCGAGAGTCCTGGGCGTATTGAGCTTGCTCAACCTTGGCTTCATCTGCTTTTCCTTGCTCACAAGCAATCCGTTCTTGCGGCTGATCCCCATGACCCCTCTAGATGGTGCCGACCTCAACCCCCTGCTGCAGGACTTCGGCTTAATTGTTCATCCTCCTCTTCTCTATACCGGGTACGTTGGGCTTGCCGTGCCCTTCGCTTTTGCCATCGCGGCCTTGCTTCAGGGTCGCGTGGATGCAACCTGGGCGCGCTGGGCACGGCCCTGGACAAATATGTCCTGGGCTTTTTTAACTGCGGGGATCACGCTGGGCAGCTGGTGGGCTTATTATGAACTCGGCTGGGGCGGCTGGTGGTTCTGGGATCCCGTAGAAAATGCCTCCTTTATGCCTTGGCTTGCAGCGACGGCGCTCATCCATTCCCTCTCGGTGACCGAAAAACGAGGGACCTTCAAGAGCTGGACTCTATTGTTGGCGATTACGGCGTTTTCCTTCTCTCTTTTGGGCGCCTTTATCGTTCGCTCTGGCGTCCTAACGTCCGTGCATGCGTTTGCGGTGGATCCGGAGCGGGGTATGTTTATCTTGATCTTCCTCGCCCTGGTGGTTGGCGCATCGCTGCTGCTTTACGCCCTTCGTGGCAGCCAGCAGTATGTTCGCGTTGGCTATTCGGCGCTTAGTCGAGAGCTGTTTATGCTGCTCAACAATTTGGTCATGATCATTTCATTGGCCGTGGTGCTGTGGGGCACCCTGGCTCCTATCGGCTATGAGGCGATGACGGGAGATAGAATCTCCATTGGCGCGCCATTCTTTAATCTTTTCTTTGTTCCCCTTGGCCTCTCGCTGCTGGTGTTGCTTGCCGTGTTGCCAAGACTCAACTGGAAACGGACTCGAACCCAAGCCCTTAAAACGCTGTGGTTGTTTGGTGCGGTGGCAGGCCTGGTAGCGGTTAGCGCCTGGTACCTGTTAGATCCCGCCTCTCTGGGCGTTGTTGCGGCCATCGGACTCGGGTTTTGGGTAATCCTTGCCCAGCTCAGTGACCTGCTAAAGCGCGTGGTTAAACGGGCCTCTATGCCCGCTGCCTATATTGGCATGACCCTAGCGCACTTTGGCTTTGCCATCGGCTGTATCGGCATCGCCGTAACGGCGACTCAGTCAGAAGAGTTAGACGTTCGCATGGTGCCTCAGCAGAGTGTGGCGCTGGGTTCTCAAAAGGTCACATTCCTGGGTGCCATAGACGTTGAGGGACCAAATTACGTAGCGCGACAGGGTATTTTCGTTGTGGAATCCGGCGACAAGAGCTACGAGCTTCGGGCGGAAAAGCGCCAGTATTTGGCCGGGGGGAACGTCATGACTGAGGCAGCCATACGGCCAGGGCTGTTTGGCGACACCTATATTTCCATGGGGGAGTCCTTGGGCCAGGGTGCCTGGGCCATTCGCCTTCAGTACAAACCCTTGGTGCGGTGGGTGTGGTTGGGCGCCTTGCTAATGGCCTTGGGGGGCATGCTGGCAGCGCTGGATAAACGCTATCAGCGCGTGCGTGCGACTCCTTCGGTACCGGTCTCTCCACTCGAAGAGCCCAAGGTTATGGGTTAGCCACCCCGGGGGACATGATTGTGAATCGGATGAGTTTTTTTATTCCCTTGGGAACGTTTTTGGTCATTCTAGGGATCGGCTATGTCGGCTTTAGCCTAGACGACAGGAAGCAGCTACCCTCTGCCCTATTGGATAAGCCTTTCCCTGAGTTTTCAGCGAACTCGTTGCTGGACCCCGAGCTGCGAATCCGGCGCCAAGATTTGCTTGGCAAACCGACGCTGGTGAACGTGTGGGCCACATGGTGCCCCACCTGTCTCAGTGAACACGACCAGCTAATGGACATCGCCGGGATGACAGAGATTCGGATGGTGGGTATCAACTACAAGGATGACGTCGAGAAGGCTCAGCGCTGGTTAGCCCAGTATGGAAACCCCTTTGACTTAGTTATTCGGGATGAACGTGGCTTGCTCGGGGTGGAGCTGGGTGTTTACGGTGCGCCGGAGACGTTCTTGTTAGATGCGCAAGGCAACATTGTCTATAAGCGCGTGGGTGACGTGAACCCCAGGATTTGGCGCGACGAACTTTTGCCACGCTTTCGTCTGCTGGAGGTGGAGATGGTGTCTCGGGACGAGGCCTCGTGAGCATTCAGCAAGTGCTAGGTCGCTGGCCTGGCCTATTCAGATCATTGGCGCTGCTGCTGTGTCTGGTCTGTCAGGGAGTGGTCTTGCCTGAGGGGGCCGCAGAGGGTCAGATCGATATTTTGAGTTTCGAATCAGTAGAGCAGGAGCGGCGCTATCGTGCCCTGATTAGCGAGTTTCGTTGTCCCAAATGCCTAAACACGAACCTAGCCGGAAGCGATGCGCCTATTGCCAAGGACTTACGCCTGCTGGTGCATCGCCTGCTGGTGGAAGAAGGCCTGGCCGATGATGAAATTACTGCCTACCTTCAGGCTAGGTACGGGGACTTCGTTCTTTACCGGCCACCCTTCTCCTCACAAACCTGGTACATCTGGCTCGTGCCCATCGGGCTTGGCCTGATAGCGGTCGCGGTGGTGATGGGTCTTTTAAAGTCTGCTCGACGTTCATCGACCCAGCTTTCTCCAGAGGATCGGGCTCGGCTCGACGCCATGATACGAGAGCGCTGATGCTGTTCATGGTATTGCTGGCCGCTCTGGCGCTGCTCTTTGTCATTGGACCGCTGCTGTGGCGCGTGCGAGCGTCCAGTGCTCGCGAGGATTCAGTCAATGCCAGCCTGGCTTGGTACCAGCAGCGCCTTTCGTTGTTAGCAGAGGAAGCAGCAGACCCAGTCTCGCTTGCAGAAATGGAGGAAGAGCTTGCTGCGGTACTGTTAGCAGAGCATCCCCAGGAGGCGCTGGCTCAGGCCGAGAAAGGTTTGGAGCCTGTGGGCGATGCAAGCTGGACGCCGCAGAGGGTGACGAACGCTTTGTTGGTGTTCGGTATCCTACTGCTGGCCATTGCAAGCCTCACCTACGCCAGATTGGGCAGCATGGCGCTGCCCGAGCTGCAGGGTGCTGAAGCGGTCCTGTCGCTGTCTCCAGAAACCCAGCGGGATGAAATCCTGACCTGGGTGCAGCGACTGGAAGCCCGAGCGGCCCAGACCGAGGATGCTAAGGTCCTGTATCTGCTCGGCCATGGGCGCCTGAAACTGAGTGACTTTCAGCAGGCAGAGCGAGACTTCGCGCGCGCCTCGGCACTATCCCAGGGGGACCCCAGCGTGGACTTTTATTGGTTTCAGGCGCGTTACCTCGCTGCTCAAGGCGTCTTGGATCAAGGCAGTCGCGAGCTGGCAGAGAAAATATTGCGGGCGGATCCCAACAACGCTCAAGTCCTGGAGATTTTGGCGGTAGCGGCCATCGGTGAGGGAGATGCGGAAACTGCCATCCGGATGCTGAATCGAACCCTAAACAATCCCGTGACGGTTGAACGAGAAAAAGCCACGGCGACGGCCATAGCCAATCTTCGAGAGACCTTGGTAGAGCAGGTTGGGCCAAAGATCCGCGTGGCCGTGAGCGCATCGGCTATGCCCCCGGCCGGCGCCACGGTATTTGTGGTTGCCAGGCCGCCAGGAGGGGGCATGCCCTTCGCGGTGGCCCGGCGCTCTGTGGCGCTGCTGCCCTTTGACGTTGTGCTGGATGATCTGGTGAGTATGAGCGAACAGCGCAAATTGAGTCAGGCAAGCGAGATAGAGGTAGCCGTTCGCATTAGCGCGAGTGGAAGTGCTACCGCACAGGAGGGAGACTGGAGTTGGCGTTCTGGGGCCTTGGATTGGGCTCAGCCTGGGGGCAATGAAACTAAGATCGCGACGATTTCGGCGAATGTATCTCCGCCAGACGGTTAGCGGAACAGGTTATGGCGTGGGTTGTTATAAAATGATTACACATGCCTCGCGGATGAATTAAGCTTGCAGCGGGCAGCGGGCAGCGAGAGCGGGGTGAAGTGTCCAGGATGGAGCAAGGTCGACGGCAGGGGTTGCTCCATGCCGTGGCCAAGGGCAGCGTCTAGAGCACGGGGAAACAACGATCTATGAGACTGAAACAGATCAAGCTGGCTGGCTTCAAGTCCTTCGTTGATCCCACAACCGTGACGTTGCCGGGCAATCGGTGTGCTGTCGTGGGCCCGAACGGCTGCGGTAAATCAAACATTATCGATGCCGTGCGATGGGTGATGGGGGAAAGCTCGGCGAAGCAGCTGCGCGGAGAAAACCTCACTGACGTAATCTTCAATGGGTCGAACACCCGAAAACCAAATGCCGCGGCCAGTATCGAGCTGACCTTTGATAATTCGGATGGGCGTATCGGCGGTGAATATGCGGCCTATACGGACATTGCCATTCGTCGCGAAGTGAGTCGGGACGGACAGTCTAGCTACATCTTGAACGGATCCCGAGCTCGTCGACGTGACATCCAGGATATCTTCTTGGGCACCGGGTTTGGTCCGCGCAGCTATTCGATTATCGAGCAAGGCATGATCTCTCAGTTGGTTGAGGCGAAGCCCGAAGAGCTGCGAGCCTACCTGGAAGAAGCGGCAGGTATCTCAAAATATAAGGAGCGCCGGAGAGAGACCGAAAATCGAATCAGGCATTCACGCGAAAACCTTGAGCGCGTGAACGACATTCGCGAAGAATTGGGGCGTCAGCTGGACCGGCTTCAGCGCCAGGCTCAGGCAGCCGAGCGCTATCGCGGTTTGAAACAGGAAGAGTCTCTCTTGCATGCACAGCTTTATGCCCTGCAACACAAAAGGGTACGCGTCGAGCTGGACCAAGCTGAACGGGTGATCCTGGAGCGTCAGACCGCGCTGGAGGGCAAGGTGGCCGAGCAGCGGTCGCTGGAGGCGGATATCGAAGGCGGACGCAGTCAGCTGTCCCTGAAAACGGAAGAGTTCAACGAGGTTCAGGCGAAATATTATGGTTTCGGCACAGAGATCACCCGAACCGAGGAAAGCCTGGCCTTTAATCGCCAGCGGATGCAGCAGCTTCAGGAAGAGTTGACTCAAGTTGAGCGTCGTCGTGAGGAGGCAAACCAGCAGGTGGCCCTAGACGACCAGCAAATTCTCACCATGCAAACAAATATCTCGGAAATCCAACCTGATGTTGAAGCCCGTGCCCAAGCCGATGCCTCTACGCAGGCCGCGCTGTCAGAGGTCGAAGAGCAGCATCGGGGATGGCAGCAACGCTGGGATGCCTTTAATCAGCAGCAGGCGGCAAATCAAAGACAGTCGGACGCTGAGCAATCCAAGTTAGAATATCTAGAGCAGCTGGTTCAGCGCATCGATCTTCGATCGAAGGAACTAGAGCAGCAGCATCAGGCCCAGCCCCCGGAACAGGGGCAGCTCGTGGAGCAAATGGCGCTAGAGATTAATGATCTTGAGGATGCCAGTGAGGTGCTCAAGAGGCAGATAAGCGAGAGCATTTCACAATTGACCGCCAAGCGAAGTGAGATCGCGGCCAAGGAGACGGAGCTCGATGGAGCACGAACCGCCGTCCAGGATTTACGTCATCAGCTAGCGGGCCTTCAGGCCACCCAGGACGCCGCCCTGCGCGGGCACGTGCAGGAAGCCGAAGCCTGGATTACGTCAAACGGACTGTCACAGGCGCGAAGGCTCGGGGAGAATCTAGCGGTCGCCCCGGGTTGGGAAACGGCGGTTGAGGCAGTGCTTGGGCGCTTTATGCAGGCCCTGCACGTCGAGCGTCTCGATGATTTTGCGGAAACGCTGATGGAATTGGCTGACGGTGATTTGGCGTTGATCGAGGCGAGTACGCAAAACGGTTCAGATGCCCACAACGACGCCGTGGACCTGCCGCCGCTGAACTCCTTGTTGCGCTCAAAATCCAATGTGGCCAGCTCTCTCCTCTATGGTGTCTTTGCGGCCGAGTCTGCGGCGGTGGCGCTGGCAAACCGTCCTCATCTGCAGGTCGGGCAGAGCATTGTGACTCGGGAGGGTTTTTGGCTGGGCGTTGATTGGATTCGAGTGCTCCATGACTCTGACCAAATGGCGGGCATTATTGAGCGCGGACAACAACTCGAGAATCTTAATCTCCAGGTTGAGGACGCTGAGTCGGGGCTAAACGAGGTCGTTGCAGAGCAGCATCGGCTGCGGGAAGAGGCAGAGCAGCTGGAGAGGCGTAGAGATGAGTTCCAGGGGCGGGCCAACGAGCTGAATGCGAGTTTAAGCTCTCGACGGATGGATCATGGCGTGACTCGGGTCAAGCTCGAGGAGGCTACGGTGAGACAGCGGCAGCTTGCTGCTGAGGCAACGGATCTGGCACGGCAACGCACTCAAGAAGTCGCTCGAATAGAGCAGGCCAAGGCTGCTCTAGCGGAGGTAAGGCTCACTGAAGAGCGTTTAGAGGCGCAGAACAAGCTGCTTGTGGAGGAACGAGATGGCCTACAGCGGGCGCTGCAGGAACGTCGAGACGAGGCTCGGGGCAGCCGAGAGCGGTTCCATGAAGCGAACCTTCAGCTGGAATCACTGCAATCTCAGCTGGCGGTCAGCCTCACCGCACGGCAGCGTATGCAGCAGCAACGGCAGGCGCTAGTTGAGCAGGTGGAGCGGATTCAAACGGGGATTCAGGAAAGCACAAAGCCGCTACCTGAGCTCCAGGAAAATTTGCAGCAGCTGCTGAGCGATCGCGGCGAACAGGAGACCACGCTCGCCAAAGTGCGTGAGGAAACTCAGGCCTTTGAGGCTGCAATAAAGTCATTGGAGGCTGAGCGCAGCAAGGTGGTGGAGGACCTGTCAAATATTCGCGACGGGCTCGAGCAGTTGCGGGTACGTCGCCAGGGCATGTCCGTAGAGGAAGCAAATTTTCTCTCCCAGCTCAGTAACACGGGCCACGCGCTGGAGGAGATCAATGAAACGATGCCAGAAGAGGCGAATGAAACGGTCTGGATGGAAGAGATAGAGCGCATGCAGCGTCGCATCCAGCGGCTGGGTGCGATCAACCTCGCCGCTATTGACGAGTTCCAGCAAGAATCTGAGCGAAAACAGTTCCTAGACGCTCAGGCGGAAGATTTAGAGCTGGCGCTGGCCACATTGCAGGACGCGATGCAAAAAATTGATCGCGAAACGAAGGTCCGCTTCAAAGAAACTTTTGATGCCGTCAACGTGAAACTCGGCGAACTTTTCCCCAAGGTCTTTGGCGGAGGCAGCGCCTATTTAGAGCTTACGGGTGACGATTTGTTGGATACTGGCGTGAGTCTGATGGCGCGTCCTCCTGGGAAACGTAATGCCAGCGTACAGCTGCTGTCCGGGGGCGAGAAAGCCATGACGGCGGTGGCCCTCATTTTTGCAATATTTCACCTCAACCCCAGTCCGGTCTGCCTGCTGGATGAGGTGGATGCGCCATTGGATGATATGAACGTGAGCCGATTTGCGGCGCTGATCAAGGAAATGTCGGAAAGCGTCCAGTTCCTTGTGATTACGCATAACAAGATTACGATGGAGATGGCCGACTATCTCATGGGGGTTACCATGCAGGAGCCAGGGGTCTCTCGCCTGGTTTCGGTAGATGTGGACGCCGCGGCAGAGTTAGCGATTGCCTAGGCGCCCGACCCTGACTGGGCGCCCGACCCTGATTTGTGCAGATGAGACTAGCCTCAGGCGCAATTGCGGATAGAATACGGAGACGGTCGGCTGTTGTTTTATAGAACGACGCGGAATGGGTGAAGGCACAGCGTGGACAATCAAGACTTGGTGCTAATCGCTGGCGGCATTCTAATGGTGCTGGTGATTCTGCATGGACTTTGGGTTAAGTGGCGACAGCGTCGGCAGGATATCAGCTTTGACCTGGTGCAGAGCAGTGACCTGAACCCAGACCAAGACGCAGAAAGCGGCGTGCTGCCCGAATTGCCCAACGGGGGCGCGCGGTTGATTAGCGACGCCCTACAGGAAGCCTCTCTCCCCAGCACCCCGAATGATATGGTTGCGCAATCCGATGCTGGGCCAGACCCGTCGGTGCAGAACACGTTAAGCCAAGACAGGGAGGGAGGACAGCCAAGGGTTGGCGATGCCCCGAGTCAGCCCGTGACGCCAGATTTATTTGGTTCGGGTGACCCCCTGGTCACGGAGAAGCGATCAGGTCCGATTCAGGGTGAAGCCTCTAGCGCTACCCCTTCGGAACAGGCAACGGATACCTCCCAAGCCTCAGAGCTTTCTGAGGACGCCCTTTTGATTGTCGCCGTAATGGCGAAGCCCGATGCAGTCTTCCGCGGCACACCCTTGGTTGAGGCGCTGCGTGCTCAGGGGCTGAAGTTCGGGGAGATGAGTATTTTTCACCGTTTTGGGACGGCTCCGGAGGGCCGACGGTTTAGCGTGGCGAATGCCGTGGAACCGGGGACCTTTGACCTTGCAGATCTGGCCAGCCTCACGACCCCGGGCGTTACTTTTTTTATGCAGCTTCCAGTGCCGGGGGATGCCCAGGACACTCTGGATGAAATGCTTGCCGCAGCGCGGTCTGTAGCCGAAACCCTGGATGGCGATGTAAAGGACAACACGATGAGCGCCCTGACGGGCCAAACGGTTGAGCATTTTCGCCAGCGGATTGCTGATTACGCGCGTAAAACCCTAACTCGCCGTTCGAACCAAGACTGAGTTTCGGGATAGCCATGGACGACGATCTGCGTGCCAGAGTCGACTTCCTCCGTGAAGCCCTGGCATACCACCAATATCAGTATCATGTCCTTGATCGTCCCGAAATTGCGGATGCGGAGTACGACAAGCTCTTTGATGAGTTGCTCCAAATCGAGATCGAATATCCTGAAGCTGCCGGAGAGAATTCGCCTACGGCCAGAGTGGGGGCGGCCCCCTTAGCGGAGTTTGAGAAGGTCAGGCACCGTCGGCCCATGCTCTCCCTGGATAAATGCACGACCATAGAGGCGCTTGAGCAGTGGGTTGAGCGTTGCGGCACCCGGCTCGCGACTGACCAGCCTATAGCACTCACCTGTGAACCAAAAATTGATGGGGTCGCTGTGGCGCTTCAGTATCGACGCGGCCAGCTTGTGCTGGCAGCAACGCGTGGAGACGGTGACGAGGGCGAGAATATACTGGCTAACGTTAAAACCGTGGGCGCTATTCCCATGCAGCTTTTGGGCTCGGGCCATCCTGAGCTGATGGAGGTACGCGGCGAAATTTACATTGGGCTCGAGGACTTCAAAGCCTTTAATGAGCGCGCGCTGGCCCGAGGTGATCGACCTCTGGTGAATCCACGCAACGGCGCGGCGGGAAGCCTTCGGCAACTTGATTCCCGAGTGACGGCGACCAGGCCGCTCACGATGTTTTGCTATAGCTTGGGGTGGGCCGAAGGCGGCTGGGCGCCACAGACGCAGGTTGAAGTGCTTGAACGATTCTCAAGCTGGGGTTTGCGAACCAATCCCATGGTTGAATTGATTCAGGATACGACAAAATTGGGCCAGTATTTGGCGAAGCTGAGCGACCAGCGACAGCATCTTGGTTATGAAATTGATGGCGCTGTGATCAAGGTCAATGATCTGAATCAGCAACGGTTACTTGGATCTGTGACCCGCAAGCCAAGATGGGCCATCGCCTTTAAATTCCCAGCCGAAGAGGCTACGTCTGTGCTCGAGGAGGTGGTGTTTCAGGTGGGACGCACTGGCGCAGTAACTCCGGTTGCTCGGCTACAGCCCACCTTCGTTGGGGGCGTGACCGTTACCCAAGCCACCCTGCACAATATGGACGAGGTCAAAAGACTAGACCTGCATATCGGAGACCGGGTGTGGATTCGCCGTGCGGGGGATGTGATTCCACAGGTGGCCAATGTCATCCTGAACGCGCGACCGGACGACGCCACGCCCGTCCGTGCCCCGACCCACTGTCCTGTCTGTAGCGCAAAAATTGTGCGCGCGAATGACGAGGTAGTGGCTCGCTGCAGCGCGAGCAGAGACCAGTGTCCTGCCCAGCTCAAAGAGGGTTTGAGACACTTCGTCTCGCGACTGGCGCTGGATGTGGAGGGGCTTGGGGACAAGCTGATCGAACAGCTCGTTACCGAGAAACTTGTGACCAACGCAGCAGATCTATTCACGCTCTCCAGAGCGAGCCTTGTCGGCCTTGAGCGAATGGGTGAGAAATCGGCTGATAACCTGTTGGCGGCGCTTGAGCGTTCTCGAAAGACCACGCTACCCAGGTTTGTTTACGCCCTGGGCATTCGTGAGGTTGGCGAAGCCACTGCTCTGGCTCTAGCCAGGCACTTCTTCACCATCGAAGCCCTAATGGAGGCTAATCTGGAGCACTTGGAGGCCGTGCCGGACGTTGGCCCAGTGGTTGCGCTGTCCATTCAGCAATTTTTCGCTCTGGATGACCACAAAGATTTAGTGCGGGCCCTGCAGGAAGCGGGAGTCACGTGGCCAGAGGTCGAAAGAGAAGATGCCCAGGCCCCGCTCGCGGGTGAAACGTGGGTGTTAACCGGTTCCCTTGAGCGATTTAACCGTAGTAAGGCCAAGGCGCTG